>Ga0129311_1001076_pt1 | contig 20638 bp, 13 predicted proteins | sample Go1ome_FD_94435 | JGI IMG/M metagenome (GOLD analysis project Ga0129311, IMG submission 94435) | Western lowland gorrila individual fecal microbial communities from Wisconsin, USA - Go1022B metagenome | ecosystem: Host-associated > Mammals > Digestive system > Large intestine > Fecal | place... | reverse complement strand
CTTACAACGCGGATATCTTTCTGCTTGTCTCGATTCTGCTTCTTATACATAGAATCACCCCGGAATCATGATTCTTATTATATCATGTTTCCGGGGTGTTTGCATACTTTTGTCGACAGGCTGCGGCTCTCCATTTCTGGAGAGCCGGTTTTCTATGTCTGTTCAGACCGGATTACTTCGCGATGTAAGCCGCCGCGTTCTGCGCCGCGATGCGACCAAAGACCACGATATCGGCAACCGCGTTGCCGCCCAGACGGTTCGCGCCATGCACGCCGCCGGTGACTTCGCCAGCCGCATACAGACCCGGGATCGCCTCGCCTGCTTCGGTCAGCACTTCAGCGTTCGTGTTGATCTTCAGACCGCCCATCGTGTGATGGATGCCCGGAGAAACCTTGATGGCGTAGTACGGAGCGGTATCCAGCGCGGACGCGAAGGACAGGCGACCAAACTCGTCATCCTTCTGGTCGGCAACCGCCTTGTTCCAAGTCTCCATCGTCGCGGTGAGGGTCGCCGGATCGATGCCGAGCTTCTCAGCCAGCTCCTCGTAGCTGTCCGCCTGCACAGCGTAGCCCTTGGTGAAGTAGCCGTTGTAGGTGGAAGAAGCGTCCATCATCTTCTGGTCGAGGATGGTGTAGGCGTAGCCGCCCTCCTGAGCCAGCTCAGCCGCGGAAACGTTGTCGCGGGTTTCCAGCTCGTTGACGAAGCGCTTGCCTTCCTGGTTGACCAGAATCGCGCCGTCGCCGCGGATGCCTTCGGTAATCAGAGCCGTGGTGGTTTCGGTGTAAACGGACGGATGGATCTGAATCTGATTCATATCCACGGTCGCCGCGCCGACAGCCGTCGCCATGTCGATGCCGTCGCCGGTGATGGTCGGGGCATTGGTGGTTACGAAGCCCGCAAGCTCCGGCTTCAATTCCGCAACGCGGTCAAGGTCAGCGCCGAAGCCGCCGCTGGCAAGGATGACCGCCTTGGCACGGATGGTGTATTCGCCGTTCTCGTTCTTCACCTTCACGCCGACAGCCTTGCCGTCTTCCATGACCAGCTCGGTCGCAGCGGTGTTCACGCGCAGGTCGATCTTGCTTTCCGCATCCACGTCAGCGGTCAGCACCTTGACCAGATACGCGCCTACCGGCGTGGTCTTGCCATCCTCGGTGGTGGCACGATGGATACGCTTGACGCTCGCGCCGCCAAAGGAACCGACGTTGGTCAGGTTTGCGTTCTTGGTCGCCAGCCAGTCAATCGCCTCGGCGGAGTTGCCCGTCAGGGTCATGACCAGATCCAGATTGTTCAGGCACTTGCCGCCGACCATGGTGTCCAGCGCGAACAGCTCGACGGAATCAAAGTAACCGGTCGGGTTCGCCTTGTATGCCTCAAACTGCGCCTCGACGGTCGCGATCAAATCGCCGATCTGGTCGCCGTATTTTTCCTTCGCGGTCGCAAGGGTCTTTTCAACCGCCTGCGTCGTCGCGTCGGACCACTCGTTCTTATCCTGATAGACGGTCTTCGCCGCGTTCATGCCGCCGGTTGCACGGCTGGTGTTGCCGCCGGTAGAACCCGCCTTCTCCACGACGATGACGCTGTTCACGCCCGCATCGACAGCCTGCAGCGCAGCAGTCATGCCCGCTCCGCCTGCGCCGACGATCACCACATCGCACTCGGCGTCGGAAACGGTGGTATCCTCCGCCTCCGCCAGACCCGCGGCGACCATCGCCTTCTTTGCCGCTTCCTTGACGGCATTCGTCGTCACGGTCGCGCCGGAAATGTTGTCAATATCCGCGCCCTGCGCTTCGACAATCGCCGCCGCGTAGGTGCCCTCAGCGCACGGCTCATAGCCGATGCCCTTCGTCTCGTTCTCGCCCACGACCTCCGCCGCGGTGATCTTGCCGTCCTCAACAGTCAGGGTGACGGAAACGTCGCCGCCCATGCCCTGCGCGGTACCGGTGTAGGTTTCAGCCGACGCGCCGGCAGCCAGACCGGTCGCCAGCATCATGGACAGAAGAACCGATGCAAATTTCTTCATGAAGCATAACCTCCATTTCTTTTTCGCAGGCGTATTGTATCATCTGTCGTCCTCTTTGTCAATTCCTTGACAGGGTTTTCGTTTTTTCGAATGATTTTGGGCGGATTTTTCGTTTCTTTTTTCTCTGTTTGTTCTCCTATATCTCGATTTTTCCTTTTAATCACAACAAAAAAGCGGCAGGAGAGGGGGCAGCTCCGCCGCTTTGACTGAAAAAAGATGTTTGACAAATCGTATCGTTTTTTGGATTTTATGCGCTGTTATCCGCTGAGCGCATAGTCGCTATGCTTAATCCATATGGCACGGTTTACTTTTTGGAACCCGTGCCGACTCTGTCGCGCTGCGCCTGCGGCTCGACTGCGCCGCCGATCGCCTGATCCGCCACGACAACAACCGGCTGCTCGTTGTCCACGATCTGGATAAACGTCTTGCCGACCTTCATGGGCAGCTCCTCGCCGTTCTCGTCGAAGAACACCATGCGGTTGTTCAGCTTCTTGGTTGCCGAGCAGTTGCGTGCCCATGTGCCACGGATGTATTTGCCATTCTGGAAGATTTCCGCGACACCCTGACCGTTCAGCCGGATGACCGGACGGGACGGATTGCCGCTTGACCACGAAACGTCCGTGCGAAGGACGATGACGTTGGCGTAGGCGCATACCTCTCCGTTGTTTCCGTCGATATACGGTGCGCCATTGCGATAGCGCTCAAACAAACCGGTGGAAGCGTTGTATTCGTAAGCCGTGCGATATGCGTCGTTGGTCACCTTGTAGTTGATGACGATGCCGTTTACGTCCTCGCCGCGCTCAAGCCCGGTTTCGGAGAACACGAACGGATGCGGCGTCGGGCTTTCTCTGTAATCCGCCTCCACCTCGCTCATATTCAGGCGAACGTTATGCGGCCCGACATGACCGCCGTCGCTCGTGCGCTGGAACCAGCCGGTGTTCTTGCTGATGCCGTTCAGGTAGGGATACTTGAGCTTTTTAACGCTGCTGTTCGCCTCGATCCAGTCCTTCATGTTGTTCTTGTCCCGCCCGCCCTGATAGCCATAGAAGCAGAACACACCGCCCCACATCTCGCGGAGCGAACACATCGGCACGCGTGCGGAGCGAACAGGGCCTGCGCCTTCCGCCGGATAATCGCCCATGAACAGCGCCAGCTGACGCGTAGAGCCGTCCGCCTGAATCGGCATTTCATAGGTCAAATCTGCCGAACTGACGCCCCAGTTCGGCAAAGCCGCGGGATGCGTGTCGATCGTGACCAGCGTCGGGCGGTAATCGCCGCTGAACGCCTCGCCGGTGATCGGGTTCACGCCGTCCTGAACGCTGTTCTCCTTGGGCATCTTGACGGACAGCTTTTCCGAACCGTAAGATTTCGGCGCACCGAGCTGCTGGGCATAACCGCTTGCCGCAATGCCTGCGTCATCCAGCGTAAACTCCCTCGCTGCGCCCGCGGCTGTCGGAATCGCCATCAACGCACAAAGCGCCACAACGGACGTCAGCTTCAAAAAGTGATTCATCTACTTTTCCTCCCTTACATGAAGTGATTTCAGACCGCATGTTGTCCTGTGTAACGTCGCGCCGATGCGGTTTTGAGGGGATCAACCGTCGGCAAAGTTCTTCATCAGAACCTTTCTGTATGATTAGACGAAAAAAAATCGGTATCTGTTACACTTCGTTCATAAATTTGTCGCTTTTTGTAATTTTTACAAATCGCATACACATCGGTAAAAAAAACGCCTCTTTTTGCGTCTAATGAAGTAGATCGAGGTTTTGAAAGCGGGCTGAGCCCGCCTTCACTTCCGCCGAAGTCTTCCACGCATCAAAGTCTTGCTCACGCGGGCGATTTTACGCAATTTCCTATACATTTAAAACGCTTCAATGCATTAAAAAAGGAGGGAACACGATGCTTTCGCTTCCAGCGCTCAGCATAAACCGCATCTTCGACACGGTACAAAAAAAGTCCCGGAAAACTCCCCGAGAGATTCCCGGCAATCGAACGGCAACTCTGCGTGCGCTGTCCGATTTGGGCGAAAGCGTCGCGTCCAGCGTTCACGCGATTTATTCGCCGATTCGGCTGTATCTCTGCGTGGCGATGGAGCCTAAGCCGGACGCCTTGAGCCGCCAGCGCGAGGCAGACCGAAAAACCGCCGCGGGGCATTTCGAGGTGGACGCAAACTGGAGCGCCGCGGAGGTCAACACCCGCTGGGCGCGGCATGCCGTTTTGACAGACGCCGGCGGACAGGTTTTGGAGAGCGCCATTCGCGGCGCACGCGGCATGACGGACGCCGGCGCACGGGAAGTCTTCTTCGAGTTTAACGCGCTGGATACCTATCCCGAGCCGATGTATCTCGCCGCGGGCGATGCGCGGATTCGGATCAAATAACCCCAGCCAAAAGAGTTTTTCGATCCGCTTCAAGCCTTGAACCGCTCACGCGGTCAATCGGAGTTCCTTTTCCTTCTTACATCAAACGGGGCTGTCAAGCTTGAACCAAATATTTCAAGAAACAACTAGCATTTGTGGATATGGGGCTTTGCCCCATCGCCCCACCAAAGGGCTTTCCGCTCGCCCTTTGGAAACCTTCGGGCGCAAATACTTCGTTTTATTCTTGAAATATCGGTGTTGTTAGCTTGACAGCCCCGTTTGACATATTACGAGAGAGAGGGGGGAATAACGGAGGATTAGATTTATATAAAAGGGTCAAACCCTGTTTGGCTGTTTATGAGGATTACATCGCAGTCTTGTTCAGCCCGATGACCTCGGAAATCATGTTCATCGCGGTTTCAAGCGTCATATCGCCCTTACGCGCCATCATCAGGATACCGTAGAGCGCAACGCCCGTCAGCCGCTTGGCGTCAGCCTCGTCGCGTCCTCTTTCGCGAAGCGCCTGAGCGACCATCTTTTCCAGCGCCGGACCCATATGCGCATACACCCGGTCGCACATATCCGTGTACAGCGCGGCATGCTGCGGCAGGCACAGATCCGCCGTCAGCGGCGTGGTAAAGCACTCGTGCCACACTTCCGGATGCATCAGCCGCGCAAACTTTTCCTGCGCCGTGCCCTCGCCGTCGGCAATCTGTCCGGCAAGCGTGCCCAGATAGCTGCAATAGCCTTCCACGACCGCCTTAACCATGTCATCCTTGGTCGTGAAATAATAATAGAAAAGCCCTTTCGCTACGTCAACCGCCGAGACGATTTCCGCCACGGAGGTTCTGACGAAGCCCTGCTCGGCAAAAAGCTTTGCCGCGGCTGCCACCATTTCCGCCTTACGTTCTTCCGGTTTTTTGACAACTCGCATCGCGTATTCCTCCTTGTCAGTGCGGCGAATCTTTCGCTCGACTGTTTTTTATATCTGTTCTTCTATCCGGCATCATGCCGTTTGCTTTTGATGGCGTTATTCTATCAGTCCCGCCGCCGATGCACAATACAAAATCGCTCAATGATACGCGCATGGGTTTCAAATGTCAATTTCCGGGTTTTATCTTACACCGTGAGATAATTTATCGTTTCGGAAAATCAGCTGCTCAGGCTCTCCAGATATCCCTCCAGCGCCTGCACATCGTCAAACATCCGCCCATCGCGCAGGTCATTCTGTTCGCCCTCCGGCGCCACCGTCACAGGGATATCCGTCTGCCGAACGACGCTCAATGTTTCCCCGTCCTGATTCTGCAAAACGCAGAGCATACCGTCCTCCCCGCCTTGCAAAACCCAGTGCAGCGGGCAGGGAATCTGCTTATGCCGGGTCACATCCACTTCTTCGGCGGAAAACCCCGTAACGGTCGCGCCGGGCAGCACACGATCGATCTCGCTTTCCAGCACGGCGCGTGTCAGCCCGACGAGCTTTGTCGGCAGCTTTTCCCGCCGCTGAACGCTATGACCGCAGGGCGCATAATACAATGTCTGATGCAGAAACGCATTCTTCCGCGTTCTGTCCGACAGATCGGCGCCGGCAGGCTCTCCATGCGGCGCATCGGTCTGCTGTGCCAATCGATCAGAGGGCTGTTCCGGCGGATCGGGCGCATCCGCGCCGCGGGCAGGCAAAAAACAAAGCAATGCCGCAAGCACAGCCGCCGCAAGCAGATATCGATAGGAAACATGCAACGAAATCATCTCCTTTTTGCGCTCATTGTGCGCAGGAGAGATGGACGGCATGATGGAAATAAATAGTTTTCTTTTTTCAAAAATCCGAACAAACGGGTATGCCGCATCGTCTATAAGGATAGGAGGTGATGCTTAAATGACGGCAATCCCAAACGAGAGCCCGCAGCAGCGGCTTGGCCGACTGGTCGAGCAATACCAGACCGACCTGCTTCGCATGTGCTATATTCAGCTTCACGACACAGCGCTGGCGGAAGATGCGGTGCAGGAAACCTTCATCAAAGCCTACAAGGCAATGTCCGCTTTTCGCGGGGATTGCAGCGAAAAAACGTGGCTGATGCGAATTGCGGTCAATACCTGCCGCGATCTGCTCCACTCCGCATGGTTTCGGCATCTGGATCGCCGGATAACGCCCGAACATCTGCCGGAGCCCCTCGTACAGCCGGATGAAGACGCAATCAATCTGACGTTCGAGGTCATGCGGCTTTCGCAAAAGGATCGTGAGGTCATTCTTTTGTATTATTACGAAGCGATGACGACCGAGGAAATCGCGCAGACGCTTGGCGTTGCAAAATCCACCGTCTCTACGCGTCTGGAGCAGGGCCGTCAAAAACTTCGTCAGGCTTTGGAAAGGAGGCGTTCGCATGGATGAATTTCGCGAAAACAACCGTCTGCGCGGCGCGCTGGATACGACACTCTCCGGTTTAAGCGGCGACCCGTATCTCACCCGGCGCATTCTTCGCAACGAAGAAGCCAAGCTCAAAGCGGCAAAAAAACTGTCCGCCGGTTTCGTGTTTGCCCTCGTCATTCTGCTGGCCGCAATGAGTGTCGTCGTGGCGGCGGCTCTCAATCTTTTTGAAACATTCGGCCAGACCGAGCGCCGATTTGCGGAAATCGCGCCTCAGACCGTGATCCAAACCGAAAGCGCCGCCATTCAATCCTCAAAAGCGGGCACAGTCGCCGCATCGATTACCAATGCTTATTACGACGGCGAATCGCTGCTCATCGGTTACACGATTCAGGGCGATATCTCGTTTGAGCCTTTTTCTCCGACAGACGAACAGCTAGCCCAGATGAACCCGACGGACGACATTCCCCCGTGGCTGAACGAAAAGACCGGCGATTCCTCCCTGACTCAAGCATGGGAAGCCGCCAAACAGGCAGGAACGCCCTGGGGCGTGATCCGTTATCGCGCCGCCGTATCTGACCACGCCTGCACAGACGAAGGGCTTGACCTCGGTCCATGGTTGGAAACGGAAGAAACATCCGCGCCGAATTCGCTTTCTGCCATTCGCGATTTTGATTCTCTGCCGGAAGCCGCGCAAAAGCGGGATTCGCTTTCCATCCGCATCGACGTGTATCAGTCTGCCGTATGGTTTTATTTTGATGGACAGTCTACGTATACGACGAGCGAACGCGTGAATTTGTTCCCGATGACGGCGACGGTTGACCGAATCCACCGCGATTCGGCACAATTCATGGGCTTTGAAACGATAAACGGTTCAAAAATCAGGCTCACGATTCAGGCTTCCGAAATCCGCCTGACCGCATCCGTGACCGCTGCAAACGGCACGCTCCCGTCGATTTCGGATGATTCGTGGTTCGACCTGCTGCTGACGGATGAAACGGGCTATGCCTTTAGCCCCGAATCTTTCGTCATGCCGGATGAACAGACGCTGCTTTTCACCTTTGAGGGAAGCGGTCAAATGCCCCTGTCCCTTCATGCGGAGCTGCTGATTGTCCGCCCTTCGGGCGAAACGGAGTCTTTCCCGATTTCGGTGGATATCAACGGTTAAGCACGCCGAATCCGCAAAATTTGAGAAACAACAAAACATGCCCACGAACCCATCCGTTTCGGTTCATGAGCATGTTGTTTTACTGATCCATCCGAACCCTTGCGCGTCCGGCATGCTTCGCCTCATAGAGCAGCAAATCCGCCTTTTTCCTCAATTCCTGCTCATCCTTCGCGCCGATACAGCAGCCCGATCAGCAGACCATACAGCATCCGCGTGCCGACGCTCAAAAGCAGACTCCTTCCGTCATCATTGGCCCAGCGGTTTTTTATTCGGCGTGCCCGCCTTGCGCGGATACGCCTTCGGGGTTGTGCCCGTCTTATCCGTCAGGAGCAGAACGTGCGCCCAGTCCTCCCTGCGCGGGATCGGCGCATCCACCGTTCCGCGAATCGTTCCGCCCAGCAGGAACGCCGCACGCTTCGCGGCGGTCATTTCATCTGCCACACCCGGACCTTTCCACGCAATCGAAATGCCGCCCTTTTTGACGAACGGAAGCGTCAGCTCCTGAAGCGTCGCGGCATTGGCAACCGCACGGGAAACCGCCGCGTCATATTGCTCGCGATGCGCCGCCATCCTCGCGGCATCTTCCGCACGGGCATGCAGCGTCGTCGCCTTCAGTCCCAGCCGGGCGAGCGCATCTTCCAAAAACGATATGCGCTTTTGGAGCGCATCCAGAAAGGTCATTTCCAGATCCGGACGCAGAATCAGCAGCGGCATGCCCGGGAAGCCCGCGCCCGTGCCGACGTCGATCACCTTAGCGCCATCCGCAAGCAGCCCATGCGCCAGCGGCGCGGCGCTGTCCAGATCATGGCGATCCACACGCTCATCTTCATCCAGCACAGCGGTCAAATCCATGCGTGCGTTATATTCATCCAGAATGGCATGGAACGCTTCAAAACGTTCCAGCGCCGTTTCATCCGCGGCAATGCCCATTTGGTCAAGACCGGTCTTCAGTCGTTCTCTGTTCATCCTCGCATGCTCTCCCAAATAAATTTCACCCAGCTCAGCCCCTCGCGCAGGTGGTTTTTGATAAAGTATTCCGGCTTGGAAGGGCTTCCCTTGCCCGTCGCCGTAATGCCGACCTCTTTGCAGAGCGCCAGCGCACGGGCGACATGATAGTCGCTGGTCACCACAAGCGCCTGCGTCAGCCCCTGATCGTCCATGACAGACTGCGCGTAACCCAGATTCTGCCGGGTATTGAAGGAGCCCGTTTCGGCGATAACCTCGTTTTCGTTTACGCCGCGCTCCACAAGCCAGTCGCGCATGACGTCGCCTTCCGCACGCGGTTCATCGCTTCCCTGTGCGCCGCAGACGATCATCAGGCTCGGTTTCCTGCGATATTCCTCCAATGCCGCCGTCAGCCTGCGCTCCAGCGCGACGGAAGGCGTGCCATCCGCCTTGACCTGTGCGCCAAGCACAATGATGGTGTCAAAGTCGCCGACCGGCGGCAGATGCGTCTCTTGGTAATAGACAAAACCAATCAGGCTCGCCGCAGCCACCGCTCCGGCAACCAGAAGCGCCAGTATCACCATCAGCAGCCTCCTCAGGAATTTTTTCATATCCGCATGCTCCTTCTATGTTCCGCGCCGCAAAGGCTGCGGCGAAAGGATTGATTTATTCATCCATATTCAACGCGGCAAGCTCTTCTTCCTGCTCTTCCTTGAGTGTTCCGCGCCTGCCGGGAACATTTCGGCTTCGGATCAAATAGCTGAGTTCTTCTTCACTCTGCTGTCCGCCAAACTGGCTGTTTTTCGTCATGGAATAGACGACCGATCCCGCAAAAATCAGATGATCGATGACGCGCACGCCGATGACATTTAACGCACGGATAACCGCACGGGTCGCTTCATAGTCGTCCTGCGACGGCTCTGCCATTCCGCTGGGATGGTTATGTGCAAGCAATACGGCATGGGCATGATAGCGCAGCGCGGTTTCAACCACTTCACGCGGATAAATCTGCACCTGATCGATGGTTCCCTTATGCAGCAGCGCTGGGCAAAGCACGCGACCGCTCTGGTCAAGGCAGATCATATACACGCGCTCTTCATGCACGCCGAAGAACAGCGCCCCGGCATAGCGCCTCGCGCTGGACAGATTGGTGATGGAAGGTTTTTCGCCCATGGCGCTATGCTGATAGTAGCCCATCAGCTGCGGCATCAGCGAGAGCAGCGCAGCTGCGTTCTGCCCCACGCCGGTCACGCGCATCAGCTCAGCGGGCGACGCTTCCAGCACATCGCTGAGCGAACCGAATCGCCCAATGAGCGCATGCGCCAGCGGGTTGACATCCTTCTGCGGAATGGCAAACATGAGCAGCAGTTCCAGCACCTCATGCTCGGAGAATCCGGAAAGCCCCTCTTTCAGGAATCGCTCACGCAGTCTGGCTCGATGCCCCGCGTGAACCGTCTTTTCGCTCATGTTGACCTCCTTGGGGGAAACGATTGGCGCTTTGCCCCAAACTCCACAGGGAACCTTGTTCCCTTGACCCTGACTACGCTATCGCTTCGCGATAGCCGAGAAAACGCAATTCCCGCTTCCCGCAAACTCCAAACAGCACGCCGAAAAGCCGCTTTGCCCGCAAAGCGCACCTCTCCGGCTCAATATCCCTTCAAAATCTCTTCCAATTCGCCAAAATCACGGGCTACCGGCAGCCCGGAAGACTGAAGCCGCTTCAGGTCATTGTGTCCCCACGAAACCAGAATACAGTCCGCGCCCAAATCCTCTGCCAAATGCGCATCCGTCAGCATATCGCCGATCAGCACGACATCCCTGCCCTCAAGCCCCAGCTCTCGCAGCTGACGCCTGCCGATCTCCGTCTTCTTCGATGCGCTTTCGTCTTCCAAGCCACTGATGTCCGTCATATACGGCGTCAGTCCCAGCTCTTCGCACTGTTTTCTGAGCGACGGCTCATAGGACGCGGACAGCACAGACTGGCTTCTTCCCTGACTGTGAAAAAAACGAATCGCATCCAGCGCACCGGGCACCAAGCCCACGCCGACAGCCTTCTGATTGAATTGATCCAGCCAAAGCCGCGCTATGGTTTCATAGCTGTGAACGCTGTAATCCACACCGACGGCGGGATAGAAATCGCGCACGGGCATGGTCATGTTGTTCCTATAATCCTCGATCGTGATGCAGGGAATGCCCAGCTGCTTGAAGACGTCGTTGTCCACATCCAAAGAAAGCTGGGTATCGTTGAGCAGCGTACCGTTAAAATCCCAAATGATGTGCTTCATATTGCCCTTTCAGTCCCTTCGGGGCGCGGAGCAAAGCCCCAACCGTCTTATTCGTCAATCAAACAGCGCACGGATATCCTCCGGCGTCAGCTGCGTCGGCATTGCTTCGCCAGCCGTAATCATCTGATCGAACATCGCACGCTTGCGTTCGCCGAGCTTGACAACCTGCTCTTCGATACTGCCGCGGGTAATCATGCGGATGACCGTAACCGTGTTCTTCTGTCCGATACGGTGTACGCGGTCCGTCGCCTGATCCTCCGCCGCCGGGTTCCACCACGGGTCGAAGTGAATGACCGTATCCGCGCCGACGAGGTTCAGACCGGAACCGCCCGCCTTCAACGAGATCAGGAAGACCTGTCCTTCGCCCGCGTTGAACTGCTGAACCATCTCTACGCGGCGCTTAGGCGGCGTTTCGCCGTCCAGATACATGCAGGAAATGCCGACTGCCTCCAGCCTGCGCTGCAAAATTTTCAGCATGCGCGTAAACTGGGAGAAGACGAGTGCGCGGTGTCCCGCTTCCAGCGAGCCGGGCAGCACGTCCAGCAGCATATCCAGCTTGCCGCTCGACGCCGCATAGCTCGGCAGAACCAGCGACGGATGACCGCAGATCTGGCGCAGCTCCGTAATCGCCGCGAGCATCTCGATGCGGTTGTTGCCGCCAATCATGCCCTCGACCTGCGGACGCAGGCGCAGCAGGCTCGCCTGATAGACGCGGCGCTGCTCCTCGGTCATATCCGCCGTCAGCGTGATCTCCACCTTCTCCGGCAGTTCACGCAGAACGTCGCCCTTCAGGCGGCGCAGCAGGAACGGACGGATGCGGCGGCGCAGAATATCGGCTTCCTCGCCCGTGCCAAAGCGGTGCATGAACTGCGCAAAGGAATTGAGGTAGCCCGGCAGAACAAAGTCGAAGATCGACCACAGTTCGCCCGGGTGATTCTCCATCGGCGTACCGGTCAGCGCAAAGCGCGTCTGCGCCTTGAGCTGCTTGACCGCGCCCGCGCCGACGCTCATCGCGTTCTTGATATACTGCGCCTCGTCCAGAATCGCAAAACGGAAAGGCACTTTGGAAAGCAGACCGATATCGCGGCGGATCAGCGGATAGCTGGTCAGATAGACGTCGACATCCCTGTCCGGACCGGACAGGCGTGCAATCGTCTGCGCACGCTGAGCCTGGCTGCCCTCGCCCGCCGCACAGCGCAGCTCGGGCGCAAACTTCGCAATCTCAGCCATCCAGTTGTAAACCAGAGAGGTCGGCGCAACGACGATGGACGCGCTGTCCTGATCCCCGCGGCGCTTTGCCCAGAGCAGCAGGGTGATGACCTGCAAGGTTTTGCCCAAACCCATGTCGTCGGCAAGAATGCCGCCCATGTGCAGCCGATCGAGCGCCTGCATCCACATAAAGCCGCGCATCTGATACGGACGCAGCATGGAATTCAGCGGTTCGGGGCAATCCTCGCCGTCGTCTTCCAAACTGCCGACCATTTCCTTGACGCTCTGATCTGCCTTGATCGGCACGCTGCCGCCCTCCAGCAGATTCATCATATACACCGCACGGAAGGACGCGACCTCGACCACGCCGCGGACATTCTTCTCGTCCTCGGCTTCCTCGCCATTGTCCGCGCCAATCGCGGCTTCCGCCATCTCGCGCCATTCATCCATTTCGGACAGGTCGAGGAACGAGCCGTCTTTCAGGCGGAAATATTTCTTATGGTCACGCAGCGCACGCAGAATCGCCACGATTTCCGGCGCAGGCTCGCCGTTTTCGGTCATCTCCAGCCGCAGTGCGCCCTCCTGCATGCGCAGGGTTCCGGTAAAATGCGGCTTGCGCGGGGTCATCTTCCGGAATTCGTCCGAGCAGTAGACCTCTGCGCTCTCCTGCATGCGATAGATGCCCTCGGTCAGGAAGCGATAGATCGGCTCCTGACCGCCGAGGATGACGCGTCCCTTCTGCATGCGGAAACCGAACGCCGCCAGCAGGTCAAGCGCACGCCTTTCCGCCGCCGCATCGCGCAGAAGCAGAATGCGTTCTTCGTCCTCGCTCTGAGGCGCCTGCGCCGCAAACGGATCGATCTCTTCATCGCCATACAGGAATGCGATCTTACAGAGAACGAGGTTGTTGTCGCGGTCAAAATACGCACGCACCTTGAGCGGACGGCGGATGATGCGCTCAGCCAGCGCACCGTCGAGCGTCACGGTTCCGGCGCGTTCCAGTGCAGGCAGCAGGTCAGAAATGACCCGCGGGCCCTGCTGCGCGTCAAAGCGGAAGGCGACCGGCATGCCCGCGCCCGTCTGCGCCGACAGCAGCACGCGCACAATGCCCTTCTGCACCTCCGACAGCCGCAGAACGTCGCCCTCGCAATAGACATAGGTGCATTCCGTGTCGAGCATGCGCAGGGTTTTGGGCATCTGCGCACGCACTTCCAGTTCGCGTCCGCTGGCGAACACGCCGAAAAGCAGCTCGACCTGTCCGTCGAACACGCTGGGAACGGTCACAATCTCTTCGCCAAAGGAAATCTTGAACGGTTTCGCCATCAGCAGCTGCATCAGACGCGGAACAAACCGATCCGCAACGGTCAGGAATTTGGCGTCAAGACCCGTTTGAACGAGCTTGCCCTCCAGCTGGCAGACATACGCGGCATCCTGAAGAAGCTTGATGATTTTGGCATCCACGCCGGTGAAACCCATCCATTCCGGCTCAAGCACAAAGCCCTTGCCGAAGGCAATCGCCGTCTTTTCCTGCAAACCGCGGAGGAACTGCGCCATGGATTTGACGACATACATTCTCTCCTGACCGACGCGCAGGGACACGCGCACCGGTTCGCGCTCGCCCAGCAGGCGCAGCGTGATCTCCATTTCAAGCGGCGTTTCCATCGGCAGGGCGCTTTGCAGCGTGCCCATCAGCGCCCCGGCATTCTCCCTTGCGCGGCGGCGGCGCATCTCTTCAATCGCGCCGGTCGAAATCGCCTGCATCATCGCGGCGGCGAGGTGACGGCACGGTTTATGCACGTTTCCAAAAAAGTCGCATGAGCAGCGTCCGCTCAATTTATTCGTCGCGCCGACGCGGACGATGCGCCGCGGGTCGCCATCGACGGCGTAGCGCAAAAAACCGTTTTCCTCTTCGAGCGGGTGTACGCCGCCCTGACGAAAAATGGTCAAGCCTGCATTGTATTCCTCTTCCGGCGTAATGCGCCGGATCACATCCATTCCTTCAGCCACAATATCTCTCCGCTTTCCCAAAATGTCCAAAACATGAAAAAGTGTAACCTATTTTGAATTCTGCGCCGGGTCGAAAACTCCTGCCTTTCTTTTGAGAATCTTATGCGTTCCTTTCATGTTTCAGCGGTTTGAACGAAAATCGATTCCCCATACACGATGCTTTTATCTCCGTCCGATTCTGTCGATTTCCGTATTCGGGGATATTTTTTCTTTTTGGGCATCCCTTTTATCCCCCTTTTCCACACGTTCTCCACAGTTATCCCCATGTTGTCCACAGCCTTGTCCACAAAATTGTCCACAACGTCAGACGTTTCTTTTAAAAACCGAGTCGATCAGGCGGGCATAACCTGCGTCTTTTGATCGAAATCCGTCGCATTGAGGTTTCTTTTGGGATTGCCGGTTTTTTACGGTTATGCACAATCCCACAGCAGTTATCCACAGTTATCCACAGAAGTCTCCACAGGTTTTCGACATTTCCTCCCGGAAGCGAAAAAAGCGGGCTGAGCCCGCCTTCACTTCCGCCGAAGTCTGCCACGCATCAAAGTCTTGCTCACGCGGGCGGCTTTGCGGAATTCTTCATGTGCTAAAAAGCGCGGAGAGGTTCAACCTCCCCGCGCTCTTTTCATGGGCTTTCGATGGATTTTTTATACTTCCTTTGCCTGAGCAAGCTCTTCTTCCGTCAGGCGGATCATCTGCCACTGACCCTTTTCATCCAGATGGAATCCGAAGTAGACAGACCGCTTCTGACCATCGGTTTTCAGATTGACTTCCATGATGTAGAAGCGATAGCTCACGCCATCAATCTTCATTTCGCGAGCCGCAAACGTTTCTGCCATCTTCTTTTCCACTTCTTCGGCTGTTCCCGGAAGCGTCGTCGGCTCCATGCGGGTGCGCATCTGCGTGACAAGCTCATCCGCCTTTTCAGAAAGCGCGATATTCATCACCTGAACGAGGGACTGCATGACATCTTCACAGCCCACGGACGAGAGCGTAACCAGAATCTGCTCCTGCACCGAAAGCTCCTGAAGCTTCACATATTCCGTTTCTTCCATCGCCTCTTTGGCGCCCACAACTTCAACGATCGTCGTCGTATCGGTTTCCGCCGTCTTCACCACTTCTTCCATCTCCGCCATCGCTTCAAACGCCTTGATCGTATCCTTGGCGGCTTCGGGATTCGGAATCGGGGTCGCCGTCGGCGCGATAGTCGGGGTCGCGGTCGGTGCAATCGTCGCGGTCGGCGCAGGCGTTGCCGTCGGTCGGGCTGTCGGCTTTGCCGTAGGCTTCGGGGTAGGCTTTTCCGTCGGCTTCGGTGTCGGTTCTTCCGTCGGCTTCGGCGTAGGTTCCTCGGTCGGCTTCGGTGTCGGCTCTTCCGTAGGCTTCGGCGTCGGTTCTTCCGTAGGCTTCGGCGTCGGTTCTTCCGTAGGCTTCGGTGTCGGTTCCTCTGTCGGCTTCGGCGTAGGCTCCTCGGTTGGCTTCGGCGTCGGTTCCTCGGTCGGCTTCGGCGTAGGCTCTTCCGTCGGCTTCGGCGTAGGCTCTTCCGTCGGCTTCGGTGTCGGTTCTTCCGTCGGCTTCGGCGTAGGTTCCTCCGTAGGCTTCGGCGTCGGTTCCTCGGTCGGCTTCGGTGTCGGTTCTTCCGTAGGCTTCGGCGTAGACTTCTTCGCACCGCATCCTACGCAAACATCATTTTCATCGTATTGGTGTTCTTCCAAGATGGACGTCAGCTCACGATCGTAAACCTCACCCAAGTCAGCGCCGCAGTCTAAGCATTCCGTGAAAATGCCTTCAAATCCCTCAAAGGAATGATACTCCTCATCGACATACTGAGCTTCCGAGGTAATGATTCTGGCAATCGGATTTTCCTTCCGGTTTTCATGCTTACAGCTCGTCTTGTATCCGCAAACGCTGCATGTTCCGTCGATCTTAAAGGTGTGCGGTTCCGTCTGGAGTTCTTCCCTCGGGTTGAGGTCGGACAAAAACATCTTACAGTCGTCACAGCCGTATTCATCCAGCGCCAGCACACGCATCGTATGCCCATTCTCATCCGTGCTCTTGATTCCCAGCGTTCTATACACGACGTCGATGCACACATGTTCATGCGGGCACGCAGTCACTTCCGGATTCTGAATATAGCCGCAATCCATGCACTCGCCCATGGCGAAATTATGCTCTGCCGTCTCGGTCGTGCTGCTGATCCAATCCTTTTTGATCATCGCGCCGCAATCCAGGCAGACCGTTTCTTCGCTTACGCTCAGTTCGCAGGTGTGGTTTTTCTCGTGCGCAATCCATTCGCCGTAATCGATGGTATTGCGAACCATCACGCGCTCATGCGCACAGCCGAGCCGATTCGGATCGACATAGCCGCACTTTTTGCAGACGCCCTTATCGCTGTATTGATGAGCTTCATCGAGAGTCAGTTCCCCAATGGAGGTTCCATTCAAAGACGCGCCGCAGTCGTCGCACTTATGCTGCTCCATCAGCGCAGCGTCTCTGACATGTGTCTTTCCGTCGTCAGAAGGTCTCCAGCTGCCTCTATAAAGGACAAAGTTATCTTCCACGGACTGATGCTCATGAGTACAGTCTTCTTTCTCATAGCCGCAGCCATAGCAGCGATTGTTAGAGATCGTATGCGGTCTTCTCTGAACAACGGTTTCTCTGCTTTCTTCCTTGCTGTATCCGCACGCCTTACAGGTCAGGATACGAAGGACTTCCACTTCGCAGGAATGCGTTGTGCCGTCTCCGCAATCCGTCCATCTATACTGACCTTGATCTCCATACTGATATTCAATGTGTTCTTCCCATTCTTCATGCGGACAGGAGACGGTCGCTCCGCAGTCTTCACATACACCGTCCGCATTGAACACATGGGCACATTGATCGATCTCATTTTCATTCAGCAGATTTCTGCCACTCACACCGCAGTCCGAGCAAGTCCAGCTCCTGAACAGTTTGCCCGTAACGGTATGGGTTAAACCGTTGCCGTCGTCCTGATACGAAACGGGTTCAAAACTATCAGACTGACCGACCAGATGCTCATGCTTGCATTCGTTCTTGGCACCGCAGGAGCATGTTCCGCTTCCATCGAACTGATGGAGAACGGTTTCCGTTTCTTCCGTTTTCTCCACATTGCTCTCGCCGCAGTCCGTGCAAGTCCGGCTTGTATAGCGGTTGATCTTGCGGGTATGGGTTCTTCCGTTTCCATCATCGATCCAATCTTCGCCCGCAATCGTTTCCGTCCATGTGCTTACCCTAGTGTTTCCGTGCTGACAGGTATTCTTCGCATGACAGCCCGAGCATTCGCCTTGGGTAAAGGTATGCGGCTCGGTCTGCGTTGTTTTTTCGGGCTCATAACCGCTTTCTCCGCATTCCTGGCAATACCACGACATAATCTGATTGGCAAGTCGGGTATGTGTTCCGTCGCCGTTGTCCTTCCACGCTTCGCCTTCAATCGGCTCATACCACACATTCGGCGTCACGCCCGCATGATCGCAGCTATTCTTCGCATGACAGCCCGAGCATTCGCCATGGGTAAAGGTATGCGGTTCGGTCTGCGTTGTTTTTTCGGACTCATAACCGCTTTCTCCGCATTCCTGGCAATACCACGACGTAATCCGATTGGCAAGTCGGGTATGTGTTCCGTCGCCATTGTCCTTCCACGCTTCGCCTTCAATCGGCTCATACCACACATTCGGCGTCACGCCCGCATGATCGCAGCTATTCTTTGCATGACAGATCATACATTCGCCTTGATTAAATTGATGCGCTTCGGTCCTTATGGCGGACGGCGTTATAATCGTTTCTTTATACAGATCGCAGTCCGGGCATCGCAGGATTTCCAGCTCCTGAACCTCTGTCGAGTGTGTCTTGCCATCCGGATTAGGCTGCCAACCCGCGCCCAGCGTACGATACGAACTGGTTGTGGTGGCATTCGGATGGGTACATTCGTTTTTATAGCCGCATTGCTCGCATACATTCTCGCTGTTATAGCCATGCGTCGCATTCCGTTTATAGCTATCTACATAGGTTTGCCACAGCTCTCCGCAGTCGTTGCACTGCCGCACCAAATACCTGTTTTCCGTAACGCTGTGCGTTTTTCCATCATCGTTTGCAACAGCGTCATTGTCCTGCGTGAACCCTTCATGCTCTTCAACATGCTCATGCGGACAGGTATTTTCCAAACCGCAATTCAGGCATTTTCCATCGCGGAAAAAATGCTCCGCACACGGTACTGCCGTCGGTTCCGGCGTCGGCTCCGGTGTCGGCTCCGGCGTCGGGTCTGTGTCCGGCTCCTTATCTGCCTCGCCGCTCGTGCTGTATGCAGCAACTTCCTCCGCAACCGCATAGGTCTGCGTCAAGGGCGTTACATGGCTCATCAGCAAAGCCACGCACATCAGCACACTAGCCCATTTTTGAAAGCGTTTCCATCGTCCCATGTTTTCAATCCTCCCCGATATGATTGAGATTGGTATATGTTGCTTACATTATACAATAACGCTGTTGTATAGCATATATTATAAATTCCCAAGTTTTATAGGAATCCCACAACCAATATTCTGAATAACCGCACAAATCGTCCATAAAGACGGATTCAGTCTTTCGTCTCCACCGCAGTTTGCAAAACACGAAAGCCTTACTCACGCGGGCGACTTTGCGCAATTTCCTGTAAAATGAAAAAAGCAGGCTGAGCCTGCCTTCCCCTTCGCCGCAGTCCGCCACACCTCAAAGCCTTGCTTACACGGGTGATTTTACGCAATTTCCTATACGTCAAAAAAGGCATGTGCCTGCAAAAGACACATGCCTTAAAATCCGATGAACCATCAGTAGTTGGTTCCGTAGAGCTTATTCTGGGTATTCTTGCCCGCGATGCCATCCACAGAGAGTCCATGATCCTTCTGGAAGGCTCTGACCGCGTCATATGTCCACTGACCATAGATGCCGTCTGCGGTGCGAGCCTGCTTATAGCCCGCATTCAGCAGCGCCTGCTGAAGCCGCTTGACCGCGTCGCCCTTGCAGCCCCAGTAAAGCAGGCGGTAGCCTGTCGTCGTGCTTCCTGCGGAAGAAGACGAACCGGAAGCCGGCTTCGCAGAGGAAGAATAGAGAATCTGCTGCGTATAGGGGTCTGCCGTGCCGGTTACGGTAATGCCGTTGCGGCTCTGGAAATTGCGAACGGCGCGGTAGGTATTGCTGCCGTAGTAGCCGTCGATCGAGCCGGTCTGGTAACCCAGCGCCTTCAGGCGGCGCTGAAGCGGCACCACCGCCGCACGATAGCGGTTGGAGCGGGACAGCGTGACATAATCATTCGGTGCCGCGCTTCCAGCAGGTTTGGCGGAGGAAGAATACAGCAACTGCTGCGTCGCGTGATCCGCCTTGCCGGTTACGCTCAGTCCGTTGACTTCTTGGAACAAGCGTACGCCGCGCTGCGTTGCGCTGCCATAGATGCCGTCCACGCGAATGGTATAGTAGCCCAAATCCTTCAAACGCTGCTGAAGCGTGTAAATCAGCGCCATGCCGCGGTCGCCGCGAACCAGCGTCGGATAGGTGCTGCCCTCGTTATAGCTGATTGCGCCGACGGAGAAGAGCGCCGCCTGCGTCAGCTTACCCGCCATGCCGTCGGAAGAAAGCCCGTTGGCAGCCTGGAACAGGCGGACAGCCGCCACAACGCTGTCGTTATAGTTGCGGGTCGCGGAAGTCGGATATCCCAGCTCCGCAAGACGCGCCGTCAGGTTATACACGGCCTCGCCCCTGCTGCCGCGCTTGAGCAGACCGTAATACGGCGTATTGCCCACGATGACCTGACGGGTAAAGCTGTTGACGTTGCCCGTACCGTAATAGACGGTGAGGGTCATGGCAGTATCCTTTGCGTAGGTATGCGGCAGGGTGAAGCGGACGATGCCGCGGCTGTCGGCGACGAGCGTCTGCGTATAATCCGATGTCGTCAACATGACGGTGATGCCCGGGTTCGTCTTGGCGACGAGGGTCGTGCTGGCGTTGGTCACGCCATCCACGCTCAGAGGCGGCTGCGCCGTGGCTGCCGTCACCACATAGTTGCCCGTTACGGTGACCTTGGTGGAGTCTTCGCCGACATACTGCGCGACAATCGCGGTATAGACGCCCGCGCTGCGCACCAGCTCCGCGGCAAAGATGCCGTTTTTATCGCTGACCGCGATGACATTCGTTCCATCCGGAATGGTCGAAAGCGTGATTTTCTCATTCGGCTTTGCCGTGCCGGCGATAATGATCTTGTTTTCGCCCGGGATGATCTGCGTGATGGCGATGCCGATCGCCTG
>Ga0129311_1001075_pt1 | contig 20639 bp, 18 predicted proteins | sample Go1ome_FD_94435 | JGI IMG/M metagenome (GOLD analysis project Ga0129311, IMG submission 94435) | Western lowland gorrila individual fecal microbial communities from Wisconsin, USA - Go1022B metagenome | ecosystem: Host-associated > Mammals > Digestive system > Large intestine > Fecal | place... | reverse complement strand
GTTCCTTTGGCGGCGGCTTCGGCGGCAGCCGGGGCGGCTTCGGCGGGGGCGGCTGCTTTGGCGGCGGCTTCGGCGGCGGCCGGGGCGGTTTCGGCGGAGGACGCCGGTAAACACGGCCTGCGCACCTGCGCATATGAAAAAGCCCCGCGGCTCTTGGCCGCGGGGCTTTTTTTTCATGATCAGCGCTTTCGGAGGGATTCGTAATCCCGCAGGGAATCCAGCACCTCCCGGGACATGGGCAGGATGACGGCGATGTTGAAGATGGTCATGAGGCCGATGCCCACGTCACCCAGGTCCCACACGAAGGTATAGGCGGCGAGGCCGCCGATGAACAGCATCACCAGGGCCAGAATTTTATAGGCCGTCTGGGACACCCAGTTGTCTCCGAAGAGGTAGGCCACGTTGGACCGGGCGTAAAACAGGATGCCGATGAAGGTGGAGAAGCTGAACAGCCACAAAATCAAAGCGATGAACACCACGCCGAAGGAGCCCAGGTGGTACTCCATGGCCGCCTGGAGAAGGTCCATGCCCTCCAGCCCCTGAACTCGCTCCGCCGGGGTCAGCAGCATGATCATGGCGGTGCAGCTGCAAATGACAATGGTATCGATAAACACGCCGAAGGCCTGGAGCAGGCCGGACTTGGCGGGGTGGCTCATCTCCGCCGCCGCGGCGGCGCAGGGGGCGGAGCCGGAGCCGGCCTCGTTGGAAAACAGGCCCCGCTTCACGCCGTTCATCAGCACGGCGCCGAAGCCGCCGGCCACCGCCTGCCGCAGGCCGAAGGCCTCCTGGAAGATCCGCTGAAAAACCGCCGGCAGCAGCGCCGCGTTTTTCAAAATCAGCACGATGGTCATGAGGAAGTAGCACCCGGCCATGATGGGCACCAGCACATCCAGCACCTTCATGGTGGCGTTTTTCCTGAGAACGATGACCGCCGCCAGAGCCACCAGCACCACCGTGGTGTAAATAGGCGGGATGCGGAAGGCGTTTTCAAAGGCGGAGGTGACGGAGTTGCTGATGACCTGGCTGATGCCGCACCAGCAGGTGAGGCCGGACAGGGCGAACAGCACGGCGGTGACGCTGCGGCGGGAGCCGCTCCCCCGCCTGGCGGCGAAGTAGTCGTGGATGTAGTAGGCGGGGCCGCCCCGGTAGCCGCCGTAGAGGGGGTCCGGCTTTTTGTGGAGCTGTGCCAGGGTGGCCTCGATGAAGGCGGTGGAGGAGCCAATGAGGGCGGACAGCCACATCCAGAACACCGCTCCGGCACCGCCGGCGGAGATGGCCGCCACCACGCCGATGAGGTTGCCCATGCCCACTCGGGTGGCGGTGGAGATGATGAGGGCCTGCCAGCCGGAGATGGCGCCGCCGTTTCCGCCGCGCTTTTCCGCCGTCACCCGCAGCATTTCGGGAAACAGGCGGATTGGCAGAAAGCGGGTGCGGAACGTGAAATAGATGCCGGTGGGGATGAGCAGCAGTACCAGCAGGGAAAGGCCCACGCTCCCGCCGCCGGGCAGGGGCAGCGTGATGAGATCACCCCACAAAAATCCGCAGACGGCGGAGATCAGGTCTACGATGACATGCATGTAAAAGGTCCTCCTGAGATCGTGATGCGGCGGAAGGCGTCCGCCGGGATGGGACAGATAAGGGGACTGTGTTCCTTTAAAGCGGCAAATATGTGGGATATGGTTTTATTGTACTATGCCGGACACGGGGATTCAACCTCTTTTTCCATTTGAACTGTTTTTCCGTGACGGACAGGGCGGTGCTTCCGTCAGCGGATGGGGCAAAGGGGAGCGGTTTTGCCGGCGAAAGCAGGGAATTTGCATGAAAAGAAATAATTCTTGCAAAACGAGGAAAAATTTGCAAGAATACTTGCGAAATGGGGAAGAGGGGCGTATACTCCCCCTTGGAAAACAGACCGGGTGACCGGTTGGGGAGGATGCGGCATATGGGTGGAAACACTTGGAAAACAGTGAAAAGTTACGGCACCGTCATGGCGCTGGCGGTAATTATGGGACTGAGCTACGAGGTATTTGTATTCCCAAATGCCTTCGCGCCGGCGGGCATCAACGGCCTTGCCACCATGATCCAGTATTTGTTCCATGTGAGCATCGGCTACATGTCCCTGCTCATCAACCTGCCGCTGATCCTGCTGGCCTGGCGGCACGTGGACCGGGACTTCGCCCTGAAGAATTTGGCCTTCGTGCTGGTGTTCTCCGCCGTGACCTTGACGCTGAACCGGGTGGACCTCAGCGTCATTGCCTACCACACGGACAACGGCAATTCCGCCATCCTGGGGCCTGTGGCCGCCGGCGTGGTCAGCGGCGCGGTGTACGGCTTCACCATCCGGCAGAACGGCTCCACCGGCGGCACGGATATCGTGGCGGCTTGGGTGCGGAAAAAGCACCCGGAGGCCAGCCTGGTGTGGGTCATCTTCGGCTTGAACGCCTCCGTGGCGGTGCTGTCCTTCTTCGTCTACGGCTGCAAGTTTGAGCCGGTGATCTTGTGCCTGGCCTACTGCTACCTCAGCTCCCGCATCAGCGACAGCATCCTCAAGGGCGGCAAGCGGGCGCTGAAATTCGAGGTGGTCACAAAAGAGGCTCCCGCCCTGTCCGCCCGGCTCATGGAGGAGCTTGGCCACGGCGTCACGGTGCTGCCCGCCCGGGGCATGTACTCCACGGAGCCGCGGGACTTTTTGATCTGCGTGGTGAACCGCCACCAGATCGTCCGCTTCCAGGAGATCCTTTGCCAGTTCCCCGGCACGTTTGCCTGGGTGTCGGAGGTGAACGAGACCCTGGGCAACTTCAAGCACATCACGGCCTGATACATGATATAAAAAGGAGACGGACTGGATGTCCGCCTCCTTTTATTGTCACAGCACGCTTTCCGCCATCTGCTGCACCTGGCGCTCCGTCAGGCCGTCGGAGGCGCGGAGGGAGAAGGAGAAGCCGTCTCGGGTCCACAGGGCCACCCGGATGCCGTCCTCATCGCCCCGCCACTGAACGGAGGTGCCCTTTACCGCAAGGGTGCCGCTGGCGGGATAGACGGTGTAGTCGCCGCTGTTGTCGCTGCCGCCCCGGCTGACCCGGTAGGTCAGCTCCTGGACCTCGTCGCTCCAGCGCAGCTCCGCCAGGGTGCCGCCGATGTCCTGAATGAGGGTGAAGGAGAAGCCCGCCGGCGCCGCGGGCACCGGCACAGGGAAGCCCACGGCGGCCTCCAGGGCCTCCACGGTGTTGTGCTGGTGTTGGGGGTTGGGCAGCTGGGCGGTGCCGCCGGTGGGGGCGGTATTGATCTCCACGGAGATGGCCCCGCCGCCGGAAACGGTGACGCAGGGCCGGCCCGTCAGGTCATTGAAAAAGTCCGCCGGGACATACATGACACCCTTTTCCAGCATGGCGGGGGCGGCGTCCAGAGGCAGGGAGGTCCCCATGACAGGGTCACCGCCGTCTCCATGGTCCAGGAGGGTGGCATAACCCATGCCCAGCACCAGGACGGCCTCCCGGTCTCCCAGCGTCAGCCGGGCGCCGGGCAGGGAGCCGTCCCAGGCCACGGTGCAGCCCAGGGCCTCCGCCACCGCCCGCAGGGGCACCATGGTGACGGCCTTGGCGCCGGATACGGGCACCTCCTGGGCGGCGGCAGGCAGGGCCAGGGCGGCGGCCAGCGCCAGGGACAGCAGCAAAGCGCAGAATTTTTTCATCATGTTCAATCCTTTCAGAAAGGGGTTGCCGGTTCAGACGGTGGAGGCGGGAAAAAGTTCCTCCGCCGGTCAATCAAATTGTACCATACCGCCGCCCTCCCGGCAACGAAAAAGCAGCGGCGGAAAATGGGAGAAAAGGTTTGCACTTGCCGGTGCCGTCCGTTATAATGACAGCATCACGACAGCAATGGGAGGTTCAACCGATGAATACCCGCATCGAACACGATACCATGGGCGAGATCGCCGTACCGGCGGACCACCACTGGGGCGCCCAGACCCAGCGGAGCCTGGAGAATTTCAAGATCGGCGGCCAGCGCCAGCCCAAAGAGATCATCACCGCCTTCGCCTATTTGAAGGAGGCCTGCGCCAAGGCCAACGCCGACGTGGGCAAGCTGACGGCCCAGCAGGCGGACGCCATCACCGATGCCTGCCGGGACATCCGCGCCGGCAAGTGGGACGAAGAGTTCCCCCTGGTGGTGTGGCAGACCGGCAGCGGCACCCAGACCAACATGAACGTCAACGAGGTCATTGCCCACCTGGCGGCGGAGCAGGGAGTTCCCCTGCACCCCAACGACCATGTGAATGCCTCCCAGTCCTCCAACGACACGTTTCCCTCCGCCCTGCATATCGCGGCGGCTCTCAGCGTGGCGGAGCAGGTGCTGCCGGCGGCGGAGCGGCTGGAGACGGCCTTTGCCAAGCTGGAGGCGGCTTACCCCGACCTCATCCGCATCGGCCGCACCCATTTGCAGGACGCCACGCCCCTGCGCTTTTCCCAGGAGGTCTCCGGCTGGCGGGAGCTGGTGGCGGCCCCCTGCCGGATGCTGCGGCTGGCCCAGACGGAGCTGTGCCGCCTGGCCATCGGCGGCACCGCCGTGGGCACCGGCCTCAACGCCCCCAAGGGCTATGACGAGATGGTGTGCGGGTATCTGCGGCAGCTGACGGGGCTGGAGTTCCGGCCCGACGAGAACAAGTTCCACGCCCTCACCAGCAAGGACGCCCTGGTGTTTGCCCACGGCGCCCTGAAGGCCCTGGCTGCCAACCTCATGAAGATCGCCAACGACATCCGCTTCGAGGCCAGCGGCCCCCGCTGCGGCATGGGGGAGCTCCACATCCCGGAAAACGAGCCCGGCAGCTCCATCATGCCCGGCAAGGTGAATCCCACCCAGTGCGAGGCCGTCACCATGGTGGCCGTCCAGGTCATGGGCAACGACGCCGCCATCGGCATGGCCGCCAGCCAGGGCAACTTCCAGCTGAACGTATTTTTGCCGGTGTCCGCGTACAATTTCCTGCTGTCCGCCCGGCTGCTGGCGGATGTGTGCGACTCCTTCCGGGTCCACTGCGTGGAGGGCATCACCCCCAACGTGGAGCGGATGGAGTACAACCTCTACAACTCCCTGATGCTGGTCACCTGCCTGACACCCAAAATCGGCTACGAGGCCGCCGCCAAGTGCGCCAAAAAGGCTCTCCACGACGGCACCACCCTGAAAGAGGCCGTGTTGGCCCTGGGCCTTCTGACGGCGGAGGAGTTCGACGAAACGGTTCGCCCGGAGAAGATGGTGTAAATTCATAAAAAAGACGCGCTGCCCCGGCAGCGCGTCTCAGGCTGGCGAAAAAATTTTTTCGACAGCCTGAGCAAGTTTTTCAGAACTTTTTAAGTTCTGAAAAACTTAGATTTCAAACGAAAGACACCCCTCCTGGGTCTCTTTCGTAACTATCTTCCTTCCCGTTATCCAGCGGTTCACCCTTTTTCGACAAGCTCAGACGCGCTGCCTCGGCAGCGCGTCTCTTTTTTGCGTTTACACCAAAGCCGTAACAGTCTCGTAGACCCAGATGAGGGCCGGCATGGTGACGATGCTGCACAGCATGGTGAACACACCGATCAGGCTGGCGTGGTCCGCCTCCTTGTCGTACAGCTGGGCGATCTGGGTGATGACCACGCCGGTGGGAGCGCCGGCTCCCAGCAGGGTGATCATGACGATCTGCTGGGCGCCGGGCAGCAGGGTGTTCAGCCGCAGCAGCAGGAAAATGGCCAGCATGATGAGGGGATAGACGATGAGCCGGTTCAGCGTGACCACCAGCACCCGGGACATCTTCTTCAAATTCAGGTGGGCGATGGTGGCGAAGGAGATGCCGATGGACAGCATACTGGTGGAGCCCAGAGCGCCTCCCACGCTCTGCACCGCCTGGCCCAGCACGCCGGGAAAGCGGATACGGGCGCAGAACAGAAGGAAGCCCACCGCCATGGCAATGATGTTGATGTTGCCCAGGGCACGTTTCCAGTCGATCTGGGGCTCCTCACAGATAAGGCTTTTGCCGTGAGTCCACACGAACACCTGCAAGGCGCCCATGTAGGCGCAGGTGTAGAACAGCCACTCCTGGCCCATGGTGAAGGAGATGAGGGGCATGAGCAGGTTGCCGCTGTTGGAGTAGATCATAGAGGCCCGCTCCACGGGGCTCATGTGCAGGGCCTTGTCCCCCAGCAGCCAGGTGATGAAAATGAGCACCACATGAGACAGCGCCGCGCCGAAAATGGCCAGCAGCAGGCCCAGCAGCCGCTCCCGGGTGAAGTCCACCTGGAAGGCGTAGATGATGGCGCAGGGACGGATGACGCCCACGATGACCTGGGACAGGCCCTTGCCGGCGCTGGCGGGCATGAGCTTCACCTTCACGGCGGCGAAGCCCAGCAGCAGCATCAGGAACATTTTCGTGATCTGCTGAAGAAACAGAAGATTCATTTCAGACATGTGCGGCCTCCCAAAACTCAATTGATAATATGTATCCCAACAGGGCCCTCCGGCCCTTTGCGGTTACCGGGTGTAAAGTGACACGATCTGGGGCTCCAGGCCGTACATCTCCTGGCACCGGCGGCAGATGGCGCGGGTGTAGGCGGCCTCGTCCCGGCGGCACAGGGCGTCCACCAGGGCGCTGTGGCAGGCGGCCCGGCCGCCCGTGTCATCCTCCAGGGAGACGTATTGCAGCTGGAGCAGGTGGATGCGCAGGTAGACCTCCCGCTGGTACCGCAGCAAAAGCTCGTTTTTCCCCAGCTCCGTGATGCGCAGGTGGAAATCCCGGTCGGCGGTGATGCGGCCGTACAGGTCGCCGGCAGCGGCGGCGGTCTCGCAGGCCTCCGCCAGCTGCCGCAGGCCGGCAAAGTCCGCGTCGCTGCCGTGGTAAATGGCCAGGCGGCCAGAGAGGATGTCCTGGGACATGCGGACGGCGCCCAGGCTCCTGGCCATCTCCGGCGTGAAGTAGGTGACCTCGGCGTAGCGCTTGGGGTAGATGGTCACCAGTCCCTCGCTGCTGAGCTTGCGCAGCGCCTCCCGCGCGGGGGTGCGGCTGGTCTGGAGCATCCCGGCCAGCTCGTCCTCCGGGATCTTCTGGCCGGGCTTGAACACATGGTGCATGATGAGGTGCTTGATGCGGCGGTAGACCTGCTCGCTTTTGGGAAGGGCGGCTTCGGCGCCGGACCGCTCCGCCATGGGGAGGGCGGCGTCCTCCGGCAGGTCTCTTCGGATGTCCATGGGCCCGCTCCTTTCGGGAATGAAATACAAAAAATTGAATTGTACACAAATACATAGTAATTGTATACAATTATTTCAACACCGGTAATATAGCACGCATAAAACAAAATGTCCACATAAAAATGATAAAATTTGATAATTTTTGCGTGATATGCAGGAAAATTTCGAAATTTATAGATTGTATACAGAAAGTTGACAGAAGAAAAAAAGGAAACAGCACCTTTGCCGGGGCGGGTGCCCCCAGGCCGTTCCTGAAAACGGTTTATGCAGTTTTGTATGCATATTGCTGTATATTGAGGCCGGGCTGCCCTCCGGGAGGGGGCCGGAGCGGCCCACGGGAGGGGAAAGTGCCTGATATCGGCCCATGATATGGCAAAATATGAAAAAACCGACAAGAAAAGAAAAAAATGTTGTGCAAGATGACACTTGAATAAATATTCACTATAAGCGTATAATTCAACCATCATCAAACAAGAAACACGGGAGGCAACCGTCATGAAAAAAGACAAGAAAGACATCAAGAAAATCGTCCTCGCCTACTCCGGCGGTCTGGATACATCCATCATTATCCCCTGGCTGAAGGAGAACTACAACAACCCCGAGATCATCGCCGTGGCCGGTGATGTGGGTCAGAACGACGAGCTGGACGGTCTGGAGGAAAAGGCCATCAAGACCGGCGCCAGCAAGCTGTACATCGCCGACCTCACCGACGAGATGGTGGATGAGGTCATCATCCCCTCCATGAAGATGGGCGCCAGCTATGAGCAGTACCTCTTGGGCACCGCCTTTGCACGGCCCGTCATTGCCAAGAAGCTGGTGGAGATCGCCAAGGCCGAGGGTGCTGACGCCATCGCCCACGGCTGCACCGGCAAGGGCAACGACCAGGTTCGGTTCGAGCTGGCCATCAAGCGCTTCGCCCCCGACATGACCATCATCGCCCCCTGGCGGGAGTGGTCCATCAAGGGCCGGGACGAGGAGATCGATTACGCCGAGGCCCACAACGTGCCCCTGAAGATCTCCCGGGAGACCAACTACTCCAAGGATAAGAACCTGTGGCACCTGAGCCACGAGGGCCTGGACCTGGAGGACCCCGCCAACGAGCCCCAGTATGAAAAGCCCGGCTTCCTGGAGATGGGCGTCAGCCCCATCACCGCCCCCGACGCGCCCACCTACGTGACCATCGACTTTGAAAAGGGCGTGCCCATGGCCGTGGACGGCGAGAAGATGAAGGCCAGCGACATCATCCGCAAGCTGAACAAGCTGGGCGGCGAGAACGGCATTGGCCTGCTGGACATCGTGGAAAACCGGCTGGTGGGCATGAAGGACAGAGGTGTCTATGAGACCCCCGGCGGCACCATCCTCTACAAGGCCCACCAGTGCCTGGAGATGATCACCATCGACAAGGACACCGCCCACATGAAGAGCAAGCTGGCCGTGGATTTCGCCGACCTGGTGTACAACGGCAAGTGGTTCACCCCCCTGCGGGAGGCCCTCAGTGCCTTCGCCGACAAGACACAGGAGCATGTCACCGGCAGCGTGAAGCTGAAGCTGTACAAGGGCAACATGATCACCGCCTCCATCACCTCTCCCTGCAGCCTGTACTCCGAGGAGCTGGTGACCTTCAACGAGAGCAGCTATGACCAGACCAACGCCACCGGCTTCATCAACCTCTGGGGCCTGCCTGATACGGTGCTGGCACTGCGGGAGCAGGGCAAGCTGTAAGCCCAGACCCTCTATATTGAAAAGAAAACGCGGCTGTGGGACGGAGAAAAGCTCTTCGCCCCGCGTCTGCGGTGGGTGGAGACCCCATCCGGAGCGCAGGCCGGGAAGAAAGGAGATTCCATGAAACCAAAGGTATATATCGACGGAAAGGAAGGCACCACTGGCCTTCAGATCTATGACCGCCTGGCAAAGCGAGCGGACATCGACCTGCTGCTCATCGACGAGAACAAGCGAAAGGACCCTGCGGAGCGAAAAAAGCTCATGGATGCGGCGGACATCGTGTTTTTGTGCCTGCCGGACGCGGCAGCCATCGAGGCGGCGACCCTGGTGGAAAATGCTGCCACCCGCATCATCGACGCCTCCACCGCCCACCGGGTGGCCCCGGGCTGGGTGTACGGCTTTCCCGAGCTGGGACCGGACCAGAAGGAGACTATTATCCATGCCGGCCGTGTGGCCAACCCCGGCTGCCACGCCACGGGCTTTTTGTCCACGGCGGCGCCCTTGGTGAAACTGGGCATCCTGCCCAGGGACTATCCCGTGACGGTCTATTCTCTCACCGGCTACTCCGGCGGCGGCAAGAAGATGATCGCCCAGTACGAGGACGCGGACCGGGGCGCGGAATTCGACGCCCCCCGCATATACGGACTGAATCTGAAGCACAAGCACCTGCCGGAGATGCAGAAAATTGCCGGACTGGACTTCCCGCCGGTATTCAACCCGGTGGTGGACGACTATTACAAGGGTATGGCCACCACACTCATGCTCCACAACCGCCTTTTGAAGGGCCAGCCCACGGCGGCGGACATCGCGGCGGCCCTGACGGAGTTTTACGCAGGCCAGACCTTCATAAAGGTGGTGCCCTTCGGCAAGCATGACGCGCTGCTCTCCGCCAACTCTCTGGCGGGGAAGGACACCCTGGAGATCACCGTCTGCGGCCATGAGGACCAAACCATGGTCACCGCCCGGTTTGACAACCTGGGCAAAGGCGCCTCCGGCGCAGCGGTGCAGAATATGAACCTGATGCTGGGCTTCGAGGAAACGACGGGCCTGAACCTGTGAAAAAACGAGGTAATGACTATGCTGAACTTTATTGAAGGCGGCGTCTGCGCCGCCCAGGGCTTCCGGGCCGCCGGCATCCACGTGGGCGTCAAGACCCACGCCGCCTGGAAAAAGGATGTGGCCCTCATCGTGTCCGATGTGGACTGCGCCGCGGCGGCGGTATTTACGAAAAACGTGGTGAAGGCCGCGCCCATCCATGTGGACAAGGCCCACCTGGCCGACGGCAAGGCCCGGGCCATCATCGCCAACAGCGGCAACGCCAATGCCTGCGCCCCCCACGGGGAGGAGAACGCGGAGAAGATGTGCGCCGCCGCCGCCAAGGCCATCGGCTGCAAGCCGGAGGACATCGTGGTGTCCTCCACCGGCGTCATCGGCCAGACCCTCAACGTCCAGGTCATTGAGGAGGGCGTACCTGCGCTGTACGCCGCCCTGGAGCGGTCCAACGAGGCCAGCGACGCCGCAGCCCATGCCATTATGACCACCGACACCGAGAAAAAGGAAGTGGCCGTGGAGACCACCGTGGGCGGAAAGACCGTCCGCATGGGCGGCATCGCCAAGGGCTCCGGCATGATCCACCCCAACATGGCACCATGCTGTGCTTTTTGACCACCGACTGCGCCATCTCCCCGGAAATGATCAAGACCGCCCTGCTGGAGACCGTGGACGTCAGCTTCAACCGCATCAGCGTGGACGGCGACACCTCCACCAACGACACCTGTTGCGTCCTGGCCAACGGCCTGGCGGGCAATGAGACCATCACCGCCAAGGGCCCGGATTACGACGCCTTCCTGACGGCCCTCCGGGCCCTGTGCACCGCCCTGGCCAAAAAGATGGCCGCCGACGGCGAGGGGGCCAAGCACCTCATCACCTGCACCGCCTCCGGTGCCGCCGACGAGGCCGCCGCCGAGACCGTGGCCAAGTCCGTCATCTCCTCCACCCTCACCAAGGCCGCCATCTTCGGCGCCGACGCCAACTGGGGCCGTGTTCTGTGCGCCATGGGCTACTCCGGCGTTGATTTCGACCCGGAGAAGGTGGATGTGCACTTTGCCTCCGCCGCCGGGGATGTCGCCGTGTGCCAGCAGGGCCGGGGACTGGACTTTGACGAGGCGCTGGCCAAGAAGATCCTGACGGAGCACGATGTGGAGATCCGCATCACCATGGGTGAGGGGGACGGCAAGTGCACCTGCTGGGGCTGCGATATTACGTACGATTATATCAAGATCAACGGAGACTATCGGACCTGATACCTCAATGGAGGTGGGCAGATGCGCCCCCCATTTTCTCCCCGTGGAGAAAACGGGCCGCGCCCGGTCCAAAAGACACGCCAGGAGGGGGATTTCGGTCTCCCCCTCCTGGACCTCCCCTTCAAACGACCAAAAGAGGGGGCTGCGGCCCCCTCTTTGGAAACACCCCCAACGGAGCGGCAGCGGAAAGAGAAGCAGGGCGTGTCGACAAGCACCCTGGGTGGGAAACCACGTTACAACTTGCGGCTTGAAGGCTGGATGATTGCCAAGGTACAGCGCACCTGGATGAGACCCGGCGGGGGTTATCCGGTCGTGGCCAACAACCGTCCGCATCCCCAAACTTGCCCGAACGGGCAAGTTTGGACGAAATGGCTTTTTCTTCCACCGTGCACGGCGCATTCTTTTTCGCCAAGACGAAAAAGAATGGGGGGTGCATTGCCCCCTGCGTGTTGAGGGGGCGACTCAACAAAAAAGGAGCGATCCCAATGGCATCTCATGCCCAGCAGGCCAAAACTCTGGTGGAGGCCCTGCCCTATATTCAAAAGTTCACCGGCAAGACCATCGTGGTGAAATACGGCGGCAACGCCATGATCTCCGAGGAACTGCGCAAGGCCGTCATGAGCGACATCATCCTGCTGAGCCTGGTGGGCATCCGGGTGGTGGTGGTCCACGGCGGCGGCCCGGAGATCAGCGACATGCTGAAAAAGATCGGCCACGAGTCCAAATTCGTGGATGGCCTGCGCTATACGGACGAGACCACCATGGACATCGTCCAGTCCATCCTGTGCGGCAAGGTGAATAAAAACCTGGTGGCCCAGCTGAACCGGCTGGGAGGCCAGGCCATCGGCCTTTGCGGCATGGACGGCCAGCTGTTCCAGGCGGAGTGCCTGGACGAAAAGTACGGCCTGGTGGGCAAGATCACCGGCGTGAACCCGGAGCCGGTGGAAAACGCCCTCATGACCGGCTACATCCCCGTGGTCTCCACCGTGGCCCAGGGCATGGACGCCGACACCGCCTATAACATCAACGCCGATACCGCCGCCGCCAAGCTGGCGGAGGCCCTCCACGCGGAAAAGCTCATTTTGCTGACGGATGTCCGGGGCCTTCTGCGGGACCCCCACGACGAGGAATCCCTCATCCACGTGCTCCACACCTACGAGGTGCCGGAGCTGGTGGCCCAGGGGGTCATCTCCGGCGGTATGATCCCCAAGATGCAGTGCTGTGTGGACGCCATTTCCGGCGGTGTGGAGCGGGTCCACATTCTGGACGGCCGCATTCCCCATTCCATTTTGATCGAGCTGTTGTCAGACGAAGGCATCGGCACCATGCTGAAAAGAGAGGACTGAATCCATATGACTTCCCAGGAATTGAAGGCCCTGACGGGCCAGTATATCATGAACACCTACGGCCGCTTCCCCGTGGCCATTGACCACGGCCAGGGTGCCCGGTTGTACGATCCCGAGGGCAACGAGTACATCGACTTCACCAGCGGCATCGGCGTCACGGACCTGGGCTACGGCTATCAGCCCTGGGTGGACGCCGTGGCGGCCCAGGCCAAGAAGCTGAACCACGTGTCCAACCTGTTTTATACGGAGCCGCCCGCCCTTCTGGCCAAGACCCTATGTGAGCGCACCGGCGAGAGCTGCGTGTTCTTCGCCAACGGCGGCGGCGAGGCCAACGAGGGCATGATCAAGCTGGCGAGAAAGTACAGCTTCGACAAGTATGGCAAGGGCCGCGCCACCATCATCACCCTGAACAACTCCTTCCACGGCCGCACCATCACCACGCTGATGGCCACCGGCCAGGAGGTGTTCCATAACTACTTCTTCCCCTTCACCGAGGGCTTCCGCTACGCCGACGCCAACGACCTTGCCTCCCTGGAGGCGGCCGCAGGCGATGATGTGTGCGCCGTCATGGTGGAGCTGGTCCAGGGCGAGGGCGGCGTGCTGCCTCTGGACAAGGAATACGTCCAGGCCGTGGCCAAGCTGTGCGCCCAGCGGGACTGGCTGCTGCTGGTGGACGAGGTCCAGACCGGCGTGGGCCGCACCGGCTCCCTGTTTGCCTTCCAGCAGTACGGCGTGCTGCCGGATGTGGTGTCCTTCGCCAAGGGCATCGCCGGGGGCCTGCCCATGAGCGGCATTATGGCCAGCGAAAAGTGCCGCGGCGTCCTGGGACCAGGCACCCACGCCACCACGTTCGGCGCCAATCCCATCTGCGCCGCCGCGGGCCTGGTGGTCCAGGAGACGCTGACGGACGCGTTTTTGGCGGAGGTCAAGGCCAAGGGCGCCTACCTGCGCCAGCAGATCGAGGCGCTGGACCTGCCCTGCTTCGGAAAGACCCGGGGTCTGGGCCTCATGATCGGCATCGAGGTCAAGGAGGGCTACAACAAGGGCGACATCGCCGCCAAGCTCATTGAAAACGGCCTGCTGGTCCTCACCGCCGGCCCCGGAATGCGTCTGCTGCCGCCGCTGGTCATCACCAAGGAGGAGCTGGACCAGGGCCTGGCCATCATGAAAAAGGCTTTGAGCTGATTTTTTTGAACCGCGCCGCACCGGCAGGCGCACACACGATAACTTTTACAATCACAATTACATTCACATTTACCATTACATTTACAGTGACACTTACACGCGTTCATGTTGCACGCGAACGTGCAACAAATCCAACGAACAGTGAGGACATGCCAATGGAAAACCACACCCATTTTTTAAAGCTCCTGGATTTCACCCCCGCTGAGATCCAGCAGTTTCTGGACACCGCCGCCGACCTGAAGGCCAAGAAAAAGGCCGGCATCCCCCACCGCTACCTGGAGGGCAAAAACGTGGCCCTCATCTTTGAAAAGACCTCCACCCGCACCCGCTGCTCCTTTGAGGTGGCCGCCCAGGACCTGGGCATGGGCTCCACCTACCTGGGCCCCACCGGCAGCCAGATCGGCGTGAAGGAGTCCATCGCCGACACCGCCCGGGTTCTGGGCCGGATGTTTGACGGCATCGAGTACCGGGGCTTCGGCCAGGACCTGGTGGAGGAGCTGGCAAAATACGCCGGCGTCCCCGTGTTCAACGGTCTGACCAACGAGTTCCACCCCACCCAGATCCTGGCGGACGTCCTGACCATCCAGGAGCATTTCGGGAAGCTCCGGGGCGTGAAGCTGGTGTATCTGGGCGACGCCCGGTACAACATGGGCAACAGCCTCATGGTGGGCTGCGCCAAGATGGGCATGCACTTTGTGGCCTGTGCTCCCAAGGCCTACATGCCCGACCAGGCGCTCATCGACACCTGCCAGGCCATCGCCGCCGAAACCGGCGCCGTGCTGGAGTTCATCGAGGACCCCATGGAGGCCACGAAGAACGCCGATGTGCTGTACACCGACGTGTGGGTGTCCATGGGCGAGCCGGTGGAGGTCTGGGCGGAGCGCATCGCGGCCCTGGGCCCCTACCAGGTGACGAAGGCCCTCATGGACAACGCCGGCCCCCAGTGCCGCTTCATGCACTGCCTGCCCGCCTACCACGACCACAAGACCAAGGTGGGCAAGGAGATGGGTGAAAAGTTCGGCCGGGACGCCATGGAGGTCACTGACGAGGTGTTCGAGAGCCCCCAGTCCATCGTCTTTGACGAGGCGGAAAACCGGATGCACACCATTAAGGCCGTCATGTACGAGCTGATGAAGTGAAAACGAGCACTCCCGTGAATAGACGTTCACGGGAGTGCTTTTTGCTTGCTGGTTGTGCACTATGCCTAAATTTTTGCAAAGAAATCCGACGAAACAAAAGCGGCTTGACAGTTTTCCGCCGGATACATACAATAATACCGTCAACTCTGTAAGAGAAAGAGGTTTTGTCCATGGAACGTTCCGCCGGCATTTTGCTGCCGATCTTTTCCCTGCCGGGGCCTTACGGCGTCGGCACCCTGGGCGCGGAAGCCCGGGCCTTTGCGGATTTCCTCCACGCCGCCGGGCAGCGCTGGTGGCAGATCCTGCCGGTGGGGCCCACCGGCGGGGGAGAGTCCCCCTATACCAGCGTGTCCACCTTCGCGGGCAATCCGCTGTTCATCGACCCGGCCGCCTTGGCGGACCAGGGGCTGCTGACGGAGGCGGAGCTGAAGGCGGCGGAGCTGCCGGAAGAGGACCGGGTGGACTACGCCGCCCTGCGCCAAAGCCGGGAAGTCTTGCTGCGCAGGGCCTTTTCCCGCCTGGACGGCGCCCGTGCCCAGACGGTCCGGGACTTTACGGAGCGGAATCCATGGGTAAAAGAATATGCACTGTATCGGGCGTTGAAGCGGCGCTTCGGCGAGAGTGCCTGGTATGACTGGCCGGAGGAGGCTCTGCGCCGCCACGAGAGCGCCGCCTTGGAGCGTTGGCGGGTGACGCTGGCGGAGGATGTGGCCTTCCACGCCTGGGTGCAGCAGGTGTTTTTCGCCCAGTGGGCGGAGCTGAAGGCCTATGTCAACGGCCTGGGCATCCGCATCATCGGCGACCTGCCCATCTATGTCTCCCTGGACAGCGCCGACGTCTGGGCGGAGCGGGAGCAGTTCCTGCTGGACAGGGACGGAAAGCCCGGCAAGGTGGCCGGTGTGCCCCCGGACTATTTCTCCGAGGACGGCCAGCTGTGGGGCAACCCCCTGTACGACTGGGCCGCCATGAAGCGGGACGGCTTCGGCTGGTGGATCCGCCGGGTGGAGGGCGCCGGCAAGCTGTTCGATGCCATCCGCATCGACCACTTCCGGGGCCTGGAGAGCTACTGGGCCGTGCCGGCGGATTCCAGGACCGCCAAGACCGGCCAGTGGGAGAAGGGACCGGGCATGGACCTTTTGGGGGTCCTGACCTCCTGGTTTCCCCAGCTCACCTTCATCGCCGAGGACCTTGGCATCCTGACGGACGCCGTCCATGACCTGCGCAATGCCTCGGGCCTGCCGGGCATGAAGGTGCTGGAATTTGCCTTCTCGGGGCCGGACAACGCGTATCTTCCCCACAACTACCCCGCCCACTGCATCTGCTACACCGGTACCCATGACAACGACACCGCCGTGGGCTGGTACACCCATGCCACGGAGGCGGAGCGGATCTTTGCCGAGGGCTACCTGGGCACCGCCGGGACGGAGGATGTGCGCAGGGCCCTGCTGCGGTGCGGACAGGGCAGCGTGGCGGAGCTGTTTGTGGCCCAGATGCAGGATTACCTGGGCCTTGGCAGCGAGAGCCGCATCAATGTCCCCGGCGTGGCGGAGGGTAACTGGCGCTGGCGGATGCGCTCCGGCCGGGACAGCGCCGCCCTGGCCAGGGAGATCAAGACCCTGACCCACACCTTCGGCCGCTGCTGACCATTGACGGCGGCGCCGGGCTGTGGTATCATACGGCTGTCCGTGGGAAGTGATGCTCTGACCGCCGGACCATGCCATACATTCTGTCGTTCTGCCGGTGAGGATGCGTCCCAGCCGAAAGATGAGGAAGACCGGGCGCGGTGTGACCGCGCCTGCGGATGCTGCGTAGTTGTGTCATCCCCTCTGCCGGACGGCGGAGGGGATGATTTTTTTGCGGAAGGGAGAGAGAAAGGATGGAGACCCGAGTGGCGGTCCTGGCCATCATCGTTCGGGAGGGTACTTCCGTGGCGGCGCTGAATGAGCTGCTGCACCAGTATGGAAAGCATATCATCGGCCGTATGGGCGTACCCTACCACCAGCGGGGCGTCAACATCATCAGCGTGGCCGTGGACGCGCCGGCGGATGTCATTTCCGCCCTGTCGGGGAAGATCGGCCGCCTGCCGGGCATCACCGCCAAGACGGTGTACGCCCCGGAAGACGCCCTGAGAAACTGAACATTTGGAAAAGAGGAACCAAACTATGAAACTGCTGAAAAAAACCGTTTGCGCCGCCATGGCTCTGACCATGGCACTGAGCCTGGCCGCCTGCGGCAAACAGGCGGAGGAAGCGCCTGTCCAGGAGACTCCGGCGGCCCCCGCCGAAGAACCCGTTACCACCCGCGTCGCCGCCCTGAAGGGCCCCACCGCCATGGGCATGGTGAAGCTGATGAGCGATGACCCCCAATCCGCGGAAGGCCCCATGTATGAATTCACTCTGGCCGGCGCCGCCGACGAGGTGACGCCTTCCCTTGTCAAGGGTGAGCTGGACATGGCCTGCGTCCCCGCCAACCTGGCCTCCGTGCTGTATAACAAGACGGAGGGGGAGATCATCACGTTGGCTGTCAACACCCTGGGCGTCATCTATATCGTGGAGAACGGCAACGCCGTGAATTCCATGGCGGACCTGGCGGGCAAGACCATCGTGGCCGCCGGCAAGGGCAGTACCCCGGAGTACGCCCTGCGCTACCTCCTCACGGAAAACGGCATCGACCCGGACACTGATGTGACCATCGACTGGAAGAGCGAGCACGCCGAGTGCGTGGCGGCACTGGCTTCCGGCGCCGCCACCATTGCCCTCCTGCCCCAGCCCTTCGTCACCGTGGCCCAGACCAAGCTCGAAAACCTGCGGGTGGCCCTGGATTTGACGGCGGAGTGGGACGCCCTGGACAACGGCTCCGGCCTCATCACCGGCGTGGTGGTGGCCCGGAAGTCCTTTGTGGAGGAGCATCCCGCCGCTGTGGGCGCCTTCCTCCAGAACTACGCGGAATCCGTGGACTGGGTGAACAGCAACACCGCCGACGCCGCGGCGCTCATCAGTTCCTTCGGCATCGTGGAGGCCGCCGCCGTGGCGGAAAAGGCCCTGCCCCACTGCAACATCGTCTGCATCACCGGGGAGGAGATGCGCACCAAGCTCTCCGGCTATCTCCAGGTCCTCTTTGACGCGGAGCCCGCCTCCGTGGGCGGCGAGCTGCCGGGGGATGATTTCTACTACGACCAGAATGCCTGATTTTTAAGGAGCTGTCTATGAAAAAGAGCACCGCCCAAAATTCCATACGTCCCTGGGCGGTGCTCTTCTGGCTGCTGGTGTGGCAGGGGGCCAGCATGCTGTTTGCCGCCCTGTGGCCCAACGGCCACCTGCTGCTGGCGTCCCCCATCTCCGCCGCGGCGCGGCTGGGGGAGCTGGCCCGCACCGCCGCCTTCTGGCGGGCGGTGGGAGGGTCCATTGCCCATATTTTCGGCGGCTTTCTGGTAGGCTGCACCCTGGCGGCGGCGCTGGCGGCCCTGTCCGCCCGGTGGCGCCTGGTCCGGGAGCTGCTGGCTCCGCTGGCGGCGGCGGTGAAGGCCGTCCCGGTGGTGTCCTTCATCATCCTGGCGCTGGTGTGGCTGGACAGCCGCTCCCTGCCCCTGTTCATCTCCGCCCTGATGGTGTTCCCGCCGGTGTACCTGAACGTCCTGGCGGGCATCGCGGCGGCTGACGGCAGGCTGCTGGAAATGGCAAGGGTGTTCCGCGTTCCCCTGAGACGGCGGCTGACAGGCATCTACCTGCCTGCTGTCCTGCCCTATTTCCGCTCCGCCGTGTCCCTGGCCCTGGGCCTTTGCTGGAAGGCCGGCGCGGCGGCGGAGGTCATCGGCCTGCCCGCCGGCACCATCGGCGAGCGGCTGTACACCGCCAAGGTGTACTTCCAGACCCCGGACCTCTTTGCCTGGACGGCGGTCATCGTGGCGGTATCGATGCTGTTTGAAAAGCTGTTTTTGGCGCTGGTGGACGCGCTGGCGGGAAAGGCAGGGCTGTGATGGACGTACATATCGAACACCTCTGCAAGGCTTATGACGGCAGGCCCGTCCTGGAGAACGTCAGCTTCACCGCCGCCGCCGGCCGCGTCACCTGCATCATGGCTCCCTCCGGCCGGGGAAAGACCACCCTGCTGCGCATCCTGCTGGGTCTGGAACGCCCTGACAGCGGCACGGTGACTCTGCCGGAGCATTGCCGCTGGAGCGCCGTGTTCCAGGAGGACCGGCTGCTGGAGCACCTGGACGCCATGGGAAACCTGCGCTTCGTTCTGGGCGGCGCCCTGGACGGGGCCGCCGCCGGGCGGCTGCTGGCGGAGCTGGGGCTGGGGGACACGGCGGGCAAGCCCGTCCGGGAGTTTTCCGGCGGCATGAAGCGCCGCCTGGCCCTGGCCCGGGCGCTGCTGGCGCCCTTTGACCTTCTGGCTCTGGACGAGCCCTTCACCGGCCTGGACGGGGACAACCGGGACCGGGCCTGGCGGTGCGTTTTGGACCGGGCGGCGGGGCGGACCGTGCTGCTGGTGAGCCACGAGCTGCCGCCGGCGGGAGAAGTTGACCTGGTCCGTCTGTGATTTTTCTCCCGGGACTGGAAATCGGGAAAAAACTGTGGTACAATAAACCGATTTTAAGGCTTGTATCGGAGGAGAGAGCATGATCAAGATTACCACCGACAGTACCTGTGACCTGCCGGCGTGGGTGCTGGAACAGCATCATATTTCCGTGACGCCCCTGGGCGTGGTGAAGGGCGGCAGGCTCTACCAGGACGGTGTCGATATCCGTACGGCGGACATCAAGGCCCACGTGGACGCCGGCGGCGACATCACCACCACCAACGCCGTCAATGTGGCGGACTATGAGGCGCTGTTCCGCAGCGCCATGGAACAGTACGACGCCGTTGTCCACTTCAACATCGGCTCCGGTTTTTCCTGCTGCTGCCAGAACGCCAAGCTGGCGGCGGAGGAGGTGCCGGAGGTCTACGTGGTGGACACCGGCAACCTGACCGTGGGCCACGGGATGATCGTCCTGGCCGCCGCCGAGGCGGCGGAGGCCGGCAGGTCCGTCAGCGAGATTTTGGCCATGGCGGAGGACATGGTCTCCCGCATTGAGACCAGCTTCGTCCTGGACCGGCTGGATTACATGAAAAAGGGCGGACGCTGCTCCGCCGTCACGGCCCTGGGGGCCAACTTGCTGAAGCTCCATCCCTGCCTGGAGGTCATTGACGGCAAGCTGTCCGTGGTGAAGAAGTATCGGGGCTCCATCGAAAAGGTGGTGGCGGATTACGTGCGGGAGCGGCTGCAAAACGCCGGGAATGTGGATACCAGCCGGATGTGGCTGGTGGACACCTGTGAGGACGACCACCTGGCCTCCATCGCCCGGGAAATCCTCCGTCAGGACGGCCGCTTTGGCCAGATTTTGGAGGCCAAGGCCGGCTGCACCATTTACTGCCACTGCGGCCCCGGCACTCTGGGCCTCATTTTCCTACGGAAATAAAAAAAGGCTGGCCGGAAGGCAGCTCCCGATAAGAAAACATCGTGAGGAAAGAGAGAACGGTATAGCTTCGGCTGTACCGTTTTCTCATTTTTCCATTGATGTCGTGACTTTTGACATTTCCAAGGCTCCGATGCCCTTGTAGTAAATATCGATCTCCTGCGTCCGATTCTTGCCCTTCGGGTCGCTGGCCGCATGGACGATGATTTTCTCCACGAACTCATGGAGGATGCAGGGCGTGAGCTCCGGGATATCCGTGTACCTCTCCACAACG
>Ga0129311_1001069_pt1 | contig 20746 bp, 28 predicted proteins | sample Go1ome_FD_94435 | JGI IMG/M metagenome (GOLD analysis project Ga0129311, IMG submission 94435) | Western lowland gorrila individual fecal microbial communities from Wisconsin, USA - Go1022B metagenome | ecosystem: Host-associated > Mammals > Digestive system > Large intestine > Fecal | place... | reverse complement strand
TGTAGGCATTAAGTACAATGTCGGCACTCATTCAATGAGGAAGACTTTTGGTTATTGGCAGTTAAAAGCTCATAAAGATGATGCTTTGTTTTTATGCCATTTACAAGAAATGTTCAATCATTCAAGTCCGCAAATTACATTAAGATATTGTGGTTTGGCAGAAGAGGAAATGGAGCAGTATTATAATGATGTAAATTTGTTATAATATAAACACACATAAATAAAGGAGAAAGCAATGGAACGAAAAATAGAAGAAGCTATTTCTCTGTTAAGAGATAATGGTTATTTCGTAAGAAAGATTCCAGAAAGGCTTTGTTCAACGGCAGAGGGTTGTTGTGAAACAGGGTGTGGAGAATGCTTAGACTGTAGTTGCTTTGCATGTATGATCGGCAATGAGTAACAGATATACAAGACTTGAAGAAAAATGCCCATTACTGGGAGATTATTGTAATCTGGAAGAAAAGGATTGCGATAAATGTATCAATCAGGAAAAAGCATGGCAAGATATACAGTGCTACATTGAATGTCACGATTATGGTATATCTTGTGGTTTTCTTGAAAAGTATTACAAGATGTTCTATTTGCCGGGATTGTATGTGAATCCTATAATCCTTGATATTATTGAGAATAACAAGGAAGCGTGCAAATTATTATTTGAAGATTAAAGGTAAGGAAATGGTTGGGTATAGTTACGACAAAGAAAATAGGAAAAGAGATTACACCTATATGGCAAGAGAAGGGTAAAAGAGCAATGCGAGAAGCAAAAGTGCTAAATAAGTACAATTTAACATTAAAAACCGCCAGAAAACTTGAAGTTAGCGATGAATCAAAAATCTGCGAACCTCTGTTTTGGCGAAACAATACAATCAATGCATGGTGTATCAGCCGGAGCATTGGAACAGATGTAGACAGAAAGTTTTGTAACGACAATGAGATATGGATAGGAATTTATGATGAACCATATTATCGCAGGAGAGTTCATATTCATGTGAATTGTTGGGGTGGTATGGGAAAATATGAATTTTGCGATTTCTACAATTATAAGGAAATTGAGAATGAAAGAGATTTGCAGACTCAGGAGAAACTTCTGGAAGTTCTCAATATGCTTATAGATGAAGGAATCTTAAAAATTCCTATAAACAAACTATAATAAATGCAAGGAAGTGCTAAAAATGAATAGTGAAGAGTTCATACAGACATGCAGCTCAATGGGATATTCGTCAAAGAAACTGGCGAAGAAATACGTTGAGAAAAACCAGAAAGATACTTATGACATGGACGATATTATAAATGTACACAGAAAAAGCGGTAACTTCAAGGGTAATCATACATGTGGATTAAGCAGTATTCCAAACGGGAAGACAACGGCATTTCAGAATGCATAGGAGGATAGAATGGATTATTTAAAATGTCATAGGAACTTCAAAAAGAAGTTGGAAAAAGAACTGGATAAGATGATCGCCGGAGAAAAGAAGAGCTTGGACGTTAAAAATATTCCGTCTGATAAATTCTGTGATGCTACTGGTTGTGAAGCTAATGATTTTAACGGCTGGCAGTGTGATTGGTGGGGACATTTCCAGTATAAAGGATATAAGTTCGGTGTTGGCGGTTGTGCCTGGAATGGAACAATTGGCGTGAATTTAGAAAGGTAGGTAAACATGGCATATAGCAAAGAATACATTGAATTCTTAAAAAATCTGAGAATTCATATGGGTGATGTTGTAAAGCATTTCAAAAGAGAAACACTGACAGAGGAACAGTTAGAAGCTGATGAGAATTTGTATCTGTACAGAGTTTTGAATTTTGCAAAACATACGGAAACCGGCGAAAGGTTTGTGATTTATGAATCACTGTATAACGGAGAAGTAATTGGCTGCAATGTTCATTGCGGAGATGTGTTCGCCCGACCAATGGATATGTTTATGAGCGAAGTGGATCATGAAAAATATCCTGATATTAAATGTGAATACAGGTTTGAAACAGTGGAAAAGAAAAGCCGTTCATGTTTAATATGTGGCTGCGATGAAGTATTATATCTGAACGAAATGGTTCTTAGAAGTTGTATTGCACATAGGTTTAAAAGCCGGGTTTTAATTTGTAATACATGTCTTGGGAATATGTTGCATGGAGCTTATGCAAAGACAATTGGAAGAGAAAAGGAGAACAAGGAATGAATGTAAATTGGGATGGAAGCTGTCATATTGTTATATTTGATGACGATGACAAAAACAACAAAGTTATCAAAAATTTCAGTAAAAACTTTGTTGATATGCATTCACATGGGTTAAAAGAGGTAATCGGGACAGAATTACAGTACATTATAAATGTTGGAATGCATGAACATTTTGCGGAAAGAGTAGAATTATTCTATGGCATTGCAGAAGCCGTATTAGCTGGAGATATCAAATTGGAAGATAAAGCAATTTTCCAGTTAAAAGAGTGGGGAGAATGTAAATTCAAGTTCTACAAAACAAAAGATGAAGCAGGAGAGGACATTTTCCGAGTAGTTGAATGCGATATGAATGGAAAATTCCCAGAAGATAAAAACTGCAAAGAACCATTCAAGTCTCAGTATTGCAATATATATTAACAGTCAAATATTCAAAATATAAATAAACAAAAATAAAAAATGGAGGAAATAAAAATGAAGAATTTAAAAGTTACATGGAAAGGTATTAGCCCGTTAATTATGCATAGTTGTCAGTGTGTAAATCCACTGCATCCGATTGCAAAGGAACTCAAAAAGTACACATCTAAGAAAAATAAGACAGACGAGGACTTAGTGAAGATTTCTGATTTAGAGTGGGAAGCTGGTGCTTATTGGAAAGATGGGATGGGATTATATATTCCGGCAGAAAACGTAGAAGCAACAATTATCAATGGTGCGAAAGCAAATAAAAAAGGAAAAGACATTCAGAAATATGTTGATGTAACAGACCTCTACATTCCTTTTGAATATGGCGAGGATCTTACAAAAGAGGAGCTTATTCAGAATTATGAATATCGTGATACACGTATCATGACTGTTATGAGATCAAAAATTTTAAGAACAAGACCACGTTTCGATCAGTGGGTAATTGAGTTTAATCTTCGTTATAATGAAGAAAAGATTGATATTGAAACAATTATCAATGCTATGGAATATGCAGGATTATATGTTGGTCTTTGTGATAGCAGACCTAAATATGGTAAATTTTCTGTTGTGATTGAAGAAATGGATTGATTTATAATGGGATGAGTTGAGTGGTTTTAGATTTTGAGATTTGTTATGTTAAGTTAAGCGTTTTACGATGTGTTGCGACTGTGTTTAGATATGCCAAGTTGAGATTTGTTAGGTTGAGATTTGTTAGGTTGAGATAAGCAATTTATGGTCAGTTCAGTTAGGATTTGCTTAGATGTGTTTTGTTGGGTTTTGTTAAGTATTATGTGGTAAGTTCAGATTTGTTTTGCCAAGTTGGGGTGAGTTTTGCTTTGTTCTGTTGAGTTATGTTACGCATTTTATGATTGGTTGCGCTGAGTTACGTTGTGCTGAGTTGCGTTAGGTTGAGCATTTTATGAAAGGAAGGATGATAAATTATGAACGAAATTATTGAAAACAAAAAGAAATCTGAGATTCTTGCAGAAAAGATTGCTACATTAAATTATGGAGATATTATTACACATAAGCAGATTGCAGATGTGATTAAAGAAGAATACCCAAGTACAAAGTATTCTTCAACTATTCAGAAAGCAAGAAAGATTCTCTTGAAACAGTACGGAAAGATTATTGAGAATATTGTAGGTGATGGCTATAGAGTCGTTCAGCCGGATTCGTTTGTTGACCATTCATTAAAACATTACAAACGTGGTTTTAAAGAAATGCAGAAAGGATATGACACATTATCATGTGCGCCGACAAAAGATATGACACCAGAAGGCAGAGAAATCTATAGACGAGTAAATGATCGTGCCGTTACGCTTGCTGCAAGTATGAAGGGAGCGAGTGTAGAGTTGAAAATGTTAAGCAAGAAAGAACACCCAATGGCTATTGGAAATGTTGGAAGAAGATAAGCGAATAATACCGCAAGTTGTATCTGTTGCTTTACCTTTTTAGTTATGCTATATATGTTACGCTAAGATGGGCTATGCTTTAATATGTTATGATTGGTTGGGTTATGTTAAGCAATATAGGTTGTTTAAAATTAAATTAAAATATAAGGAGATTGAGAAAATGAGTAAGCAGGAATTAGTAAGAAATGAAATGGTAAAAGCCATGAAAGAAAAAGACAAGCCTAAAAAAGAAACACTTTCTCTTTTATTGGCAGCATTGAAGAATGCGGAAATTGACAAAATGGGAATTTTATCTGAATCCGAAGAGGATGCAGTAGTTCAGAAGGAGATTAAACAGACAAAAGAAACCCTGGATCTTGCACCGGCAGACAGAACAGATATCATTCAGGAGTGCAAGTATCGCATTGAAGTATTGAGTCAATTTGCGCCGAAGATGATGACAGAAGAAGAGATTGAGGCTACAATCGCTGGTGTGCTGAGTGATTTAGGTATCGAGAATCCGACCAAAAAAGAAAAAGGTAAAATCATGAAGACACTTATGCCGATAGTTAAGGGCAAAGCTGATGGAAAACTGGTAAATCAGATTTTGGAAAAAAAGCTGGCATAATCGTTATGTATATTGGAAGTCATGTTTTTATCAAAGAGCGTTGTATATCAGAACTTAGAAAGAAAAATCCAGAACTGGCAAGTAGTTTGGCATATAAGGTGGGTAAAATCGTTGGGTTTGATGGTACAACATGGACATTTAATGTCAAATTTGGTGATGAAGAATATTCACTTAGAAGATATCAGTTGGAGGAAATATCTGAAAAAGAGTTGCAATTAGTCAATTCCGTTTCAGGTAATTGGAAGAAAATGAGTTCAGTACAGAGTTATTATGTAATTGCCGGAATGGATTTATCTGCATTTAAAACAGATAAATATAAAGGTTGGCAATGGTCAGAAGCATGGGAGAACTACACATGCAATCAGTCAAAAGGGAAAATTCAGTTGTTCGATGATCCAGCGTATTTATATATTGGATATATTCTGACAGCAGGAGATGAATACGGTTTTAATACCGCTATGATAAAGCCGGAAGAAGTCAAAGAACATCAACAGCAAGTAATCGAGGAAATAAAACGACTGGTAAAAATTGGGGTTATATCTGAAAAAGTATTAGACTCTATTGATTACGGTCTGATTGTTTTTGCAGATTACAGGTAGGAGTATTATGAAAATAGTAAATAATTGCATTGATTGCGTATATGATTTTCAAATGAGAGAATCATGTCGTGATAAACTTGTACATGCAATGCCAACAGATTTAATAGCAAGAATGACTTCTGTTTTGGTTATCAAACCGTATGGGGATAAATTCTATGTTGTAAAATCAAGATACGAGAGGGAACTTCTTTATAACAAATTACTTAAAGAAGATTTTAAGGTAATTTCCAATTCGGATTTTGAAGGTTGTAAGGATTGGATTGAATTTGCGGAAAGAGTAAGAGAGCTAATCAATCCAGGAGAATGTGTCATATATAAGATGAACAACAAGAAGTTCGATGAAAATTATAATCTGGTGCGGAATACGAATTACAGTACAAGCATCTATTCACTGTATAAGAGAGTTATGAAACGTGATCCGAGGGCTATTGATGAAATTGAATCTCTTGAAGAAGCAAAAGAAATTATAGGTATGATGCTTGGAAACCACTATATACATAATACGGCATACGAAATGCTCAAAATTTTTGGAGGGAAACAACGATGATTTATATTACAGGAGATATTCACGGTAGCCCGGAACGTCTGGGCGTACATTCCTTTTATGAACAAAAGGAAATGACGAGAGATGATGTCGTGATTATTTGCGGAGATTTTGGTATGGTCTGGGAAGAAAGTGGAGAATCTGCATCTGAGCGGTACTGGCTGAAATGGCTAGAAGATAAGCCGTTTACAACTGTGTTCGTGTGTGGAAACCATGAAAATTTTGACAGATTGTATCAATACCCAGTGAAAGAGTGGCATGGTGGTAAAGTTCATGAAATTCGCCCACATGTATTACATTTAATGCGTGGAGAAGTCTTTAATATTGAAGGATTGAGATTTTTCGCATTTGGTGGGGCAAGCAGCCATGATCAGAGATGGTATTATTGATCCAGCAGAGGATGAAAACTGGCGTGAGACAGCTAAAGAATGGTATAAAGCCGGGAAGATGTATCGCATTAAGGGTATTTCATGGTGGGAACAGGAGCTTCCGACACAAGAGGAAATGGACAACGGTATCAAGAACCTTGAACGTGTTGGAAATAAAGTGGATTACATTATCACTCATTCACCATCGGCAAGTGTGATCACACTGTTAGGGCATGGATTATACGAACAGGACGTACTTACAAAATATTTGGAAGATATTCGGTCTAAGGTAGAGTATAAGAGACATTTTTGTGGTCACATGCATGTAGATAAGGCAGTTAATGAAAAAGACATTATTCTGTATGAGCAGATCATCCGGCTTGCTTGACAAATTTGTAATCTATGCTATAATATTAACATGCAAAAATAAAGGTTGACAATCAACAAATGATATGATATCTTATAGGAGAAGCAAATAGTGAATATAGTATTGATTATTATTTTGTTCGGCTTTATATATGGAAGCAGCTATTTCAGATTTCATGAACCATACGGATTGAATAATACATATAATGCTTTGGGTTATTATATGTTATCAGTAAAATGGTGGAATATTGAATTCAACTGGTGTACATACAAAAACAAATGGCAAGTTGATATTAAGCTGAGATTTATAAGAAAATGGAAGCCGAGAAAATACAGAGAAAGATACGTGATATTTAATGGTGCAGGTGTAAAAACCTACACTTTAGATATAATATAAACAAACAATAATAAAGGAGTAGAAACAATGAAGACAGGACTAACAAGTTCTCAGGTAACAAAGAACAGAGAAAAATATGGTTCAAATAAGTTACCAGAGAAGAAACTTAAAACAGGATTTCAGTTTTTTATGGAAACCTTCGAGGATCATCTGAATCAGATTCTTTTAGCAATGATGATTGTATTTACAGTCATTGCAGTGCTTGGACAAGGATCTTACTCAGAGCCGATTGGTGTAGCAGTAGTATTACTTGCAATTGCATTTTTGGGAATGAATACGAATCTGAAAAGCCAGAAAAGTGCAAAAGAGTTAAAAGACAGGACATCAATTCATTATTGTAATGTGATTCGAGATGGAAAAGTAGAACACATAAATGCAAATGATTTGGTAGTTGGTGATTTAGTTATCATTCAGTCCGGCGAAGGAATTTATGCTGACGGATATTTAGTAGAAGGTAGCGTAAAAGTTGATAACTCTGTATTAAATGGAGAATCAGATCCATGCAAGAAGACAGCATGGGAAGGTAATAATGAGCCGATTACATTCGGTGGCAAGAGAACAGCCGATTCGGATGATTTTCTGAAATATTACACATTGTTTTCTGGAACAACGGTAACTGATGGCGAAGGAAAAATGATTGTAACAAATGTCGGTGCTGATACAGTAAACGGTCAGACAATCCTTACAATTGATGAAATCGAAGAAACAAAGACATCACTGGAAATCCAGTTAGATGACCTTGCGAGCCAGATTAGTAAATTCGGATATATTGGAGCAGCAATTATTGTTGTAGCGTTAATCGCCACAAACATTGTACAGTATGGTGGATTCGCTGAGTATTTTGGCATTGGTTGGATTGGAGTTCTGAAGAATGTGCTTACAGTTGCGGTAACTGCACTTACAATTATTGTAGCAGCAGTGCCAGAAGGACTACCGCTTATCATCAATCTGATTACAGCGCAGAATGCGAAAATTATGATTAAGCATAATGTACTTGCTAAACATACCAATAAAATCCCAGAAGCAGGAAATATCCAGTTGCTTTGTACCGATAAGACAGGAACTTTAACAGTCGGGAAACTTGTGCCGGTTGAAAATGTAATGGGCGATGGAAATGAAGTACCGAAAGATTCTGTAATCGGAAATATTTTCAAACTGAATATTACATTAAACAGTAGTGCAATGTATGACGAGAACAAAGATATCGTAGGTGGTAATGCAACTGAAAGAGCATTGCTTACTATGATTGACAGCGATGAATACAAGACATTTACAAATGCAGTAGAAGTCACGAACAGAAAAATCTTCAATAGTGCAAATAAATTCAGTGCTGTTGAAACAAGTGGAAAAGATGAAAAGGTTACATATTACAAAGGCGCACCGGAGAAACTGATTGACGCAGCAGTATCTTATGAAACTGTAGAAGGTGTTCAGCCAATCGAAAAAGATAAGCTGAAAGATATCGTGAAATCATATGCCACAAAAGCAATGCGAGTAATTGCAACAGGTTACAGTAAAAAAGAATTACCAGAAGAAGGATTCCCAGATGATTTAATCCTTACTTCTTTGGTTGCCATTCGTGATGATGTTCGACCAGAAGTACCAGAAGCAGTTGCAAAAATGCATGGAGCTGGCGTTCAGGTTATGATGGTAACTGGTGATGTCATTGACACAGCAAAAGCTATTGCAAAAGACGCTGGACTGATTACAAGTGAATCTGATATTGCAATGTCAGCTATTGATTTTGATGCACTGTCAGACGAAGAAGCGAAAGCAAAACTTCCTTATATTAAGGTTATTGCAAGAGCTACACCAAACACGAAACTCAGAATCGTGCGTTTAGCACAAGAGCTTGGTCTTTGTGTAGGTATGACCGGCGATGGAACAAATGATGCACCGGCACTGAAAGCTGCAGATGTTGGATTCTCAATGGGATCTGGAACAGACGTATGTAAAGAAGCTGGCGATATCATTATTACAGATGATAACTTTGTGTCTATCACAGATGCAGTTCTTCTTGGAAGAACATTCATGCACAATGTTATGAAGTTCTTGAAATTCCAGTTACCTATCAATGTAGGTCTGGTAATTCTCAGTATTTTATACCCGATCATTATGGCTGTAGAAGCAGTTGCAGCGGTACAGATTCTTGTAATCAATATTGTTATGGATTCTCTTAATTCTCTTTCATTTGGTGGAGAGCCAGCGAAAGATGAATATATGAAAGAAAAACCTATTCCGAAAGGATCAAAACTTCTTTCAAGAGAAACTATCGGACAGATTGCAGTGTCAGTTGTAGCATTTATTGGAATCTTTGGAATCACTCTGCTGCCAACAGTACAAAAAGCATTTGGAAATGATGAAGCTGTTTATGCAACAGTAAGGTTTGCACTTCTGATTATGATGGCAACATTTAACGGATTCAATATTAGAACAGATGGTTTTAACCTGTTTAAAGGCATTGGCAAGAATAAACTCTTTATTGAGATTGCAGTAGCGATTTTTGCCTTGACATTTGTTCTTGCACAGTTTGGTGGAGAAATTATGGGATGCACAGCACTGACAGCTACACAGTGGGCTATCACAGTGGGATTGGCATTTATGATTATTCCAATTGACCTTGTGAGAAAAGCAGTTATCAGGATTAAAAGAAAGTAGGTAATAATATGGCTATGAGAGATAGAGAATATAGAACAGTTGAGAATATAACATTGATTTGCTATGCGGTAGGACTGATTCTTGCATGTATAACACGATTCATACCATTTATCTTTTTGGCTGTTGCAGCATATCCTATTTCGCTTGCTATATTAAACAATAATAAATGTGGGAGCGGAATAAAAACCGCTCCTAAAATAAAAAAGTTCAATAAGAAGGAGAAAACATTATGGTAAGTTTAGTAAAAGGACAGAAAGTTGATCTTACAAAAGGAAACGCAGGATTAAAGAAAATCCTTGTCGGTTTAGGTTGGGACACCAATAAGTATGATGGTGATGGCTTCGATTTAGATGCATCTGCATTTCTGCTTGACAAAAATGGAAAGGTAACAACTGATAAAGATTTCGTGTTCTTCAATAACCCGGTACATCCGAGTGGAGCAGTAAAACATATGGGAGATAACCTTACTGGATCTGGTGATGGCGATGATGAGCAGATTATCGTTGACCTGGCAAAAATCCCAGAGAATATCGAGAAGATTGCATTTACAGTGACTATCTACGAGGCAGACAGCAGAATGCAGAATTTCGGCATGGTATCTAATGCATATATCCGTATGTGTAACGAAGAAACAGACGAAGAGATGATTAGATACGATCTTGGAGAAGATTACTCTACAGAGACATCTATGGTTCTTGGTGAATTATATCGTCACAACGGCGAGTGGAAATTTAATGCAATTGGTGCTGGTTATGCCGGCGGTTTAGCTGCACTTTGTAATGGATATGGATTATAAAGGGAGGAAATGAAAATGGCAGTTAGTTTAACAAAAGGTGAAAAGGTAAATCTTTCAAAGGTAGTAGAGAAACTGGCAAATGTAACCGTTGGTCTTGGTTGGGATGCAGCAGAATACGGAGATAGTATTGATTGTGATTCTTCGGTATTTGTACTGAAAAATGCAGCGGAAAAGGCTGGACTGTTTGGTTTGTTTAAAAAGGAAGGAAAGGCAAGATTAGTAAATGATGAGGATATTATTTACTATGGTCATAAAAAACATTCCAATGGTTGTATTAAACATCATGGGGACAATCTGGTTGGTGGCAGCGTAGGAGATGACGAACAGATTTCTATTGATCTGAAGAATATGCCGGAAGATGTTACCAGACTGGCGGTTGTAATCAACATTTATAATTGCAGACACAAAGAACAACATTTTGGCATGATTAAAAACTGTTTTGCACGTATTGTAGACGATGCAACCAGAGAAGAAATTTGCCGATATAATTTATCAAATGACTATGACGGTTGTACAGCACTGATTGTGGCTGAGTTCTATAGAGAAGATGGAGAATGGCATTTTGAAGCTGTTGGAAAAGGCACACATGATGGCAGTATTTCAGAACTTGCAAGAAGATACAAATAGAGTGGAGGAAAAGTAGATGTCAGTAAGTTTGAATAAAGGCGATAGAGTTGAACTTTCAAAGGACAGCAGAGTGAATGCAGTTTCCGTGTGTTTAGGTTGGGACACAGCTAAATACGATGATGATGGAGATTTTGATTTGGATGCGTCTGCATTTGTTATCGGTAGAAATGGTATGACAAGAAGAGATGAGGATTTCATTTTTTACAATAATCTGCAGCATCCTAGTGGTGGCATTACTCACAGTGGAGATAACCTTACAGGCGGTGGAGATGGGGACGATGAAGTAATCAAAGTCGTTCTTAATAAACTTCCAAAATATGCCGAAAAGGTTGTATTCTGTGTAACAATTCACGAAGCAGAAAGAAGAATGCAGAACTTCGGAATGGTAGAGAACTCTTTTATCAGAGTGGTTGATGACAATACAGGTCGTGAGATTACACGTTACGACTTAAAAGAGAAATTTGGAGATTCTACTGCGATTATTGCAGGAGAAATCTACAGAGATGGATCTGGTTGGAAATTCCACGCTGTAGGAGATGGATTCAATGGTGGACTTTTCGATTTATGTGAAAAATTTGGAATTGAGGTAAGGTAAAATGACAGTAGGTACAAGTAATTTAGTGATATTTATTATTGCTGTAATTCTGGTTGTTGGAATTATTGCACTGATTGTGAATAAGACATTCCGAAAACAGATTTTGATTAAATTCAGAGGAAGAACGGAAGAAATTGCAAGACAGGATGCAGCAACACCACAGGGTGCAACGGATTATTTTAATAATGCAATCAGAGAGAAAGAAACTTTATATGGAGATGCAGAGCGTTCATATGTTGAGATTGCCGGAAAATTAGACGAGTCCGAAAAGGAACAGTATCATTTGAAGAAAGAACTTATGAAGATTGACAAATCCATCAATGATTGCCTGGACGCAAATGATGAAAACGGTGCTAGACAGTATGCAATGAAGAAAATCACGATTCAGCAGAAAATTGATACTCTGAAAGATACAATCGAAGAGTTCAAAAAAGCGAAGGATCAGCAGGATGAAATCAGAAAAGCAGTAAAACAGGAACTTGACGAACTCAAAGAAGAGAAAGAGAGAACCATTTACCAGATGGAAGCGGATCAACAGATTATTCAGCTTCATGAAGGTATGAATGCAAGTGCAAGTTCAAGTGAGAGCGACCACATGCTTGAAAGAGTACGTGAAGGTGCTAAGAAGACCAGAGAACGTGCAGCCGGAGCGCAGATTGCCTATGATACAAGTGCAAAAGCACAGGATCGTAGACTGGAAGCCCAGGCAAGAAACAGAGAGGCTGATGAACTTCTGGCAGAAATGAGAAGAAAAAGAGGTAACAACTAATGATTGTACTTAATATTGGAGTTTTCTGCTTGTGTATAGTTGTTCCGTTTGTAACTGGCTACTGCGTAGGACGTAAGAAAAGAAAGTAGTATGAAGTAGTAGTTGGTGAAATATCCAACTACTATTTTTAAAATGAGGTAAATAAATGAGAGTAATTGATCCGAATTTGGACGGAATCACTCATATCAATGTGTATAGTGGTAGCAAGACGGAGCTTGGTAGAATGCTGAGTAACTTCTGCCGGGAAGAGATATATACAAAAGACGGGTGGTTTATGTCGGTTGAAGCGTATTGGTTCTGGCTTGGAATTTCGCCGGATTGTAAAGAAAGAGAATGTATGCGTGATTTATTCGGTTATCAAGCAAAGGCAAAAGGTACATATTTGAGAGAGGCATATCCCGGAGAACGGATAGAAGATTTCCAGGATAGAATCATTCGTGCGATATGGTACAAAGCCAAAAGACATACAGACTTATTTTTGCCGGAATATGAGAATCTGCCACTGAAACATTACTATGTCAACAGAAACGGATCAGTGAGAGATGTGTATGGCAAATACTGGTGGATGATAGAAGCCGAAGAGAAAATGAAGAAATACATTTATGAGGTTAAGAAACAGCTATGAAGAAATTGAGAGTAGTTGCGTTATTGGCAGTTATGATGTGCGGATTAGTCGGGTGCAAAGAAGACGTAGAAGTACATACAGAATATGCCAAAGCACAACCATTACAATTACATATAGAGGAAGTCGTACAAGAAACTGTGGAACAGGCAGAAGTAAGTGCTGAGATTGCTATGGAAGAAGCAAAAAAGGAATTTTCGCCATATTATGTTGCGGTCAGCTCTTTAAATATCAGACAAGCACCAGATGTAAATTCTTCATTGGTTGGCAGCTTGATATTTGGCGATTGTGTAAATGTGTATATAGATGGAGAATGGGCAGAGCTTGATAACGGTACATATGTAAGTGCAGAGTGTTTGACAAGTGAATTGCCATATACCACTTATGCAGCACCGTATACAAGCGGAATGAAAAGTTATATGCCGTATAGTGTTGGAGATAGAAGCATTTTCGCACAATCAAGTAATCAGTACAAATTACAAGAGTTATGCAGCACTGGGAATTACGGCATCCGACAATATAAAGACAGATATTGCGTGGCGATTGGTAGTTATTTCGGGACTGCAATCGGACAGTATTTCGACTTGATTTTAGAGAATGGCGTTTCAATACCTTGTATCATGGCAGATCAGAAAGCAGATTGCCACACAGATGATAGTAACATTGTCACGGTTGCCAATGGTTGCATGACAGAGTTTGTGATTGATTTTGCCAACCTCAATAGTGATGCAAAAAGAATGGGGGATATATCTTACTGTTCTGAAGATTGGAAATCAAGAGTTGTAGAAGTAAGAGTGTATGATATGAATGCACTTTCTGAATAGGAGAGTTGAAGTGGATAAAGAAGATATCAAAAAAATATGCGAAGAACGTGGAATTATATATAAAGCAGATTTCATGGACGGTTTGAGCGAAAAACAGTTTAATGAAGGCTGCATCAAGCTCTATATACCGGCAGATGGAAACGGTGGTTGTGGAGAAGGAATTTGGGGTTGGATTACGCCGGAAGATAAAGAGAAGTATATGGACGATAATTTCTACGGAGAGATTAAAGCTGTACTTTGCAATGATCCGATTAACTATTTTGGAATTCTGTTTTGGGGTTGTGAAATTCCGATTATTTGCCAGGGAGAAGACAGACCAATACTTTCGGAAGATTACATCAAAAATGTGTTACTTCCAATTGTAAACAAACAAAAATAATGAATGGAGAACATAATGAGCGAATTAGATATGAACTGGGAACTATTAGCGAATAAGGATTATGCGTTTTTGACGGAAAGCCCCCTCTTAGGTAATAATATTCTTCTTTTGACTTTGGGCGGTTCTCATGCGTATGGAACAAATGTTGAAACGTCAGATATTGATGTCAGAGGAATTACTTATAATCCAGTTGATTCTCTGCTTGGAAATAAAGTATTTGAGCAGTATGAAGATGATGCGACAGATACCGTTGTGTATGGATTAAATAAGATGTTCAGGTTGTTATTGGAGTGTAACCCAAACACTATTGAGCAGCTTGGTTCTAAGCCGGAGCATTATATTATTCTCAATGATGATGGTAAAAAGCTGATTGAAAACAGAAAAATCTTTCTTTCTAAAAGAGCGATTTATACTTTTGGCGGTTACGCAAATTCACAGTTACGCCGGTTGCAGAATGCGTTGGCAAGAGACAGCTATCCACAGGCAGAGAAAGCTGGATTAAAACATGGAACAGTAACCGTTATTATTGACCATGAACCATATGAGATTACTACATATAGGATTGATGGTGAGTATTCAGATCATCGAAGACCTGATTCTGTCGATTTTACATGTGATTTAGCAGAAGATATCATGCGCCGGGATTTTACAATCAATGCCATTGCGTATGACGGAGAAAATATTATTGACTTGCATGATGGTATCAGAGATTTGCAGAAAGGGATTATCTGTTGTGTTGGTAATGCAAATGCAAGATTCCGGGAAGATCCACTTAGAATTCTCCGGGCGATTCGATTTGCTGCACGATTTGGCTTTGAGATTGAAGAATCAACTAGAAAAGCAATGTTTGATAATTGCGATATGTTGCGACTCATTGCAACAGAGAGAAGACAGAGTGAATTTACAAAAACACTTTGCAGTGAGCATGTCAGTATCATCAAGGATTATGCTAAAATACTGAAATATGGTTTACCATGTATTGACAGAATTAAGGATTTTGATAAGGCAGTACGTGCAATAGAAATGTGCCAGGATATCAGTGAAAAATTGGCAATTTTGATTGACGGATTATCATTATCAGAGTATAATAAAGCTGTTAAAGCAATTTTGACAGGAATGAGATATCCGAATAAAGTAATCACATCTGTTCAAAATATTTTTACTGCGAAGAAAATGGTAATCACTAACTCAGATGCGTGTATCAAAAATATGTTGTACAAGTTTTCACTGGAAGATGTGAAACATATTTTAAGATATAAACACGCTAAAATAAATGCAAGTGATAATGTAAGCAAAGAAACGCTTGCAAAAGTAGAGAACATGATTGAACGTGTAGAAGAATTGGCTGAATCAGATGAATGCTATAACTTAAAAGGTCTTGCAATTAACGGAAATGATTTAAAACGCCTGGGAGTAAAAGATCTTGACATTAAGTGGATGTTAGATGGACTGTTAAAATTAGTAACCACAAATCAAGTAGAAAATTCGAGGGACGTATTGATCGAGGTGGCAAAAATTTCCATGTTATAATTTGGTTTATTATTATTGACTTTAGTAAGGTTGATATGTATAATAAGAACATACGTTCTAAGTGGAACTTTCGCTACCTGGATGTCGGAAAGGGGAAAAAGATAATGTTTTTTATTTACGAAAAGAATGAGTACCATGTAAATGTGAAAGATGAATTTGCAAAAGCTACGTCTGGTGATTATATAGACATGCTTGATGCATTTGGCATTGTGTTACATAGTTTATCTGACAATCCAGAATTCGGCAATTCTACTGTTATGTTAATGATGTATAATAATGGAAGAATTACCATTGAAATTGTTGATGCAAAGGAAGATGATTGTGAAATCATTGATCCAACATACACACAGGAGGAATATAGAGAAATAGAAGAATATTTAAAACTCGAATAATTGAATATCTACTATCAGATAAAAATAAAGTATTACCGGAAAAACTTGACATCTCTGTTTTCTGGTGGTATTATTAAAGTACAAACAAAATATGGAAAGGGGACGCACATATGAAAGCATCTGATAGTAGAGAGCATCTAATTACTAAAATTGAGAATTTAGTTTTAAACTCAAGTCCAGATAAAATAAACAAAATTGAAGAAGAAGTTAGACATGACGGTAAAATCTCATTAGGCAGTTTTCTTAGAATAGTATCAGGGAGAGCCGATTTAGATGAACTGAGTGATGCCGAATTATATTGGCTGACTTTTGCCATATCTAAAGTATCAAAAAATTTTGGTGTGCCGGAAGATTATTTTGAAGACGTAGAAATTCAGAATTATAAATATTATGATCCACAAACAGATAATAATAAAAAAATTGGTTATCCGTTAGTTTTTAGAAATGTTTCAAAATTGGCAGATAACCAGTATATGTTTCCATTAAGTGTCAGAGAAATTAAAGAATTAAAGAGTGCAAATCTTTTGCAAATTATTCCAGAGCTGCAGCGTAACCACAAAAAGGATAAATATGGAGATTTAAAAACAAAGGTTAATCGCCAAACAGCGCAACAGATTTCTAGCCTTATCAATGAGGGAAGTTTTTTCTATAACGGAATTCGTTTCAATTTAATGGATGACGGTGATAGTGATATTCCAGTTTATGACGAAGAAGCAAAAACATTAACTATTTCAAATGGTATTATTATTGTTCCAGATGGAAACCATAGAACAATAAGTTGTGAATTAGCAAATAAACATTTAGATGATTGTTTTGGTGTATTTTTCACATATTTCTCACCACAGAAGACGAGAGAATTGCTTAATCAGGAATGGACAACAGTGCCGATTCCAAAACGACATAGAGAGGCAATGAAGCCTACAGTTGCAAATAAGATTGTAGATTCAATTATGAGAAGCAGCGATGCCGATGAAATTTATGTAAAAGGTATCGTAAAAGATGGAATGGAACTCCGGGCAAATAATGGATTTATCCTTTATATTGAACTGGCAACGGCAATTTCAAGATACTATGATACAGATAATCTTACATTCAAAGCACAGCAAGATGAATTGAGAGACTGGCTGATTACTTACATGAATTATCTTACAATGTTATTGCACGATGATTTTATGAATTATAAGAAAGCGAAGAGAACCTCTTGGTCTGTACACTATATGGCATGGCATTATTATATAATGATTAGTAGATATATAAAAGGCGATGACAACTGGCGTGAAGAATTAAAGAGAATTATAGCTGAAACCGACTTTTTAGATCAAGAAGTTAGAGAATTCTTTGTTAAAAATAATCGCAGGAAAGTATATGAATTCTGCAATGAGAAGGAGGAACAGTTATGTACAACTCTGAACAAAAACAAACTTTCTTAAATACTATTACAAATGATAATTCATATAGATCATTCCAAAGAGTTTTCAAAGCTGTACAGGATATGGAAGAAAAATTTGGAAAAGATATTTGCGAGATGAATGTTGATGAACTTCTAACTGTCCTGGATTTCAAAACGGGAGTGCGAATTACAAATACCGAACAAACAATGAGCTTATTGCGTTCATATGTTGATTGGTGTATTCAAAATGGTAAGACAACTAGCGAAAATAATTTTGATAAAATCAGTTCTTCCGAAGTAGATAAGACTAGAACTTGTCGGGCGAGATATGTCAAATCGCCGGTAGAATTTGAGGAAATGATTAAAATTGCATTTGGTATGAATGTCGATTATAATGAAAGCACTGAAATACCAAACGAGTTAATGGTAAGGTTATGTTATGTTGGCTTAGAGAATGAAGAGATTGTACTTTTGGAAAAGGCTAATGTAGATTACGAAGCAAAGACGATTAAAAGCCCACTTTATAATTGTGTTTATCATGTTTCCGATAGAATTCTGAAACTTTGTAGATTTTGTGCGGAGCAAGAAGAAGTATTGCTTATGGCAAAGTTCGGTATGCGAAAAGAAAGAGTATGCAGCAACAAGTATTTATTTAGAAATCGACTGGGTACATTACGTGGAAAATCAGAAGATTCTCCACTGAATAAATTAGTTATCCCTAGAAAAGTAAAGGCATTTAGCGATGCGTATGTTGAAAGTACAGGAAATTACAAAGCTATATCTTGTGATAAATTACGTGAGAGCAAGATGCTTTATAATATCTATGAATCTGGTGAAACTTTTGATGCATATTTTAACCAAGTAATTCTTCCAGATATTAAAATGCGCAACCCGGAATATACAGAGCGAAAAATCCAGGAGAGAAGACGTATTCTCAAAGGTATGTATGATTTATATAAGGAAACTTTCTATTAAGGAAAGGCGAGACTGGGATCTCGCCAAAACCTTGCGATAAACAACCAAAAATAAATGAAAAAACTTTTAAAAACCTATTGACATTTTCCTGAAATATGGTATTATATAATTGTTCAAAGGAACAGAGAAAAACACTGGAAAAGCTAATAAGGTAGCTTAAAAAATAGGTTCGATTCCTAATCCATGTGATCGGCATTTCGGGGCTTATCTCCGTGAAAAAGTTGTGTTTGTTTGTAGAACGGACAACTCCGAAATGCCTTTGAAAATAGTATAAACAAGCAATAATAAATGAGCAGACGTAGTTCAACTGGTAGAACATTTGATTATGAAAAATGCACTTAGAATTAAAAACATCTTTTCTTTCGTACCATAAGTGCTAACAGCAATAACAAAGCCACTCAAACAGTTGTTGGTTCGAGTCCAACCGTCAGCATTCGGCAGAAATGCCACAAATGTATAAGAAAGACACATACAGCAAATTCAAAAAAGGATAAAGCAAAACTCTACAAGTTTAGTGAAGTGGTTCAAATCCACAAAAGTGAAGTGTCTTGAAAATGTGAATATGGGAGTGATCCGGCGGTGCTTTTCAAGGCGCATCGGGTGGAGAGCGCATACAGCAATTTTACATAAAAGGAAACTCTTCAAAAGTTTTAGTTACTGTTCGACTCCGTACACTCCCACAATTCCACCAATTAAAAAAATGGGTAAGTGGCGAAATTGGCACACGCAACGGCAATTTTTATACACATGTGTTTAGTTGACAAACACATACAGCAATTTATTCAAGTAGAAGAAATCAGGAAGCCGTGTCTTGCAGGTTCGAGTCCTGTCTTACCCGTTAGCACCATGAAAGTATGCAACTTTGTTTAGTTGGAAATGAAAGAATATCGCATCACAAGAATCGTATGTTTTGTGTGATTAAATGTAGCGAAAAGGTATCGTGAAAGGCTAATCCATTGGAGGTCGTGCATGGCTTCGCTTTATGGTGCAACCAGGATTATTAGCTCAGTTGGTTAGAGCATCCGGCTCATAACCGGGCGGTCACTGGTTCGAGTCCAGTATGATCCATTTGAGCAATTTCAAACGCTCAACATTTTGATTTTTGTAGCTTGGTTTTAGCGAAAGCTGTGGAAACTATCTGTAAAATAGGGAGATAGTGTATCTCATATGTGAGGTTTGTATGAGAAAAATTAAATATTTGCCACCGTAGCTCAACTGGATAGAGCAACGTAAATCGAAAAACGTGTCTAGTATTAGACACAGACAGCAATTTTTCAAGATAGCATGTTAAGCCGTAGGTTATAGGTTCGACTCCTATCGGTGGCGTTGGCGAGAGTATGCAAGAGGCTTAAGCAAATGATACAAAAATGTGCTTAGTTCTAGCACACACAGCAAAATTCTCAGAAGAAAACATTGATTCAAAATTGTAAGTTGAATTCGTGGGTTCGAATCCCACCTCTCGCCCTGGTGAAATGGTAATGAATTAGAATGGCAGCAATTCATATAGTTCCACAAAAACAAGGTTGCCACTGATTCTTGCCACACCATAAGCGTATGTAGCTCAGTAGGTTAGAGCGTCCACAAAAATTTTATAGAGCCTTGTATAAGGCTTGAACCGCAAATATTTTTAAAGAATTTGAAATTGAGGAAGGTGGAAGGTCACAAGTTCAAGTCTTGTCATACGCACTTATTCTAATTTTTATATACTTACAGCATAATCAATCAATAATAAAGTATGTAGGAATTATGAAATATAATTCAAAATTAGGAGGAATTGAACATGGGTTTCATGAATTCAATGAAAAGTACGTTGAATGAAGATTTCAACGAAAGCTACACAGAAAACGGCGCACTTGGATATAGAACAACAGGTAAACACTTACTTGATTTGAATTTCAAGGTCGCATCTCTGAGAAAAGCTGATGCAGAAACAATCATTTCTGGATTCGATAAGGCGTTTTCAGAAGACCATATTCACGCACTTAAATGGTTATTCTATTTACGTGATGCGAGAGAAGGTCTGGGGGAACGTAGGTCATTCAGAATCATCATGTCTCATTTGGCAAATGTTGAGCCGGAAATCAGTAAAGTGCTGATTGGTTTAATCGCTGAATACGGACGTTATGACGATCTTCTTACATTCTGGAAGATTGTATGTCTGCTATTGGCGATAAAGCCGAAGTTGACAAGATGTATGCAGATCTTCAGAAGAAATACAAGTTCAACATTGTACGCAGCACTGAATTCAAACTGTAAAG
>Ga0129311_1001068_pt1 | contig 20771 bp, 18 predicted proteins | sample Go1ome_FD_94435 | JGI IMG/M metagenome (GOLD analysis project Ga0129311, IMG submission 94435) | Western lowland gorrila individual fecal microbial communities from Wisconsin, USA - Go1022B metagenome | ecosystem: Host-associated > Mammals > Digestive system > Large intestine > Fecal | place... | reverse complement strand
GCCCGCGCCGCGTGCCGCATCCATAATCATATCGCTGTAGCCTTCGTTCGCGACTACAAAAATCAGTTCGTAATCTGTTTTGATGGACATTCTTTCTATCCTTTCCGCCTTTTCCAGACTCTTGTTCGTTCCCAATACCTGTCCGTCCAGCATGTACTCCAGACTGCGCCTGCCGCCGATGCTGCTGAGTGGAATCGTCACCGCGATGCCGTTCCCCGGAACATCAATGTACATTCTGCGCTTTAACGTTTTGAACAGGGAACTCAGTCCGGCATTGGTAACTACGCCAAAAATAATGGCTTTTTCTGCAGGACTCAAGTAGAGATACTCCAGGATTTCTCTTGGCGCGGTGCCCTGTCCCAGCGCGACGTCTGTTGTGAATACACCGTTCTCCTGAAACAATCTGATTGCCGTTTCGCTCTTATCCCGGTCTGTGATATTGATTACTAAATTTAATCCGTCCATGGCAATCCTCCTTACAGTTCTATGATATCGTCATCGGCATAGGCTTCAAGCTTGGCCTGCACACGTGCTCTGGCCTCGCGCTCCTTGCGCGTGCGAAATTTGTATTCCACGCCCAAAAGCTGAATCGTAATCAGCGGCGTCATCGCGACCATGGCTACTACCCCGAAGGCGTCGCTGACGATCCGCTCCGGTCCGCCGATTGCCTCACAGGCTCCCATCGCGAAGGGCAACAGGAAAGTTGCCGTCATCGGTCCGGAAGCAACGCCGCCGGAGTCAAACGCGATAGAGGTAAAAATCTTTGGCGCGAAAAAGCTCAGCCCGAGGGCCAGCACATAGCCCGGAATCAAAAAGTACATCACCGAGATTCCCGTCAATACGCGAATCATCGCCAGACCCAGCGAACTCGCCACGCCGATAGAAAGTGAAAGCTCCATCGCGCGCGCCGGAATACTTCCCGCGGTCAGATCCTCAACCTGTTTATTGAGCACGTGTACCGCCGGCTCCGCTTTTACGATGAAATAACCAATCAGCATGGCAATCGGCAGTAAAATCCAGTTGAACTCCTTGCTTCCGATCATTTTGCCGATATAGTTTCCGACCGGCATGAATCCAACGTTAACGCCGGTTAGGAACAGAAGCAGTCCCAAATAAGTAAAAAGTAAGCCGACACTGATACTGATCAGCGGTTTCTTCGGCATTTTGATGTAAAAAGCGTTAAACAGGAAAAAGAAGGCGACAATCGGTGCCAGGGCAATCGCGACTTCCTTTGCGTAATGCGGCAGCCCATGCACAAAAAGCATAATCATTTCCTGTGAATTCTCCATTTCCGGAATCTCTACCGGCGTATAAGCCGCCTCCGACGGATAGAGCAGACCCAGTACCAGCACAGCCAAAATAGGGCCGATCGAGCAGAGCGCGACCAAGCCGAAGCTGTCGTTCCCGGCGTGACGGTCGCTTCGAATCGCCGAAACACCGACGCCCAGCGCCATGATAAACGGTACGGTCATCGGTCCGGTTGTCACCCCGCCGGAGTCAAAGGCAACCGCCCAGAAATTTTTTGGCACAAACATCGCCAGCAGGAAGACGACGATATAAAATCCGATCAGCAGGATATTCAAGCTGATTCCAAACAGGATTCTCAGCATGGCGATGACCAAAAAGATGCCGACTCCAAGCGCCACCGTTCCGATCAGCGCCGCGTTAGGTATATTCGGCACCTGGTTGGCGAGTACCTGCAGATCAGGCTCCGAGATGGTGATGATGACACCGAGCAAAAAGCTGACGAATACAATCATCCAAACCTTTCGGGATTTTGTAATACAGCTTCCGACCTTCGTTCCGATCGGGGTCATCGCTGTATCCGCACCCAGGGTAAAAAAGGCCATCCCCACGATCAGCAGGACCGCTCCCATCAAAAAGGAGACGAGCATGTTGTTGGGAATCGGCGCTACCGTAAAGCAAAGCAGCAGCACAATGATGGTAATCGGAAGTACGGACGCGAGAGATTCTTGAAACTTATCGTGTAATAATGTCTGATGCCGCAAGGGTTACCTCCTTTATTTTCGTTAAAATTTATCATTTACTCTAATTTTTGATGATTTATGACGAGTTCCGCGCGGCATCGGTCTGCCGCAAAGCCTGCATGAAACCCTAAAAATACAGTTCGAAGTTACGCGAAGCACGCAGCTCGGCGCGAAACGCGCAGTTCAAAGCTGTGTGAGCTCTCCATCCGGCATGAGAAATTCCACATGACGCGGGAAGGTCAGCTCGGCGCGAAACGCGCAGTTCAAAGTTACGCAAAGTACGCAGTCCGTCATGAAGAATCTCGCGTAGCGCGAATCGGTCACTCCGGCGCGAAGCGCATTCGCGACAGCTCCGCAACGTTATTTTATCACATTTTTCTTAACACTTCCAGATAAAAAATTGCTAAATTCTATAAAAAATTCGACTTTTTTGATTTTTCTCTCCGCATTATTCACTTGCGTGCCGCAGCTCCACGCTCCCTCAATCGCTAGGCGCCCCGACGAAGCGTTTTTTCGCGGATTTTCTCAAGATTTCACAGATATTTCACGCCAGCCACCGCAAACTTCCCGCAAAAAAATCGTCCTCACGCTGTTAACAAGTCCAAAACTGTGGTATAATGTACTTGTCACAGCGACAGCGAATGCTGAGCTGATGAAAGACAGATGTCCGAGCGAAAGCGATTGCCAAGGCGTAGCCGCAGGCAGAGCACTCAGCGTCCGGACCAATGTACTTGTCACAGCGACAGCGAATGCTGAGCTGATGAAACGATTCCGCTTATTTTCTTTCGGCTCAGCCGCGCGGCCGGAATCGTCAAAACGCGCAAAGCGTGTTATCTGAAGAATGAGAATGAACTTTAGGGAGGTAACAAATTATGAAATGGGTATGTACAGTATGCGGTTATGTTCATGAAGGCGACCAGCCACCTGCAGAGTGTCCGGTCTGTCATGTAGGCGCTGACAAATTCAAAAAGATGGAAGGCGATATGACGCTGGCTGCTGAGCACGAATACGGCGTTTACGGCAAGACAGTCAAGAACAATCCTGATATCAAAGAAGAGGATAAGAAGTTCATCTTCGATCAGCTTATGGCTAACTTCCAGGGCGAATGCTCCGAAGTCGGCATGTATCTTTGTATGGCTCGCATCGCGCACAGAGAGGGCTATCCGGAGATCGGCCTTTACTGGGAAAAAGCTGCTTACGAAGAAGCAGAACACGCTGCGAAATTCGCTGAATTATTAGGCGAAGATTTAGAACCGAACATGAAAGCTACCACCAAGGACAACCTCGCTTGGAGAGTTGACTGTGAATTCGGCGCGACCGCAGGTAAATTCGACCTCGCAAAGGTTGCAAAGATGAACAACCTTGACGCCATTCACGACACCGTTCACGAAATGGCCCGCGACGAAGCAAGACATGGCAAGGCACTCAAGGGTCTGCTGGAGAGATACTTCGGATAGTTCGAATGGGTTGAAATTTCAATAAGAAATACTAAGGGCGCCGGATTTTCCGGCGTTCTTTTTTATGTGGATACCTCTTCATTTTTGCAAGATATCCCTGTGGGTGTGTTAAATGATGTGTCAATGCTTGCTGATTTTTCTAAAAATGCATCTCTTATGCGTCAATTGTTTTACCGCAGATTACGCTCATGGCTATATTTTGAGTGTGAATCGAGTGTGAATTCTTGTTCCGACGCCCTCTTGAACACCGAAAAAGTGTGAATTGTAAAAATGTGAATTTACTATACTACATTTTCGTTCATTTTTAAACATCTTTATTGTAAACCTACAAGAATCATACAAGTATTGTCAATTAAAAATTGAAAAGAATAAGGAAGTTCAGAATGCCTATCAAGCCTATGAATTGATGCTGCAATTATTCACAACCTGTTTATGTGGTATCAGCAATCCGAACTCCATCCTCTGATCAAGAGTGCTGTATTTCATTACGAGTTTGAATTCATTCATCCGTTCTCAGATGGTAATGGTCGTATGGGCCGCATGTGGCATAGCCTCTTGCTTGGCAAGTGGAAGGAACTGTTCTTCTGGCTGCCGATTGAAGAATTGATCCAGTCACGGCAGCAGGAATATTATGACGCCCTCGGTGCCGCTGACAAGCAGGTGGACAGTGCAGGATTTGTAGAGCTGATGCTTGAAATCATCCGTGACAGTTTGGCAAAAGTGACAGTTGTTGGTCGCCCCGCCGATCAAGTCAGCGACCAAGTCGCCGATCAAGATAAAACACCTATCGACCGACTTCTCGCTGTTCTCGGTAATGAGGAACTTTCAGCAGCAGACATTATGAAGCGGCTCGGGCTTTCACGCAAACCTACTTTCCGTAAGAACTATCTGAATCCGGCCTTAGGCCAAAAACTGACTGAACGCACGATTCCGGATAAACCGAACAGCCGGAATCAAAAGTACAGAAAAACAGAGTAACCCTGATCTTCCGGGCTGTGTTTCGGAAATCAAAGACATTCAAGTAGAGTCTGGCGGCATCGCCAATCTACTGGATCATCCGCTTCACATCACATGCAGTGTATTGCAAAACTTGTTCTTAACATATGTTGAAAACAAGTTGTATCGCGCCTTAATCTGCATGTCTATATGATTTCTATATTATCAACACCATATTTCAACATTACATTGATAAGCTCATTTCTTGAATAATTACTTTCAGCCGCAATTCGATCAAGCGCCGCAAGCGTATCTTCCTTTATTCTTACTGTTATGATCTTGCTGCCATCTTCCCCACGCTTTTTAATTTGCAACGGTTCTTTCATGAATATCGCCTCCTCTCTGTAGTTAAAGTATATGTTGACCTCTCATGTAAAAACATGCTATAATTTGATATGTAGATAGATATATATTTGTATTACTTTTATATATCTTCCGCATTTCTCTGTGCGAAAGAGCATATTCGCTTTTACGTATTGGGGATTGACAGTATCAAAAAATAGGAGGAAAACGCGATGAAAAAAATGAAAGAATGCCGAGGGGATATTATGCGCCCCGTTTCAACAGATGGTGTAGATATTCAACATTTAGCAGATGCCATTATTCAAGGCACTGAAGCAAATGGAATCCCTGCAAATGTTTCTGTTGACGAAATTACCACAGGTGGATTATTTGGAAACGTCATGCCTTGCATTGTAGTATCACATCCAAATCCGCCAATTTCCTACTTTGAACATCTCCTTATCTTTAATGGAGATATTATTAATTTTAAATTTTATGGGTTCAGCAAAGCTACCTACAACAATAACATGAAAGAAGCTGATAGAAATTCCGGGAAGCTTTCCGGTCTTTTAAAAGCCTCCTTACGGAGTGATATGTCTATGGAACTGCAAACCGAACAACTTTGGCACAGCGATTTATGCTCGCTATATGCAACAATATTGAAGTTAAACGATTAAATAAATATTGAAAGTAGAGGAGACAGCATGGCGAATAAAACATGTCAGATATGTTATTACTACGAAGACGACTGGAATAATTACGGACAAATTTGGTGCCGCTATTATAAGTCCTATACAGATATCGATTATGCCGAAAGATGCAAGAACTTCAGACCCGAATCCAAAAGCAGCGGTTGTTATCTCACGACCGCGTGTGTCGAAGTAAAGGGTCTAAAAGACGATTGTCACGAATTAACAATGATGCGTTCTTTGCGAGATGGATATATGAAAGAAACTGGAAAGGAAAATGAAATCGCAGATTATTACACAACCGCACCCAAAATTATAGCTTGCATTGAACTCCAAGCAAATAAAACAGAAGTCTACGATAATTTATACAGTCATTTCATTTTACCATGTGTAGAATATATGGATCATAATGAACCCGAGAACGCTTACAGGAAATATGTGGAAATGATAAACAATTTAAAAAGCACATATCAGATAAACTAGCGTATATTTACGATCAAAGAGGAAGCCCCGTGCCAGGCTTCCTCTTGCTTTGCGCTTCGTCCTCTTCATTTTTAATTCACTGCAAAATCACAAGTAAGGAGCGATTTATGAAATTACTTTATCCTGCCATTTTTTATCCCTGCGAAGAAAAGAAAGGCTACACTGTCGTTGTCCCTGATCTTCCGGGCTGTGTGTCGGAAGGCGATTCTTTGGCCGACGCTATTTTGATGGGCACAGATGCTGCCTGCGGCTGGCTGCTCGATGAACTCGAGGAGGGGAACCCCTTGCCAAAAGCCTCGGAGGCCAAAGACATTCACCCCGAAGCAGGCGGCATCGTCAATCTGCTGGTTTTAGATATGGACGCCTATGCACAAAAATACGGCACAAATGCGGTGCGCAAGAATCTTACGATTCCGGCGTACATGAATACCTATATTGAAAAGCATGGTTTGAGTTTATCCAAAATCGCACAAGATGCGATCAGTGCGAAAATGCAAGCCTGAAAAAATCCGCGCAAAGGAGGTTTCTCCTGCGCGGATTTTATTTTCGTAAATTGCAATAATAAGGAGGAAACGTTATAATGAAAGAGCCGAATGCGTTGCAAGAAACTGCAGCATCAGTGATACAGCCATTTGCTTATATTACGCCGATCAAGTCAGCGACCAAGTCGCCGACCAAGATAAAACACCGATCGACCGACTTCTCGCCGTTCTCGGTAGTGAGGAACTTTCAGCGGCAGAAATTATGAAACGGCTCGGACTTTCGCACAAGCCTACTTTCCGTAAGAACTATCTGCATCCGGCCTTAGATCAAAAACTGATCGAGCGCACGATTCCGGATAAACCGAACAGCCGGAATCAAAAGTACAGAAAAACAGAGTAATTAGAAATTTCTTTATCCCGCCATTTTTTTCCTGTGAAGCTAAGGAAGCCTGCACTTTCGTTGTCCCCGATCTTCCGGGCTGTGTTTCGGAAGGCGATTCTTTGGCTGACGCAATTTTGATGGGCACAGATGCTGCCTGCGGCTGGCTTCGCAGATTTCTGTAGCATGCCAGTTGCGCCAATCTCATCAAAGTTCCCAAATCACGCCTTTTTTCATGCAAAGATGTACTGCATTTATAGAGCGAGGGCCCATTACAGGCTCTTTTCGATTTTTTTGCACTTCCCTGCCTCTATTTTTATGTTTTATCACTATTTTTTATTAACATCTTTAGTGCCCCTCACATATTTTTTTAGTTTATACTGCCGCCACCTTGTTTTGCAAAGATTACAAGTCACGTCAATACATCTTTTAAAGCATTTTTGGCGAAAATGGGAACTTTAAGTGGAAGCACCCGACCAGCCCTGCGTTTTTCGCACTTGACAAGGCTTTCGCGGAGCGCAAGGAGTAGATTTTCGCATGGTCTGCCGACCAGCCCTGCGTTTTTCGCGTACTTAGCATGGTGCATAACACTCTTACTTAGCTTTGTGCTAAACTATTCCCATATACTGCAAAGGGGACAAAGGTGTGGTGCCGTTCGCCGCAGCTTCCGCAGCAATTTCATCGCGAATTCATGCGGGCGCACCGGCTGAATAATTCCGCAAGTCGAAAACGTAAAGCTGCTATTTTTTGAACTATATTTTTACGCCAAACACTGGCTATCACATCAGAGATTTGATACAATAGAAACGCAAAGGAGCACAAAATGCCAAAAAAATCTACTACAAATCTTGAAAACGAATTGAAAAGCTGTGACACGCTGGAAAGCTTCCTCAAGCGCAATCTCGATGAGCTTTCGACAGCTTCTCTCGCGGAACAGATCCAGACACTGATCGCGTCCAAGGGCCTGACCAGATCCGGCGTCGTCAAAGCGAGCAACCTCAACGAGGTCTATGCCTACCAGATTATTTCGGGCGCACGCAGGCCGTCACGCGATAAATTGCTTTGTCTTTGTATCGCAATGAAAGCGACGCTTGACGAAACAAGGGAGCTGTTGGTATGCGGAGGTTTTGCCCCTTTATATGTGCGCAGCCAGCGCGACAGCATCATCATCTTCGCGATTTCGCACGGAGAAACGATTCTTGAGCTCAACAACAATATGTATGACCATGGAGAGCCATTGCTGGAATAACGGTACGAAAGTTCATATTTTAGCCTGCATGAAATTTTGAGCGCGCGCGTCGCGCTCTTTTTGATTATGTAAAAATATCGCTATGCGATATTTCCGGAATCACAGCAAAAGCACCTTGCGAAACAGCGCTCATGGGTGAGCGCCATGTGTGCATAGAAATCTCAGATTTCGTTATGTGTGCTCTTGTCAACTGAAGGTACTGATACAAAAACCACACAAGGCAAGCGGTATGCCCAGTATATCGACGAAGACCCATCGGAAATCTCCGCTGGGTCTTCGTGTCACACTTCATTCGTATGAAATTCGTCGCTTTTGTCTCCGGCTTCGTAGAATCATTTCGTCCAAGTTCTGCATGCGTATTTGCACTGCCTGAGTGCGGTTGCCGCGATCAGCCTGCCGTTTTGATCGTAAGCCCTGAGCTGAACCTTGTAGTAATACTTCGCGCCCGTCTTACCATTGGTATTGACATATACCGGTTCATCCTTTGTAAGCATCGCTTTGTAGCCGGAAGCTTTCTTCGTCGAACGATAGAAACGGTACTTCACGATATACCCAAGTTCTTTCATGGATTCGATAAAAGCTTTGCTTTCCTCGTCGGCTTTGAATACAATTTTAATGCCCTTTGAGGTTCTGGAGGAACGCGCTTTCAAATCGACCTGCTTCGCGGCTGCTTTTGCCTGTGCGATGCGCTCCGTTTCTTCTGCTGCCGAATCCTCTTTAGCAACCGCGAGCGTTACGATATCGCCATCGGTCTTTTCCGACAGTGCTTTGAGCTCATCCTGCGTATATGCCGCATCGCCAAACGGCGTTTTGATCGTCAGGGATGCACTCGTTTCATCGAGCAGCTGATTCAAGAAAGCCTTTTCGAGCTGTACGTTCGCGCTCGTCGCATTGCCTGCTGCACGCGCCGGTACTTCCAAAATGATCTCTTTGGAATCGTTCTGTTTTGCCTGCCTGATGATCTCTCTTTGATTCGCGGCAGAAATCTTCACTTCCGCGACAGTCTCTTTCGTGCCATCGGCATGAACCTTTTCACTTGTTTTTACCTCAGTCTTTGCAGTCGTTACCTTATCGCCTGCTGTGCCGCTTGTTGCCACGTCACTCGGGACCGGTGCAATCGCGCCACCGGAGGAAGTACCGCCGGATCCACTGCCCGTATTTACGTTTTCGTTCGTCACGATTGCGTATTTAGACAGATGTCCTGTTTTGAATACGATATAGTCACCGTTTAATTCATAGGTGGTTTCCATCTCGACCATGTTGCCATTGTCATCGATGTTCATGACCTTATAATGCTTCGGATTGCCCTTGAACATGCTCTTCGGAATCGTAATGGTAATATATTTATCCAACTTTGAAACAGACTCACCATCCGCTGTTGCAGTGATTTCAAAAACTTTCTCTACCGAGTAATTATCATGGTATTCCTTTTGCAATTTTTCATTCAAACCATCTTTTCCTGTCAGAACATAGTCCTGCAGGACCTCAGAGGAAACCACATATTTATGTCCGCCTTGGTTGCTTTCCGGTATGATGCAAATCTTACCGTCAAAGTCTTTAACTTTTGTGCTGACTTCCGATGCTGTCGGTAATTTCTGCACATCAAAGACGATTTCAATCGTTCCGTCATGGTCGTAATAACTATCGTAGGATACCGCATGATTTGTCAAAGCACCAAGGTATTTCAGGCTGTACTGCTTTCCTTTATATGGCTGAGCATTGAAGAATGCTTCAACTAAATATTGGTTATTGAATCCGGCGTCATTGCCCAATACAATTTGTTTTGTCGCGATGAAGCCTTGCTCTCTAAATTTACCTTTATCTGGCCCATCTTTGACAATGCCGCCATAATTGCTTCCGCCGTTTTGCCATCCTGCATCTTTAAAGTTATTGCTTTCCTCATCGCCCAGCATATTTCCAGCTTCATCATAAACAGCGTAGTCGTATTCTCTTGCTACGTTAAATGATGCAGGCGTTTCTTTACCACCGACTTTAAAGCTAATGTTGTTTAAAACGTATCCATCTTCTAGCTCCAGAGCGAATTCGGAATAGTCACCTTGTTTATACCTTGTTCCTTGATAATACACATCCATGGCGTTATAATAAACGCCGGTTCTGGCATTGCCGTTCTGCACAAGATCAACATCCGGAAATTCAGATTCAAAATTAAACAGATTTCGCTGCGCATCTGCCGCATTATATAAACGTTTTACACCCTCTGTATCTCCTCTGACTGTAACATTCAATGCAAAACGCAAATCTACCCAGTTATCTGCTTTTGCATCGATCTCTGTGTCATTCTCCTCAATCTGGTTGTCCTCATCAACAAGTACCCGGATATCTCCATGTCCGATATATTTTATTAAATTGATTTTATATACATCATAACTGTTCCCATCTATTGTGCGTTCGATGCTTTCTCCCATCTCAAAGGCATCGGAAAGTAAGTTTTTCCCCTCACAGCGAAGCAAATTTTTTTCTCTATCGCGGGTATCCCCTGTGTCAGTCGTATCTTTTGCTTTGACATTGATCAGCCGGTATGCCTGTAACTGATAGGTTTTTCCCTTCGGTACCGCGAAATAGAAACAATTCTCTTTGGCATTAGGTTCCAAGCTCATGTTGATATACCTGTCTTTATATGAAATATCTCTGTCTTTCAAGCTCGTGTTGTTATCAGGCAGCGAACCTAAGAAATAGGTGCTGTGCTCCGGCTCTTCCGGTTCATCGCCGCCATCGCCGCCATTCATAAATTTTTTAATCGTAATCAAAGGATTTGTTTTTTCACTATCCGTTCTTGCAAACAATGCTGCTTTCTCATTATCAAAAACATAGTTTTTTGAAATTTCATTCTCGTCTTCTGCAGAATCCCTCGTATCCATCCAAGTGAGATTGCCCAACAACATATTCAACCATTCACATGGGAGATTTTGGGCATTTCCTTCAATGATAATATTGTCAATACGGTTTCTATATGACGCAACGAATTTTTTCATTTCTTCGCATTGTTCGGTGTTTCCCATCCATTCCGAACTGAAGCCCAGATTCACCCAAACGTCATTTTCCCAGTCCACTGCAAGATACCAGCCGTTTCCTTCTTTAACGAATTCCCAGTCATTTCCCGCTCCTACATAAAACTGCATACTTGCTTTAAATCCATCATTTTCATCCTCGCCTGCAGCCGTTACTTGAATGGTGTACAGTCCTATTTGGGGATTATTTTCAGAATTGTTTTGCTCTGTATTTTGTGTATCATCGACAGTTAAAACAAAATTATATACCGGATCATCATCACCATGCTTCATTCCATTTGTAACTTCAATTTCAATGCCATAGGTCTGACTTTTCTTTGTCCCATCTCCATTAAGCTCACAAATAGCATCTGAAAGGCCATCCCTATAAACTGCAATCGAAAAACTTGTAAAGTTCTTCTGCACATGACTAGTCTCAACTGAGTTGTAAACAATCGGAACCTCGTCCCTGATTGCGTCGGTTTTCTGTTTTACGCCTTGCATCAGCATGATTCCGGTACTTTCTCCTACCCTCGTAACATATGGTTGCTGCATGCCTAAAGCTTCTGGTCCATTTTGATACATGACAGCCAAAACGTCCTCATATACAGGTCCTTCTCCTGATTCCTCTGCCCACGCCATGCTCGGCATCATGGTCAGTACCATGCAAAGTGTGAGCACCATTGCAAAAATCTTTTTCTTCATACTTCTCTTCGTTCTCCTTCTCTGCGGCCGGTCATTTGTTTCAATCCGCTGCCGCGGTTTTATGAAAACATTTTATCATGGTGTGAGCTTAAAAGGTTATGCACCATGCTAAAAAATTGACAAATAAAAAACGAGCTGCGCTTTCAGGGGATTGCTTCGTTTCCATCCACTGTGCGCCAGCCCGCTATCTGCAATTTCATCTAATTCTTTGTTACGCTTCCGTAAACTTAAACGCCAATCTGCCAGCGGCATGTGTGACCTGAAAGACTGCGTCGCCGCCGTTCGGGTTATCGAAGGTCAACTTATAGACCTTGTCGTTCGGCCAATCTCCTTGATTCTTACACTTTTCGATCGTCACCCGATCGTCGCCGCAGCTCGGCTCGATATTTTCAAAACTCGGACTTACTGCCAGATAAAGCGTCACGCGCTTTTGCGGGTCATAAGTCTGCCGCACAAACTCCGTGCCGTCCGCATCGGCTGTCGGCGCAAGGTAACCATCCGCCATGTCCGCAAAGGATGGCATCTTCGTATACGCGCTGATCGGATAGCCTGTCACGACAATGCGCACGGCGTAGGTCTTGCCGTCCTTTTGGGCGTGAACAAAGCCTTCCGCCCCCGGCTGCGCGCCGCGCGATTCGAGACGCCAGCCCAGCCATTCTTCTTCCCATCCGGTGATCCAACCGATCTGTTCATCTGCGTAGACCTTCCAGTCGGATTCTACCGGCACATTGTCTTCGGTAAGCATCGTCAGGCATTGGCTGCCGGCGCAGGAGTTATAACGAAATGTCGGACCGCCGAGATAGTCCAGATACAGCTGCAATTCACCGTTTTCGGCATACTGCGACGCTTCTGCCTGTTCATTTGTCTGCCCTCGAGCCGCGGCATGCCCGTCCGTCAGCCCTTCAGCCCCCTCGCTCTGAGGAAAATATTTCATGCCGAGCGTTCCGGCCGCGCAGACTGCCACCGCGAGCACAGCAACCTGCATCCAGCGTTTCCTGCCACGTCCTGCTGCATTTCCATGAGAAATCATGGAGGTCTCGCCTGCTTTCCCGCCACCGTTCGGCGCGGTCTGCTCCGGAGCGTATCCTTCTGCAGCGAGGACCTCACCCCTTACCGCCTCCGCCTTCGCACGCGCGAGCGCGGCGCGAAGTTCAGCCATACTCTGATAGCGGTCCATCGGGTTCATCTCGATACATCTTTGGATGACGCGCGCGGCGCTGCCGTTTTGATACCGCAGCACCGCCGGATGTTGTCCGGTCAGCAACGTATTCAAAAAAATTCCTACCGCGAAGACGTCCGTTCGCACGTCGGAGCGCGTCAGACCGAACTGCTCCGGTGCCGCATATCCGGTCGTACCCAAAAGCCGCGTATCGTTCGCCTTTTGCGGCTCAATGCGCATCGCGGCATCCAGATCAATCAGAAACAGTTCCCCTTCGGCATCCATCAGAACATGTTCCGGCTTGACGTCGCGGTGAATAAACCCTATCTCATGCAGCTTTCCCAGTGTTTCGCAAAGACGCGCGGTCAAAGTCAGCGCCCTCTCCACATCCATCTTTTCGCCGCCGTCGATCATCTCCTGCAGTGAAATTCCGTCAATGAACTGTTCCCTAACAAAAAAAAGCCCGTTTTCCCAGCGGCAATCATAAATCCGCGGCAAGCCCGCGCAAGGTCGCTGCCTGACTGCTTCATAGGCCGGCATCTCGCGGCTGTATACGCGCAGGATAATCGGTTTTCCTTCCTGTTCCTGCGTGAAAAATACTGCGCTGTCTTCTTTATTGCTGAGCACTTTCCATTCCGCGGCGGCTATGCCGCCGACAATCCTATTGCTGTCCATTTTTTCTCCCAAAACACGTGTGTGATACACACAGATTTTCGTTTTTAGTTTAACAAAAAATTCCTCCTTTCGCAAGCGGATTTTGACGGCAATTTCATTCCGACGCGCGCAAAAAATCCACAGAATTCGGTCCTGTGGATTCCTTGCTTAACGGTTTCTTTGTTCTTCGTTTCACTGCCCTTTCAGAGTTTTTGCCCTTTGCGGCTCCTTGCATTATGCTTCTCCATCCGTTTCCCGGGCAGCCGCGGCGGTTTCGTCCTGCTGCTCCGGCGCGGCTTCGGCCTCATGCCCGCATGCCGCGGATGACGGCTCCGGGGCTGCGTTCCGCGATGTTTCCCGCGGCATACCGCATAAGTCCGCGCCAGACATTGCTTCCGCCCCTGCCTCCGGCTCGTTCTGCGCGCGGCTCGCGGCTTTTGACTCAGACTCCGTCTCTTCGTCAGTGTCCACTGTAAAAATGTCTTCCAGTCTGCTCAGACGACGATCGATGGAAACCGTCTTACGGCAAAAGATGATCAACATCATCAGGAGCTCGAAGCAAATTCGCGCCGCGAGATTACCGAACACCAAAAGCCCGGCCCCCATACAAAAGAAGCCGGCATATCCGGCATCCGCAGCCAGGATCATCAGCGCGATACCAACAAAAACCAACACGCAAACTGTAATGATATACAGGAAGCGCAGGATATTCTCCGCATAAAATCGATTAAAGTTTAAAAAATTATACACTCTTTGCCAAAATCCCTGATGTTTGCCTTCATGCTTTTTGTTCATAAACGTCGCGAAGAGCACCACACCTGCAACAATTGCGAGCACCGCCGCGCCCGCCAAAAAAAAGCCCATGTCCATAAACTGAGTCATCGGCGACTGGTAATATCCATAGTAATCGTAAATCATAGGTTCCCCCTTATCCTTTGTTTTTTCTTCGCCGCGCCGCGTTCCCCGCCGCGAGGCAAAATTCCTCCTCTCTATTTTATACAGCTTGTCGAATTATGTCAACCTTTGTTCTTTTGCATGGCAAACAATTTTCAACAAGAGGCAAACCCCTTGTTTTCAATCTTTCATGTGTTTATCCACATTAGGAGCAAAAATCGTATACAATTTTTTTCACATGTCCCTGTGGATAACTTTATTCTTCACAAAGATTGAAATTTCAAGACTATACGAGTTCGTCCTCTTTTGTCAAGAGCAAGTTATCCACATATTTTTTTAGAAAAAAAACTCCTTTTTTAAGCCTTGTTCGCGCTGTCAATTACTGTCACACTTTTGTTCTTTTTCAAGCATAAAATTTCATTGACTCCCTCCCAGATCGCGCGTGCTGCCTGTCGTTGATATTCCGCTGTTTTGAGGCGCTCACATTCGTCATGATTCGACAAAAAACCACATTCAACCAGTACCCTCGGCCGCCGGATGCTGCGGAACAAAAGGATATCATCTTTGGGCATCGCCTCCCGCTCCCGACCGTCAAAGATGTTGGTTTCGAGGCTTTTTTGAATTGCCTCCGCATAGCGTTTGCTCTGTTCACACGCGCGCGAAACATCCGTTCCCTCCGCGCGCGCTTTTGGATAAAAAACCTGCGCGCCGTATACTTTTTCATCCTGTGGGAAACTGTTCAAATGGATGGATATACCCAGCGTAACGGACTCCGCGTTCAAAATTTCTCCGCGACGCAAAAGATCCTCCCGCTTCTTCGCGCGAATCGAGGCAGATTTTTCTGTATAGAGGCCCTCATCGACGCTTCGTGTCATAAGCACATCCGCCGGATATGCGCGAATTTCCTCCTGCAGCGCCAGCGCGATCGCCAAATTGATGTCTTTCTCGCTGATTCCGTCCGCGGATAGCGCGCCGCCGTCCATACCGCCATGCCCCGCGTCGATAACGATGAGCGGTCGCTCCGTCTGCCTTGCTATGCTTCCGACTCCGTTTTCTTTTGTGACACGCGCCGTTTCATCTCCCGCCACCATCGATACCGCAGACATTTCCGTCCGCAGGAGCAGGCGGAACGAAAGCCCCAGCAGCGCGCAGAGCCCCGCCAAGAGCAAGACAGTCCAAAGCCCCCTTGCGAATTTTCTCCGTTTCATCTGTGCACCCCCTCGTATAATATCTTTTAGATACATAAATACATGTATCCTGGTTAATAAGTTACTAAATAAATATTGTTCAATAGGCTTAGTTAAGCCCATGATATAATTGTCCCAGTGTCAATCAGGTAATAGTTCTTTCCCCCCTTGTTGAACCAGTAATGGTTGCTTCATTGAAAGTCTGTTCCCCTGACATGGAAGTTAGCTTCAAACCGGCTGGCTGTTTGCTTAAGTACATGGACGACCATCTTGCAGTGTGGTTTCGCATCTGTCCATCTTAAGCTGGATTCTTATATGCGAGGGTGTCGATGCTCCATGATCATGGGTTTTACCAAGCCGATTGAACACTTTAATCTACAACGAAAGGAGGTGATTACAATGAACACACTTTACGTCGGTATTGATGTAAGCAGCAAATCCAATGTCGTTTATCTGATGCTTCCTAATGGTGACAAGCACAGTAACTTCTCTATTGCTAACTCTCATGAAGGTTCTACACAGTTGGTAAAAAGAATTCATTCTGCTTTAACTTCTCATTCCCTTGACACGGTTTTGATTGGTCTAGAAGCAACCTCTGTTTATGGAGACAATCTCGTGTACTTCTTAAGGGAAGATGCCACTCTGGCGTCGTTTAACAGAAAGATTCATGTCCTCAATCCTAAACAAGTTAAAAAGTTTCATGATGCTTACAATGACTTGCCAAAGAATGATTATGTGGACTCTTTTGTTATTGCTGACTGCCTGCGTTTTGGTAGAATCAACAAAGAGGTATATCTAGGAGATTATCGTTACAAAGCTCTCCAGAACCTCACACGGGCACGTTTTTTCGCTGTTCAAAATCTTGTAAAAGAAAAGCAGCGGTTCATGAACGTGCTGTTCAAGAAGTATTCTACAATGACGCAGGAGAAGGTATTCAGTGATACCTTCAGTACTACTGCCCTTGCTGTCTACGATGAATTTGAATCCGCAGAAGCACTGGCAAATATGGACTTACAAGAACTTACTGATTTCATTATGGAAAAAGGAAAGAACCGATTTCCTGATCCTGATGCAGTAGCCAAAGCCATTCAGAAAGCTGCCCGAAGCTCTTACCGTTTACCCAAGACGGTTAATGACTCCGTTAATCAGGTGCTTTCTATATCCATAACCTCCATGAAGGCATTGGAATCTCAAATCAAAGAGTTCGATAAAGCAATCGCCGCTCAAATGGAACTCTTACCAAATGTATTGATATCAATCCCCGGTATCGGACCCGTATATTCAGCAGGAATCATGGCTGAAATCGGTGATATCAATCGTTTTGATAGTCAGGCTGCACTCGCTAAATATGCAGGTCTTGCCTGGAAACAACACCAGTCCGGTGGCTTTAAAGCCGAAGTTACAAGGCTCATTCCATCCGGCAACCGATTTTTAAAGTATTATCTGTGTGAAGCTACATTTTCTCTTGTAAGATGCGACAAAGAATACAGCGGCTTCTACCACCTCAAATACAAAGAGGTAAACAGATATCAACACAAACGTGCACTCGCATTAACTGCCCGTAAATTTGTGCGTTTAGTCTTTCGACTGCTGAAAGACAATCGCCTATACTGTCCAGCAAAGTAGATTTTATCTACTTTCTGATGAGTTTACGCCCTGCTCATTTTTTAAAATTTGGTCGACAGGGCTTAGGTGGGTGTTTTTTGTCTTCGTGAACTATACCAAAAATAAAAAGATTATTTATTTTATTTCACTTGACATCACACCGCTGGACTTTCACCGCGCGATTTATTCATAGCTATTTATATGAGGCTGTGCTACAATAATTCTAGTAATTCCGACAATTTCGTCCCGCAGCGCCGCGCGAAGCGGAGGAAGGGGACGTGAAGCTAAAAACAGGAGGTTCTATATGCATACAAACAGATTATTCCGCGAAAACGTTTATCTCAGAGAGTGCGACGCGAGCATTCGCTCCGTTTCCACGCATGAAGGCAAGGTGCTGATTACCCTGGACCAAACCATCTTTTTTCCGACCGGCGGCGGCCAGAGCTGCGACCTTGGTACAATCAACGATTTTGCGGTCGTCGATGTCTATGAATACGAGGACGATATCTTCCATTGCGTTGCCTGCGCGCCGGACGCGCTGCGGGTCGGGGATTCCGTCCATTTAACGCTGGATTGGGCGCGCCGCTTCGACAATATGCAGCGTCACTGCGGCGAGCATATCCTCAGCGGCATGTTCTACCGCGAATACGGCGGCGTCAACCGCGGTTTTCACATGGGAGACAATTATATGACGGTCGATATCAGCCTGGAGGAAAATCCGGATTTTAAAACACTCACCTGGGAAATGGCCAAACACGCCGAGCTGTGCACCAATGAGGCGATTTGGAGCAACGCGCCGGTCATCACCCGTCATTTTGACACGAAGCAGGAGGCCGAACATCTGCCGCTGCGCAAGGCGCTCGCCATCGAAGAGGACATCACCATCGTCTGCGTCGGTGACGTTGAAAATCCTTCTGACTGTGTCGCGTGCTGCGGTACGCATCCTTCCACCGCCGGCCAGGTCGGCCTGCTCAAAATTTTTAAGGTTGAACCGAACAAAGGGATGTTTCGCGTTTATTTTGAGGCCGGCAGACGCGCCTTCCTCAAGTATCAGGAGGAGATGGATGTTCTCACCGCGCTTTGCAATAAGCTGAGTGCGGGTACCGAGGATGTGCTCGCCAAATACGAGAGCGCCCAGGAAAAAAACAGGGAATCCCGTACGCAGCTGCACCTGCTCAAAAAAGAAGTCCTCTCCAAAGAGGCCTCGTCGATTCTTAGCGAACTCATCGAAAACAATGAGTTGAACTCATCGTTTTCGATTAGCCGTCACTATAGTCTGTTCTCACTGGATGACCTGTCCACCCTCGCGCGTGAGATCGGCCCGCACATCCAAAAGGTTGCTTTCCTGGTGCACGATCCGAGCCATACGGTCTTCCTTGTTTCGAACGGCAGGATTGACTGCGGGAAGCTCGTCAAGGAGAATGCTTCGATCTACAACGGCAAAGGCGGCGGCAACGCAGGTCTCGCCCGCGCGATCTTCGCCAAAGACGAGTACGTTACTACCTTTATAGATCTCATCGAAAAGCATCTGCGCTAGCTCCGCGCGTGCCTTCCGATGGGAAGAAGAAGCGGCTTTCCGCCTGCGGAGCCGCTTTTCTTGTTACATCAAACAATTTTGACGTCTCATTTTCTCTGTTTTTTTGATTTTTATTGAATTTTCTGAAAATTTAGCTTGACAAAGTCTTCCCTCTGGTGTAGGATAGCTACAGAATCAAAACACAAACACATCACAGGCAAGGAGGAAACACCATGTATTACGGCTTTTACTATTACCGTCTCTTTACAAATTACAACTGCATAAGGTAACGTAAGACTTGTAATGACATTGTGACAATTGCATCATCCGGCTCATTATATAGTCCGCTTGTGGTTATCATCCCGATAGCCGCGAGGGGCTTTTTTGTTTCCCCGCTTTCCCTGTGATAGAGTCGGACTCATCGAAAACAATGAGTCACATCAAAAAAATAAACACAATTTACAGGAGGACAACATGAAAACGTTCAAACACAACACAAAAAAATCGCTTTCTCTATTACTCATCTGTCTGCTGACGGCAGCCCTGCTTCTGACAGGCTGCGGCGGCTCCGGCGATGACGCGAATGCCGGCGGCGCTGATGGGGAAAACTTAAAAATCGGTATCATGCAGTTTGGTGAATTTACCGCCCTGCAGAACGCGACCAAGGGCTTCATTGACGGTCTCGCTGAGGCGGGCTATGTCGATGGCGAAAACATTACCATCCATCAGCTTTCTGCCGCTGCTGAGGCTGCCAATTGCCCGAGCATCGCGGATACGCTCGTCAATGAAAAATCCGATTTGATTCTCGCGGTCGCGACACCTTGCGCTTCCGCGATCAAAGAAAAGACCGGCGATATTCCGGTACTTTTCACCGCGGTCACCGACCCGGCAGGCTCCGGCCTCGTCGCTTCCAATGACGCACCGGGCGCGAACCTGACCGGTACATCCGACATGAACCCTGTTTCGCAGCAGATCGCGCTTGGCAAGCAGCTGATTCCGGATGCGAAGAAGGTTGCTATCATGTACTGCTCCAGCGAATCGAACTCGAAGATTCAATCTGATCTTGCGGAAGCGGCAATCAAGGAGCAGGGCATGAAATCCGTTGTCAAGACGGTTTCCGCGATCGATGAAGCAAAATCCGCGATCGAATCCCTCAAGGGACAGGTTGACTTCATCTATATTCCGACTGATAACACGCTGGCTGACGGCATGACAAGCGTTTCTGCCGCAGCGAATGAATGCGGTATCCCGACCATCGTCGGCGAATCCGGTATGGTCGGCAACGGCGCGTTCGCGACCTACGGCATCAACTACTATGAGCTTGGCAAGACAACTGCCGCAATGGCTGTCAAGATTCTCAAGGGCGAAGCAGAGCCTGCAAGCATGCCGATCGAATACCAGACCGACGAAAGCGTTCTGGAGGTTGCTATCAATACGGAAACCGCGGACAAATTAGGCATCACCATTCCGGATGAGGTCAAGAGCACAGCAACGCTGCTTCCTTAACGCGGACGGGTCACCCGCGTTTCAGAGCTTAAGCATATAGTATCAACAATCGCGGCGCCGCGGAGTTTTCATACTCCCGCGGCCCGCGTATCTCGGAGGTTTAGAAATGATAACAACAGCAACAATCCTAAGCGGCGTTGCCCAAGGTCTCATATGGGCAATCCTGACGCTGGGCGTATATCTGACATTCAGAATTCTCGACATTGCGGATTTGACCGTAGAAGGAACCTTCCCGCTCGGCGCCGCTGTCACAGTCGTCCTGATCAACACCGGCATGAGTCCTGCCATGGCCATGTTCTGCGCGCTGCTCGCAGGCGCGGCAGCCGGATTTATTACGGGCTTTCTGCATACGATTTTTCAGATTCCCGCCATCTTATCCGGTATTTTGACGATGATCGCACTCTATTCGGTCAATATTCGAATTATGAGCGATAAGGCCACCGTCGCCCTTGAGCAGCCTTCTCTGAAGACTGATATGCCCCCTGTCAAGTAGACAGGTCAAATATCTAAAAATTTCTTTATTAAACTGCCG
>Ga0129311_1001066_pt1 | contig 20802 bp, 11 predicted proteins | sample Go1ome_FD_94435 | JGI IMG/M metagenome (GOLD analysis project Ga0129311, IMG submission 94435) | Western lowland gorrila individual fecal microbial communities from Wisconsin, USA - Go1022B metagenome | ecosystem: Host-associated > Mammals > Digestive system > Large intestine > Fecal | place... | reverse complement strand
TGATTTTAACAGGAGGAATAGAAATCGATGCAAACTTTACGTAATCTTCCCACCGAATCACCGGCCAGCCTGGCTTCCCTCATCGATATCCGCGAGGGCCGGGTTGTCAGCATGGCACTTTCCAAAAGTGACACCTGTCAGATGATGCTGATGGCCTTCGCCACCGGTGAAAGTGTCAGCGAGGAGACTTATTTCGGAGATACCCTTTATACCGTACTTGAAGGCGAAATGCCGCTTTTCATCGGCAATACCGGACATCTGTTAAAAGTCGGGGACAGTCTGATGGTTCCGGCTGGAACACCGCATGCAATTGGCGGCGCAGGCAACTTTAAACTGCTCCAAATTACATTAGAAAAATAAATATTTTCATCAAACAACAGATATTTTGCAGTATGCAACACTTGATTCAAGGAGGATTTTACAATGGAACTTATTAAAAATGTAGAAAAAGCAACCCCATTTTCAGTGGCAGACCTGGTTCAGTATGAAAGCGGCAAAGTTGTCAGCCTGACACTTGCCCAGCAGCCGACATCCGGCATGACACTTTTTGCCTTTGATGCCGGAGAAGCCATCAGCACTCATGCAGCCGGCGGCGATGCCATGGCTTTTGTTCTTGAGGGCGAAGCTGAAATCACCATCGACGGCACACCCAACCGTGTCACAGGCGGCCAGGCTATTGTCCTGCCTTGCGGCATTCCACATGCCGTCAAAGCCATCACACAGTTTAAAATGCTGCTGACACTGATCAGAGAAGCTTAATTTTTCTAATAATATTTTCAACTCAATATAAAATTCAGAATAGGAAGGGGCCCCGCATGAAAACGGAGCCCCTTCTCGGTATTCGAATATTCACTTCATCAGGAATTATTCCTCATCTTCTCTTTTAGATTTCTTTCTGAGTCTTAATCCTAAACCACCAATACCAACGGAAGAAATTGCTGCACCAAGCAGGCCGAGTACGCTTACAGGATCACCTGTCTTCGGGCTGTTCTTGCTTGTTGTATTATTCTTGTTTGTTGTTGTGTTGTTCTTGTTCGTTGAATTGTTGTTATTCTTATTGCTATTGTTGTTCTTCTTATCATCTGTTGTCGCAGTTGTATCAGATGCTTTCTTCAGGCCATCAATTGCTGCCTGCAGAGTCTTTGCTGCTTCATCTACAGATTTCTGAGATTCTTTGGCATCCAGAGCTTTTTCTGCATTTGTTAAAGCTGTCTGCAGAGTTGTCCAGGTTGCGGCTGTGTAGTCATTCTTCTTAAGGCCCTTCACTGTTGCAATTGTCTTTTCAAGAGTCGCTGTGTCAACCGCTTTCTTATCATCTGTTTCAGAAGGTGTTGCTGCTTTGAGTGCATCGATAGAAGACTGGAGGTTAGCTGCTGCTGCATCTACTGCTTCCTGTGACTCTTTTGCTTCAAGGGCTGCCTTTGCTGCTGTCAGGGATGTCTGCATTGCTTTCCAGCTATCTGCTGTGTAGTCTGCTTCTTTCAGTCCTTCTGCCTTGGCAATGGCTGCTTCAAGGGCTTCTGTATTGACTTCTGCCGGAGCAGGAGTTTCTTTTGTTGTATAAGTGAAGCTCTGTGGTAAGTAACCGGTTGCACTTACTGTGATTTCAAACGCATCACCTTCTGCAAATGGTGCTGCATCTGTCTTAATAGAACCATCTTCGTTAATAATAACTGTTGCGCCACGACCTGCTGCTCTATAATCCTTACCATTAACATTGACTACAGTAATGTTCTTGATGTAATCAGCAAATTCTTCATCTGTCGCATCTGCTGCCTTAACAAGTGCTTTCTTATCCGCATCATATGCAGCCGGCATTGCTTCTGTATAAAGTTCAAATTCTGTTGTAATATCTGCATATTTGCCATTCTTATCAGAAATTGTTAATGTGTATTTACCTTTCTTTGCATTGCTGAATGTTAATGCACCATTCTGAACGCTTACACCGTCAAGGCCATCTACTTTATACTCAGCAGCATAATCATCCGGAAGACCGGTTACAGTAACTTCTGTCTTGCCTGCTGTAACGGCTGCATTAGATACTTCCAATTCGTGTGTGAATTTAAACGGTACATAAATATCTGCCAGCGGAATATTGTACATACCTTTATCTGTATAATATGTAACAGAAGTAATTGTCTGACCCATCATTGCTTTATAATGATCAGATGAAGTCGGGCAGCCATGAACAGCTTCTGTAAATCCTGTTGCCCAAGCCAGTTCTTCCATTCTCCAGATATTTTCAAGATGACGCAGACCGTAGCTGCTGCCTTCTTTTGTATTGATCACAACACCATTGATATTTGTCACACCAAGCTTTGTCAGTTTATCGCGAAGGCCATCAATATCTAACTGATAATCGCCGTAACCTGTCTCTGTAGATAAATCGCCTGTCAAACCGCTGATTTCTGTAACTGTGCCCACAGTTTTACCAAATACAAGATTACCCTCTGTATCTACAGATACTTCTTTATAGTAGGATGGTGCTTCGCTTAATGCATAATATGCATAATCTGCATTTTCATACAATGCATCCTTACCTGTATAGGTGTCTGTCTTTGTCTGTCCTCTGGTTGTTGTTGTAATTGTAACAGAATCTGAATCCGTTACTTTCTTATACTTAGATAAATCTACATTTTTATCAACTTTTACAGGGAATGTAATACCATTAATCTTGCTTCCGTCTGCATTTGTATGATAGGAACCACCGGAAAGTCCAGCTGTTCTTGTCTTATTCAGTGTGGCTGATGTAAATACATCTACATCCACATCATTCTGAACTTCTGCCTTGTAGAATTCAGCATACGGAATATTCATAAGTACATATGTTGCCTGCTCATTCTGAGCTTTTACAAGTGCCTTAATTGCTGCATTCAGATGTTCTGTGGCTTCATCTACAGTTGACTGTGTATGAGGATTTGCAAGTTCCTCCTTTGCTTCTGCAAGTTCTAACTGCATTGCTTTCCAGCTTTCTGACGTATAATCAGCTTCTTTCAGGCCTTCTGCCTCTTTAATAGCAGCTTCAAGTTTGCTTGTATCCTGGACAGCATCATCACCTTTGACAATATTTTTATCTGTTGCTTCGAACTTATATGTTGCATCTGCATAGCCAAGCGCTCTAATTGTAATTGTCCAGTAGCCTGTACCGTCTGTTCCTTCCGGAAGCTGGCATCTTAATGAATCTGTCAATCCAAGCTGAATACCCATTGATTTATGCATCCAGTTATCTGCTGCAAACTTTGTACCATATGTTGCCAGCGCATTGCTGTATGTGCCGTCATTTCCATAGTATGTCCATGTTACAGCCTGCATATTGGAACCAAGATCACCATAATTTCCTGTCAGATCAACTCTTAAAAATTCACCATAGGAACCCTTTGCTTCTTTCACGGTCAGACCTGCTTCTTCTGCTGACGGAGCTGTCTTTAATGACTGTTTGGAAATACCTGAACCAGGTCCATTTTCGCTTGCTGAGAAACTGAATGTTCCGTCTGTGTTCTTTGTTGCTGTCTTTAAGCCGTTTGTTCCAACTGTTACACTGGCTTTTTCAGTGTAGGATGACAGGTTGCCTTCTGAATAACCGCCGGTCAGAGTACCGCCGTTTTCTACTACCGCATATTGTTTGCAGAAATCTTCGTAATCTGCTGCTGCTACTTTCACAGGTACATATTTCAGTCCTGTTACTTCATAATGTTCAAGTGTTTTTCCATTAACTGTCTTTGCCTTTGCGTTGAAAGCAACTGTACTTCCATCTGTCAATAACAGTTCTGATGCTGATTTCCAACCTGCTACTTTATAACTGTTTCCTTCTACATCATAAATTGTTGCGATACACTGGAAACTTCCTCTGTGCAGACCATGATTAGCTGTTGCTCTTGTGACTGTATCAAAAGCGCCTTTATCAGACTCACCTCGTTTATCTACAGCTTCAGATGTTGAAGGATCACCTGCTGCATAAACAGCTTCGTTTGCCCAGTATTCAGCCCATGTCAGACCTGCATAAACATATTTGTACTGAGTGTTTGCTTGGTATGTAAATTTGTAATTATTATCATACCCTTCAGATGTCACTTCAATTGCAAATTCCTGTCCATCTTTCGCATTCGCAAATGGTTTTGCTGAAGTATTAATTGTGCCGTCTGTATTAATAATCACACCATCTCTGTCTTTTGTACTATAATCTTTACCATCTACAGAAACGGACTGAATATTCTTTACATAAACATTCACATCCTCTGATGTATAACCATCTGCTGCCACAAGAGCTTCTTCGTCACTATCATAAGTAATCGGAGTTACTTGTGATGACAATACAAACTCTGCTGTCAGATTCGCATATTTTTTATTCTTATCAGATACAGTTAATGTGTATTTGCCACCTCTGGCCTGTGCAGCTGCAAATGTCAGCTTGCCGTTTTCAAATTTGACATCACTGAGTCCATCCACACTGTATTCAGCCGCATAATCATCTGGAAGTCCTTCAACAGTTGCTGATACGATGCCATCTGAAGCCTTACCATTTTCAACTTTGACACTGCCATTAAATTTAACAGGGACTTTGATATCTACAGGAATTTCATAAATACCTGCATTGGTGTAATAGGTGATCTTGTTGATTGTCTGGCCCATCATCTTCACATAATCCTTGTACTGAAGCGAGCTACCATGTGATTCTGTTACAAATCCGGTACTCCACGCCAGTTTGGTATTTTTCCAGATATTTTCTACATGACGAAGACCATAATTATCGCCCTCTTTTGTGCCTATAACAACACCATACACTGTTTTTATATCGGATGGAAGTTCAGAAAGATTAATTTGATAATCGCCATAATTTGAAGATGTTTTGAAGTCCGCTGTTACATTACTCAATGTTTTTACTTCTGTACCTTCAGTTTTACCGAAACTTAAAGAACCATCTGCATTAACAGTTGCTTCTTTATAGTAGGAAGGCGTTTCGCTCAAAATGTAATAAGAGTAACTGTCACTTTCAAATAACGCATCTTTCCCCGTATAAGTCGTTGTTGATGTCTTTCCCTTTATTGATGTAGTAATGTCAACCTTGCTGTCATCAGTAATCTTCTTATATTTTTTCAAAACTGATGCATCAGAAATCTTAACCGGATATGTCACACCTGTAATATCTGAACCATCACTATTTACATGGTAAGAACCTGCTGCATGACTTGACCTTGTTTTATTCAAAGTAGCAGATGTTACAGCATCAACATCATCCTTATCACCCTCTTCTTCATAGAACTTGTCATAAGGAATGTTCATCAGAACATAAACATCTGTGGAAACAGTTGCATTTACCAGTGCTTTCTGCGCATCAGTCAGATTTTTCAGTGCTTCATCAACTGTTGTCTGATCTGTTGCTGCTGTTGCCTTTTCTGCTGCTGCAAGCGCTTCTACAAAAGTTTTCCAACTGTTTGCTGTATAATCAGCTTCATTTAATGTCTTAGCTTCATCAATTGCCGCCTGAAGCGCTGCTGTATCAACTTTAACTTGAGCCTGAAGATGAGCCTGTGCTTCTTTTAAAGCAGTGGTTGCATTATTTACATCATCCTGACTGTCAGAAGTTAATGCTTTTTCTGCTGCTTCAAGTGCTGTCGCAAACGTCGCCCAGCTTTCTGCTGGATACTCTGACTCATTTAATTTCTTCGCTTCGTTAATTGCTGCCTGAAGCGCTGTTGTATCAACTGTTACTGCTTCTGATGCACCTTCAAGCATCTCCGCAAGTGCTGATTTAACTGCCTTGGATGTGCAAGTTGCACTAGAAACAATATCCCAGCCATTTGCTGCATTATCAGCGGTAGCATCCTGACCGACCAAAGAACTGAATCCTTTATATGTAACACCTGTTTTTTTATTAACTTTTCCATCTTTTGCCCAGTTAAAATAGGAATCACTTTCTGAATCATACGAATCACTAGGCGTTACAGTAATATTAGCAAATTTGCCATCTTTTACTTCCAGTGAAACAGCAACATCATATTCGCTCCATCCTTCTTCTTTCTCATCCTTCACATGTGCCGTTGCAGTATACGTGCCATCCTTCGCAACCTGATCCCCAGTCACCGCAAATGCAGTTGTCGGGCACACGCCGGCTGTCATTGCTGCAATCATCAGACCGGCCAATGTCTTATTAATTAATTCATTCTTTTTCATATCGTCCTCCTTGTAAGTATGAAATTTGAATTATGCATTTAGTGTAAAGTCCGACTCAAATCGAGCCATTTATTAAAAATCAGCGTTAGCACACGCTAATCATTAATCCTTTTTATGGAGCTGTCTGCCAATAGCAGCCCAGCCCCTGTTTTTTGATTGAATAACATATTCTTCGGCGTTTTTTCGCCATTGCTTAAATTCCCAGCCAGATAAACAGGCCAAGTAAAATCAATGCCCTGATAATGGTCAATACCACTTCATTGCCTTTCAATCCCGGCAATCCGCAATGAATATTCATCCTCGGACAGGTATCAATACATTTCTGGCACTGGAAACAGTCGCCGCTGACATCCAGCGAACCGGCCTCCGGCAGACCGATGTCTGACGGACATTGTTTTGTACAGGCACTGCAGCCTTTGATGCACTGTTCCCGTTCTCGCTTAAGGGTGAAGAACGGCAGCATCGGCAATAATGAAAATACTGCACCCATCGGACACAGGAACCGACAGAAAAATCTTTCCTGAACGGCCATACCCACCATAATCAGTACCAGCAGGACAACACCCAGCAGATAGCCGCCTAACTTAAAGTTAAAGGCATGCATCATAGAGAAAACATCCCATGGACTGTAGCCCTGTGTCTGACTGTACACACCTTTGAAGCAAAGGAGTACAATCACAGCCAGTACAACGTATTTCACCATTGAGAGCTTTGAAGTCACTGTTTCTGGCAGTTTCACCGGCTTTTTCTTGATTTTTTTGCAAATCCACACATAGACAAAGTGAACTGCATCCCCAAAACTTCCGAATGCACAGGCAAATCCGCAGAAGAAACGTCCGAATACAATGGTATACAGACACAGGACAATCAGCACCGACACAAAAGAGGTCAACCCGATTTTTTCTCCTGCACCCAACTGTGTGAAAATATATTTGACGCCTGCAAAAGCGGCTGTATAAGCCGAGGGCAAAAACAGGAAATATAAAAGCTGTATGATTGCCCGAAGCCAGCCGTGCATCTGCTTGCGCTGTTTTTTTGTAAGATGATGTATATCGATTTTGCTCATTTATTTTGCCGCCTCTTCCAATGCCTGCGCAACTGCATTTTTAATACCGGTGGAACTGAATGTAGCACCGCTGATTGTATCTACATCTGCGCTCTGTGCATCAATGATTGTCGGGATAATATCCTCCGCCATGGAAAGATAAGCGCCATCCTCCTTTTCTGCTGATACAATACTGATATCTGTAATGGAACCGCCCTCAACGGTGACTTCCACCTGAATGGCCCCGCCAAATCCCTGTGCCTCGCCTTTCCAGATGCCATCTTCATAACTGCCGCCTGCCGCATCCTCCTGAGACTGCATGACAGACTGCTTATATAAATTGGCACTTTCCAGGTCTGCTGTCAGTTTCGCAATCTGATCGTCCTTATCCCGCAGTGTCAATACAGTGTTATAGCCGATTAACAATGCGACGATGAGCACCAGATTCACTGCTCGAACCCAAAATGTCTTCATCTCTATTTACCTTCCTCTGCCAGTTTTTTTGCTTCATCCAGTGCTTTCTGGCAGCCTTCGATTATCGCATTGGAAGAACAGGTTGCTCTTGCAACTGTATCAATACCTTCCGGCATACCCTTTTCTGTAATCTGTGTCACAACACCCACAGACTTTGAAGTGCCTTGAGCTGCTCTCGTAATATAACGGTCGTTGCTGCTGTCACCGCTGCCACTGATATCAGAAATATCTGTAATCTTATCATTTTCAATTCGCACTGTCATGGTCAAATCGTAAGCATCGAAATCTCCATCTGCATCCGGCTCACAGATGACAGATACTGTATAAGCGCCGTCTGCATAGATTCTGTTTGCCGGTTTCTCTGTCTCGCTTTCTCCCGGTTCTGTCTCATCTGTTTCTTCCGGTGTCCGCTTTGCAGCCTCTAATGCCTTCTGACAGCCTTCGATGATCGCATTAGATGAGCAGGTGGCTCTTGTCACCGTATCGATTTCCTCGGGACTACCTTTTTTAGTAATCTGCGTCACCACACCCGGCAATTTGGAAGTACCCTGAATAGCTTTTTTAATATAACTGTCATTACCTTTATCACCGTCACCGATGATATCTGTGACGGATGTGATTTTGTCATCTTTGATATGAACGGTCATGGACAGATTGTAGGCTTCAAAATCCTGATCTTCATCCGGTTCACACACAACAGAAACGGTATAGGCGCCATCAATATAAACGCTCTCCTTATTGTCTGTCTCTGTTTCGCTTTCCGTCTCCGTTTCGGTTTCTGTCTCTGTTTCCGTTTCCGATTCTGCAGGCTTGCCGCTGATACCGTTTTCTGCAGCTTTAAAAGCGTCCTTCAGTGCTTCAATAATACCGTTGGAGCTGTAGGTTGCTCCGGATACGGTATCAATACCTGACAAATCCGTTGTCTGACTTTTCAATACTTCGTTGATAATGCTCTTGGCTCTGTTAAAGAACGCTGCATCATCTCCACATTCTGTCACCAGCACCGCTTTGATTGTATTGTCCTGAATCACAACAGCCAACTGGATATCTCCGGCATAGCCTTCGCCGGTACCGTAATAAATACCCTCTTCGTAAGGTATTTTTCCTTCCTCAATAACTGAATTGTTATCGCCGCCGTTATTGTTGTCATTATTATCATCACTGCTGTCATTTGCCTCATCGGAAGAGCCGTTGACTGCCGCCTGTTTCAACGCCGCCCGAACAGCATTGATAATACCTCTGGAACTGTAAGTAGCACCTGAAACCGCATCCACATTGGTACTCTGGGAACTGATAATATTCGGAATCAACCCCTGAGCCTGACTCATAAAACTGCTGTCATCATTATGGCTAACGACATTAATATCAGTGATTTTTCCATCCGCAATAACAACCTGTACCTGCACTTCACCATTAAATCCGGTACCGCTGCCATAATAGGTGCCGTCTTTCCATGTCTGATTGGAATCATCCACAGTTTCGATGGATGGTGAACTCTGATTGCTGCTACTTGCCGTTGTAGCCGGTGTGCTTGTATCCTGCTCTCCGGTCAGGGCATTCTTTACAGCACTGATGATACCGTTGGAGCTGTAGGTTGCCCCGGACACCACATCCACATCCAATGTCTGTCCGGCAATAATTTTGTCAATGACACCCTTGGCTCTGTTAAAGAAAGCCTCATCATCCTGGGTACTGAGAATATTAATTGCCACAATACTCTTATCCTTGATTTCTACTGAGACAGAAACTGTACCCGCAAAACCGGTGCCGCTGCCCTTGTAAAAACCATCTGCCAAATCGAAGTTCCCCTTCTTGGCCTGCTCAGTTTCTTCTGTTTCCTGCTTTTTCTCTTTTACATCTGCTTCGGTACTCTGAGTGGTTTCCGGCTGCTCCACCTCATAAACCGGTGCTGCATAGCCTTTCAGCGCCGTACCGACGCATCCCACGACAACAATTGTCGCAAGAATCGGCATATAGCCGCCAAATCTTTTCCAAAACTTCATCCTGCGCCATCCTCTTCTACTTTTCTACAATTTCAAATTCTCTGTCTGATATAAAGCTATCTTTTATCCCTTCTGAGACATAAAGCTTTTCATCATCTGTCAGAAGAATCATATCAAACTCATCACTGTGCGCTTTCCAGTAATCAATGGCCTTGTCCTTACCCATTACAAATAAAGATGTGGAAAGGCCGTCTGCCGATGTACCGTCCGCACTGACAATCGTTACGGAAATTAAGCCGTTATCCGCCGGATATCCTGTTGACGGGTCGATAATGTGATGATAGGTCACACCGTCTTTTTCAAAATAGCGCTCATAACCGCCGGATGTAATAATGGCTTTATCCTTCGTCTCAAGAACCCCCAGATATTCATCTTCTGAATCGGGGCTCTGAACCGCTACACGCCACAGGCTGCCATCTGGTTTTGTACCAAATACCTGGGCATTTCCTCCCAGATTCACCAGACCGCTTGTCACGCCTTTTTCCCTGTAAATGTCCATGATCCTGGATGATGTATAGCCCTTGGCAATACCACCGAAATCAATCTGGACACCGTCCTTTTTGAAGCTTACGGTTGAAGTCTCCTTGTCATAGTCAATCAAAGAAGGATCCGCCAGTTCCAACGTTGCCTTCAATGTGTCTGCGTCCGGCACCTGATAATTGCCGTCGGTAAATCCCCAGATCTTCATCACCGGATAAATGGCCACATCAAATGCGCCGTTGGTGCTTTTATAAAGTTCCAGAGAACGTTCCATCAGTACCGCACCATCTTCTGATAACTGTCCGCCGTTATTCGCATTAATCTGCCCTATCTCGCTGTCTTCCTTGCCTGTGGACAACAGCGCATCCAGTCGGTTAATCTCATTCACCGCTGCATCAACCGCCGCATCGCCGTTAGGACCATAAGCCTTCACTGTCATATAGGTATCCATGGCAAAAACATCTCTGACCGCTTCTGTATCATCAGAAGCATTTTCTGAAGTCAGTTCCGAAGATGTGACAACGTTTTCAGAACTCACCTCAGAAGAAGCCGCAGTTTCCGTTGAAACATTTCTTCCGGAACAGGCTGTCAAAATGGCAATTGTCGCAGATATCATAATAGTTCTTATTATTTTCTTCATTCATAATATCCTTTCATTCAGTTAGGTTCTGCTAACGATTAGTATTTTATCGCGTGAAAAAAAAGCTGTCAATTAAAAAAAGCCGCTAAATATGCGACTTAAATGATAAATTCTCTTAATAGGATTTATCAATAAAATTTTCTCAGTTAATTTTAGTTAGTTGATAATAACTTATCATTAACAGTAACGTAAATCATTTTCATTTATTTTCTTTACCAGCTCTCAACCATAGCGATATTCAAAATTTTCCCCACGGCATACAAAAAGCCCCGCGGCCAAAGCCGCAGGGCAAACATAATACATCTGGTATGAAATTATGCGTTTACTTTCTTGATCTGATCGATCATGATAGGAATGATAGTGAACAGGTCACCAACGATACCATAATCAGCAACATCAAAGATAGGTGCATCTGGATCTTTGTTGATTGCTACGATGCAATCAGAACCGGAGATACCAGCAGCATGCTGGATAGCACCGGAAATACCACAAGCGATATACAGCTTAGGACCTACAGTCTTACCTGTCTGGCCTACCTGATGTGCACGTGGAATCCAACCTTCATCAACAGCTGCACGGGAAGCACCTACTGTTGCACCAAGTACATCTGCTAACTCACGGATAACACCAAAGCCTTCTTCTGAACCTACACCACGACCACCGGAAACGATGATTTCAGCTTCTTCAAGGTTAACAGCTTCAGCAACTTCTTCGATTCTCTCGATCAGTTTTGTTCTGATCTGATCAGCAGCTACGTGGATATCTTCACGAGTGATTGTACCCTCTCTGCCTTCAACCAGTTCAGGTTTCTTGAATACACCTGGACGAACTGTACCAAGCTGTGGACGGTTGTCTGGGCAAAGAATCATAGCCATCAGGTTACCACCAAATGCCGGACGTGTCCAAACCATGTTGCCAGCTTCTGCATCATAGTCAAGACCTGTACAGTCAGCTGTAAGACCTGTATTCAGATCACAAGCCATCTTAGGACCAAGGTCACGGCCGTTGTTGGTAGCACCGATCAGGATTGCTGATGGTTTATGCTTGTCAACAAGTGTCTTCATAGCGATGCTGTATGCATCTGTTGTATAGTTAAAGTATTCGTCGCCTTCAACGAGAATAGCTTCGTCAGCACCGTATTCGATTGCTTTCTTAGCGATATCTTCAACCTTACCGCCGATAACAACTGCAACAAGCTTAGCGCCCATCTTATCTGCAAGTTCACGGCCTGGATTAAGAAGTTCGTAGCCAACCGGCTTTACTTCATTCTCTTCTGTCTCTACAAATACCCAAAGATTCTTATATTCTTCAAAACTCATGCCCATATCCTCCTTACAGTACTTTGGCGTCTACAAGCAGATCAACAAGCTTAACTGCTGATACTTCAACTTCGCCTTCATTAACCATTACACAGTTCTTATTCTTCACTGGTGTAAATGTCTTTCTAACCTTTGTAGGAGAACCCTTAAGACCACAACGTGTCAGATCGATATTCGGAATATCTTCTGATGTGATAACTGTGATTTCTTTCTTGCGGGCTGCCATCTTACTCTTGATTGTAGGATATCTTGGCTCAAATTCAGTCTTAACAACTGTTACGATTGCCGGTTTCTGAACAGAAATCATATCGTAACCCTTGTCGCTTTCTCTCTTAACGATGATATCATCGCCTTCTACAGAAACTTCTGCTGCATATGTAACCTGTGCAAGACCCATATGTGCTGCAATTTCAGGACCAACCTGACCTGTATCACCATCGATAGCCTGTTTACCAGCAAGGATGAGGTCAAATTTGCCTTCTTTCTCTTCGATAGACTGGATAGCTGAAGCTAAGATGTAGCTTGTAGCCAGTGTATCAGAACCGCCGAATTTTCTGTCGCTGCAAAGATATGCTTTGTCGCCGCCAACTGCGAGACACTCTCTTAATGCATCCTTTGCCTGATCTGGACCCATGGATAATAATGTAATCTCTGTGCTTGGATCTGCGTCTTTGATTCTTGCTGCAACTTCAAGTGCGCATGCATCAAATGGATTGACAATACTTGGTACACCTGCACGAATCAGTGTATTCGTTACTGGATCGATCTTAATCTCTGCAGTATCAGGTACCTGTTTTACACATACTAAGATTCTCAAAATAAATACCTCCTTATTTCAGTAAGCTTCTTAATCACACATATTCATACCAGATTAAATATGTAATGAATCTCTCAGAAACGCCACTATATACATCCTACACGTTTTAGAATGTTTTGTCAAGATTTTGACCAACTTTTCAACGTTCCAAAAAGTAAGTTTTTTATTCCTAAAATTCATTAATTTCGCTATTTCTTTGAAATTCGTCGAATTATTTTGTGGAAAAGGCACAGTTGGCTTTTCATAATAAATTCAAAACTAGTCAAAATTGCACATAGTATACAATAGTTTCTACCTATATTAATTACCATGCGAAATATTTTTTATTACATACAGGCAATCGAATGTTCGAATATTTGTGACAACTCAGTTATTTTTTTGTCGGACCAATTTTTTTTGGTTCAAAAACTGCATTGTAAAAAATTGACGAACAGTTCAAGTATACCAAAAAGAATTTAAAATAAGTACCGAAGCACTTATTTTAAATTCCATTCTCATAGTTTACTGACTGTTCTGTGTATAATTTTCCAAGTACAATGCAGTTTTTATACCAGCTTATAAACTATCTGCAGAAGTGTCGTTTATAGGCTGTCTGTACAAGTACCTAATATGGTAACTTCGTACAGACAGCCTATTGGGTTCGACTGCAAATTCCACAGATACCTCAATCCGTTTTAGTCCGGTATGTTGATGTTCTTAAAGTCCTCCGGCTGAAGCATGAACATGGCTGCTTCTTCGTATTTATTGTCAAGAACAGTCATGAAAAGATTCTTCATGTTGCGCTTTTCAAGGCTGGCAATCGCTTCCTCGATAATAGCCATGATATCTTCATAATCAACCGAATAGCCGTCCTGCATACGTTCACGCAGCAATGTCTTCAGCGAAGCTGCTCCCGGTCCTGAAATCTCATAGCCTTTCTTCTTGGCGTATCCCTCTGCCAGCTGAACAAGTTCATTCTCATTGTACTTGCCGATATGAATGATATTCAGGAACTTACTGTGAAGGACCGGATATTTTCTGAATAATTCTTTGATCTTATCCTCTTCGCCTTCCAGAACAATGGCTACATCCTGATTGTCCTGCTGAACAAAGTCAACAATAATACCCGCAGCCTTATCATCCAGCATATCTGCTCCCTCAATGATCAGACAGCCGCCTTTCAGTTTCTCAAAGATCATAGAGAAATCCCGACCGTTCAGGTCCTGTGCCGTTGCGCGGACAAGCTTGTTCTTATCACAGATGCCATATGTATTTAAGGCCTTTGCAATACCAATGGCGATCTGGGACTTGACGCTCATATCATAACCGGTTACAACAAAGTTAATATCATACGGTGCCAGCAGGTCCATATTGTCAAGTGCCGGATCTTCAAACTTGGTGAAGGTCTTCGCCAACTGACTCTTAATACTCTCTACACCTGTCACCGTGCCGAAAATATCCAGAACTGTATCAGAGGCATGAATATCATCCGAGATCTCATCCTCCTCGTCATCTTCATCCTCTTCTTCGTCTGCCGAATCATTCTGACTGCTGCTGTCATCCTTCGAGATCACTTCATCTTCGTCATCATCTTCATCTTCGTCATCATCATCTATCAGCTCATCTTCATGGACTTCACCGGCGATGCCAAACAGATCATCCAATGTATCCTCTTTTGTCTCCGGAATGACTTCATCGCTCTCGTCATCATCGTCTATGATAATGTCATCTTCCGCAGCTGCAGCTTCTGGTGCTTCATTCTCTGAATCATCATCATCATCGATAATAACCGTATCCTCTGACTCGCCATCATCATCCACAATGATCTCCTCTTCACTGTCCTGACTGCGCGTGTAATCCGCAACAAGGTCTTCACCCATCAGTTTGCCGAAGAAATCTGCATCCTCCTCGCTGAGGCCCTCTGTAGAAATTGCTGCGTCTTCGGATTCTTCTGATTCCGGCACTTCTTTCTCCGGTGCATTCTCTGCCGCCGTATCCTCTGACATTTCCTCAACAGGCATTTCCTCATGAAGGAAAATATCTTCATCCTTCTCGCCTGCCTGACTCTCCTGGCTCTGGGCGGCAGTGATCGCTGCAGCAGCCAGTTCGATCTCGTCAGGCTTTTCCTCTTTTTCTTTGGCCAATTTCAGAGTAGACCAGTCAAAATGCTTCTCTTTCTCTTTCCTGCCAAACATCAATGAGCTGAACAGATGGGCAATATGAGACTTCTCATTCTCTTCATCCGGCTGTTCTGCTTCACTGTCTTCATCAGCAAACTCTGCATGCCCGTCATCATCTGCCGTATTCCCATCTGCATTCACCGTTTCGCTGTCTGTATTTCCCGCATCAACGGCCATTGCCGCATCCTGCGTTTCTTCACCTGCAGCGCTTCCCGCCGACTCTTCATTTTCTTCTAATGTCGGCTCTTCATTTTCTTCTAATACCGGCTCCTCCACGATCACTTCATCCCGAAGTGTGTCCTCTGTCACAGACGTTTCGACAATCGGCTCAGCTGCCGCTTCAGGCGCTGCCCCATCCATTGCCCGCTGAATGAGATCAAGATCAATACTTCCCTCATAATCCGCACCGGCAAAACCCTCAATGCCCATCTCTGCACCTATGGATTCTGTCAGCTGCTTCTCATGGGCCGCACGCTGTTCTTCCTCAACGCGATGCTGTTCAACCGTTGAAATCTCCGGCAGCGGCTCACCTGTCAATTTACATTTCAGTGCAATGGCCTTGTCCACATATTCTCCATGGCCAAACCACAGCACGATCTCATCACATTCATGAATACATTTCTTCGTCTCACCGCTGGCCTCATATAAAGTCGCCAGCTCATAAGCCCACTCCTCTATGTATTCATAATCCTTTAACTTCTCAAGGGTATCGATCAGAACAGAAAGACGTTCCCCTTTGCCCTTATCCAGTCTGTATCTCAGAATGTAGCGATGCAGATCTCTGGATGCCACACCAATGAACTCTTTATAATAATATTCTGCCTCAGAATACTCACCCTTATCAATATACAACGTTGTCAGCAGATCAAGGATTCGTCTTGTATTCGGATTCTTCTCATAAACACGCAGAAGAATCTGTTCTGCCTCATCATAACGCTTCAGGCCCATATAAACTTCACCGACCAGGCAAAGAATAGAGATATTGCGGATCTTGCTGACTTCAATCTCATCCAGAACCTTCATGGCTTCTTCATAACGCTCCTGCATCACAAGGGTCTTGATCTGCTTGGTCAGCGCGCCTTCATTTATCTTATTATTCTCCAATTTATTCATCTCCTCACTGCAAAGCCGTCGGCTCCGCTAAGGGCATTTTAACACACAAGTAAACACTTGACAACTAACGCCCTAAACAAAGTCAAAAACTTCCTGCTCATAATTAATCTTCACATATTCCATTTCGTCAATCTTCACATTGGAGTGATAATCTACGACAATCGTCTGCTGACGATGATTCATCAGCTTCTGTCCCAAAACATAATTGACATCAAATTTGCCTGTAATTGCCGGCGTTGCACCTCTTGACGGAACAATCAACTGTACATCATTGGTTTTTAATAAGGCAAAAATAGGCTCCCAGATATAAATATCCTTGGCTGCGCCAAATGGATTATCAATAAACAGGACTTTCCTGAGATGCTCACCTGCAGCCGTGCCTGCATGAATAGCTGAAATATAATGGATCACTGCGATCAGGAACTGAATATAAATTCCCTGGGACTGCCCCGTACTGCCCACCGCCTCTTCATACTTCAGATAACGACTTTGGCTGGCAATTCTCTCTCTCTTGTAGAGTGTCAGCCGAATGGCATTCATGTCTGTTACAATCACCGAAAACAGCCGCTTCCAGGCCAGCTGTTGCCGGATATAGCGCATTTTCTCTTCCTGCGTTCCAAGGGTATCCGATTGATTAACAATATCATCAATATAAGCAGACATTTTCTCTTTGTAAAAATTCTCTTTAACATAAGGGATGGTAAGACCGACCATCTGAATCTGCTCGTTATCCATGACAATCGCAGACATCTTCGGCAGTTTATCCAGTTCCATCCGGATGTTCTGACAAATCTGAAGACACTGACTTTCAAAACTGTCCTTGATGCTGACAAGATCTTCCATGTTTTTTCCGACACGATCTTTCTCTATACGGATCAGGGCAATAGTTTCCTCAATTTCCTGCATCACTCTGCCTGCCGCTTCTGCATTCTCCGGAAGGCTGAGATGTTCACGAAGTTCTGCCGCCAGACCTTCTGCACCTAACTGATGCAGTTCTGACACCGCTTTGGCTTTATCCTTTTCAAACGCATCCCTTTTTGCAAAATACTGGGACTGCATCTGCTCATAACGTCTCAGAAGTTCCTCATATCTGCGCTTCAACCCGATCTGCTCATCCAATGTTTCTGTTGTCAGATTTTCCTGTACATGGCAAAGCTTCATCAAGCGTTCCACATCATGTCTGATTCCCTCCAGCGCATACAATTCCTTTGTCAGACGCTCAATGCGGCCAGTCAGCGAGCGATACTCCGCCGAAGTATTTTCATAGAGCTGACGCATATTCTCCACGTAGGATTCATAACTCTGATCATTTAACGTCACCTCTTTGTAGGCTCCGTATTTTTCCTCAATCACATTGACCGCCTGAGCAACACTGCCGTACAGACGATTCTTGTCCGCTTCAATGGCCGTCAGCTGCTGCCGCATATTGTCGGCCTGCTGTGCCATATTCTCAAGCTCCTGCCTGATCCGGCTTATATTCTCAGCCTCTGTCTGATAAATCTGACCATCCGCCCGCAGATTTTCCATACGCGCCATCTGGAGATTTCTGTCAGCAATACTCTTTGTCAGACGCTCCATGGAACGTGCATAGCTTTCCATCAGCTGCTTTTTGTCATCCAGATCCATATGTTCTTTCTCATAAGCGTCACGAATGCCATAAAAGGCCGCCCTCAGCGCATCATCCGTCAAATCTTCCGACACCTGTTCTTCCGACGGCTGTTCACCCAAAAACTGCTGTCCGTCTGTTTCAACAGCATAAAGCTTCCAGTTGTCTTCCCAGTCTTTTATCAGCAGATCTTTCTCACTGACTGTATGTTCACACACTTCCGACTGTTCCTGCATTTTAGTGCGCAGCGAAGCCGCGGTCTGTTCTTCCTCCTGCTTTTTTGCCGCAAGTTTTCCGTATTTCTGTCTGACTTCTTCGATCAGATGCTTTGTCTCAGTCAATGCTGTATTGACATCCCGCAGTGACTCAAGTACCTCATACTGTTCTTTTGCCGTCTCCGCCTGCTTCCCGGCTTCCTCAATACTTGCAGCATCCCCGGACAGCTGCCCATCCAACTGCTGTATCCGGTCTTTGATCAGCTTCTGTTTCTCCAGAAGCGCCAGCTCTTTCTTCTGGTTTTCCAGAAGCGCCTGTCTGTTTTCTTCCTTTTTGCTATCATAGACAAGGAGAAAACTGCTCACTGACTCCATATCTTTTTCATAAGTCTGCTGTTGATCCTCCATTCGGGCAATCACCCGCTGAAGTTCTGTCAGCTGCTCCCGGCTCTGTGCACATATTTTATGACGCATATTTTCATCCAGATAGAAACTGCTTCCTTTTCCGGCAAAAAGCAGTCGGCTCTTCTCCACCGGCTCCTCTTCAGAAAGTACCGTTTCAAGACTGATCACCGGAATCGCATGCTCCCCGAAATCTTTTTCCTTTAAAAGTTCATCCGCCGCTACTTTTGCAAAACCATCTTTTAAAATCACTGTGTACGGCAAAAATGGCATCCGTGCAAGCAGTGCACGCCGCTCTGCATCATCTGTTTCCTGAAGATACTGAGCCCCATAAACACAGGTAATGCCATGGCATGTCCTGATATAATCCATAAAATCCTGAACATCCGCAGGCATACGCATCGGACCGCCATCTTCCAACTGATGAATTTTTTCTTTCAGTACAGTTTCCTGTCTCTGACGTTCTTCAATATCACACACAAGTTTACGATAGCACGCAAACAAATGCTCCTTGAGCAGGCCGGCTTCTGTCACCTGATAGACCTGAAGCAGTTTGGCAATCCGCTCATATTCCCGCTGCCAGGCTGCCATAAATTCATTGCCCTCACGGATCAATAGCCTGATATGTCCCAGCATCTGTGTATTCCGGGCTTCCTGAAGCTGCTGCTCATTTCTTTCTGTCTCTGCGGCCTTCGCATCTTCCATGAGCTGCATCAGCTCAGCTTCCTTTGCTTCCATTTTCTTTTTCTGGCTGAGCAGTTCCTTATCGACTTCCTCAATCACCAGAAGTCCTGACGCTTCCCTCAGCCTTGCAAAATCCTTCAGATACATTTTCTCTTTTTCCCGGTTTTCCTGGGACTGATGCTCCAGAACCGCCAGCATTCTGTCGTCTTCACGCTCTGATGATGCCAGTTCATCCAGCTTTTGCTGAAGATTTTCCATTTCTTTCCGGCCTTGTACAATGCGGTCTTCCAAAACAGTCATCCGCCTCTGGCAACGTTTCTGCCATACCTTTGCATAAGTCCGAAGCTGTGCCAGCTGCTCCTTCTGTCCATCCGTACTATGACGGATCGTATTCTCCACGGCCTGATATTTCTGCTGTTCTTCCAGATATTCCAGGTAATCATTCATACTCTCTCTAAGGTTCAGATCATCCCTGCTGACAGCCTGTTCCAGCTGTAATTTCTCAAGCTTTTCGCTGTAGTCAGCCGCTTCCTTCTCAAGATAGGCCAGCTGTTCCTTGCTGGACTGGATTTTGACCGTCTCCAGCTTTCTGGCATAGTCTTCCATATGCCCCTTTGCCAGCTCCTGCTCTCTTCTGGCCGCTGCCAGCTCCGCAGTCCTGTTTTTCTGTCTGGCAAGTACAGTCTGCCATGCTCTGGCAATGTCCATCCGCAGTGTCATTTCCTCACCATACATAACATCCAGCGTCCGGATTCGCTCCCCCAGGCTGTGCATAACTTCCTGCTGTCTGTCATACTGGCCGATTTCCGCTTTTTTGCGGGTCAGCTCCGCTAACTGATCTTTGATCTGATACAACGTATCCGCCATCAACGACATATTATCGCCATTTTCAGCCCGTTCCGATGTCCGCGCCATAAATGCTTTCTGGATAATCTCCTCGATCAGAAGATCTTCCACCACCTTGCGGGTTGTCCGATAATGACTTTCAAAATAGGTCCGCACATGACCTTCCGTCTTATTGATCCCACGGATAATTTCCCACTCGCTCTCATACAGTCCATACCGGCTGATAAAACGCTGGTATTCACCTTTACGTTCAAATAAATGGATCTGCAGCTGGTAATCCTTTCTTGAAAGATTTCTGAGGTAATTTTTAAGCCCCGGCCATGTAATTCTTTCCTTACCGTCACTGAGCGGAAGATTCACGATATCATTGTCATTGTAATGTCTGTAAAAAATGACATAGTTAAAATATTCAATCGCCGCAGCGTCCCCCGCTGCATTTTGATTTTCATCATCTTTTGCCTTTCTGGCGCAGAATCCCGTCAACATATATCTGTAATCATCTTTGACAAGATAATCGTCCAGCTTCCATTCAATCAATGAATGGATGACCGTACTTCCGCCTTCACCGCGAAATAATTTTTCCACCGGCTGCTTGTCATCCAGCGTACAATTCGGAATCAGATTCTGAAGCAAAAGCAGTAAGAGAACACTTTTGCCGCCGCCATTGGCCAGGTCATACAGCACATTTTTGCAGTCAAAGCGCATAATAAAATCATCATAAAACTGTGTACCGAAATTATAGCGTACATTATTGACACGCACTCTGTTAATATGCGGCATTTTCCTCATCCTCCTCTGTCTTGCTGTTTCGGTCCTGCACAGGTTCCT
>Ga0129311_1001065_pt1 | contig 20813 bp, 23 predicted proteins | sample Go1ome_FD_94435 | JGI IMG/M metagenome (GOLD analysis project Ga0129311, IMG submission 94435) | Western lowland gorrila individual fecal microbial communities from Wisconsin, USA - Go1022B metagenome | ecosystem: Host-associated > Mammals > Digestive system > Large intestine > Fecal | place... | reverse complement strand
CATCCTTGGTAAATGTAGTGTTATGGAACTGATTTGCATAATCCATAATCTTGGCAGCATATTGATTCTCAAGATTAACAACTCTTGTATAATATCTTGCACAGCCGCCATTACTATTATCTATCTTAAACACCAGTACATATTCCTGATTTTGTTTCATATCCATCCTGAAACGCACATTGTACTGTTTATAGCCCTGATATTCAGTAGCCTGTTCAATATCACCCTCCTCTATAAGAGAGTCACCGGCAATCGTCCTTAGCTCATACGAGCAACCAGCCCCATAGCTCTGCGTGTCCTCAACCAGAATATTGACACCATAATCCTGATTAAGAGGCACTATGCCATCACGCATAAGCCCAGTTGACATAGTCTGAGTATATCCAAACATCTGGTTCACTATCTGGCCTTCAAACTGACAGTATACAAGCGGAAGCTGTGGATCATCCATCTCTCGTGTAGCATCTGCCAGCTTAGAGTTATTTAATTTATTTATCAAAAATGCAGTGCCGGCAGCAACTATTATAAATACCAGCACTTTAGTTATTATTTTCTTAATCATAAGCTAAAAGAACTTTCTCCTTCTCTTATACCTGTTTCGTCTAACGTAAAATTCATTGCATACCATAACCTCTATCATGTATCTAAGGTTATCGTCGTCCTCAAAGGATATCTTATTATATATATTTCTGGAAATTCCAAGCATATATTCCTTGTCAGGGAATTGTGCAAACATAGGACTTCCCTCATATTCTAATCTGTCGCAGGCATCCTCAACCATTACCATAATAAGTCTTGCTCTTGCAGGATACATCTGCATTAAGTATTCTCTGTCAGCCTCAAGTTCATTTTCATCTATAAGCTGAAGCTCAGGCTGCATGAGCCTTGCCCTTATAATATCTTCCATATATGCCCTCACATTCACATATCTTAATTATTCTTCACTTTTAACAAACAGACAATCAAAATCCGCAAGCTCCGGACCTTAATTGTCTGTTTGTTATAATATATGCAAATGTGTTACTACCGTGTCAGCATTAATCTCCAAAAGAAATTCCAAGCATTCTTGCATTCTTAACAATGCTGTCATCAGGTGATACATACTTTAACTTACCTGCTGATTCAGCAAGAGGTATTGCTGTAACCTCATTATTCTTCATAACTACAAGCTTGCCATAATCTTCGTTCTTGATAAGCTCTGCTGCCTTTGCACCAAACAGACTTGATATAACTCTGTCATAAGGTACAGGACTTCCACCTCTCTGAGTATGTCCCGGAACAGTTACTCTTATATCCATACCGCAGTAATCCTTTATCTTATCAGCTACCTCATACGCTACAGAAGGATATTTCTCTGCGGCTGCGGCAACTGCTGCCTTTCTCTCCTTCTTAGGAAGGCTTGCAACATCCTTAGATATAGCACCCTCTGCAACAGCAAGTATAGAGAAGCCTTTTCCAGCTCTTGTTCTCTTATCTAGCGCCTCACATACCTTCTTGATATCATATGGTATCTCCGGAATAAGAATTATATCTGCACCTGAAGCAATACCTGCATGGAGTGTTATCCATCCAACCTTATGTCCCATAACCTCAACAATAAATACTCTGTTATGTGAGCACGCTGTAGTATGAATACAATCTATAGCCTGAGTAGCAATATCAACTGCACTCTGGAAACCAAATGTCATATCTGTACCCCAGATATCATTATCAATAGTCTTAGGAAGTCCTACTACGTTAAGTCCCTCCTCTGACAAAAGGTTAGCAGTCTTTTGAGAACCATTGCCTCCGAGAACAACAAGACAATCAAGCTTAAGTTTCTTGTATGTCTCCTTCATAGACTTAACCTTGTCAAGACCATCCTCTGTAGGAACATTCATAAGCTTAAATGGCTGTCTTGAGCTTCCAAGTATCGTTCCACCCTTAGTTAAAATTCCAGAAAAATCTTCTGCATTAAGCTTCTTATAATTGCCATATATAAGGCCCTTATATCCCTCTAAAAAACCATAAACCTCAACATCCTTATAGGTATTGTAAAGTCCCTTGACAACACCTCTCATTGTCGCATTAAGAGCCTGACAATCACCACCACTGGTCAACATACCTATTCTCTTCATACTTCTACCTCCTAAATAGTAATTCTACCCTCCAAGGCACGGAGCAAGGTAACCTCATCTATACACTCTAAATCTCCACCGACAGGAACTCCACTCGCTATTCTGGTGGTTTTAATTCCCGAAGGCTTAACTAATTTAGATATGTACATAGCAGTTGCTTCCCCCTCAACGCTTGAATTTGTTGCTATGATTAGTTCCTCAACGTCCTCTTGTTCCAAACGCAAAATCAATTCCTTAAGTCTTATGTCATTAGCTCCAATTCCCATGGCGGGATTAATTACACCGTGTAAAACATGATATACACCCTGATACTGACCTGTTCTCTCATATGCAGCCAAATCTCTTGGACTTTCAACAACCATAATAAGCTTATGGTTTCTGTTCTGAGAAGCACAGATAGGACATATATCCCTGTCTGTAATGGTATAGCAGCTCTGACAATATCTGGTATTGTGTTTTGCATCTACAATAGAATCAGCAAGACTTTTTGCCCTGTCCTCCGGCATATTAATTATATAAAATGCCAATCGCTGTGCGGTCTTACCCCCTATTCCCGGCAGACGGGACAGTTCTTCTATAAGCTTATTAACCTGTCCTCCATACACTTCCATTAGAACGGAAAACCTCCGCCCATGCCACCGGTGATTTTACCCATCTGGCTCTTCTGGTCCTCATCCTGCATACGAATAGCCTCATTCACAGCAGCTATAACAAGGTCCTCAAGCATCTCGATGTCATCCTTATCTACAACCTCTTCGTCAAGCTTAAGCTCAGTTATCTCTTTTTTACCATTAATCTTAACCTTAACTACTCCGCCTCCGGCAGTTGCCTCATATTCCTTCTCCTCAAGCTCCTTAGCCTGCTCCTCCATCTGCTTCTGCATCTTCTGAGCCTGCTTCATGAGATTATTCATGTTTCCCGGCATCATACCTCCCGGAAATCCACCTCTTTTTGCCATTTTTCTTCCTCCTAATATTTAATTTCTATATTATCAAAGTTAATCTTAGATAAATCCCAATCTGATATCTGAGCTTCCGTAGCCTCATGCTTAGTCAGCTTACGCAAGCCTATATGGACACTTCGCTCTGTCATCTCTGCTATATCCGCCTCTAACGCCTCTAAATTACTCTTCTTCTCAAAGTAATCTATAGCAAGTGCTGTCTCCGGACTCTTCACGATAACCAAATCTATCGTTCCAGGTACATCCCCAGGTGTGACACTTGCCATATTAAGGAAGTTTCTGGTCATCCTCATAGCATTTTTCTTAACCTGATTCCAAATGCTTACAATGGACATTATCTCCCTGTAATCTGCTTCCTTATATTTGCTTCGCAGATTATCTACTATCTTCTTACTCTGTTCTTCCGAGTCTCCATTCTGGCTGCTGTCTGCCGCCCGTTCTACGGCTTCGCTGCTGCCATCGTCATCCTGCTTAACGTAAACTACCTGTTTACCCTCAGGCACGCTGTCAAGTCTGTGCTCAACTTCCTCCAAACGCTGCTCTAAGGCTGCACTGCCATCCTGCATCTGCGGCTTGCACATTTTAATTATGGCAACCTCCAAGGCAATACGCTTAGTTGTCATGTAGGTCATTTTGCTTGCAGCCTCCTGCAATATATTAATATATGCAATCAGTGTGCTCTCACTAAATGACTTGCCAAGTATTGTAAGCTTCTCTACATTGTCACTTGTTATATCAAGCTTCATATCGGGAGCTATGGAAAGCATCAAAACATTCCTTAAAAAGGTTGTAAATTCATTTATGAACTGCATCAAATCCTTGCCCTGCCATATTGCCTGTTCAACAATATCTACCGCAGCCGCTATGTCCTTGTCCCGTATACATTCTAACAGCTTTATATATACTTCTATATCAACCGCGCCTATGGTATCAAGCACCATATCATATGTGAGCTTCTCTCCAAGATTAAATGCTATACACTGATCCAATATACTTAAGGCATCTCTCATTGAACCATCTGCCGCCTTGGCTACATATGCAAGAGCCTCAGGTGTTGCCTCTACATTCTCTCTGTCAAGCAGCTCCTTAAGTCTGTCTGCAATGGTTTCTATCGAAATTCTCTTAAAGTCATATCTCTGACATCTTGACAAAATAGTTACAGGAATCTTGTGTGATTCTGTCGTCGCAAGTATGAATATAACATATGCAGGCGGTTCCTCCAAGGTCTTTAGAAGTGCATTAAATGCACCTATTGACAGCATATGTACCTCGTCAATGATGTATACAAGGTACTTACCTGACTGTGGTGAATATTGTACTGCATTGTTAATCTGACGTATATTATCTACACCATTATTAGACGCTGCATCTATCTCAATTACATTCATTGAATTGCCGGCTGCTATAGCCTTACAGCTTGCACACTCATTACACGGACTTCCGTCCACAGGGTGCTCACAATTAACAGCCTTAGCCATAAGCTTCGCAATAGTAGTCTTTCCTGTTCCTCTTGTTCCACAGAAAAGATATGCATGTCCGATTCTCTCATGCTTTATCTGATTTTTCAGGGTGGTAACTATATGCTCCTGTCCCTTGACCTCCTGAAAGACGTCAGGACGCCACTTTCTATATAATGCCATGTATGACATGATTATGCCTCATTTCTATCATTTGGAATAACGGAATCTAAATACCTGATCTAACATTCTAAGTGTCTTAAAATTACCCTTAGCTGTAATCTCGCCTGACATAAAGCCCTTCTGGAAGGTCATCTTACCAGCCATTATATCTCTGATAAGGTCACTCGACGCCTTCATCTTAACGTCACCCTCCTGATCCTCACCATATTCACAGGTAAGCTCATTTCCAACATTGATGATAAGATTCTTTCCCAAATCCGGAATTATTATCACATACTTTGCAGAAAAATCCTTCTCAGGATAATAATTAGTAGAAAATCCCTCCACTATATCATCCTCATAAACTCGCTCTTCCTTCGACTCGTCATCTCCAAGCATCTGCTTAAACATGGCTGCAAGCTCCTCTATATCTTCCTTCTGCTTCCTTACATAGCCATCATCCGCAACAAATTTAGACAACTGCTCGCTCTCCTGCGGTGTGAGGTTAATATTACGTTTCTTGATAAGGTTATTCTTGACAGCCGTATTGCTTGTAGGCAGCTTAACAACCTTCTGGTTAATGCTTCTGTATAATTCCTCTGCCTTCTTCTCGATAAACGACAGATATGCCGAGTTCTGCTCTAATACCTCATGGCTGTCAACATAAGTGGCAAGTCCATTAAGCGATATACCACCTAACACATCCCACGCCCTCTTAAGCGACATCTCGACATCCTGTTCACCATATGCTGTGGCAACTACGATTGGCATCATGTAAAGCTCAGATATCTTCTCCTTATCTCCATACAGCCAACACATATCAAGGAACTGCTGCATGTAGCCTCCCATGCCGTACCACTCAACACTTGATGCAAGGATTATTCCATCACAATCCTTAAGCGTATTCGGAAGAGTAGCTATACCTGCCTTGTCCTCATATATATTATACCTTGTTACAGTAACTCTAAGCTCCTCTAACACCTGTATAATTCTATCTATTACATATAATGACGGATCCTCTAACAATCCCCGTCCACCATAATATACATTAACCTTCAAAACATTCACCTCTATCTGACGTACCACGACAATATATACAATTACTATATCAAAAATGAACGTTAAATACAATCATGTCACGAAAAAATCTTCACCGGCAAAGCTCACAACGTCTCCCCTGTTAAGCTTTACTCTCTGAAACGCTTCAATCTTTTCCCTGTTAATAAATGTTCCATTCGTTGAATTCCTATCCTCCAAATAATAAAATCCCTCATCACTATATATACACGCATGTACTCTGCTAATCTGAGTGGTCGGAATTCTATAACCCGTCTCCTTCTTTCCCCGCCCTATCACACATGGCATTGCGGCAGTTGTCAAGTCCATGTCATCAAGTGAGCCATCAGCTAATGGAACAAGCTTATGAACCGCATGCCGCTCTGACGTACTATTTTCTGCACTATATTCATTTATACTATAACTTTCCTGTACACTGGCATCAGAAATATATTTATCCTTTAGCTCTGCCTCACAATACTCCCTCATTATCTCGTCTATATCTTCCTCCGGTTCAATTAGGCAAAAGATAATATGCACCACAAATACTATCAGCAGAAGTATTGCTGCGTATAAAGCCATCACGCGTTCTCTATTGTCAAAGTACATATAAAGCATATAAATAAATGCCACCACATTTACACCTAATATAAGTTTGCGAAATAAAGATATTTTTACCCTTTTTTCACTTTTAATTTCGTTTTTGTCATCTTCTTTATAATTCCCTTTGCACTCATTTTTACGCTCTTTTGATTTATGTATGTTAATATCTGTATATTGGGCAAAATCATCCTGTATATTTTTGCAGATGCCTGATACCTCATAACAATCCTCAGATACTCCAAATGCATTTTCATACTGTGAAACCACATTCTTTAATTCTACAACATCACATTTGCCATCGGAAACCCTCGCATGTATTTTATATAGCAGGTTTATACCATCTCTGTCAGACGAATCAAAAGCCTGCATACAATACTCCAAAAATGTCTTTATCTGTTCTACAATATTTTTTTCATATCCCGGTACATATATAATCAAAAGCTCATCAGTTTCTTTATCAAGAAACATATAATTACACGAAAGTACTATGTTATCCGGCAGAAGAAGATACCTTTCCATATCGAAAATGCAATCCGCAAGCTGTTTTATCCATGTGGCAAGCATATGACCATTTACCTTTTGTTCACGCAAATATCGCTCTAATACATATAGTGAATTAATCTCATATTTGAGATATACGTTATTGTCCATCTCCATCACTATAGGTTTTATAAGGTTGTTGATTTTATTATCCTCTAGCATACGAACCTGATACATATAGCCATAGCCTGCTAACGTATTACAATCTCCAATATTAACCTCAACATATTTGCTAATTCCCCTGCTCCGATAACACATCTCCATACAGCTGCCACCTCCTAAGTCTGCCTGTCCTCACTCCATACTCTGTACTGTATATATAGCATTTCCTCTGAATCCCATAAGAACCCTCTTCTCCTGAATACGCACACGAAATTTCTCCATCACCAATTGCCACACCCTCTATTACCTCATCACTACCCCTATATGCATATAAATTGACATAACCAACTCCCTGATGTCTTGCATCATCTATAGCATACAAAAACAGGAATATTGTTGCAGCAATAATTATTACAATAACAGGCATAATAAAACACATTTCTACTGTAGAGCTTCCTCTGTTATTACATATATCCATGTCATTTTTATAAATCCTGTGTACTCTATTTACATACTTTTCTTCACTCATCTCGCACATCTGACACATCCTCCCAGACCTTCCACCTCGCTTAATTTCACTCTGTAAACCGTCCTCTTTAATCCGCTGCATTTGATATCCTTGTGATACCTTCTTCCATAATCAGTAACGTAAACTATCTTTTCATCTCCATATCCACATATCTCACATATTGAATATCCATTTGCCTTAGCACCAGCTACATCATCAGCACGAACAGACAGATTTAGATATGTACACAGCCTCGTACTGTGATATACATCTCTGTTATCCGTAACATAGACATAGCTGTCATTATTATCATCACTGTCACCGGCTTCACCAGCCCCCACATATGCCCTTTGTCTTATCTCAAAGCTATGCATTTTGCTAAGCACAGGCAAAAATGGAACACTGATTTTGCTCTTATACTGCACCTTTAAAATCACATACCCCTCATCATCAAGCGGATTCGTCCCAATAAATGAAATACCCGAAGTGCCTCCATCCACATAACGTGAAACAATAGCTTTTTCATCTATATACTCCGGAAATTTATATGTGGGAAGCAATATATTATGTCCATCTAAATACGCATACTCTGCCATATATTCAGCAGTCTCTATTGCAGCCTCATATACGATATTATCCGCAAGCCTGCTACAACACATATGATACAGGCTCATCACAAAGAATAAAAAAAGTGGAAAGACAAGTGTTGCCTCTATCGTAGCACTGCCTCTGTTATGCATTATTAATCACCCCCTGACAACAGATTTCTATCCTAATACCCCCTGCCCAAAACAATAATTGCACTTGGAGAGGATTTGATTTTTTAAATCTAATAGGCAAAGAGGACAGGGAATATTAGGGTAAAAATCTGTATAATACTTAATACTCTGCCGATTCCTTAAATCCGTATTTTGTTCCATCATGTGTAACACTTATATCAACGCTTATTGCAACAGCAGCATTTTTGATGTTAAAATCAGCTTCCGTTTCTCTTGTATTTAGCTGTATCAAATCAAGCATTCTCATATATCCTTTATCCATATCCATTGCAAGCAATATAAGAAGGTAATCCTTATAACTAAGCCCCTTGTCATCCTCCTCACACGTCGAATACATACTCTCACTCAAATTATCCAGGTCTGTTATCCAGCTACTAGCTGTCTTTTTAAATGCCAGCTTACTTCCAGCCATAAGATTTCTTATCTCCGCAACAGCCTCAACATATGCCCATGCGCCAGCCAAAAGCCTCTTCAAAATAGGGGATGGTATTCCTGTCACTGCCATAAGAGACGTAGCAAGTGTAGACAACTCCGATGATTTAACATTATCAGACATTAAAAAGGAATAATTAACAGGCAGTCGTATCGCTATTATCCTGTTTACAACCGACTTTATGTTGGCAGCATCGCTGCTCTTTCCCCCAATAAGATATTCGAGCTCACATTTCAATACAGATGTGTCATTTACATCCTGTTCTGTAGCACAATTGAATACCTGTGCCGCATATGCAACACCTACGCCCACATCTATTAAGCTGTCCTTCCATACACTATGACTGCTTATGTCATCCTTAAATTTGCTGTAACTGTCAAATGAATTATTAAGAGAAAAATCAAAAGAAAATAATCCTGTCATTGAACGCGAAGGTTGCTCATCAATACCTAACACTCTGTCACTAAGCTCTATATCATCAGGCAAAACTACCGTAAGAAGTCCAAGTCCCGTAAGCTTCCCTGTAAGCTTTCTCGGATCATCTGTATCACTTTTTGTATTGCCATTATCTGTTTGTGTACCGACTTCACTCACTGTACCATTATCTGGCTGCGTACTGGCTGCACTCGCTGTACTATTATCTGTTTGCGTATCGGCCGCCCCCACACTTTCTATATCCTGCAATATCTCAGGAGCAAGCGTTCCATCCTCACCGCCCGTCTTGTCCAATATCAGCTCGGCTGTATATTCAAGTGCCGCGTAACCTGCATAATCCTTAATCTGTTGCTTAAGCTCCTCACAGTCATCACTCCATAAGTATGTAAATTCTGATATAGCCACAGCTTCTACCTGATAATCTGCTCCCAGATTTGTATTTAGGTTATCAATAATACCCTCTTCTATATAACCTTCCCCCTTTCCGCTTTGATTTGTATCAAAAAGGAGAATATGATAATGCTCATATATATAACTGTTATATTGAGCCATCACACCCGATACGGCAGTTCTTGAGCACATGGCAAGCCTGCCCTTAGCCATATAGTTATCTATTATTGATATTGCTGTCATAGCCAGAATCAGCATACTGCCAATCATAAGGCTTAAGAATACCGTTATTCTTCCGTGATTATTCACATTCTCCCTCCTATCTGATTTTCGCTATGAATATATTCCTTTAGCGTCCTTATTAATAGAATTCCAGATGTTTTCTACCAGCGTTTTAATCTGCTCCTTAAATATGGCAACCATTGCCACAAGAACCACAATTATTAATATGACTTCAACAACTCCCATTCCGTCATCTTCAGATAAAAATCGTCTTATCATTTTCATAATTCTCCTCCTAAAATTTCATAACCGCAGGAATCATTATTATAACCATTACAATAGCCAGCAATATTATCATTGGAATAAGCAGCTTTGTGGATGCCTCCTCACCCTTCTTCTTTGCATACTCTATTCTATCGTTTACTGACATATGAACTTCCTCCTCCATCATGGCTCTTAAATCTCTTGTACCGAGCCTCAGATTCTGGCTTATATGGTTCATAATCCTCACATACTGCGGTAATGCCAGTCTGCATCCAAGCTGTTCATACGCATATGCCTCATCCTTTCCGGCATCCATTTCCCTAAGCGTATATGACAGCTCCTTAGTTAAAATATTGTTATCTGTGTCATCAACTATCTGCCTCATGCTGTTTTTTAACGTCATCCCTGTTCCTAGCAAAAGATAAAGCCTGTTTACAAAAATCGGATATAAAACCCTTAGCATATTATCACGTTCCTTAATTTTCTCCATCATTCTGCTCTTTCCCAAAAATGCCGACAAAACACACGCTGGTATGGCAAATATCATTATATATAAAGCCTTGTCTTTTCTCTCCGGGGACAGTGATATACTCACTCCATCCACTTCATCAGGCAGCCTTATAAATTGCTTTTCCCTATCATTACCCTCAATTTCTTTTAACTTTCTCATGACTATATCTATATTATTTTCATCATTTCCCTTGTCTGCCTTCAATGTCACGGTATAAGAAAGGCTATCAGAATAATTCTGATATGTAACGTCCGCTGTAAGCAAAACCTCCATATCCTGTTCTAATCCATCCCTATTAACCTTTCCATAAGATGTCACATACTCCGGATAGTCAGAATGCCATGAAATATCGAAAGCCCCCGTACTGTCACTACTCTTTAATAATATGTCTGTATAGATGCTGTCTAAGCTCTCATTATCTTCAGGCATTGCCTCAGCCAACTCAAGGTAAACTCTTTCTAGCTGTTCCTTAAATTCCTGATTTGTATAAATCACAGGTGACACCTGCAACACATAAACTGAAGTTTCACCATCAACACTCATATAGATATCATGCGGCTCAATATCTCCCTGATATCCAGCCCGCTCAATGATATTATCCGATGATTGGGGAAGATATCTGTATAATATACACGAACAAGCAGATATCAGGTTAAACACCAAACCGACCACTAAGCATATGGCTGCGTTCTTAACCATATATTCATGTGTCATAAGCTTAATGTTTGCTTCACTCACTATATTAATTTTTCTAAAATCTGAGGATATTTTTTCTTGGGCAAACAATTTACCCGTGCCTGCATATATTGTCTCTCCCATAGACAAAAACAAGCCTTTTATATGCCCCTCATTCTTATATTTGCTATAGTTCTTTCTGCTGATTATTGCCAGCATGCATATCAGCAGAAAGAAAACAATATTAATAAAAATCATATTTACACCTCAATCCTTGTTATTCTGGCTATCAGACCATAAGAAACCAGAATTAACAAAACTGCAATCGTCATTATAATCCTTCCATATCCTGTGGCATAAAGCACATCCATATATCCGGCATTTGTAATTTTCATATACATAATAATTGCAAATGGCATGCACAACATCACCCGTCCCTCAAGACGTTTTGCAGCTATTGTTGTATCTATCTCGTTTTTAGCAATATGCTGCTCATCAAGATTTCTCGAAACCTGATGTATAACCCTTATCATATCTCCACCATAAAGCTTAGTAACGGCTATAAGTCCAGCGCATTCTTTGATTTCAGCTATTTCACTCCTTTCACCAAACGTTAAAAGCATCTCTTCAAGTCTCTCACCGTATCTCATTCCACGCAAAATCGTCTTTAGCTCTGTATCTATCAGACACTCATTTTCATATAACTTAGAAAGCTCCGACACTGTTCTTACAAAGCTGTTTTCCAACGAATAACCAACATTAAGATTACCTGACAGAAAGCTAATCATATCTTTAAATTCGCTTATAACTCTGTCTTTTCTCTTCTCAATAAATCTTTTATCATCATTTCTCCAGATTACAATTCCAATAGGAACAACAAGAAAAATCCACACAAATGAATCATAGAACAGATACAATATAAGAAATCCAATAATACCTATCTTAACAAGCTCCTGCACGCACCATGCCCGGTCGGGAATATACAGCTTATATCTCCCTCTGTACATCCTGATATACCTCTAACATTCCTGCCCGAAGCAGTTTGTCTATATTCATCAAATCATTAACCTTTCTGAACATACCACGGGCATTATTAAGTGCACTATTGTACTCATTAATTTCAAACAATGTATTAAGCTTTATCTCACCATTTTTCATACCTACTACCTCACATATTTTCCATACCTTTCTAGAGCCATCATGCATTCTTGACAAATGTATAATCACATCTACCGCTGACGCTATCTGCTGCTTAACTGCCACAAGTGGTATATCAAGTCCCATAAGCACCATGGTCTCCAGACGTTTAATCATATCCTCACACGAATTTGCATGTCCTGTACTTAAACTTCCATCATGCCCCGTGTTCATTGCTGCAAGCATATCTATTGCTGCCTCATCCCTTACCTCGCCCACAATTATTCTGTCAGGTCTCATTCTAAGACTTGTCCTTATAAGCTCCCTTATCGTGACAGCATTGTTACCCTCAACATTAGACGGTCTCGCCTCAAGCCTTACAAGATTATCTATACCCTTTAGCTGAAGCTCAGCCGAATCCTCTATGGTAATCACTCTCTCAGACTTAGGGATATAACCGGACAATGCATTTAAAAATGTAGTCTTGCCGGAGCCTGTTCCTCCAGACACAAAGATGTTATATCCCGACACCACTAACATACCAAGTAAATCTGCCACCTCCTGACTGATAGCCCCAAGTGCAATCAGCCTGTTCATATCAAATGCTTCCTTAGGAAATCTTCTAATCGTAACTATCGGTCCATCCACGGAAACAGGCTGCAACACTATATTCACACGGGAGCCATCCCTAAGTCTTGCATCGACAATGGGCTCAGCCTCATTAATTCTTCTGTTGCACCCTGCAACTATCTGCTGTATTACTGACAGCAGCTTTTCTTCACTCTCAAATGTGCTGTCCACACGTTCAAGTTGCCCATTTCTCTCAACAAAAATATCCCTGTAACCATTAACCATAATCTCAGTTATATCTTCGGCTTCAAGATACTCCGTAAGTACGTCCAATCTCCTGAGCGAATTAAATATCTCTGCTTTAAGCCTCACCTTCTCTTTAACCGGAATGTACTCATGGGCTGCCTCATCTAATATACACCTGTCAATTACTCCTCCAACCTCCTCATCACTTAATTCTCTGCTAAGGTCAAGGCAGTCCATAACATTCTTCCTTATTCTGTTCTTTCTGCTCTGCATATCTATATATTTTCACCCTTCACATATTCCATAATCTCTGTACTGTCATATTCCCCATCTGGCACGACAACCTCCACAACTCTGTCCTCAGACAAGCTGCATATGCCTCTGCCAAGCAAATCTCTAAATACTTTAAGCTTTCTCTCAGACACCATATCATTTAACACAGGGACAAACACCGAATCAAAAGAATCAAGCAACGAAACATCAGATAATGAACCTGTTCCTATATCAAAAACTACTCTGTTATATGTACCCTCCCTTCTGAGAATGTCGGAAAGCCAGCTTATATGCTCTGTTAATATCTGTCTGTTATCAGCAAAATACATAGCTCCGTATACGCACGAAAAACCTCCCTTTTTCTCCGACATATCCATTATGCAATCCATAATTTTTATATTCCTGCTTATCCAATAGTACATAAATTTTTCTCTGCAAGTTTCAATATCCGGACTGTCACCCACATACACAGACGGATAATCTTCCATTCCTATGTAAAGGCTTTTGCCATGATAACTACATATACCCATTGCAAGTCTTGTCTTTCCACACCTTCCAATAGGAGAATACACACCATATATCCTCTGTTCCACCCTGATATTCCTATGCAGGCTCTCTAACCTTCCAAGCAAAGCTTCCACAATGTATTCCACATTCTGATACTTATATATGTCATTTGCTCCGTCACTTCTCATCTTATGTGTCGTCAGCCTTATAAATGGAATTCCATCAAAAATCCCATCAAGAGCATTTACTTCCATAGCTTCATCTATCAAAGCAATATCCAGCTCACTTCTACTCACACTCTCTGTCATGCACTCAATAGAAGAAAATGCAATACACTTGAGTGGTATATTAGCATGCATGTTTATATATTCCATAAGCCCCATACTGTAGTGTGAATCCGTGTCACATATTCCCAGCCTATAATTCACCAAAAGCACCTCCAATAACATATATTAATGTTCCAACTGCGATAGAAACTGACAAATGAATTTTGGTGCAACCCGAATACACCTTCCTGATAAGCCTGAAAGCTACCATCAAAATGCCTGCAAACGCTGTGACAACAAACGAAAATACAACTATCTTCCAGATATCTACACCTATAACAGCCCCCATAGCTGAAAACAGTTTTATATCTCCTGCACCTACAATATGTAAGCAAAAAAGAACAGCCAGAATAAGAACAGGAAGAGTCATGCCAATCAAACTATCCCTTGCACCACTTATTCCTCTTGTAAATATGTTCACAGTTAAACCAACCATACACCCAAAAGCATTTAGCCTGTTAGGTATGCGAAATGTTCTTATATCTGACACAACCGCAGCAGCTACAAGAGCAATTAATAATATATATCTAATCTCATCTCCTCCTTCCCTTATATATTCATTCATGTATATGTAAACCCATGAAATAGTGACTAAAGAAAAATGATTGTAGTCACTAAGGCAGAATACCTTGTCTTGACTACAATCCGAATATAACACGACCATTTATAATTGTAAAGTTACAAATATATACACATTTTTTATTATTTGCTCCTCATTGTAGCATTGCTACATTAATTCACAAATACACTGTTGATAACTCCTACTCCAATAACGAGAATTCCCACAAATTTCTTATTTGTGGTGCGAGCTCCTCATATGTCCAGAGTTTTCCACTATTCACACTGCTATTAGGATCATTGACACATATTTTGTCATCTTTTATTCCTGACAAAACTATAAAATGTCCCTCCGTGGTGAAATCTCCAGCACCAACACTGCATATTATCGGATGTCCTTCCTCCAATGCTCTGTAGATTTCATCCCTGCTAAATGACATTATCACTCCGTCTACACCAAAATGCTTAGCTCCCTCTGACATAAGTGTCCACGAGCTTCCTGCCCCGGAAACATAATAGCCATTTTCAGCTGCATAATCAGCAACAACCTTTGGTGTTACAGTATTATCACCAGTTAGCCCTACAATAACCATAGATAAGGATGTAGGTCCACAGCCCCCATTTCCTATATATCCATCACCATAAGCTGCATATCCCCATCGTTCATCCCATTGAAGCAAAAGAGGTATCTCTCCCTCTGTTACATCTCCGACATTATCTGCCACCTGATTATATCTGCAATATAGATAATCTGAGACAAAGGTCACTGTCTCAGGATATTTTGCAAGCATTTCCAAGAACTCCTGTGGATATAAATCAGCATTTGCAAGTACATTTGCGACACGCGTATCTGTCTTGGCAAACTCGATAAGCGGCTCTATATATTTTTGCTCAACGTATTCTCCATCAACAAACCTTTGCTCATCATACACTGGAGTCTTCTGTGGTGCCATCACAGCCTCAGTTACAGCATGTCCTATACCTGACAGGTTAATTCCTGTATTGACAATACCTTTAACAGAACCTATTTTTATATTGTTTTCAACCTGATAACTGTCAATATTATCAGCGATAACATTTTGAGAAACGTCTCCATTATCTCCTTTTAAGCCAAAACCTGACAGCTCAAATGCAACAACCGGAAGTGCTGAAAAAAATATTATTTCTGTAAATAAAAATGTTGTTACAAATATTTTCTTTGCTTGATTAAATTTGTCATATCTATTGTTCATTTTTAATACTATCTCCCGTATTTTATATGCTCAGGTTATTGTTCACAAGGTGAATATTTTTTATTCACAATCCCGAATATTTTTATCGTCGAATATCATATATTATTATAATATAGCACTATGATTTTTCAAGGATGTATCATATATGACCATACTGCTTTCCATATCAAACTATGCCATACCCATTGTTATCTGCTATATTGTTTTGTACGGCATAATCAAAAAAATTCCCGTATATGAGGCATTTCTCACCGGCGTTAAAGATGGTTTCAAAATGGTAACCGGGCTTGCTCCGACTTTAATTGGACTCCTCGTTGCAGTCGGAATCTTTCGAAGCTCAGGATGTCTCGCATTAATATGCTCAATATTCTCACCTTTAACCAACGCTCTCGGTATACATCCCGAGATAATTCCTGTTGCCATCGTGAGAATATTTTCATCATCAGCAGCTACAGGAATGACACTCGACATATTCGATACATTCGGTACAGACTCCGTTGTCGGAAATACAGTCTCAATACTGATGAGCAGTACTGAAACCATATTTTATACAATGTCCGTATATTTTCTGTCCGTTGGTGTAACAAAAACCAGATGGACACTTGCAGGAGCATTGCTTGCCTCTATATCCGGGGTTATCATAAGTATTATGCTTGGGATGTGGATATAAAGCCTCCCTGCTTTACCCCTCTCTCCTTAAGCCTCCTATGAAGAGTATTTAACACTACCCTCTTATTCCCCGACCAGAGCGGTGCGACAAGAATATTCTTAGGACCATCACCAGTAACCCTGTGAATTACAATATCCTCTGGAATTATGCCGATAGCATCGACAACTAAATCAATATACTCGTCCATCTCCATAATAGAAAATACACCGTCGCAGTAATCCTTCTCCAAATCAGTTCCCTTAAGAACATGCAACAGCTGAAGCTTGATTCCGGAAGCACCACTCACACACACATATCTTACAGTGTCAAGCATCATACTCTTATCTTCATAGGGAAGTCCTAAAATCACATGAGTTATAAAGGGAATACCTATATCTGTAAGGACCTTTGTGGCATCCTCGTACACACTAAGCGGATATCCACGCCTTATATACCCGGCTGTTTTCTCATGTATAGTCTGAAGCCCCAGCTCAATCCAGATGAATTTTCCACAAGCCGAATACTTCTTATTAAGCTCCGATAAAAGCGGTAATATACCTTCACACAGCTTACCCCAGCCATCTGTGTCAAGTCCAAGACAGTCTGGTCTTGTTGCGATTGATATACCAACAACATTCTCCTCATCAAGCGCCTGTGTCCATATCCTTCTTAGATAATCTATGTCACCATAGGTATTGGTATATGCCTGAAAATATATCACAAACTTCTCACCGACACGTTTGTTAAACTTAGCCATACCTCGTTCAATCTGTAGCTTTACAGATGATTCCCTTGTAAATGCTCTCGTATCATACTGTCGGCTGTACGGTGTGTCCTCTATTTTGACAGCAAAATCACCACTTCCGCCAGCACTACAAAAAACACACCCACGGTTATCTATACTTCCATCGCGGTTGGGGCAGGTAAGTCCCGCATCAACCGCAATCTTGTATATCTTTTGTCCATAGGTGTGTTTAAAATATGCATCTAATGAATAATATGGTTTTCCAAGCCAGTCCACTTTATTATCTTCCATGTCAAACCAGTCCTCTTATCCTACCATTCATAACGGTGCAGCTGTCCCTCTGTTTCAAGTCCCTCAAAGCCCTGCTGCCTAAGTGCCTCATATGCCACAATAGCAACAGAATTAGAGAGATTAAGCGAGCGTTCTCCCGGCATCATGGGAATTCTTACACAGGTTTCCTTGTTATCTAAGAGTATCTCCTCAGGAATTCCTGCACTCTCCTTTCCAAACATTATATACGCATCCTCCTCATAGCTTACATCCGTATACTTCTGCTTGGACTTGGTTGTTGCCATATATACCTTCGCTCCCGGATTCTTAGCCAGAAAGTCGTTGTAATCATCATATATGGTAACATCAAGCTTATCCCAGTAATCAAGGCCTGCTCTCTTAACCATCTTGTCATTAATATGGAAGCCCATAGGCTCTATTAAATGCAGCCTAAGACCCGCTGCAACGCAGGTTCTTCCTATATTTCCTGTATTAGCCGGCATCTCCGGCTCATGTAATACTATATTAAGCATAACTAATTTGTTTCCCTCAGTCTTGTTATAAATCTGTCCAGTCGCTCCATAGCCTCTCTCAACTGCTCAATAGAATAAGCATAAGAAATTCTAAGGAATCCCTCGCCACAATCGCCAAATGCTGTTCCCGGAACAACCGCAAGCTCCTCTTCTTTAAGCAGGCGTGTCGCAAACTCATCGCTTGATATACCAAATTCCCTGATACATGGGAACATGTAAAATGCACCCTTTGGCTCGAAGCAAGGAAGATTCATCTCCCTAAATGCATTAAGCAGATATCTCCTTCTCTGGTTATATGATGTGCGCATCTTCTCTATATCAGAATCTCCATGCTTAATTGCTGATATAGCAGCATACTGGCTTGTAGTCGGAGCACACATTATAGCAAACTGATGTATCTTAGTCATCTGTGTGGCAATAATTTCAGGAGCGAGCGCATATCCAAGTCTCCAGCCTGTCATCGCATATGCTTTTGAGAATCCATTTATAACTATAGTTCTCTCCTTCATGCTAGGAAGAGATGCTATGGAACAGTGCTTCTCATTGCCATATGTAAGCTCAGAATAAATCTCATCAGATATTACGAAAATATCCTTCTCCTGACATATCTTAGCTATAGGCTCCAAGTCCTCTCTCGTCATTATTGCACCTGTCGGATTGCTCGGAAATGCAAGGACAAGAATCTTGGTTTTATCTGTAATGGCATCAAGCAGCTCCTGTGGTGTAAGCCTGAATTCATTCTCGTTCTTAAGCTCTATAGTCACAGGAACACCGCCTGCAAGCTCAACACAAGGTACATATGATACATAGCATGGCTGCGGAATAATTACCTCGTCACCATAATCAAGCATGGCACGAAGGGCAACATCTATTCCCTCACTTCCTCCAACTGTAAGAAGAGCCTCCTTCTTATAGTCATAATCAACATCATATTTTCTCTTATACCACTTGCAAATCTCCTGTCTAAGCTCTATAAGACCTGAATTTGAAGTATAAAATGTCTTTCCCTTCTCAAGGGAAGCTATACCTTCAGCACGAACATGCCAAGGTGTGTCAAAATCCGGTTCACCAACACCAAGAGATATTGCGTGCGGCATCTCACTTACTATATCAAAAAACTTCCTGATACCGGATGGTTTAATCTCTGTTACTACTTTTGATAATGGGTTTCTCACGGTGCAATCGCCAACCTTTCATCCTGTCTTGGCGCATCAAATACAACGCCATGATCTTTATACTTTTTCAATACAAAATTAGTGGACGTCGATACCACATCATCTATTACCGCAAGCCTCTCTGATACAAATCTTGATATCTCACGTAAGGTTTTACCCTGAAGAATTATCATGAAATCATAAGCTCCTGCAATAAGATATACGGCATTAACTTCCTCAAAGTTACGGATACGTTCAGCTATCTTATCAAAGCCCTGCTCACGCTGTGGAGTAACCTTTACCTCTATAAGAGCTGTAACCATCTCGTCAGCTACCTTATCCCAGTCAATAAGAGTATGGTAACCACATATTATCTTTTCGTCCTCCATCGCCTTGATATCCGCCGCGACCGCCGCCTCGTCTGCACCTACCATGGCGGCTATATCCTTAACAGTAAGTCTGCTGTCAGTTTCCAAGAGTTTCAAAATTTCATTTCTCATGCTTTTTACCTCTTTCCCTAAATTACATGTCGGCTAAAACCTTATGTATTTTATCACCTGAAATTATAGAATTATTCTATTCTTAGGTGTTTATAACCCTTCGTGAATTTTAACGCTTAAATAGAAGATACAAGAAGACCAACTACCATGGCGGCTACAAGAACCACACATATAACTGCTGCAATTTTCTTTTGTGCTTTTTTATTACTGAAATCTACCATATTTTTATACCTCCAACTTACATCAAATAATACCAAATCAAGTATTAAATATCAATATTAATTTGCCATGCGTCCAGCAAGGTAATTGATAAACTGCTGTGCTGTACGACCTGAAACGCCACCATGTGAGAGTTCCCACTTGTTAGCCTCGGCAACAAGCTCCTCCTCTGTCATATGTATCTCCGGATATCTCTTTGCAAGCTCTGTAACTATTGTGTTATATTCCTTCTTTGATGGCTTTGAGTATGAAATAGTAACACCAAAACGATTGACAAGAGACAATTTCTCCTGCATAGTATCTGAACGGTGCATACCATTGTCCTGGACAACGTCATCTCTGTCATTCCATGTTTCCTTAATAAGGTGTCTCCGGTTAGATGTTGCGTAAATAAGCACATTGTCAGGCTTAGTCTCAAGTCCGCCCTCTATAACAGCTTTAAGGTACTTATATTCAATCTCAAACTCCTCAAATGATAAATCATCCATGTAAATTATAAACTTATAGTTTCTGTTCTTCACATGCGAGATGACCGCCGACAAATCCTTAAACTGATGCTTATATATCTCAATCATACGAAGTCCCTGGTCATAATACTCATTTATAATTGCCTTTATGCTGGTAGATTTACCTGTTCCGCTATCACCAAAAAGAAGTGCGTTATTAGCCTTTCTTCCCT
>Ga0129311_1001064_pt1 | contig 20820 bp, 14 predicted proteins | sample Go1ome_FD_94435 | JGI IMG/M metagenome (GOLD analysis project Ga0129311, IMG submission 94435) | Western lowland gorrila individual fecal microbial communities from Wisconsin, USA - Go1022B metagenome | ecosystem: Host-associated > Mammals > Digestive system > Large intestine > Fecal | place... | reverse complement strand
CTCGTGCCTTCTTCCACCGAGGACGGCTATACGGTGCTCAACGGCATGTCCAATTCTGCGCGCAATTCCAAGTGGGCCAATGCCGGTGTCGTAGTGTCTATCGAACCGGATGATGTTCCGGAAGAGTATAAGAAGGATGGTGTTTTCTCTCTCCTGAATTTCCAGCACGATGTGGAGAAGAAGATGTTCGACTATGCTGCAGAACATGCCGAGGCAGATGAAAACGGCGTGGTGAACAAGCTTTGCGCTCCTGCTCAGCGTATGGTGGATTTCTGTGAGGAGCAGATGTCCGAGGACCTTCCTGAAACTTCATATCGTCCGGGCGTAGTGTCAGCTCCGCTGTATGAGCTTCTTCCTGAATGTGTGTCGTCCCGTCTCCAGAAGGCATTCCCTCTGATCAACAACAAGATGCGCGGTTATTACACCGAGGATGCCCTCCTGCTCGGCGTGGAGTCCCGTACTTCATCTCCTGTACGCATCGTCCGGGGCGATGATTTCCAATGTCCTCAGGTTCCCGGCCTCTTCCCATGTGGAGAAGGCGCAGGTTATTCCGGCGGTATCGTGTCATCGGCCATCGACGGCATCAATTGCGCGGTAGCTGCTGCGAAACTATTTGAATAAAAGAACATTTTCACGGGAAGGTTCAGAAAAAGTATGCCGTGACTCGGTTGTCGAATCACGGCATAAATATTTATCAATTTTAGGGCTTGTTCTTGGATCCCAATAGGAGTTAAGTTAATCCTGATTAATCTGCGAGAGTAATTCCTTACCTTTTTCGGTTAAGAAGTACTTTTGTTTAGGGTGTTTAGGGTTCTCTGGATGAAGCATCGCTACACACCCTTCATTAATGGATGGTTTAAGATAAACCTTAACAAAATTCTTCCTATTCTTAAGACCTAGTACATCCATCATTTCTATAACCGATAGCACGCTGTTACCGATAATACTTAGCGTCTCCTCTACTTGGGTGGTGCTTGGGTGGTGCTTGGGTGGTACTTGGGTGGTACTTGGGTGGTGCTTGGGTGGTACTTGGGTGGTACTTGGGTGGTGCTTAGGTCCGACAGTTGTCCTAGTATAGCGGAAAGTCACCCATACTGCTGTCCCATTGGTATTGAATTCAGGAGCAGGAATGCCGACTCTGTTGCATTCATTCACCATCAATGCGATGCCTCGTCCCCAGCTCTCAAGTACATTGCTTTTGTAAAGTACATTCGCAATGATAAGATTTTGAGGCTCTGAGTTATGACCAACCAACAATCTCTCAACTGTCAGGTCTGGTGGGAACGTACCGCTGTTCTCTATCTCCACACGGTCATCGTAAATTGCGATCCCCACGGAGCTGCCTGAACGGTGGTATGCTCTATGGCAAAAAGCATTGATACAGCATTCCCTCAATGCTTCGTATGGAATATCCAGTTCTTCCTCCCTGTACAACCCTTTGATTTTTCCAGACAAGGACAAGTGTTTGAAGAAGAAGGCCATTGCGGCATCTATAAGAGTGAAGATGTTTCCAGTCACACGCTGGTTGTCTAGGAACTCTTCTTTTGTCGTTCCTTTGAATCTGGCCAAGCGGAGAAGGCATTGTGGATAGTAGTACAAATCCTTACCGAAGAGTACAGCAGATGCATTGTTCAAAACTCCGTTGTGAAGAAGATTGAACTTTTCAAGTATGATTGGGATTTCTTCATTGATGGTCCCGCTTGGCAAACGTCCGCTTCTGATTCCTCCACGGACGGCATCCATTATTGCTTTCTCATCAAGATCTGAAACCTTCAAGACCTGGTTAGGCAAAGAATCCCAAGCATACGTACCTCCTCTCTGAAGCACGAGTTGGTTGTACGTCTCCTGCGACATAACGGTGGTAACACTCTCAATCCTCTGATATGCCCTACCTTTATAAGAGAAAGGACGTATATAGGCCTGAGACTCCGCAGAAAGAACAATTACCACCTTGCTGGAATCGGGAATATCAACATACGCAACCTCAATGGTTGCAAATGGCTCAACTCTTCTGAGCGCCTCTGCAATTTCCCTTTTTGTCTTGTCTCTGAGTTCTTGACCGATGATTTTGCCTTTATCGGTTACACCAAACATAACCCTGCCGCCTTCTCCGTTCAGAAATGCGCACAAGGTTTCCATCCCACGCTCCAGCTGTCCCGTGGATTCCTTGAACTCAACCTGATTACCCTCGGACTGGGCGATGAGCTCTTTTGCGAATTCTATGTCCATAAATCTAAGTCTTTCAATTTCTATTCCTTGGTCTAACTTCTATCACTAACACCCTCTTTGGATTCTTGGCTCTGGTTAAAATCCTCAATAAACCGCTGTATTACGGAACGTTGCAGAATGTTCTGCAGCGAAGAATCCAAATTTTTCAGTCTTATCACTCGATTAAATTGATATAATCCCAGTTCCATCAGCAATTTTGCTATCAATTCATCTGCAAAGGAAGAGGAAATAACCGCAACTCCACTAAAATCCAGCACAATCGTCTTAGGTTCGGTCTGAAGGATATTAAAGATTTCATTCTTTACTCTTTTTGCAGATTCTCGTGTCCCTGTACCTTCTGAGTTATCCTTGATTTTGTATATTACATTCCCGAAATCATCCTCAAGGTTTTCCAATCTAATATTGATAGGCTTGTATTCTTTACCTCTGAAAACCAGGGCTTTATCAAGGGATAAATCCTCGGAATAATCGAGCTGAAAATCAACGATTGTGCATGGCGATTCCGAGGAAAGATATTGAATATTGTCATAGGTATGAATTTGTTCATTCTCGTACATATAAGAGCCGCTCCCTGATGTTATGCACAGACGCCCTTTACCTTGCTTCACAATAGAATGAAGCCCATACAAGCCATTGCCCTGCCCGATTTTCTTATCTCTTGTAACCTCCTCCTTAATAGCCATTGTAATAGCATCAACCGTGTTTTTTGGAGCATGTTCGGAAGTCTTTAGAGAATTATAGATACCTTGCCCAGTATCAAACACCGTAAATGCAATATACTTACTCGTATTGTGTATCTGCCCCATCACGTAGCCTTCTGAAATACTAGAATGCTGAATGACGTTGTCTATCACTTCGTTCAAAGCCCATTCGACAGAGTCTAACATTCCTTTATGGAATCTATCCAATTTTTGAAGTTCAGTCATGAAGGCATAGACAAGTTTTCCAACCTCTTCAGAACTAGAAAACTTCCATACCTTGTTTAAGATATGAGATTTTTCATAATCAGTCGCCTCGTCGTAGAACACTGGAGACAACATTCTTGTCATCTTTATGTTTTTATTATCGTTAACAAAAGATACGGACTTTCCTTTGTCAATTAGCTTTTCGATAATACCAGATATGGGAACTGAAACATTTGGAAATACCGCCTCAACTCCCGAGAAATCAAGAACGAATTCGCTAAAGCCCTTTTTCTCTGCATCACGAATCGACCATACAAATTCGCTAACAACTTTTGGATTATCCAGAGATTTGACGAAAATTGTATTCATGTATCGTTTGACAAGACCTGTGCTTTTGTATTTCATGCCTTTCAGTACTTTAATCCCTTAAGCCTCTCTATAAATTCCTGAACATTCAGTGCGCCATCCATATTTGCTTTATCGAATACCATATAGTAACGATAGTTGTCACCAGCCTTGTTTGCCCAAGTCATGCCCAAGGAGAGTTTATTCCTGCTATCGGAATTGTCTCGATCATCACCCTTTGTCTCTAGAAGCACAATTCTTACACTCTTTAATCTGATGATGAAGTCTGGATAGTGGTTTATGAATCCGTTTATCCCAAATCCATTTCCTCGCTCTGGATTTCGATGCCAAAAGACGACATTCTCTACATTTGCAACTTCTCTGATTACATTATATTCGAATCCGTTGATGTCGCCATCCTCTTCACTATACAATCCTTTCGTTAATCCATAAGCTATCTTCTTGTAAGTCAATCTGTTCGGGAATTTATAGCGAGGCTCGCACGTTATGCCATTGGTATCCAGCTGCTTCCTAAACTCGGCAATCTCATAGTCAAGTAGCAGTCTGTCTATGTGATTTTTGAATTTTTCCTGAGCCTGCAAGTAATTCTCATTTAATTCGCTCAACTTTTCATCATCCAACCTGCCGACAACATCTTTAACATAGTCACGGATATCCGACTCTGGAATCTCGTTGTATTTCAATGAATCTATGATTCTTGAAACCATGGTATTGACTTTTCCCTGATAGCGTGGAATCAGAGATTTCAAGGCTTCAAGATTGTCGCCATGAATAATCAGGTTTCCGCTATTGGTTTCGCTGGAAATAGTCTCACCATCACAAAAACCATATTTATGCTCCAAAACCTTGTATGGAACATTCTGATGGTGAGCCACGACCTTATCTTTACCTATCCAATTGAGAGTGGGCATATCTTTGACTAGTTAAATTATATCGCTATTCCTACAAATTTAGGATTTTTCCTAGTCACCTCAACTAAAATCCACTGGAAATTTGCAACTTCATAGTCGAAACGAATGCGCAAAATGACATAACCCTGTAATGTTCATCTGATTAGATATGTAATAGCTTTTGAGAATCTAAATATAAGTCTTATGTACAACAAAATTCTAGAATCCCGACTACAGCGAAGCGCAGTGCTCGGAGGCGACTGCTCATAGCAGGAAATCGACAGCAATTGCACCGTCACCACTCCATTGGGAAGGGACATGTGTCGAGTTCTTCGAACTGGTCATAGCCCACGAATCCAAGGATATTATCTCTCAGGGAACATCTATAACGAACGTGAACGCATCTGGTTATGTTCTACTAAGAAGATGGTCTGCTTGAGAGTTTTCCCCTGGCCCATTTTGTTTTGAAAAAAAACGTTTTAGGTGGAACCAAATCATGGCCGCGAAACAAATATTGTGACCGCCTCGTAGCACCGGAGCGAGTATGAACAATCTACTACAGCGGGCCTGGTCTTCTAGGTTCACTTCTGGTCGGAACTTCTTTCGCCAAGGCTCTCGGCGTTTCTCTCGGGATACCTGTAATCATGGTCAATCACCTTCAGGGTCATATACTTGCGGATTTCGTGAAGCAGTATGACAAGGAGAATCATCATCCGGAGTTCCCGTATCTCTGCCTTCTGGTTTCAGGAGGCAATTCGCAGATTGTAAAGGTGAACGGCCCTCTGGATTATGAAATTCTGGGCCAGACTATAGATGATGCCGTGGGCGAGGCTTTCGACAAGTGTTCGAAAATGATGGGCCTCGGATATCCGGGTGGACCTGTGATAGACAAGCTCGCGAAACTGGGCAACCCTGACCGGTTCAAGTTCGCCAAACCGCATATTCCGGGACTGGACTACAGTTTCAGCGGTATCAAGACGTCCCTGCTTTATTTTGTGAGGGATGAGATTGCCAAGGATCCGGAGTTTATGGAGAAGAACAAGGAAGATATCTGTGCAAGTTTCCAGAAAACATTGATAGACATATTGTTGGATAAATTGATAAAGGCTGCCAAGCAGACCGGTATCAAGGAGATAACGATCGGAGGAGGCGTGTCTGCGAACAGCGGATTGCGCAACCGTATCGAGGAGGAGGGCAAGAAGCGTGGCTGGAACACGTATCTGCCTGAGTTCAAGTTCACCACGGACAATGCCGCCATGATTGCCATAGCCGGCTACTATCACTACCTGGCCGGTGAACGCACCCCGCTCGATGTCGCCCCCGTTTCCCGCATTGCGGATTTTTAGTAGTCCCTATATAAAAAAGAGACCAACCCTTTTGGGGCAGCCTCCTTACTATCGCCCTGCCGGGCTCTAGTAATCCTTAAAAAATAACTTGGAAATCTTGGCAAGTTGCTCCTCATGTTCTTCTGTAAGCTCTTCCGGGTGTTCTTCAAAGTAAATCAGGTCCATCTTTTGCGTTCTTCCCACTCTTCCAGTGTTATTTCCAACTCCAATCGAGCATAATCTCTGTCAATCAAGTAACTGCCGCATAGATTATCTCGTTTGAATAAACACCGCATTTTAGGTGGTCTATATGGCCCGTGGCCTGGAACCTGATGAAAATCAACCTGGCTAAGGCTATCATTTTCAATGGGAACTACAATTGTTCCATACTTGTTCATCAATCCATACTTGCCATCTCTCTCAACAACGGAAAAGTCATTCACCATAGTCCAAACAATAATGTCTTTAGTAAGCTCTCCTTGCGAATTGTTTATCCAATCCAGCCTCCCCGGCACATCAGGAGAAAAGCTAAAGCAATACAAAAGAAACTGCCTTAACTTATCATCAGTGATTCCAGTATCATTGATTAAATCTTCTATAATCGTATCTGAATGATACTTGTAAACAATGAATTGTTTTCCGGTGATTAATTCCATTGCAGCACATCCCAATTTCCAATAATCTATATCATACGAAGAGCCTTTTGTCACGTTTGATAAATCAGAAAGAATAAAGTCCCCGTCTTTGCTCACTAAAATATTGCTAAGTGAAATATCGTTATGTAAATACCTAAAGTGGTGGTGCAAAATACTAAGGGCGCTTCGCATAGATTCGCAAAAGCGCCATACTTGACGTGAGTCACATTTGCCTTTAATTGCGAATGTGGTTCCTGGATAATACGGCATGACCATACATACCTTTTCATTCTCATCAAATATAACTTCCGGGCAAATAATATTTTGGTGTTTGATTGACCGTAAGATTTGGAACTCCTGTCTCAATGCAGATTCAAATCCTGGTTTAGCTATTTTTATACAAACAATTTGGTCGTTTTCTTTTTCCCGTCTATTTCCCATGTCTTACCAACATCCGGAAAATCATAAATGCTTTTTGCACAACCATCCAAATCATATAGTTGGCCATTACAATGACGCTTCATTGTCATAAAAATACATCCTATAAATGGAGTTTTGTCTTTATATCTGAAGGAATAGCATTCTTATTGATGACGATATCAATTGTCTTATAACGGACAAACGCTTTGCTTACATACCAAATACCATTGTAAGGCCCGGCATTACCCCATGAATTCTTCACCATGTAATACTCGGTGCCGTTTTGGTCTTTTGCAAGGCCGAATATGTGCATTCCGTGATCATCAGTCGTTGAATAGTCATCGAAAGCATCCTGCCTCATTTCTTGTGTGACTTCCAGTTCTTTACAGGGGGTCTGTGCATATAACGGCAAGCCTCCGTCTTTCGAGCTGCCAATCCATCGAACTTTATCACTTTCTCTTGTAATACTCGCCGCATCGGGTATGACGCCTACGCCAGTTGCAGTAAATCCAGATTCGCTGACATCACTTGCCCAAGCAACGGTATATCCATTTTGAATAGCATTGTCAATTATTGCAATCATATCGTCCAGGGGAACATTGTAAGCTTGACGCGCCCTCCAGTTATCGGGTACTTCAATGGTCATTGTTTCATAGAACGGATGATGCGTCCAGGAAGATATATCTACGTAATCAGCTGGATCAATTCCTAAAGAAGCCATGTAAGTCTTTGGAGTGTAACTCTTTCCGTCAACAATGAATGATTCAGGAATGACGCCAAGGTATGCAGCCGTCATATCCCTAAATCCTTTCCTCCAGGCTTTTGTCAGTCTCTGATTTGGATTCTTTATTAGTGCAGAAACAATTGCCTTTAATACCTCATCCATCTCAAAGTGTACATGCTGATTTGTCCCATAATTCAATCCGGGCATTTCTTTGTCGGGAACAATTCCATATGTTTCCAGAACTGCCAAAACATCGCTAAAAGAACTCCCGGGAGAGAAGCTAAGGTTCCCATGCAAACGGACATATTTCAACGCTCTATCATAATATGCATTAGAAACAACAAACATCTCACTTAAATCGCACTCTTCACCTGTAGCTCGAAGAATTTCGGATTCAATAAAAGAGATGCCACTAAAACACCAGCAAGTGCCACTAGTCGCCTGATTTTTAACTGATGTAATCGGATTCTCTATCACAGTTTCAAATCTGTATGGCTCAACCGTTTGAGTTTTGTTTTTCTTTTGAGCAAAACAATGGGCCCCAAGTAATGTGATAGCTATACAAAGTACACAAATCTTATTCATAATGGATTAATAAGTTGTACAGGCAGTGGAAACTGCCTGTACAAACAATGATTAGATAACTTTAAATGTTTTACTACCAATACAATAATCGTTATACCAGACCTCAAAACGATAGGAGCCCTGCGTCCAGGTACCGGCTTTTTTAGAACCCCAACCACTCAGAGCCTCAACTTGGCTGGAATTCCCATTCAACGTGACACTTCTCGAAAAAGTATAGCTTTCTGGAGATGATGATGCGTTCCTTTGTAGAACATTATCTTTATATAATCTGACATAAACCGTATAAGAACCTGAAGTTTTGAATGGTTTTATGGTTATGCGGGGCTGCAAATACTTAGACTTAAAATCATAAATCGTTGAGCCGTAGTCTTGTATAATCGTACCATCATATTCCACATTTGCCACTTCCATCTTCGTAATGATAAAAGGAACCTCTGAGATAGACCCAGAGCCAGCCGTTATGTTCTTACACTCCTCCAAAAAATCGGATTTAACACTATCCATCTGTGACTTTAACTTGTAAAAGGACTCTTTAAACAGTTCTGAATCACGCAAATAGAGTTCGGCACTAATACGGAAAGCGGTATCAAAACAGACCACCTTAACACCTTTGTATTTGTTCAGCGCTTTGGTAGCCATTACAATAGCATCAGATGAATACTCGTCAGGATTTAAGAAAGGCATATATAATGTAATATACATGGGATTCTCATCCACGGCAGAGATTGTAACAAAGTACGAATTTCCTTCCGAGCGAAATTTGATGTCTCCATCGGAATCAATTTCGGGGCTGAACCCTTCTTCTTTAAGGAAACTGAAAATCTCAGAACGCAATGCCTTTTGTTCTGTGTTTAAATCATTTTCTGCTGCTTTTATCATAGTCGGGAAAAGTAGCAATGTTGCAATAAGTAAAACGAATAGACGCTTCATAACGTATTTATTTAGAAACCTTTGATAACTCTCTTCCCTTGCTGTCCTTTAATATACCGACCATGGTAACGCTACGAGGGATGTCAAGTTGTTGCTTGAAATATGAAATGAACATTTCCAAAGCAGATTTATAACTGTCAATCATCGAACTTGACATATCATACTTGGACTTAGGTGTGGTGAGTACAAGTTCCACACGTGAAGAGTTAACTACTTTGGCCGACTGAATCACCATGTTTCCGCCGTCATCACCAAGATCTAACGGCAACCCATCCGCAAAATCTGATACATCTTTTTGCCAATTCTTCACCGGAACCCATGAACCATTTACATATTGCTCCTGCAATAACACCTTGCCTGCCGTGTTATAGTACTTCCTGTCCCGAAAACTTTGATCCTTATTATAAGTAAACGTTATTTTATGGAAACCATACGAACAATTGACCGGGCTTCCGGATTTGCCATAGTAACCAACTTCGGTGCAAAGATTGTTGTCGTCATATTTATAACGCTCTTGATGATAGCCATTGACATTCATTGGCTTTCCATCTGTATCATAGTACGACTCGGTTTCCTGCTTATTACCAGCGGTAAAAGTATTCACTATTTTATGATAGCCATCCTTGCATCTTGTTGGTTTCTCATTTTCATCGTAATATGCAGCCCACAGCATATTGCCCTTATTATCAAACTCACTTCTTGTGAATGACCACCCTGTTTGAGGATTCTTGATAAGATGTCCACGTCCATCTAATGAAGCAATATATATAGCATTCCCCCACTTATCATACTCTACGGCGCCTTCTGGAACCATCACTTTTGGATCAGTTGGATTACCATTCTTATCAAAGTAAAACTGGCGAATCACTCTGCCGAAACTATCATATTCCGAGGTGAGGCTAGAGTAGCTTCCGTCTCGCGAACCTTGATAGACAGCCGGCTTGTTGTCCTTGTCGAAATATGAGACTTTGACCCTCAATCCGCGTTCATCGTACTCTTCCCGCGCAATACAATAATTAGCTGTACCATATGGTGTCAACTCTCCCTTCGTGTTGTAATAGCAGGTCTCTATGCATTGATTACGCTCATTGAACTTCTGAGTATATTTATGATACTTCCACGAATTTACCGCAGGTTTGCCCTCCGCGTCAAACAGTGCATATTCAATTAAATTATCCTTATCGTCATACTTATATCGAGCCATCAGCTTTCCTGTTGCGAGCTTTTGGTTCACACCGACAGGGACCTCTTCAATGATGTTGCCGTGACTGTCGACTTTATAATCAGTGCCAGCAATGCCTTCAACCAGAGTAAGTTCCCCTTGAACATTATAGAAGCGATTGCTCAGTTCATGCCCTTGATCATCATAAGTGTGCTTTCTTTGAGCAAAACCGATGTGGCCCTTCGTGGGTTTTCCACTAATATCAAAGAAACGGCGAAGGGTCTCATTGCCATTATCGTCATATTGATACTCAACGACAGCCAGCCCTTCACTGCTCAGTGTGGGCTTCCCGTTTTCATCATAGAAGGATACTTTTGTTATATTACCTCGTATATCTCTCTCATACACAGCCGTGCAGATTTTGTCATTGTTGGATTTCGGATTACCCTCAGTGTCAAAATATGATTCCTTTATGAGATCTCCCATCTGATTATATTCTCTATTCCAGCCTGATATGCCCGTATTCAACTCGCATGGCTCTCCGTCTGCACCATAGAAGGTCATCTTTACCAAATGCCCCAGTTCATCATACTCCGCTCTTAAACCGGCATAGCCTTCTGGCGTAACTACATATTCATTGTTGAGATTGTAATTCCACCTTTCAAGTTCATTGCCCCTGGAATCCGTAATAATTTTTACACTGGCATTTCCTTGTTCAGTAACACACGGCTGGCAGGTCGCATCCAAGAAACAAATACTCTTGAAGAACCCGTATTCATTACATTCCATAATGGAGATAGCATAACCTTGCTTAGATGCGAATTCAACATTTCCATCAACACCGAGGAATGATTGCTTCTTGATGAATCCTTGATCATCAAACTCATACTTTACACCGGCGACCCCATGCATACCGGGCAGCATCAAATGACCGTCAGCTGTCTTATAGTATTGGGCAACAGCATTTCCATATTTATCATATTCGTTTTCGCAGACACTTGTTCCGTCAGACGCATCGAGGGCAGGCTCGCCATCAACTGTTAAATATCTGGAGGAAGCCCAATTATCCTTTTCATCATATGAAAAGACTTTCTTTCCCAGGCCCCATTTAGTCGCTTTCGGTGTGCCATCATGCGCAAGATACGTTTCCTCTATTACACGACCTTTTGCATCCCGCACATACTGTTTGCCATAGATGCCATTAGCATCACCAACATAAACATTCTGGAATCCGGCATATCGAAGGGTTTCAACATATCCCTTACTATCATATTCCAGAAGATATCGTGAAATTTTTCCTCTGTTCTGATTAGATGCGAAAGCATCAACATACCCAATTGTCTCACTTCCAATGGTCTTTTCTGTGCCATATTCATCATCGAACTGGAAGATAACCGTATTTAGCTTTTCATTATATGACTTGATATATAGCACTTGTCCGTTCTGGTCCATGACCTTGGCTCTACTCAAATGGTTGTCATCATTATAGTAGAATTGAATATCAATAGGGCGCTCATACCTTTCAGACTCTGTGTCTGGAATGATGGTACCGATACTGTTCACATGGGACACTCTTTGGAGCTTATAATGTTGTGACTCAAATCGGTACATCCTATGAATATGCTTCCTGTCAGTCTTGGAAATCTTTCCTATACCTTGCGGAATGCTCCATTGTTCAACATAATCCTTAAAGTAGGTCACTTTGACTCTATTGTAATCCCAAATAAAGAACACACCCACTAATAGCAACGCGGTCGCAGCTGCCACTCCTGCTTTTGCCCAAACGGGGATTTTGGGAGGATAAATAGCGTTGTGGAGGGCTTTCTTAAACTCTTGGCATGTTTGATATCTGGCTTCAGGCTTTTTATTTGTCGCCTTATCGACAATAGCCTGCACTTTATCAGAGACATATTTATAATAAGCTTTCATTCTAGGCAGGTCATCATCCACGACATGCTTATATATTTCGTGTTCGGTAAGCGTTGTCGTATCGTAAGGCGGATTGCCGGTTAGCATCTGGTGAAGCAGAACGCCCAACGAATAAATATCTGACCTTTGGTCCAAAGCCATTCCCTTTACCTGCTCCGGGCTCATATAGGATGGAGTTCCCATGATAATATCTTTTTCTGCTTCTTCACCACGCTCATCTAAGAGGGCAGAAATGCCAAAGTCCAGTATCTTTGGCGTACCATCCTTTGTGATTATGATATTGGATGGTTTAATATCTTTATGGATTATTTTGTTTTTATGGGCATAGTCAAAGGCATCGAGTAATGGTTCAAAAAAAGGACATATTTTTTCCTCAACAATAAGGCCAGAAACATTTTTGATATAATCTTCCAAACTATATCCATCCGCATATTCCATAATCAGATAGATATTCCCTTCATCGTCAATATGATAGTTGATGAAATGAACAATGTTGGGATGATTCAATCTTGCAAGCTTATCTGCTTCTTCAGCAAATGTTTGCCTGGTAAAATCATTAATCATATTGCTGTTAATGACTTTAATGGCAACCTTTTGTTGTTTTATGTACTTGTTCTGTCCCAAGTACACGCTGCCCATGCCGCCTTTCCCAATTAAGGAGACGATGGTGTAGTTCAGAATCTCTTTACCAATCATATGGCGCTTAACTTTAAATAGGGATTGTCGTTTAGTGTTTTCAATCTGAGCGAAGCAGCGACCAATCCCTTCAATTTCTGCATTCGACTCATCAAAATTTCATGTTTATATCTGTTTCCGGTCGTTTCGGACAGATTCTGTATCTGTTTTTCATGGCGAGGATACAGTTCTCCCGCAAGAGCTCCGCATTGACTGCAAGTTTCTGTGTCAGGCAGTGCACCAACCGGGTCTCTTCATTGAACGCATTGAATGACAGCTCCTCAATGAGTGATATCCCGTCTACCAATATGTTGTTGGCCTTCGTGCAGAACTCGACGCTCTTCACTTCCTTGCCCCTCACTATCGACGGTGGGTGTTGGATTATTTTTTTTCTAAAGTTGCGAAAGTTCTATTACTTTATCAATCAATTCATTAGGAGTGCCAAATGCTTTTTAGGCCTTTCCCGACAGTCCCTAAATATTTGCACGGATGCCGCCAATGAAACCAATGACAAAACTTATCGCAATACTGATCCAGGCAATGTTTGATGCGTGTTTGGCCTTGGGATAATCTGTATCCTTCCATACAAAATAGAGTATGAAACCTATTATAGGGAACAGGAAAGAAACTATTCCCCAACCAATGCCGATGGATTCATGATTGTATCCTACAGGGTCGCTGACAACGGTCTTCCCATCACCTGCACCGGGAGTGTCAACCCGGATTCCTGAATTGGGTAATAGCATTAGCACCTGTGGCCACGGTAAAGGGACTTTGTTTGCCAAATAAACAGGAGTACCAGGTGCAATCACTATTCTGTCATTATGATAAATACGGCCATTGATGGATGTGCCGTTTTTGCTCATATCATTATAGACATATTGACCACCTACTAATGATATCGTAGCGTGTTTTCTGCTTATACTATTATCAGGCAGAATAATATCACAACCTACTCTGCCGATTGATATTGTTTTCATAAGACGATGTTAGAAATAATGTTAGTAAAAAAGAACATGACAATGTTGAAAAGGACGCCATACCATCCTAATTTTGTGGCTAATGAAGCTTTCTTCGGGGTGTCCTTCTTCCATACTGTCCCCAGAATCCAACCAACAATGGGCGCAATAAAACATATTATGCCCATGCCGACAGATAATTCGTCGAGTTTAACAGGAGGATATGGCGTGTCACCATCTTGTTCTGTGTTTCCCCAATCATCGTTATTGATTACCGAGGTCGGTAAATCCATGATATTGAAAAGTACTCCAGCGACTGCGGACCAGTCAAGCATATAATCTGACAGTCCAGCAATCATTACTTGAGGAAAAGAAGCGTTGTTGCCCTTAAGAGAGGGCAAACTGTCTGTTGTAAAAGCATATGATTCGTTATGTAGTTTCCTGCCGTTTACACCGGTTCCGTTTGTGCTATGATCCTTGATTGTTACATTGTATTTTGAACTTGATTTGTCCTGCGGTTCCCAGATGATATCAAGATGATGACCACTCACATATTCACCAGGCATATTAATGTTACAATTAGCACGTCCAACTGTGACCTTATACGTTGTTTTGCCCAATAATGCAAACTTGAATTCTTCCGCCGTTTGATACCGAAGTGTCATGTTTTTATTAACGGCGGTTAGAATTGCTTTCTGGGTTCTGTCACTGATGGAGATACCTTTCTCGGAGACAAGAGGAAAATTGTTCTCCAGGATGGTACATATCGTTTCATAATCATTTGACTGTTTGGGGATTGCATGATAGCCACAAAGCATGTAATGAAGCAAACAGCCAAGAGAATAAATGTCCGTTCGGGTATCAATGTTATATCCGTTGGCTTGTTCAGGACTCATGTAGCCATCTGTCCCCACAATTCTTCCAATCGTTTTACCAGTACTTGTTTTACTGTCCTTGGCAATACCAAAATCAATCACACATACCGACCCGTCAGGCCGAATCATGATGTTTGATGGTTTGACGTCTCTATGAATACAGGACTTGCCATGGATATACGAGAAGGCATCCAGTAGTTTTGAGAAAGCTTGCAATGCATCATGCTCACTATAAGGACCATCATCATGAACAATCTGCGAAATGGTTCGACCATCCACAAATTCCATAGGAAGATAGATGTTTCCGCCCGGATCCGAAAACGGCTCTCCTACAATTTTAACAATGGCTGGATTTGACAACTTTCTCAATGATTGTACTTCATGATCGAACATCTCCCTATAATCAGGGTGAGATGCGGCTTTTGCACTCATCATTTTCAGGGCGATATGCTCTCCATTTGGTCCCAGTGCCTCATAGACGCAGCCCATTCCGCCATGTCCAACCTCACGTATGATTTGATAATCGTTCATATTGAAAAAGGTGATTAATGCAGAGAAAGACTACGCCCTTTGATAATCCACATGTTCTTCCGTTGCTTCGATCCCTTCTATTTCAGTATTCTCAGACGGTTTTAATTCAATGGTCAAAACGACTATCTTTTTACCCTCTTTTGAAATAAAAGGTATCTCAAAACTATGAACGGCGGTGGACGAGTCGCCTTTAAATCTGAATATCAACTGTTTTCCACTGGCTCTTTTTTCCCAATATAGGTTGTCAAAAACCAAATCGTTGACTATTATTTCCTCAACCGGATACTCTATAGGCTTCTCTTGGGAATTGAATTTTAATATTGGGTTGGCGAAGTAGTTAAAGAGGAGTCTAGAGTTATTAGAAAGTTCGTCGTAAGTGAGATCTATACGAACTAAGACGGGCTTCTCATCATTTGCTTGTTGTCCACCATTTTCTTTTCTATTATGGGTGCTCGATGATGACGAACCTCCTTGCTTTGAGGATGCTGTTGGCGGGAGAGTTACACTTTGCTTGGTGACATCATCCTTGACACCGATGACATATTGGTATATCTCTGATTTGTCAACTGTTGAAATGGAAAAGGAAAACGTATCACCAGGCTTTTTGTCTGTATAAGAGAGCAATGACTTATTATACTCAACCTTTATATCAGGAGAATCCACCACAAGAGAGGACTGATCAAACGACGTGTGTTCCGTATAAATCACATTCCCGCCATGTTTAAAGGCTAATGAATTCTCACCATAGGTTAATTCCAATATCTTCTCGTTTTTCTTGAATGGAACGTCAAATAGCCAAATTTTATCACGACGAATAGGTTCTTTGATATATTCTACGGCGGATTGTTTTTTTCTTTCATTTTCATTATTGCCACGATGCTTTATCCAATAGTAGCTTCCTGCTCCGAGCAGGAGCGCGGCAAAAACAGGGATGCCGATTTTTGTCCACAAAGGCAGACTGTTCTTCGGAAAAACAATAGCCGGAGAAACCGGGAACTCGACAAGTTGAACGGTTATATTATCAACGCCGCCGTGTTCATTGGCGAGACTCACCAAACGATCAACCCTTTCTTGGGCATTCATCTCTGTTTGCTTACTGACAACTTTGTTGATAATATCATCTGAAATCATCCCGCTCAAACCATCGGAACATAAGACAAAACAGTCGCCGGCTTCAGGAATGATTGCGTCATCTGCTATTGTGGCAGGTGTCATGTCTGGAATCCCCAAGGCATTTGTTATCTCATTCTTTCTGGGGTGATGCTCAGCTTGTTCCTTGGTTATCTCGCCACAATCTACCAGCATTTGAACGTAGGAATGATCTTTGGTCAACTGGGCTATTTTCTTGGATCGCACGAGATAAATGCGACTATCTCCTACATGTCCGATATAAACTTTTCCATCGCGAACCAACAGGAGAACACAAGTTGAACCCATCCCAGTAAGCTCCGGGTGTTCACTAGCCTCCTGTATTACAGCCCTGTTAGCAGCATCGATTGCTTCTCCGATTGCTATTCTGGGGTCATCATAATAGACATTATTCAAATGCTCGATAATACAATTAACAGCTATGCGGGAAGCTGTCGCCCCTCCCACATGACCGCCCATGCCGTCGCAAACGACAGCAACAAGGCCATTTTTCGTAATGGCATTGCTCATATTGTCTTCGTTAGCAGCCCTTTTTCTTCCTACATCAGTTCTGCCAACGACATGACAATAATTGAATACTTCACTCATTTCTGTTTGAATTATAGGGTGATTATCAGAATTCCGGGATAGTCAAGAAAACGAATTTGGTTCCACCAATCACGATAACATCCTTATCTTTCAGGTCAATCACATCACCCAGCACATACACCTGACCGTTCACGTAGCTTCCATTGGCTGAGCCTTTGTCATATTCCTGAGCCCTGAAAGCGCCTTTAGCCTCAACATATTGTATTAAAAGATGTTTTGCGGACATGTGGCTGTCGTTCGGGAAGGGAATATCACATGTGCGGTCGCGACCAATTGTCGTGCGACCCTCATACACTTTATACACTTCCCCAGTCGGTATGGCACTATAAGAAACCAGCAAACCAACCAAATGACGGTTTTCGCCCAGGCCTGTCTCACCAGTTGCATGACCGCCTACGTGCCGAATCACAGTGGCGCCCCCAGCAGGTTCGTTATTGTCAGCACCAACAGTTTCGGTCGGTTTTGTGGGTTCATCACCACCAAGGACACGAGTCCCGCCTTCCTCATGAAAGTCAGAGTTAACTTTTGTAGCGCCAGAATCTGACGGGCAGAAAGGACATTTGTCGCCATAGATGGCGGGGTCATAGAGATGACCGTTTGCGCATTTTTTAGTCGCCATATTAATAAAGATTTAAGATTGTATTCGATAGAATGGAGTTAATATGATTTCCCGACAAAATCTATAACTGGAGTTGGGTGGATTGCATGGTTGTAGCCCTGAGAAATACCTAAGAAGCCTGAAACAATAATACCAGCAAAGCGACCTCTCTTATCATAGACAGGAGAGCCACTAGCCCCTTGGTGAATGGTAATGTTATGACCGTATTGGTAAGTACCTCTTTCTTGGGTAATCTCACCACTCTGATTATTGGCCTCTAAACCAGCAGAAGTCTGACCAATAATAAACGACATGGGGAAACCAATGGTGCAAATCTTATCGCCTACAGATAGCTTTTCTGAAGGAACGGCTTTCGAGAGATCCACATACGTTGAACCAGATGGTATTGACTTTGAGTTTGTCTGCAATAGAGCGACATCCAAATCTTCATTGTCGCTTACCCTTAGGATTGTACAAGGAATTAGATCGTTTTCGCTGTCAATAAACTTGTCATTTTGGACAATGCCAACACTCAAGACCACGTAATCCACCTTAACATTAGATGCCAGCTTTGATAAACCGTTTTGAAGCAAAACCGATTGAATAGTTCTTCGCACCGTTTCAATATTCTTTTTCTCCTCAGACGAACTGCTTACCACATGTCTATTTGTGAGCATTTTCCCGTCAGGAGAAATGAAAAAGCCAGTCCCGGAACTGCGGGATATTCCTGATGATACATCACCGTCAGAATCCATACTACAGTAGTCTAGTTGATCGTATCCGTTTAAATAATCACTCAAAGGGCGTCCTTGAACAGTTGCTGCATATGCCGATTTTACATAAATAAGTGCTACATCATTCTTATGTTCCGCATAAACTTTTGTCCAATCCTTCTCAAACCACTCCCAAGGCTTAAGCGTATAGAGGCCAACGAACAAAGCTATAGAGGCTGCTATGGCTATGATTAGTTTGTAATTAAAATCTGGCTTCGAAGGGAATATGGCCTCCCAGTTTAAGGGATGCCTGTTTGAAATCGTTACGATGTCACCTTTCCGCAAGGTATAAGGTGACGTAATCCTGCTTCCATTTACATATGTGCCGTTGGTTGAATTGTTGTCAATAAGGAGAATTGCGCCATCAGAAAGTTTGCATAAGTATGCATGCTTATCGGACACATCATCAAAAGAGAATCGAATTTGAGATAACGCATTTCGTCCTATTAACTTTTTGTCAACCACGTTTGATGGAAAGTTTATAGGGGCCTTGGGCTGTTTCAGCTTTGCTGTCTGAATAATCTGTTTCCAATCAATTGAGTGATTACCCAGTAATACTGTAGAGGCGGAAGAAAGAGCGGCATTCTTTATTCGCGTCCCATTTACGAACGTTCCATTTTTGGAATTTTGGTCCTCAATAGATACCTCCCCAATGTCTGAGACCGTAATAATGGCGTGAGACGATGAAACAACGGGGTCATTTATAACTACATCGTTGCTGGAACTCCTACCGATTTTAATTGTTTTCATTTTGGCGCCCAAGCGGTTCGTGACTCCCAAGATGAACGCATAATTATAAACAAAAAAAGGCGTGGGAGTCCTACTCGCTGTTTAATCTCTCGCGTTCGAGGTCTTCGCATTACCTTCTAGTCAGGAACAAACAACATTGGAAGCCCGCGCCTGTATGAAAGTGATGCGATGGTATGCATCATATTATCACACGGCATGGACATCTACCAATGTCTTGTTCTTTGGACTAGAATTCAGAAAGTTGCGAAGTTTCGAACGGCCAAAGACAAAACGTTAAGTAAACGTCTTTTCTATGTATCGTTGATAGAGACGTTTATGTGCCTGTATCAACTCGACAAATATAATATAAATGATTCAAAAGTTCGACACAAAACCTATTATTTCTTATGAATTCTTATTTTTTGTCAATCTAAAATCATTATAATACATCAATCAGCCTGAGATGAGTCTTTAGATAAATAGTAGAAACGACTAAGTAAGTGGACAATAGAAAGTCCTAGTGATTATGGGATAGACATAAATATATACGCAAATAAAGTAGTAATCGTGGTTCACTACTATAAATTGTTAGGTGAAGTAGAGGGCCGTGGACGATCTAATGTCCCGCAAATGGTAATAACAATACACTTCCATCAAGTTGATGGAACTGATGGAAGAGAGGGAATGATGGAAAGAGGTCATTTATAGTTTTCTTCCCAGTTGTCTTTATAGTACGGTCATTCGGCTAGCATGAGGGCATTGAACCGTTCCTGCAGCTCGATAATCCGCGCCATGATGGCGTTGAACGGCATGGCTTCACCGTAGATGTAGCCGTTTACCATGTTGTCGTTGTAGCCTTTTCAGTAGGCTTCCAGCGTTTCGCCTTTGGGAACGAAGGCGGTGGACTGGGGGTAGTTCAGGTCGTAGTTGGCGTATCCCAGGTGGTAGAATTTGCGGCGGTGCTCCACGATGGCGCAGTAGAGTCCAGTGTCCTGGAGGGCGGACTTGCCATCGCCATGCCGGGCTCTATACGCGGTGTATCGCGAGTGCTGTCGTGTGCGAAACTATTTGAATAAAAGAACATTTTCGCGGGAAGGGGGCAGCTCGCCGTTTTCGATGCGGTGAATCAATTCCACTACCTTGTCATTGCACGGCGTCGGCACATTGACCTTCCGTCCTTGTGAGCAAACGGCGCCGTTGATTGCGTCCACCTCTGTCTTCTTGCCCCGCTCGATGTCCTGCAACATGCTGGCTTTCAATCCCGCATGCTTGCGGATGGCTATCGGGATAATGAAGAATGATATCGCTTTCTTGATGGGATTGCGGTAGTCGAGCAGTTTTACCACATCCTTGCCCTGTATCGACTCGATTCTGATGTCCGACGCAGCGCAAACGTCGATGCATTCCTTTATCAGCTTCTGGACAATCCGACGTGATTCCTTGTCTCCGGCAGCCTCGCCGAAAGTACAGCCGAGCACTGCGCTCATGCCTGAGAATGAGGCGTTTATAAGAAGTTTGCTCCAGCGTGTGCCCACGAAATTTTCATCCACTTCCACCGGACCCATCATCTCCAGCAATGCCTTCACTTCATCGAAATGGTTGCCTCGTTCCTTGAAGATGCTGCCCAATGAAAATGTAAGGCTGTCCGGCGAACTTGTCAATTCGCATACTCCCGGTTCAGTCATCGTGGCTCCCCACGCGACTGTGCAGCCGAGCACTCTTTTCTCTCCCACGATTTCTGCTATCTGCGGTTCCGGAAGTCCGTTCTGCATAGTGACTATGACTCCGTCTTCTGCCAGATAATCTTTCAGAAAACTCACGACCTCGCGGTTAGCCTGCTGCT
>Ga0129311_1001061_pt1 | contig 20845 bp, 16 predicted proteins | sample Go1ome_FD_94435 | JGI IMG/M metagenome (GOLD analysis project Ga0129311, IMG submission 94435) | Western lowland gorrila individual fecal microbial communities from Wisconsin, USA - Go1022B metagenome | ecosystem: Host-associated > Mammals > Digestive system > Large intestine > Fecal | place... | reverse complement strand
TGTTCCGTCTCGCAGGCTGCAAGATCCGCTTCACCGGAGGTTATTCGGGCTGGGCGCCCAATTCCGCGTCCCCGATCCTCGCCACGATGAAGGGAGTCTACAAGAATCTCTACGGCAAGGAGCCCCTCGTAATGGCCATCCACGCCGGGCTCGAATGCGGCATACTCGCAGGAGCCTATCCGCACTGGGATATGGTTTCGATGGGTCCCACCCTGCTGAGTCCCCACTCCCCCGACGAGCGCTGCCACATCCCTTCAGTAGCACGCTGCTGGGATTTCCTGAAAGCGGTTCTCGAAGCGATTCCGCAGAAATAGTAGATTGCAGTTATGGACGAAGCCCTGAAAGAAAAACTTACAGTCTGGGCGGAGCGGTACAACAACCCCCGCTACTTCACGGAAGACCCGATAGTCTTTCCGAAAAGATTTGCGCACCATCTGAATGCCGCGCAGGCCGAGTTGGGCTTCGAAGGCAGCGGATGGAGACCGCGTCTGCAGGATGTCGAGATCGCCGCCCTCTTCTCCGCGCACCTGGCGTGGGGACGCAGGGTGACGATAGTGAACGACTGCTGCAAACTGTTCGACGAGATGGTATGGCGTCCTTACGACTACGTGATGACCGGGGTGTGGAGGAACGACGACAGAAGCCTTCACAGGACGATCAAGTGGAGCGAAATCGCACGTATCTGCAAGAACCTCAGGGACTTCTACCGCAGGAACGACAGCCTGGAGGTGATGACTCCGGAACAGATCAGGGTCAATATCTTCGGGCAGAAGGAGGATCCGAAAGCCGCCAACAAAAAACTGCACCTGATGAGGAGATGGATGGTGCGGGACGACGGGAAAGTGGACCTCGGAATGTGGAAACACTCCTCAAAAAAGGATCTGGTGATTCCGCTCGACGTGCACGTCTATGATATGGCGAGCAGTCTCGGTCTTACCGACCGCAAGTCCAAGGACATACTGACAGCCAGGCAGATAACGGACGCGTTCAGGGAACTTTTCCCGGACGACCCCTGTCTGGGGGATTTCGCACTTTTCGGTTACGGAGTCAGCAACCAATAGGCTGGATGCGGTTTGCCTTAATCTGCGAGATAACTTTACTGAAGAGGAAAATTGGACGCAAAAAACAGTCGGTTCATTTTGCTGAGCAGGGTAGACTGGACGCGGAAGACTGTTGGTCGTTTCATCGCTCGAAAGTGAGGAAATCAGGAAAGGCGCGGTACAGTTTACTCCGAAGCACAGGCCGGAAAATGAAATAAAGAGCAATAGACAAGATGCCGAGACTTTTTATAATAGCGGGATGCAACGGCGCGGGCAAGACGACCGCGTCATATTCCCTGTTGCCGGAAATGCTTGAATGCCACGAGTTTGTCAACTCGGACGAGTTTGCAAAGAGCCTCTCCCCCTTTGCGCCGTCCAATGCCTCCGTGGCTGCGAGCCGACAGATGCTGATGAAAGTCAACTACCTGATGGAGAACAGGATGGATTTCAGCATCGAGACCACTATGGCGACGCGCTCCTTTATGAACATCATCAGCGATGCCCGCGAACTCGGATATACCATCACCGTCATCTACTTCTGGCTGAATTCTCCCGAACTTGCGATTTCAAGGGTCAGGGCGAGGGTCAATGCCGGAGGGCACAACATCCAAGACGAAGTTGTGAGGAGGCGGTATCTGATGGGACTGCAATACTTTTTTGACATTTATTCTAAATTATGTGACCGCTGGGTTCTCGCAGACAATTCCAAGACGCCGTTTACGGTAGTGGCGGAGAGCACCGGCAACGTGACCAATATCAGGGACTTGGAGAAATTCAAGCTGATCTGGAGACTGGTCCACGATACCGAATATGATATTTGAGAAGAAGAAGTACCTGGACCTGTTCCGGGTAGATGAGAGGGAGTTGGAAGTATTGACCGCCGAGGGCCTGCGCTCCGGCGGCTCTTTCTGCGACCTGTATTTTGAAAGCACATCGTACAGCGACCTGCTGCTCAGGGACGGAGTCGTCTCTTCGGGCGGATTCCACGTCGACTACGGATGCGGAATACGTGTCCTTGACGGGGAGAAGACAGGTTATTCCTATACCGAAAGCACCACGAGGGAGGCGCTGACGGATGCGGTGCGAAGCGCCGGGTCCGTGGCCGCCGGAGCCGGCTTTCGGCAGCACGGTTCATCGGAGGTCGCCGGTGGAGCCGGCACGGACGGGGCTCACGGCGGCCGGGGACGCGGAAGCGTTCCCGCAGGAGCGCCGGGTCGCTCAGTAGCCTCCACAGGCAGAAGAAGTCCTCTTTGCTGCGCAGGTTTGTCTGGAAATGGCAGCATTGATGGAGGCTCTGTTGGATTTCCTGGCAGTGCGTCCGTCAACGGGAATGTGCATTCCGGGGGCGTTGCCGGCGATCGTGCAGAGAGCGGAAGGCGGAGCCTCTATGTGATGGACGAGGACTGGAGGAAAGTGCCTGCGGCAAGGTTTCTACCATATCTGGAAAGGCTGGAAAGCGAAATCAGACGCAGGGACAGCCGGGTCATCAAGGTAATCGCGATGCTCTCCGACCAGGTCAGCGACATAATGATGTACAATTCGCTCGGGGAACTGAGTTACGAGACAAGGCCTCTCGGAAGTATATCGGTGTCGGTTATCTTCCAGCAGGGAAAGGAGACCAGGACGCAGTCAGTGTCACGGAGCGTGCGGGGCGGCGCCGAGATTCTCTCGGAGCGACTTCTGCAGGAAGTCGCGCAGGAAGCGGTGCGCCGCACCGACTTCCTGTTCGCCGCCCGCCGCCCGAAAGGCGGCAGGATGCCTGTGGTAATGGGAGCCGGAGCCTCCGGCATCCTGCTCCACGAAGCAATGGGACACGCATTCGAGGCCGATTTCAACCGTAAGGGTCAATCGATATTCTCCGACAGGATGGGCAGCCGGGTCTGCCCCGCCGGAATCAGCATAGTAGATGACGGCACTCTTCCCGGCAACCGCGGAGCCCTGAACTGGGATGACGAAGGAGTACACTCGCAAAAAACCTATATGGTCGAGGACGGAATCCTGACCTCCTACCTGCACGACCGCATCAGCGCCGCGCATTACGGGGTGGCCCCCACCGGCAACGGCCGCAGGGAATCTTTCCGATACAACCCCATCCCGAGAATGCGCGCCACATATATGGAGAGCGGCTCTGACGGCAGCGCGGAAGACATCATAAGGCGCGTGCAGAAAGGCATTTACGTAGACAGTTTCGCGAACGGGCAGGTAAAAATCGGAGAGGGTGACTTCACCTTTTTCGTAAAAAGCGGTTTCCTGATCGAAGACGGACGCCTGACAGCCCCGATAAGCGACATAAATATAATAGGTAACGGTCCTGAGGCTCTCTCTGACATCATTGCGGTCGGAGGGGATCTGAAAATCGACAACGGCACCTGGACCTGCGGCAAAGAGCAGAGCGTCCCGGTATCCTGCGGAATGCCCACCGTGCTTGTCAAAGAACTAACCGTTGGAGGAGAATGATGAAAGGCACACTCACTGAAGAAGAACTTGCAAGCGGACGCAGGAGCCTGCATACAGCCCTTGAAGCCGGTGCGTCAAAAGTCCGCATCACCTTGAACAAAAGCCAGATGGACCTTGTGGCGACCCTTGACGGCGAAATTGACCGCGTAAGCCACTGCCTCGACCGTTCGCTTACCCTCGCGCTTTTCGTGGACGGGCGTTACGGCACTTTCTCCACCAACCGTCTGGATGACGATGCGCTGAAAGAGTTCACCCTACGCGCAGTCGAGACCGTCCGTATGCTCGCTCCTGACGTCTGCCGGAATCTGCCTGAGCAGGACAGGGTTGAAAAAGGCGCGGCAAGCGGGCTTGAGCTCGTCCTTTATGACGCCGAGTACGAGCAGGTCTCCCCGGATCTGCGCCGCCGGATCGCCCTTGAAGCCTCTTTCCTCCGGCAGAACGCCTCTGAATGTCAGACAAAGCCAGCCGCCACCCTCTCAGAAAATACCTCAAACGCCGCCGGTGAGCGAATCGAACCGGAACTTGCAAACGCAGCTGCAGCAGCGCCAAACGAACCTGAAATGGACGCGACCGCTCTTCTGCAATCAGCCTCCGCGCAGCTGCTGTCGGAGGAGGGCGAATACTCCGATTCCGTTTATGACACTGTCGTAATAGACAGCGAAGGCACTTTCTGCCGCCATATCGAGACATCCTTTGAATACGGAGTCGAAGTCACCATTGCAGACAAGGACTCGAACCGCATCAGCGCATACTGGTGGGACGCCGCACCTTTCCTGAAAGACCTTGACTACCGAGGCTGCACCTGGGAGGCAATCCGCCGTGCCACTGCCCAGATCGGTCCGAAACGGCAGAAATCCCGCAAAACCAAACTCGTCATCGACAGGGAGGTATCTTCTAAAGTCGTCACTCCCCTGCTGAACGCCCTTGCGGGTTCCGCCATCCAGCAGCACAACTCTTTCCTCGACGGCACTCTCGGGCAGCAGGTGCTGAGCGAAAAACTCACCATAATCGACGACTGCCGCACTCCCGGACGTACAGGATGCCGCCTTTTCGACTCGGAAGGGGTCGCAACCACAGTTCACCCCATCATCGAAAACGGAGTAGTAAAGGAATACTTCCTGAACACCTATATGGCGGCAAAAACCGGAATGGCACCCACCACGGAAGACGCTACCTGCCCGCATCTGCTCGGAACGCCGGAGGCTGGCCTGACACAGGGCGACCTGCTCGCACTCTGCGGCGACGGAATACTCGTAACCGCCTTTAACGGAGGCAATTTCAACGCCGTCACCGGAGACTTTTCCTACGGCATCGAAGGCTTCGCGTTCAAGAACGGCCGCATAACGCACCCCATACGCGAGATGCTGATGACAGGCAACCTGAAAACCCTCTGGAACAACCTGATAGCCGCTGCCGAAGACGCACGCCCCTGTGCATCACGGATAATTCCTAGCCTTGCGTTCGACGGAGTGGATTTCAGCGCATAGGAGTTTGCAACATATAAAATACGGCTGTATCTTTGCACTCCCGAATCAGAATATACACAAAATACTATGAAAGCACAGGACAAGAATGTAGTGGCGGTCAGCTACCGTCTCGAAGTTGAAGGACAGATCGCGGACAGCGCAGGCGCAGAAGCTCCGCTCGAATACATCCAGGGAACAGGCATGCTGATTCCCGGTTTCGAAGCTGCTGTTTCCGGGAAAGAACCGGGAGAAAGCTTCGATTTCACGCTTCAGCCTGAAGAGGGCTACGGCGAGTACAACCCTCAGCACTGCTTCCCCATCCCGAAGAGCGCGTTCGTCGTGGACGGCACCCTTCGTGAGGACCTGCTCCAGATCGGCGCCATCATCCCTATGATGAACGGCAACGGCCAGGTCGTCCAGGGCAGAATCGCAGAAATCGGTGAGGACAGCGTCACTATGGACTTCAACCACCCTATGGCGGGCAAGGTCCTGCATTTTATGGGCGAGGTCGTTTCGGTGCGCGAGGCTACCAAGAAAGAGCTTGAAGAGGGCCTGCACGGCGAATACCTTCCCCACGAGTGCCACTGCAAGCACGGAAAAGGCGAAGGTCACTGCAAACACGGCGAGGGAGAAGGCCATTGCCATCACGGCGAAGGCCACTGCCACGACGGAGAGTGCGGCGGCGAAGACTGCCACTGCGGCGAGGGAGAAAAGTGCGGCGACGTCTGCAACTGCGAAAAATAAAGCAGGGAAACTCCCGTTCAGATAATGCCGAGGTGCATTTATTTGCGCCCCGGCGTTTTTCAAAGAAACCGGCTGCCTGGTGTGCAGCCAAACATAATCAATAATATGTTCAGAAAACTTGTAGCGATCGAACCTGTAAGCCTCATCCCGTCAGCGGAAAAGGAACTGCAGGAATATGCCTCGGAAGTGGTGCTCCATACGGACGTCCCGACTTCCGACGAAGAGATAGCAAGGCGCATAGGCGATGCCGACGCCGCTCTGCTGAGCTATACATCCCGCATAGGCCGGGAAGTGATAGAACGCTGCCCGAACTTGAAATATATCGGGATGTGCTGCTCGCTCTACTCCCCCGAGAGCGCGAACGTGGACATTCGTTTCGCCTCGGAAAAGGGCATCACCATCACCGGCATCCGCGACTACGGTGACGAAGGAGTTATCGAGTATGTTGTCAGCGAACTTGTACGCCGTCTGCACGGCTTCGGCTGCGAGCCCTGGGAGGGAACTCCACGCGAAATCACCGGGCTTAAAGTCGGTATCGTCGGGCTGGGCAAATCCGGCGGAATGATAGCTGATGCGATGAAGTTTTTCGGAGCCGAAATCGCCTACTTCGCCCGCAGTGAAAAGCCAGCTGCCGCAGCGAAGGGCTACCGCTTTATACCTCTGAAAGAACTGCTCTCCAGCAGCGAGGTGGTTTTCTGCTGCCTGAACAAAAACACCGTCCTTCTGCATAAGGATGAATTCGCGCATTTCGGGAACAAAAAGATACTCTTCAACACCGGGCTGTCCCCTGCGTGGGACAAGGACGCAATGCTCGAATGGCTCGCAGGTGGAGACAATCTCTGCTACTGCGACACCGTCGGCGCACTCGGCGGAGAGCATCTGCTCTCAAATCCGAAAGTCCACTGCATGCAGGTTTCCACAGGCCGCACCATCCAGGCTTTCGACCGCCTCAGCGAAAAGGTTCTCGCCAACATCAAGGATTATCTCGGCAGGAGTTAGCTGCCTACTATTCAGCAGCGAACCGTCTGTTCCAAGTGGTACGCGTATCCGGCAAGAAATCCGCCTGCCCGGCAAGAAATCCAGCCTGTCAAGCAGAGGTCTGTTCCAAGTAATCCGCCTATCCGGCAAGAAAATCCGCCTGTTCCAAGTAATCGGAGCGGGCGGATTTTAAATATAGTCAAACCTGAAATCAGCCGTATGGAGTGTTGAGTCGTGAGCGTTTTCCCGGGTAGGGTCGCGCGGAGGGACGGAGCGCGAAGCGAACGACCGACAGCCCAATCGGCGCATGTCAAGAAAGAAACTCCAGATTCAGCAGAAACTGATCGGGGAGACGATATTCTGCAGGGTGCTGACAACCGACCAGGCCGCGATTTCGGAGGTGGCGCTGTAAACGTCCACCACGGCGTGCACCTGGGCGTTGCGTATCTCCACCCTCTGGGTATCGCCCTTAAAACCCGGCGTCGAACGCATTGACATACGCATTCTGTCCGGTCCAACCGACGCGAGCGAAGCAGCGACCGCCACGTTCACCTTGGTCGGGAAAAGCGCTATCGCCTCGCTTGCACTGCCGCTGAACACCGTCCTCTGCTCCGTCTGCAGCGAATCCTCATAGACCGGCGTACCGCGGAGCGCGTCCGGTCCTTTCTCGTTGAAAAACTCCGCCTCGGCACCACCCATCAGCGATGCGGTACGCAGCACATCGAAACCGCCGGTTGCCCCTGAAACGACATACACGCGTGCTCCGTTTTCTCGGGCGCAGGCCTCGACTGAACAGCGGAACTTTTCGTCCGCCAGCGCCCCGATCGAGAGCGTGACTATGGACGCACCGCTGCTGAGCGCAGGTATCGCAAGTTCTTTCATCGCCGCGGGAGACGCAGCTTCGACTATATAATCAGGATTCAAAGCGATAAGCTCGTCCAGACCGGCGCAGACGCGGCATTCCAGCCCGCGCCCAATCATTCTGGACGCAAGCGCCTCCGCTTTGGACATCGTGCGCGAATACACGCCTGCAAGTTCATACTCCGGCAGCAGCCCGCTGAGAAGCGCATCCGCAACGATACTTCCGAGCTTGCCGCAGCCGACAATCGCCAATTTATTCTTTTTCATATCCATACACTTTTCTCCGGCACCTGATTCCGTCCGTCGGAACGCCGTCACCAGGAACCAATCCGATTTCATAGGACATCCGCCTTTAGCAAACTTCCCTGCCGAAAATCTGCCGGCAATTCCGAAACAGGCACTAATCTTTCAGCGGCGTACGTCTGAATATCGATGCGAGGATCAGTCCCGAAACTATGTGCCAGATTCCCCACCACGCGGCGACGAAGAGCATTCCGCCGTACATTATCCCGGTTTCGGGATTGTTCCAGATTTCCGGGCGGAAAATCGCCGGGTTAAGCAGCATCGTGAGTCCGAGACCGGAATTCTGGATACCGACCTCAACCGTAATCGAACGGCGGTCGGCTCGGGGCAGTTTCATCAGAGACGCTCCGGCGAAACCTGTTCCGAACGCAAATGCGTTATGCACCAGGACAAGCAGGAAAATGCAGAGGATGTAATTGATGAAAATCTCCCAGTTGGGGATGAACATTCCGAGCACCATCACCACGAAAACCAGCAGCGAGAATATGCTGAAAGGCTTTTTGATTTTCTCCGTCACCTTCGGGAAATAGTGCGCGAACAGCATTCCGAGCACGATGGGAATGCCGAGGATGATGAAGACCGTCTTGAAAATCTCCGAGAAAGGGATGACTAACTGAGGTATGGTCAGAACTCCTTTAAGCGCGGCGAATTTCAGGTACAGATTGCCCCAGAGCCAGAAGTTGAAGGGAGTCACCACAGGTGCGCATACCGTAGAGACCGCCGTCATACTGACCGACAGTTCCACATTTCCCTTTGAGAACGAGCTGATGAAGTTGGAGATGTTTCCGCCGGGGCAGCTCGCAACGAGTATCATTCCGAGCGCGACCATAGGCGTAAGCACGCTGTTGAAGGTCATTATTATAAGAAAGGTCACGAGCGGGAGCCCTATCCACTGGAGAGCGATGCCTGTAAATATCGACTCAGGCTTAACAAAAACGTTTTTCAGGGTCTCCGCCTTGATCCCCAAGGCGATACCGAACATAATCAGCGCCAGCACTATGCTCATCACAAGTCCTGTCCCGCTTCCCAGATTCAGCTGCACGGCATCCAGCGCCGCAAATTGTTCTTTCAACATGTTGCAAATAATCAGTCCAACTTGCAAAGATACACAATATCTCAGACTCACATAATTCCCCCATTATTATGAAATAATCCTTATCTTCGCGCCGTCTTGGTATAAAACACAATCAAATGAAAAAGAACCTGCTGATAATCATTCACCTGCTTGTTTGTGCAAACGTTTTTGCCGGAAATGACAGAAACTTGAAACTGATGACATTCAACCTGCGTTTCGGGGAGCTTGCAAGCATGCAGGATTTCGCCGACGCCATTAATTCGGAGTCCCCTGACATCGTGGCGCTTCAGGAATGCGACTGGGCCACCTACAGGGAAAGGGCCCCCAGACAGCACGGAGTGAAATTCCTTAACGAACTTGCCTACAGAACAGGAATGTTCGGGCTTTACGGAAAGGCCATAGACTACAGACAGGGATTCTACGGAGTCTCGATACTCAGCAAATACCCCATAGTGCGTTCCGAAAGGATTTTCCTGCCTCACGAGCCAGGCACCGAACAAAGAATACTGCTCGTTGCGGACATTGAACTCCCGGACGGGGAAATCATAACTTTCGCCTGCACCCACCTGGAAGTCTCCTCTTCCGAGTGCCGTCTTCAGCAGGCAAAGTTCATACAGAAGAAACTGAAAGACAGGAAGACCTGCTTTCTCGCCGGAGACATGAATGCGGCGTCTGAATCCCCCGAGATGGTATACCTCGGCAGATACTGGAAAAACCTGACTCCTGACATCCTGACTCATTCTGTCAAGAACCTCAGCAGACATCTCGACTATATCTTTGCCAAACCGGCAAAGAAAGTCGAGCTCATATCCACCGGCATTATGCCCGACGTAAAATTATCGGATCATTATCCCGTGGTCTCCGAAATAGTCTTGAAAGGCAGCAAGTAAGGCCGATCTTCGGCTTTGCGCTCACTAAAGTTACCGATATACTATACTGCTATTATCAGGATGGGTGTAGACAGATAAAAACAGAGGGTAATATTTTTTCGTATCTTTGCGTATCATGGACATTGCGGTAGTAATACTGAACTGGAACACCGAGGGGTATCTGCGGAGTTTCCTGCCGGCGCTGCTGGAGTCGCTGCCGGAAGGGGCGCAGGCTGTAGTTGCGGACAACGGCTCCACGGACGGTTCGGTAGCGCTGATGGAGTCAGAGTTTCCGCAGGTCCGCAGAATACTTCTCGACCGCAATTACGGCTTCACCGGAGGATACAACCGAGCCGTAGCGGAGCTGCTTAAAGGCACTGACGCACCGCGTTATGTGCTGCTGCTGAACTCCGACATCCTCGTCAGCAAAGGCTGGCTTAAACCGCTCACAGACTGGATGGATTCTCATCCGGAGTGCGGCGCCTGCGGGCCGAAGCTGCACGCGCTTGACATTGACGCAGACCTGACTGCTGACGCATCCATACCGGCGACGACAAGTAGCGGCAATGCAGAAGCGCCCGCAAAGTGCAAAAATCAGCAAACACCAGGGCTCACGCAAGTGCACGAAGAAAGTTCAGACGCATCGACAACGGAGAATAAAGCGTCAAGAAGCGTCAACTATATCAAAACCGACCGTTTCGAATATGCCGGTGCGGCGGGAGGGTTCCTCGACCGCTTCGGCTACCCGTACTGCCGAGGAAGAGTCCTCAAACGCACCGAAACCGACTGCGGACAATATGACGAGCCAAAAGACGTGCTCTGGGTCAGCGGAGCCTGCCTGCTCGTAAGAAGCAGCGTCTGGCAGTCGCTCGGAGGGCTTGACGACCGTTTCTTCGCCCATATGGAAGAAATCGACCTGTGCTGGAGGATGCAGCTGAGCGGGTGGAAAGTCACGGTCGTCCCGGAAAGCACCGTCTGGCACCTCGGAGGCGGGTCTCTGCCAAAAGACTCCCCCTGGAAGCTCCAGCGCAACTACTGCAACAACCTGCTGATGCTGGAGAACAACCTCGCCGCAACGCTCTACGCCGAAAATTTCCCCCGCACTTCCCAGAGTGGGCAGAAGGCAGCGGCAGACGCAGAAAACGCGGATCAGGAATCCCTCAACGCAGCAGGCGCAGAAAGCGCAGAATCCCGCTCAAACGACGTTGCAATGACGGATTCCTGGACCGAAAACACAAAAAAACAATGGGCAAAATGCGTCCGCAGGGCACGCGCCCTGATATTCTTCAGAATGCTCTTGGACGGAGCCTCAGCAGTGATCTATTGCCTGCAGGGACATTTCGACTTTGCCAAAGCCGTTGTCAGCGGGCACAAAGAGTACCGTGCGAAACGCAGACTCCCAGCCTGGTCCGCCACCTCCCAGAGTCTGTACACGCCCGACAGCCTTCAAAGCAACTTAGATGCAAAAGAAGCAGAGTGTCCCCCAAACAAAGTACGGGTCAGGGAGAAGGACGAAGCCGCCCGCACACTTCATCCCGTGACGGGCTACGCCCGCCTGTTCCTGCTGCCTGCAGCTTTTGCCAAGGGCCGCGGAATTTTCAAGTATCTAACTGAACATCAAGACTATAAATAGTTATGAAAATCATCATCGACGGAGCCGGAGAGGTCGGCTCGCATCTCGCGAAAATGCTTCGCGCGGAAGCGAATGAGGTGACGGTCATCGACAACGATGAGGAGAGACTCTCCCACCTTGCCGCCACGACCGACATAGAAACTCTCAACGGAAGCCCGTCCTCAATAAAAATCCTCAAAGAGGCCGGAGTGGGCAAAACCGACCTGTTCATAGCGGTTTACCCCTTCGCCACCCAAGAGGTGAATATCGTATGCGCCCTGCTCGCCAAGCAGCTCGGAGCTAAGAAAGTTCTTGCGAGGGTCAATGACCAGGGCTTCCTTACGGCCGAGAACAGACTGATGTTCAAGGAAATGGGCATAGACCTGATGTTCTTCCCCGAAAAGATTGCCGCCGATGAGATCGCGGAACAGCTGAAACACTCCGCCTCCGCAGAGATCATGGAATTCGCGCACGGACGCCTGCAGATCGCCGTATTCAAGCTGGACGAGAACTCCCCCATGCTGGACTACAGCCTCGGCAGTTTCATAGAGACAATCCCCGAGGAAGAGAAACAGCAGCTCCGTATAATTGCGCTCTCACGCGACGAGAAGACCATAATTCCGAATCCTGACACAAAATTCCAGTTCGGCGATATGGTCTACACCATCGCAAAGAGAGAGGGGATGCCCGCCCTTATCCGCTACTTCGGCAAAAGCACCTCCGAAGTCAGCAGCGTGATGATACTCGGAGGAAGTCAGATAGCGGAAATGGTCGCCGAATCCCTGAGCAAGTCCATCGACAACATAAAAATTATCGACAGCTGCAAGGAAAGATGCCTCGAACTCACGGAAAGTCTCCCAGACAACATCCTGATAGTCAACGGAGACGGGCGCAACTCGGATTTCCTTTACGAGGAGTCCATACGCGACTATGACGCCTTCCTTGCGCTGACAGGAAGCGACGAGACCAACGTTCTCGCCTGCGTGGTAGCCAAAAAATTCGGCGTCCCGAGAACCATAGCCGAAGTCGAAAACATCGAATATATGCGCCTCGCCGAGGATATGGGAGTCGATACGGTAATCAACAAGAAGCTCATCACCGCAGGCCGTATCTTCAAGTTCACCCTGACCGGCAAGGCAAGGTTCGTAAAGTATATGACCGGAACCGACGCGGAAGTCATCGAATACACCGTAGCCCCGGACAGCGCGATTACCAAAGGAGCAATCAAGGACATAGCTTTCCCGAAAGGCGCGATCATCGGCGGAGTGATCCGCGGCAGCGACTCGTTCATCGCAGTCGGCGACACCCGCATACAGGCATACGACAGGGTCGCCGTGTTCACCCTGCCCGAAAACATCAAGGATATAGACAGATTCTTCAAATAGTGACTTTTTGTCAGTGTGAAGCCGCTTGGCAGACCTTTTGCGTAGTGTTCAGGCGCGTAAGTGAAACTGATTGAAATGAAAAATACAGAAAACAAGAAAACAGAAAAGGCTCCCAAAGAGCAGAAAGTAAAGGAGAACGAAACGAAAACCGCCGAAAACAAGGGAGCGGAGAAAAAGACTGCCGACAAGAAGCAGTCCAAGGACAGCGAGCGAATCGGCAAGTTGGAAGAGGAACTCAAGGCCGCTCAGGACAAGCTCCAGAAAGAGCACGACGACTACATGCGCCTGATGGCGGAGTTCGAGACTTTCCGCCGCCGCTCTTCGGAAGACAGGCTGAACCTGATTTCCTCGGCGTCCGCAGATACCATCAAAGGGCTGCTCCCCGTGCTGGACGACTGCGAAAGGGCGCTCCAGCTGCTCGAAAAGTCAGCCGACGATGCGGCGAAAGAGGGCACGAACCTTATCTACACCAAACTTCTCTCGTACCTCAAGACCAAGGGGCTTGCAGTCATCGAGGCGAAGGGCGCTGACTTCGACACGGACTTCCACGAGGCCGTGACCCAGTTCCCCACACCGGACGAGGCGATGAAAGGCAAGGTCATAGATGTAGTCCAGACAGGCTACACGCTCTCAGGCAAGGTGATACGTTACGCAAAAGTTGTTGTCGGAGCATAAGTAGACTGAAACAATGGCAGAAAAAAGAGATTACTACGAAGTGCTGGGGCTCCAAAAAGGGGCTTCAGCTGACGATATTAAGGGGGCTTATAGAAAAGCCGCCCTCAAATGGCATCCCGACCGCTGGGTAAGCGGCACCGATGCCGAAAAGAAGACTGCGGAGGAAAAGTTCAAGGAGGCTTCCGAGGCTTATTCCGTGCTCAGCGATCCCGACAAGAAAGCCAAGTACGACCAGTTCGGTTTCGCCGGAGTGGACGGGGCTGCCGGTCCGGACTTCAGCCAGGGATTCGGCAATCTGAACGACATCCTGAACAACATCTTCGGCGGAGGGTTCAGTTTCGGAGGCGGGGGCTTCAACTTCGGGGGCTTCGGCTTCGGTGGAGACTCGCAGGGTGCAAGGACCGTGCGCGGACGCGACATCCGCACCAGAGTCAGGCTCACCCTTGAAGAAATCAGCAAGGGCTGCGACAAGGAAGTTTCCCTCGAACGCAACCGTCCATGCCCCGACTGCGGCGGACGCGGAACTCGGAACTCTTCCGACGTGAAGACATGCCCCCAATGCGGAGGACGCGGACAGGTACAGCAGGTCGTCAACTCACTCTTCGGAAGAACAGTCACTTACGCAACCTGCCCGCAGTGTAACGGCGAGGGCAAGATCGTCACCAACCCCTGCCGCAGCTGCGGTGGAACGGGGCTCATCCGCAAGAGAGAGAATGTCCGCGTGCACATCCCCGCCGGTGTTGAGAACGGAATGCAGATAACCCTGCGCGGAGAGGGCCACGGCGCACCTCGCGGAGGAGTCAACGGCGACCTGCTCGTAATCATTGAGGAACTGCCGCACGCTTCGCTGAAACGAGATGGACAGAACCTTTATTATACGCACGTGATATCCATAACCGATGCGATTCTCGGCTGCGAGATCTCCGTACCGACGCTCGAAGGACCGGCGAAACTTAAAATCGACCCGGGCACCCAGTCCGGAACGGTCCAGAGAATGCGCGGCAAAGGCTTCCCCAACGTCAACAGCTACTCGTCCTCACGCGGCGATCTGTATGTAAAGATTCTCGTCTGGATTCCACGCAAACTGGACCGCAGCGACAGGGAGAAGATCGAGAGCCTGCGCGACTCCGTGCGTCCGGACCCGAACCGCGACGACAAGGCGTTGTTCGAAAAAGAGGGACGGTATTTTTAGTACACGGTCCTTGCAAACGGAAAGCGAGAGTATAATCAAAGCGAGTTTGCTTATGCTCTCGCTTTTTGCTATATTGGCGGAATGAAAAAACATCTGATCCTGGCGGTGGCGGCGGCATTGCTGCTCCTCCCCGCCCCCATCGTCCTAGCCGCAGCTGCTCAAGCCGAGACAGTTATAACAAAAAACAATACCGAGGTTGAAGCCGCGTCCGCACTTGCACGGCGCATCCTGCCGCGGCAGAGCAGAAACATTGAATTTGTGCTTGTCCCCTCCGAGCAGGACTTCTACCGCCTTGAAACCGTAGGAGGAAAACTGCGCATCAGCGGAAACAACGCGAACTCAATGGCCGTAGGACTCGGCAACTACCTGGAAGACTGGTGCAACATCACCGTAACCTGGTACGTGCGCGACGCAGTCAGAGAGCCTTTCCGACTGCCGGCAGTCGAGACTCCCGTTGAACGGAAGGCCCTGCTTAAAGACCGTTTCTTCCTGAATTACTGCACCTACGGCTATTCCCTGCCATGGTGGAAATGGGAAGACTGGGAGAGGATGATCGACTGGATGGCGCTGCACGGAGTAAACCTCGCGCTGGCGAATACCGGACAGGAAGCCGTATGGCAGAAAGTCTGGGAGAAATTCGGCATCACTCCGGAACAGTCCAGGGAGTATTTCACAGGTCCGAGCTTCCTTGCCTGGCACAGGATGAGCAACATCGACGGATGGCACGGTCCGCTCCCCCAGTCCTGGATTGACGGACAGGCCGAACTGCAGCAGAAAATCGTCGAGCGCGAGCTTTCGCTCGGCATCAACCCCATCCTCACCTCCTTCAACGGTCACGTTCCCGCCGTCCTGCGGGACCTCTACCCGGAGGCGAACATCAAGCCGCTCAGCGCCTGGGGCAAGTTCGAATCCAAGTACAACTGCTGGTACCTAAATCCCTCAGATCCGCTCTACGACAAGATTCAGAAAGTCTTCCTCGCAGAGCAGAAAGAACTTTTCGGGCAGGACTGCCACATTTACGGAGTAGACCTTTTCAACGAGGTCGACCCGCCCAGCTGGGATCCTGAATACCTTGCAGAAGCAGGATTGAGAACCTACAGGGCACTGACCGAAAGCGACCCCGAAGCAATCTGGCTGCAGATGGGCTGGCTCTTCTACTACGAAAAGATGTGGACGCAGGAGCGCATCAAGGCATACCTCTCCCCCGTTCCTAAGGGCAGGCTGCTTATGATCGACTACTACTGCGAAAAGGCGGAGGTCTACCGCGAGACCGAAAGTTTCTACGGGCACGACTTCATATGGTCCTACCTCGGCAATTTCGGCGGCAACACTATGATTTCCGGCGATTTCAAGGATATCAGTTTCAAACTTGACCGTGCTTACGCGGAGGCTGGCGAGGGCTTCGTCGGCGTCGGATGCACACTCGAAGGCCTCGGTGTCGACCCGGAGATGTTCGAATACGTACTCGACCGCGCCTGGCAGAAAGAGGTCAGCGACGAGGCGTGGATTGAGAATCTCGCAGACAGGCACGCCGGTTTTGCCGACGAGAGCAACCGCGAGGCATGGAAGATCATTTATGACAAGTGCCACAAGCAGATTTCGGGCAATCGCGGAATGACCGTCTCCTGCCGTCCTACTATGGCAGGCTGGAACAACTGGAGACGCCGCGGATGCAACTACGACAACCGCGACCTGCTCGAAGCCTGGGGCAAGCTATGCGGCTCGCGCCGTTCAAAGCAGGCCTCATTCCGCTTCGACTGCGCAAACATCGCGCGCCAGTGCCTTGAGAACTATTTCTCGGACCAGCTGCAGGTAGCTCTCCGCCAGTACAGGGCCGGTGAGGCCGATTCCCTGCACGCGACCGCAAAGCGTATGATCGAGGTCATAGACGACCTTGACCGCATCACGGGCACCGACTCCTACTTCCTCCTCGGAAAATGGATCGAGGATGCCCGCGCCTGGGGTTCCACTCCGGAAGAAAAGGACTACTTCGAGCAGGATGCAAAGATGCTCATCACCTGCTGGGGCTACCGCGGTGCCGGCCTGAACGACTACGCCAACCGCTGCTACAGCGGTCTGCTGAAGGATTTCTACCGTCAGCGCTGGACAAAGTTCTTAGGCGGACTTGAGGAGAGCCTGGCAAACGGCACTGCTTTCGACTACAACGCTTTCCGCGAATGGGACAGAGACCTCGAATGGGAGTGGGCCACTGCCGGAACGACAAAATTCCGTTCCAAGCCCAAAGGGAATCCAGTGAGAATCAGCAGGAGACTATATAGAAAATACCATGATGAAATCGCAGCTTCGTCAGGAAGAAGCGGAATTGATGAAAAAAGTTAGAAAAATATTTGTCAGGTAAAAAATATTTCCTACCTTTGCAGTCCACTTAAGCAGCCTCTCGTTGAACGGTTCGATGACGCTGCGCACAAAACACAGAATACAGTAGTATTATGGATTTTATTAAACTTGTAGAAGAGTCTTTCGCAAACGAGAAAGTAGCAAGTTACCCCGCCTTCAAGGCCGGTGATACAATCACCGTCACCTACAGGATTAAGGAAGGCGACAAGGACAGACTCCAGAAATTCAGAGGCGTAGTTATCCAGAAGAGCGGCGCTACTCCTCACACCAAGACTTTTACTGTCCGCAAGATTTCCGGCGGCATTGGTGTTGAAAGGATTTTCCCCATCGAGTCCCCTTTCATTGACTCAATTGAAGTCAACAAGGTCGGTAAGGTCCGCAGGGCACGCATCTTCTACCTCCGCAATCTGGCCGGTAAGAAGGCAAGAATCAAAGAGGTAACTCGTACGAAAGCTGCTGAATAAGTAAACTTTCATCCAGGTCTCCGCGGCCTGGAACATAATGGCTCCTTAGCTCAATTGAATAGAGCATTTGACTACGGATCAAAAGGTTACAGGTTTGAGTCCTGTAGGAGTCACAAGAACCCCGCAATCTTGCGGGGTTCTTCTATTATAAGGGGCTGACGCTTAAACTCCACGCGCTGTTCGCCTTTCCAACTTTGCTCTCGCAAAGTCACGACCGACGCGGTCGGGTGATGACTGCGCTGGGCCTTGACTACAAAAGGGAAGTCAACGCTGAGGGGAACTTTCTATAGTGAATATCTTGGCTGTGATAATTCCAGGCAGGATGAACCTGCTGACGTTTTCGGGCCAGGTTATGCGCGAATAGGAGATATTGGTCAGCGGGGCCGGGATGTCGCCGAAGGGCTCGTTCGCAGTGCGTCCGCGAAGATTGATGCATCCGTTGTGGCGTGTCTGGTCACCGTTTATCAAGCAGGTGGTAAACCAATGATCACCATCTCTTATGACATCGCGCACTTCGGTAAAGCGCGTCATCAGGGTGCTGTCGCGGTTGGAGATGAAAACGCGGGCTCCCATTCCTGAAAACAGGAACTCGTCGGGCGCAGTCTGTATCACAAGCCCGAAATGCTTTTTAAGTTGCTTCAGATACTTCACCTCGAAATGATAGTCACCGATATCGAATTCCGCCCCGTCTTCATCTCCCTCTCGCATAAACCCGTGCATACGTCCGCTGCCCTGCGCCTCGGAAATGACGGGAAGCAGTTCGTGCAGCACCTTGATGGAACCGACGAACAGTGAATCGTTATAGGCATCTTCTATGGCAAACGGAGCTACGCACTGGGCGTTGTGCTCTGCGTATGCATACCACAGATGCTCCGGACGGGCCCAGGTTTCCGGAATGAACACCAAATTGTCGCTGCGGTCGAAGTCGGCGCAGTGGGTGCGGAAAGTTTTGCCGTAAATATCCGGAGACAGCCAGTCTATAGACGGAGCATACTTCTTCCACACCTCTATCAGGTCAGGGACCGGGCCGCCGTTGGGATAGTCTCCCAACTTCGCATTTGTCTTCGGCAGCCAGCAGTTGGCGAACATCGGCAGGTTGCAGGCTGCCTTGCCGGCACGCGTAACACGTTCGAGATACTGCGCATAAACGCGCCCCATAAAGAGATGTTTCGCCTCGTCGCTGTCTCCGTAATCCATATACTCTGCGCTGCGGGCAAAACTTTTCAAAGCGGCCGCGCTGCGATCGATGTCCGTAAATGCGCCGACTTCGTTTTCAACCTGCACCGCAACAACCCTGCCCTCAGTATCGCGATCCCTGATCCGTTTCATCAGGACTGCGAATGCCCGTGCATCGGCTTTGCAGGCTTCATCACAGAGGGGCGAGATGATTGTCGTGTTTTTTCCGTTGACGTCAAGTACGCGGAAGAAGCGTTTTGTGTCCTGCTTCACCCACAGCGGGGCGTACGATGACTCACCGTTTTTCCAAGTTCCGAACCACAGCACCACTCCGTACATTCCGTGCTTTGCGAGCTGATCTACCACGTCATCGGCCTGAGTGAAGTCGTACTGCCGCTCCTGAGGTTCCAGCTGCTCCCAGGTTATGGGGACAAGCACCGTATTCAGCCCCATTGCCTTAAGAGTAGCCATTGCCAGTTCAAGAGAATAGTGAGTCGATGCCGTACTGTTGTGCATCTCGCCGCCGAGAAGCAGCGCAGGCTTTCCGTCCACTATGAGCCTCCACGCATCGCCGACGCGTTGTATCTTAGGTGCCTGGGCGGCGTGTACCGTCGCGAAAGAAAGCAGCATAACGCACAACAGCGCGGTGCAGCGGGTCATTATCTTCTTCATACAATGTTGTTAAAAACCTATAACGGAATAAACTCCCCGGAGTTCACAGAAGTACCGGCATACCGCCGGGAAGTTTATTCCAAAATCCCAAAAGAAAGAACGAGTTTATCTTTTTATAATTCCGTCTTTGTAAGATACTTCCGTCGTTCCTCCAGCCGAGCAGAAATAATAGATGCCCTTGAGCGATGTGCCGTTAGTTTTGTTTTTGCTCGTCGTAGCGCTGGGGACTATGCTTCCGAAGAAAGTAGTGACATCGAATTTATCAGATGCAGGATCGTCTATCTCGGTACCGTTGAAAAGGAAACCTGATGCAATTTTGGGTTTCTCCGACGCTGCAGACCCGAGCATAATGCCGTTTGTCGTTGAATTGCCGGTAAGCTGCGCCTTGCCTATCAGCACTCCCGCAGTGGCGCCTTCCGCCTGAACGGAGCCGTAGCAGGAGATTCCGCTAATGTACATACAGCAGGCCGGGTAATCGCCTCCGTTATCCGATGACACCCAGCCGGCGTAGGCTCCGACGCTGACGCTCTTGTCTGCTCCCGTAACCGTTATGGATGCACCTTTCGCCGCCTGTCCGAAGCCGTTAGCATTCCCCAATCGGCCGCGCCCGTGCCTGGCTACGATACCGCCTATGCAGCTGTCCGGACCGGGAGCGTTCACCGTAATCGAACCGTCGTTCTTTGCTCCCGTGACGTTGCCAGTAGCCGCATAGACCTTTGTTCCGATGACCCGCCCGAACACGCCTCCGACATATACCGTCAGGGGCACGTTCACCTCGATCGAGCCGTGGTTTGTATTGCAGGTCGCCCAGGAGGTGTTCGTATGGGAAACGTTGGGTATGGTCGTGTTACCAACCACACCGGCGACGTAAAAAACCTCCTTGCTTTCATTGCCAAGACCGCCTGACAGTTTCACGCTACCGCTGTTCTGTCCTGTTATGAGGCTTTTTGTGGGAAGCCCACTTCCATCCATATACCCGGCCACGCCGCCGAGCATCACCTGTCCGCCGTCCTGCGCAAGGTCCACGGTTAAAGGAGCTTTGTTATACACTGTATTGAACTTCGATGAGCTTTGGCCGATGACGCCGCCGACCATAGTCCGCTGCGCAGAATCGTTGTTGATGGTGATTTCGCCATTGTTCGTGCTGCTGCCGGAAACAATGCCGGAGAGACTGCCTCCGATGCCGCCGACTTTAAGGACCTTGATAGAAGACACGGGAGCGACCGTTATGCCGCCGTTGTTCGTACAGGAAACTATATCGCCGGTTTCTACTATAGCTGCAACACCTCCTATTGCAGGCACTGCTCCCTGCGCGGAAATCGCTCCGCCATTGGTGCTGCCAGTTACAGCGGCAACGCCTTCAGCGCCGACCGCCTTTCCGACTACGCCGCCTACAGCAGCAAGAGCGCCGTTTACTTCAATGGCACCGGAGTTGATGCAACCAGCAATAGAACCGTCCGAGAACGCCGCAATGCCTCCCGCCAGCCCGTCTGCCGCCTCACCGGAAACCACAATCTT
>Ga0129311_1001059_pt1 | contig 20887 bp, 17 predicted proteins | sample Go1ome_FD_94435 | JGI IMG/M metagenome (GOLD analysis project Ga0129311, IMG submission 94435) | Western lowland gorrila individual fecal microbial communities from Wisconsin, USA - Go1022B metagenome | ecosystem: Host-associated > Mammals > Digestive system > Large intestine > Fecal | place... | reverse complement strand
CCGTGAGTTAAGAGGAAAGACTCTTGGTATCATGGGATTCGGCCGTATCGGTCAGCGTGTAGGCGAACTTGGCCGTGCATTCAAGATGAACATCGTTGCTTACGATCCGTTCCTTCCGGACGACGTATTTAAGCAGCAGTGCGCAACAAAGGCTTCTATCGACGAGCTGATCAAGGTTGCTGATTTCATCTCCATCCATGTACCGCTGACACCGGAGACAAAGGATCTCTTCAATAAGAAATCCATCGCTGAGATGAAAGACGGCGCTGTTGTTCTTAACATGAGCCGTGGCGGTATCGTAAACGAGGCTGATATGTACGAAGCTCTGAAAGAGGGCAGAATCGGCGGTTACGCAGCAGACGTTATGGAGAACGAGCTTGCAGGCAGCGGCTTAACAGGTAATGATACATTCGCAAGCCCGCTGTTCGAGTGCGATAACTTTATCGTATCCCCGCACATCGGCGCTCAGTCTGTAGACGCTTCCAAGGACATCGGTGCTCACATCGTTGCTAAAGTTAAAGAGGCTCTTGGTTTATAATTCAGAGAACTCAGAAGAACCCGGAGACGGACTGTCGCCGGGTTCTTTTCATTAAGACTTCAAAAATAAGGAGGACATAAAAATGGGCACAATTACGGAGTCAGCAAAGGCTTTCATGCCGAAATTATCTGAAATCAGAAGAGATTTTCACATGCATCCGGAGGTTTCCCAGCATGAGGAAAGAACCGGAAAGAAAGTAGCAGAGTATCTGAAGGAGATGGGATGCGACGAAGTATATGAAAATGTCGGCGGATACGGTGTAGTCGGAGTTATCAAGGGAAAGAAACCGGGTAAAGTCGTTGCTCTCCGTGCGGATATGGACGCATTACAGATCCAGGAGATGAATGAGGTTCCTTATAAGTCCCAGAATGACGGTGTTATGCATGCCTGCGGACATGACAACCACATGACAGGTCTTCTCGGTGCTGCAATGCTTCTCTGCGAGAGAAGAGAAGAGATTGCAGGAACTGTAAAGCTGATCTTCCAGCCTGCAGAGGAGATGTCTCCGGTTGGCGGATCCAGAGGAATGCTCCATTCCGGATATATGGATGATGTGGAGGCTGTATTTGGTCTTCATGTATGGCCGGATCTGCCGCACGGCAAGATCGGTGTGAAGGCAGGTCCGTTAATGGCTGCAACAGACCACTTTACGATCAATATCCATGGTAAGACTGCCCATGGCGCAAAACCGAATCAGGGTATTGACGCTGTTGTTCTCGGTTCCCAGTTCGTTATGGCCGCACAGACCATCGTCAGCAGAAAAGTTGATCCGCTCGACAATGCTGTTGTGACATTCGGTATTTTTAACGCAGGAACAAGATACAATATTATCGCAGGTGACTGTACACTGGATGGAACCGTTCGCACATTAAATGAGGATACCCGCGCGATGATCGAGGATTCCATGAGAAAGACTCTCGATGGTCTCTGCTTACAGTCCGGCGCAACTGCCGATATCAACTATGGCCACGGCTATCCGGCTCTCGTAAACCACGAGGAGGACGCTGAGCTGATCCGCGATACAGCAATCAAGCTCTTCGGCAAAGATGATGTTGTGGATGTAAAACTCCCGGCAATGCCGGCAGAGGACTTCTCTTTCTACCTGAAAGAAAAGAAAGGTGCATTCGTATGGCTCGGTACTGCTAAACCGGATCAGGACCCGGTATGGCCGTTACATAACAGCCGTTTTGATGTGGACGAGGATATCCTCTGGAGAGGTTCCTCCCTGTTAGCGCAGACTGCGATCGATTATTTAAATAAATAATGGATGATCCTGGGGCGGCGGTTGGAGTAGAACTCCGGCTGACCGCCCTGTTTTGTCCATGCGGACAGAAGCTGAAAATGCATGGTGAAACCGCGATAACGAAAGGGATCTGTTTGGAGGATTCCTTACAGCAGGAGGAAACAATATGACAGCAGAAACCGCGATCCTCATAGTCGCGATCGTGACAGGTCTTGGGCTTATCGGGGCAATCCTTTTTGTGTTATTTAAAGTCCGGCAGATCTCACAGGAATTCTTTGGTACTCCGAATCTGGTGGAGGGATTGAAACGTCAGGAAGCGCTGGAGGATGACACGCCGAAGTCGGTGTCCGGAATGACGAGGGTGGAACTTCCGCGGATCGAGAAGGATTTCCCGGAATTTCACTGGCCGGAGTGGAAACAGAGGTGTGAGAATCAGTTAAAGGGCTATCTGGAGGCACTGGAGCACCGGAATCTCTCCTACCTCGGAAAGGTGTCTGTGTCCTTAAAGGATCAGGTACGGCTGAAGATCGAGGAGATGGAGGAGAAGGAGATCCGGGAGGAATTTGACGCCATCAAGGTCCATCAGACGGAGATATCCAGATACGACAAAGATCCGGGAAAATGCCGGATCCGGATCCAGTCCGCGGTGGAGTACCTGCACACATTAAAGACGCCGGATAAAAAGAGAAATGTGGAGCAGGAAAAAGAACAGCACCGCTTCAATATGGAGCTGGTCTACATCCAGGATATCACAAAGATACGCGATGGAGAGACTGCTATCGGTGTCAGCTGTCCCCACTGCGGCGCCCCGATTGCCGGTCTTGGCGATCGGGTCTGCCCATACTGTGGCGGCGCTGTGGAACCGGTGAATGTGAGAGTGTGGGAGCTGCATCGGATCGAGGAAGTGTGAAGAAAAGCTTAAAATGCGTATAGAAAAGACTCTGGAGTTCTGATGTATATGATCAGAATTCCAGAGTCTTTTTATTACCGAAATAAATTATTTCGCCTTTGTAACTTCCCGCTTTTTGATCTCCGGTAAGATCAGACCAAGTGCTGTGAGCACTACCGGTGTGATTACATTTAATGCTGTGGAAGCGATATCGCCTTCAACATACATTCCGAGGAGACAGCAAGCTGCGGTTACGAAGAAGCACCAGCCGCCTGCAACAAGGGCAACTGTCTGGTTCTTTGTAAATTTGTACTCCGGGTTGAACTTGTTGAGGGATTTTCTGAGAGCAATGTATGCTGCGAATACCCACAAGTAACGAAGCGGCATGGTTACAGAGTTCAGTTTGTTTAACTGAGTCAGAACGGATGCAGCACCCGGTACGAAGGACTGGATCAGGATGATGCTGCCGGATAAGCAGATAACCATCTTGATACCGTTGATGTATGCGCCATGCTCATTCTTCTTTAAGAGACCGGACGGAACGAACTGTCTTGCGTCCTCGTTGTCAAGAAGTATACGAAGCGGAGCGTCGATACTTAATACAAGTGTGGAGAACTGACCGATGGCGTTGCATGCTGCGTAGATAACGAGCAGGAGGTTGCCAACGTGGTAGTACTCACCGAGCTTCTGGAAGGACCAGTAAGCGCCGTTGGAAACGTAGGACTTGAAGCTGTCTGTGCTCTCGTTGATGACAGCCGGATCAAACATCATGCCCATCGCGATACTTCCGAGGATCGCGCAGACCATAACCATAACGGCTAACATGATCATACCCTTCGGGAATCCCTTGGACGGATCTTTTACCTTATTTACATAAGGGGAGATCTTCTCGCATCCGCCGACTGCGAATACAAGGATGGAGAGGGATGTGAAGTAGTTCACGTTGAACTGCGGGATCAGACCTTTTACTGTGTAATCAGCAGATACGAAACCGCCGTTCGGGTTGATGACCGGTGCTGCGAACATCATTAAGATGAACAGGATGGACATTACGAACATACTGGAACCAGCGATCGTCGCTAATTTCTTTAACGGGTTTAAGCCGCGGCTTGCAACCCAGCAGAAGAACAGGAACACAGCGAGTGTTGCCATCTGTACTGCGATCGTCGGGAATGTGTCGTAAGTGGAGCCGTTCTGGAATACCATCCAGCTTAATGCCTTTAATCCGCCGCTGCCTTTACTTGCAATGTAAGTTACATGGCAAGCCCAGTAAGTCCAGCCTGCGTAATAAGCGCATTTCGGGCCGATCGTTTCATGGATCCAGGAGCTTACGCCGCCGCCGGACTGTTTGAAGGCGGAGCCGAGCTCACCTACCATCAGGGCATACGGCACGAAGTAGAGTGCGAACATCAGAACCCAGCTGAAGATTACCTGTACTCCGTTGAAGTAAACGAAGCCATTCAGCACGTTTCCGAATCCCCAAACCGTGGAGAATGCCATGAAGGCCAGGGTGTACCAGTCGATTTTCTTGGTGTTTTCCATAAGAAACCTTCCTTTGATATAAAATTGTATTTGTCCGCGTAGCACGAACTTGTCTAGTATAACATATAATTATGGAAATATGAACAATTTATTATGAGAAAAAAATTGGAAATCAATTAAGAAAATTTGGTAAAAATCATAAAAATGCAGGAAAAAGGTCAGATTGGAAGAATTATCTAAAGAAAAATGGGGAGCGGAGAGAAAAATGAAACGGACGGGGGATTGGGGCAGTGGTGTGGGAACATCAATGAAAAACAGATGTCCTTGTGAAACGGACAAATGTGACAAAAGTCACGGAAAAAACAGAGAATCCACTGCATATTTATTCGGAATATTGGATGCAGGGGGTGCGGTGGGAGATGCCCTTATTTAAATAGGAAATCTTTGAAAAAACGAAATAAAAGAAACGTATTCTATATGATGGAGAAATATGGTAGAATATATTGATACATGTTCTGTTTTTACAGAAGCAGGGTGGTAACTATTCAGTAGGTCTGCGCACTTGCATGGGGAATGAAAAAGCGGAGGACAGTATTCCGGGAACAGATGCACAAATGAGGCAGTGTTTCCGGGAAAACAAAAGAAAAATCAGAAGAGGATAGGTACAAAATATGGGTTATACAGGATTTGAGCGTCTGTGGCTGTTCTTTGCGTTCAGCTTTTTCGGCTGGGTCCTCGAGACGGTGACAGCGGCAGTGCGGCAGAGACGGTTTGTAAACAGAGGTCTCGTGAATGGGCCGTTCTGCGTGCTTTACGGTATTACGGGAACCGCGATGCTTGTTGTCTGCCGGGAACTGCACGGAATCTGGCTGTTTCTCGGCAGTATGATCTTTTCGACCCTGGCGGAGTGGATCGCTGGCCATGTGATCGAGAGGATGTACCATGAGCGGTGGTGGGACTATTCCCACATGAAATGGGACCTGGACGGATATATCTGTGTGCCGGTGTCTATCGTATGGGGCGTTCTTGGTGCCGCTACGATGCGGTGGGGTGCACCGGTCCTGGTGCGGGTATTCCGGATGCTCCCGCGGACTCCGGGGCATCTGATCGTGTGGATTCTGGCGGCTGTGCTGGCGCTAGATGTCACGGCGACCTTATGTATCTTATCCGGCAGAAGCCGCAGGATCCGCCAGTGGGAAGGCGTGGATTCCTGGCTCACAGGTGTGAGCTCAAGGCTCGAGCGGAAGATCTATGGCTGGGTGGACCGCCGTATCCAGAACGCCTACCCGGAGGCAGTATACCGGGAGGAGCTCCAGGCGGAGGCTGAGCAGAGAAAGACGATATTCGCCTACGGCCTCTGTTTTTACAAGATCGCGCTGCTTCTGGTAGTCGGCGCGTTTCTCGGAGATATCGTGGAGACGATCTTCTGCCGGGTGACGGCGGGCGTATGGATGAGCCGCAGCAGCTTTGTCTGGGGACCGTTCAGTATCGTCTGGGGCGTGGCCCTGGCTGCAGCGACGATGCTGCTGTACCGCTACCGGAAGTATTCCGACCGGTTCCTGTTCTTTATGGGAACATTCCTCGGCGGTGCCTACGAGTACACCTGCAGTGTCTTGACGGAAATGCTCTTTGGAAAAGTTTTCTGGGACTACAGCAAGATCCCGTTTAACCTTGGCGGGCGAATCAATCTTTTGTATTGCTTTTTCTGGGGAATTGCGGCTGTGGTATGGATCAAGGGTATCTATCCGGTAATGTCAGCCTGGATCGAGAAGATTCCGATGAGCTTCGGAAAGGCAGCGACATGGTTTCTCCTGATATTTTTCTGCGTGGACATGGCGGTCTCCGGGTTGGCCCTTATGCGAAGCAGTGAGAGGGAAAAGGGAATCCCCGCGGATTCCGCCTGGCAGCAGGTGATGGATGAGCATTATGGGGATGAGGTGCTGAAAAAGATCTATCCGAATGCGCTGAAAGTAGAGTAAGCATGGTTTCCGGCAGACAATCCGGTGAAATTATGGTAGTATATACATATGAAAGAAAAAGGAGCGTGAATACAGATGACGATGCATAATCATGCCGAAGTCGGCGAAATATCTGAGCGGATCGTCCTGGTAGGAGATCCGAATCGGGCGAAGTATATCGCGGAACATTATCTGGAAGATGCGGTGCTTGTGAATGATGTGCGGTGTGCGTACTGCTATACGGGAATGTTTGAGGGAGTACGGGTATCTGTGATGGCAGTCGGAATGGGCGGACCGTCTATGCTGATCTACGCCACGGAGCTCTGCAGGGATTATGGCTGTAAGATCCTGGTGCGGGCAGGTACCTCCGGCGGCTACCGGGACGAAATGAAAAACTTCGATATCGTCCTGTCTCAGGCAGTCAGCACCACCAGCGGGATCAATGACAACATGTTCAACGGACATTTCTCACCGGTGGCGGATTTCGGACTTTTGAGCACAGCAAAACGCATTGCGGACGAGGAACATCTCGTGACATATGTGGGCGGAACGGTCTGCAACGACAGACTTTACCGTGACGAAAATTATAAGTCGAAGATGTGGAAGAAGTATGGCATGCTGTGCTCGGAGCAGGAAGGCTGCGCATTTTACACGGCGGCCGCAGAATTTGGATGCCGGGCTCTGATGATGGTGGGAATCACAACAGGAATCCGCTATGACGAGAACGGACAGGAGCTCTTTGTGGACCTTCCAGATCGGGAACATGCCCAGTCCATGGATGATCTGGTGCGGCTGGCGCTTAAGACGGCGGCGCATGCGGAGTAAGGAGAGGTGTGCAGGAAAGACCAGCTTATAGCAGGAGCAGATTCTTCTGATCTGGAATGTTAAGGATCGTAATAGTGATAAGATGCAAAAAGAGGACACTGCACATTACATGCAGTGTCCTCTGACGTTTATCAGCTTATGAAGCCAGCCAGATTAATCGATCAGATCTGCGGACCAGCGGCAACGAGGGCTTTACCAGCTTCGTTGCTCTCATATTTTGCAAAGTTCTTGACGAATCTGCCTGCGAGGTCTTTTGCCTTCTCTTCCCAGTCAGCTACATTTGCGTATGTATCGCGCGGGTCGAGGATCTTGGAATCAACGCCCGGAAGCTCGGTCGGAACTTCGAAGTTGAAGTGCGGGATCTTCTTTGTCGGAGCGTTTAAGATGTCGCCGTTTAAGATTGCGTCGATGATTCCACGTGTATCTTTGATGGAGATACGCTTGCCGGTTCCGTTCCATCCGGTATTTACAAGGTATGCCTTAGCGCCGCTCTTTTCCATTCTCTTAACAAGCTCTTCCGCATATTTTGTCGGATGGAGCTCCAGGAATGCCTGTCCGAAGCAAGCGGAGAAGGTCGGTGTCGGCTCTGTGATTCCGCGCTCTGTACCAGCAAGCTTTGCTGTGAAACCAGACAGGAAGTAGTACTTTGTCTGCTCCGGAGTAAGGATGGATACCGGCGGAAGTACGCCGAATGCATCTGCGGAGAGGAAGATCACGTTCTTAGCTGCCGGACCTGCGGAGATCGGGCGAACGATATTTTTAATATGGTCGATCGGATAGGAGACACGTGTGTTCTCGGTTACGCTCTTGTCAGCAAAATCGATCACGCCGTCTTTATCAAGTGTTACGTTCTCGAGAAGAGCATCGCGCTTGATCGCGTTGTAGATATCCGGCTCGGATTCTTTATCAAGGTTGATAACTTTAGCGTAGCAGCCGCCCTCGAAGTTGAATACTCCGTTGTCGTCCCAGCCGTGCTCGTCATCACCGATCAGGAGACGCTTCGGATCTGTGGAAAGAGTTGTCTTACCTGTTCCGGAAAGTCCGAAGAAGATCGCCGTGTTCTTGCCTTCCATATCTGTGTTAGCAGAGCAGTGCATAGATGCGATGCCCTTTAACGGAAGGTAGTAGTTCATCATGGAGAACATACCTTTCTTCATTTCTCCGCCGTACCAGGTGTTGATGATAACCTGCTCGCGGCTTGTGATATTGAAGACAACGGCTGTCTCGGAGTTTAAGCCGAGTTCCTTGTAGTTCTCAACTTTTGCCTTGGATGCGTTGTAAACAACGAAATCCGGCTCGAAGTTCTCAAGCTCTTCAGCAGTCGGCTTGATGAACATGTTCTTTACGAAGTGTGCCTGCCAAGCGACCTCAACGATAAAACGGATCGCCATGCGGGTGTCTTTGTTTGCGCCGCAGAATGCGTCGACAACGAAAAGTCTCTTGTTGGAGAGCTCTTTTAATGCGATATCTTTTACTGCCTTCCAGGTTTCCTGGGAAGCCGGATGGTTGTCATTCTTGTACTCGTCAGAAGTCCACCATACAGTATCTTTGGAATTTTCATCCACAACGATAAATTTATCTTTCGGTGAACGGCCGGTGTAGATACCGGTCATAACATTAACTGCTCCGAGTTCGCTGACCTGTCCTTTTTCATAGCCTTCGAGTTCCGGTTTCATTTCCTCCTCGAATAACATTTCGTAAGACGGGTTGTAGACGATCTCTGTGGTTCCGGTGATGCCATACTTGCTTAAATCAATCTTTGCCATCGCTTATCTAACCTCTTTTCATAAATTTGGTCCCGACCGCAGTGGGGCAGGACTATCGTCTTGTACATGTTCAGGTTTGAACAGGTACCATTACCTGGAAATTTTACAGGCAATAATGATATCTTTCACTTCCATTATACATGAAATTTGGACAAAATCAACAACAAAATGGCAGACTTTGTTAAAATAATATCATTCTTTTGACGGATGCTGTTTTTCATACCGAAATTTTAAGAAAATAAAGTAAAGACATTATTTTCAAAGGAAAAGCAGAAATATGAGATTGACAAAATTAGATAGTTGTACTATCATCCAAATTAGATGATAGTACAACTATCTGGAGCGAAATTGTGTTAAAATTTGCATGGCGGTGAGACAGGACGGATATGAACGAGGGAGTCCGCCGGGATTTACGATCTTGTAATTCTATGGAACAGGAATAAGATACGCAGATAGCGTGAAGCCGGGAGAGCAAAAGTAACGCGATATTTGGAGGAGACTTTATGGACCAGACAGGAAGAAAGATCACGAAGATCGCCCGTGAGGTTGGAAAGTTCACGGTGCAGACCATGAAGGAAGAGGGGATCGGAACAGCAGAATTCGATTTTATCCATCTCTTGCGCCACAATCCGGGAATCACCCAGACGGAGGTACGGGAGACGCTTAAGATCGATAAAGGCGCCGCGGCGAGGCGGGCGGCAAGCCTGGAGGCAAAAGGGTATCTCGAGAGAAGGCCGAATCCGGCGGATGGAAGAAGCCAGCTGCTTTACGCGACGAAAAAGGCGGAGGCATTAAAGAATTCGAAGGCGAGCATCGAGGCTGTCTTTTATGAGTGGCTGCTGGCGGAGCTGCCGGAGGAGGAGAAAAACGCATTCTGTGAGACGCTCGACAAACTGTACTGGCGGTCGAAGAATGAGCGGAGAGCTGGATTTGTGGATGTAGCGGAGTTAGTGGAGAAGCATAAGGAAGAGAATATAGAGGGTACAGATGAATAAAAACAGACACTCCAGAAGAAGCTGCTTCAGAGAGAAATCGGTAACTCAGAAAAGTTTATAAGACTTCAGGAAAGAAGAGCAATGGAAAAGAAAAATTTTCGTCCGGATAAGATCATGGCGTATTTCCGGGCAGAATGGAAGGTTCTGGCATTGATCACGGTGTCGGGATTGATCTATAACCTGGGTCTCGTGGCGGGACCATGGTTTGAGGGAAAGATGGCGGGCTGCCTGATGCAGATCCTGACTGGGACGGAGCGTTTTCCGGCGATGCTCCGGCTGGCGCTCGCCTATGTGATCGTGATCGGAACGGTGCAGCTGGCGAGATATATCAAGCGGTTCTATGTGCGCCGGTTCGCCAACAATGTAAACCGGCGGATGAAGCGGATCCTGTACCGGACATTGATACATAAATCCCGTGTGGAGCTGGAAAAAGAGGGCACCGGAAACGTCATCACGAAGGCAATCTCCGACGTGGATGACTGCGTGGAAGGCATGAGAAAGTTTACCACGGAGATCTTTGATACAGGTGTGGCGCTTTTCGGATATGTGTGCATGCTGCTCTATTACGACTGGAGACTGACGCTATGTTCCCTGATCTTTCCTCCGTTTTCCTATATTATAGCGGAGAAGATGAAACGGATTGTCCAGACAACGGGAGCAGCATACAAGGAGCAGACCGGAAAGCTCAACGCGGTGACCCTGGACCGGATCACCAACGCTATCACATACCGTGTTTTCGGATGTGAGAAGGAGCGCGGGGAGAACTACGAGGTCCACTTAAAAGAGTATGAACATGCAGCCGTGAAGGCGAATATCTGGAATGCGGCTCTGCCGCCGGTCTACAAGGTGATCGCCATGGCGGGAACTGTGATGATTTTGTACTTTGGTTCAAGAAATATCCTCGGAATGGGCTGGACAACATGGGATGTGGCAGTATTTACCACATTCCTGGCATGTTACACGAAGCTCTCCGATAAGTCCTCGAAGGCGGCGAAGCTTTTCAATGCGGTCCACAAGGCGCAGGTTTCCTGGAAGAGGATCCATCCGTACATGGAGCGGGCGGCTGAGACTGTGGAGAAAGATGAGATCGCGGCGCAGAATGAAAACTACAGTGCTGAAAGCTCCGCCAAGGCTGTGAAGAATGGACCGGGAGGCAGTGCGGCGCGTAAATCCGGGCAGCAGTCAGAAAAGAACAGCGTCAAAGAAAACGTAGTCGCTGCCGATCATCTCACCTTCGCCTATCCGGGCAGTGATCCGATTTTTAAGGATATTTCCTTCACTGCGAAACCAGGCCAGATCATTGGCATTACGGGTCCGGTGGCATGCGGAAAATCTACACTGGGAAAGAGCTTTCTCTGCGAATATCCGTATGAGGGTCATCTGACTTACGGCGGCAGGGAGCTTTCCTCCTACACGGAAAACGAGCGGAGCCGGATCATCGGGTATCTTGGACATGATCCGGAGCTTCTGGGAGACAGCGTGGAAAACAACGTGCTCCTGGGAAATGATGACAACGTCTGGACATGGCTTAGGGCTGTATGTCTCGACGAGGAGGTCCGGCAGATGGAGGAGAAGGAGAAGACCGTTGTGGGAAACAGTGGCGTCCGTCTCTCGGGCGGGCAGGCGGCGCGTCTCGCGTTGGCGAGAACACTCTGCCATGGAAAGCCGGTGCTGGTTCTGGATGATCCGTTCTCGGCGCTTGACAGAAATACAGAAAAACAAGTATTTGAGCATGTGAAGGAGCTCTCGAAAGACAGGATCGTGTTCCTGATCTCCCACAGACTATATCTGTTCCCGGAGTTCGACCAGGTGATCTGGATGGACCAGAAGATGGGAACATGCAGCAGCCATGAGAGGCTGATGGCGGAAAATCCGCAGTACGCGGAGCTTTACAGGGCGCAGGTTTCGGAGAAAGACGAAAATATTCTGTCAAGTGAGAAAAAGGATCATCCTGACGGCGCATAGAAATATGAAGATACTGAATAGACAACGAAAAGAAGCGGAAATCGCGGGAATCGCGGGAATCCATCAGGGAGACAGCATGAAAATTCTGGGGAGAGGAGATGAAGATCATGACTGCAAATAGACGTATCAGCGCGGCATCGATCATCGGAAATACCGTCGCGCGGGAAAAATGGCTTTCCATCGGAATCGTTCTGACGGTGACGGGGGCCGTTGTCATTTCCCTGCTTCCGCCTCTCGTTCTCGGAAAGATCATTGACCGGATCGCCGGTGGAAATTTTCCGGGATTTTCCATGGCGGCGGAGTATTTTCTGCTGATCCTTTTGACGGGGGCGCTGGAGTCCTTGAGAGAGAGCTTCCTGACTGTGTTTGGACAGAAGATGACCCATGCGTTCCGAAGCGAGCTCTCGAAGAAGCTTGTCCGGCTGAGCGCTGACACATTAAATAAGGAAGAGCCAGGTGCTGTGGTATCCAGGTTTGTGGGCGATGTAGATACCGTGGAGGCATTGTTTACCTCCGGAATCATCAGCATGTTCTCGGATGCCTGCAGAGTCATCAGTATCTTTGCAGTGATCTGGTTCCAGAACCGAGGGCTTGCGCTGCTTCTTGTTGTATTGATTCCGGTGATCTTTGCGTTCACTAGAATCGTCCAGAAGCGGATGCTGACGGCGCAGTTAGAGAACCGCGCGGCAGTGAGTCGTGTCACAAACCATGTTCCGGAGACGATCCGGTGTATCAGAACGATCCATACGCTTGGAAAAGAGACGTATATGGAGAAACGGTATGATGACTATATCGGGGAGAGCTATTCGGCAATCGAGAAGACGAACTTTTACGACGCTGTTTACTCGCCGTTGATCCTGTTCCTGAATGCGGTGGCGGTGGCGATCGTCATGCTGCTTGCGGCATCCGGAAACCCGAAGATCCTGGCACTGTTCGGCATGTCCGTGGGAAAATCTGTCGCAGTCATCAACTATATTTCTCAGGTATTCTCGCCGATCGAGAACCTCGGCATGGAGATCCAGACGATCCAGTCAGCGGTTGCGGGTGTTTACCGGATCAACGAGTTTCTGGCGAAGCCGGAGAGGGAGATGGTGGAAGAGAGAGCATTTGTGGATTCCAGACATTTCGAAAATACAGAACCATGCGTAGAGTTTAAAGATGTCACCTTCGGCTACGACGGCCACATCGTTTTAAATGACCTGAATTTCGCAATCTATCCGGGCGAGCAGGTAACGCTGACAGGACGTACCGGCGCCGGAAAGAGTACGATCTTTAAGCTGCTTTTAGGGCTCTATCGCCCGAATTCCGGTGAGGCTCTGATTGAGGGCGAGGCGGCATATCGGCTCTCTGACAAGGAGAAAAGAAAGAAGTTCGGCTATGTGGAACAGTCCTTTCATATGGTTCCGGGCACAGTCCGCGACCAGATCACACTGTTTGACCCGGCGATCGGGGACGAGGCGGTGCAGGCGGCCGCGAAGCTCGTGGGACTCCATGGGACGATCGTGAGCCTGGCTGATGGCTATGACACATTATGTAAACCGGAGATATTCTCCCAGGGTCAGTGGCAGCTCTTATCCATCGCGAGAGCCGTTGCCGGTGAGCCGAGGATCCTGCTGCTCGATGAGATCACGGCGAACCTTGACGCGGAGACGGAGGAGATGGTGCTCCGGGCATTAAAGAGCGCGTCGGAAGGACGTACTGTTATCTCGATTTCCCACCGTGTCTACCAGAAGGACGGAACTGGGCGGCTCATTACCGTGTATGGATAGGGATTTTCTGAACTGAAAACCCCGTACAATACAGTTATGGCAGCGGATTTTGCCGATTTGGAATGCGAAGCATCGGCAAAATCGGTTACAGTTCATGTAAGCATGAACTGTAACACCAGATCAGGTATTTAGCGATTGGGAGCTGATTTATATTTACAAATGTTGACAGTGGGAATATAATAAGCCGAAGAAATCCTCGAGATTTTGTTTGACTGGAGGCGAAATCATGTCAATTTTATTTGCGATCATATTCCTTGTCGTGATCTTTAAGTGCGTTGGTCTTGTGCTTGGCGTATGTGGAAAACTTCTCGGCGCGGTGCTGAGCTTGTTTGGATTTATCTTATCCATCGCTGTCGGGGCAATCGTATTCGGACTTTCCGCGGCATTTGCATTGGTGCTGTTATGCATCGCGGCGGGATGGCTGTTGATCAAGCTGATATTTTAAAGATCGTGTGTTCAGAATAGACACAGAAAGTGTGAGACTCCGGGATGGTGATGCCGGCCTGCAAAATCCGTCCCGGAGTCTTGACAAACATGGAAAAATCCATTAAAATCCATCATATATGCATATCAGACAGGCATTGAAGAGGGAAAGTAGATGAATGGCGGCATCCCAGAGAGGAAGCAGACGGTGAGAGCTTCTATGTGCGCGTCGTTGAACCGGCCTCGGAGCTTTGTGCGAGAGATGTGGAAAACAGCAGTGAAAACAGACTGCTGCTGTGAATGACTGCATTGCTAAGTACAGCGTAGATCCGGCGTTAACGGATATCAGAGGAGAGTTCCCGTAAAGTGTGGGAGCTAATTTGGGTGGTAACGCCGGCTGTCGGTCCCTTTTGTGGACGACAGCCTTTTTCGTTTCCGCGGGGAGTGCCCTGGAACGGAACAGGCGTCCTGCATCCTCGGAAATTTTAGATGTATGCAATCCAAGAATTCATATAAAGGAGAAAAGCAATGGCAAGAGAGAAGAAACTTGTGGAATCCATCACTTCTATGGAAGACGATTTCGCGCAGTGGTACACAGACGTTGTAAAAAAAGCAGAATTATGTGATTATGCAAGCGTAAAGGGCTGCATGGTCATCAAACCGGACGGATACGCGATCTGGGAGAACATCCAGCATGAACTGGACAAGCGCTTCAAAAAAGCAGGCGTAAAGAATGTTTACATGCCGTTATTCATCCCGGAGAGCTTACTTGATAAAGAGAAAGACCATGTAGAAGGCTTCGCGCCGGAGGTAGCATGGGTAACACAGGGAGGTCTTGAGCCGCTTCAGGAGCGTCACTGCGTCCGCCCGACATCCGAGACTCTGTTCTGTGATTTCTACCAGAAAGACATCCACTCCTACCGTGACCTTCCGAAGGTATACAACCAGTGGTGTTCCGTAGTAAGATGGGAGAAGACGACAAGACCGTTCCTCCGCTCCAGAGAGTTCTTATGGCAGGAAGGCCATACCGCACATGCGACAGCAGAGGAAGCTCAGGAGAGAACGATCCAGATGTTAAACCTCTATGCAGATTTCTGCGAGGATTTCCTTGCGATCCCGGTCGTTCGCGGACAGAAGACAGATAAAGAAAAATTCGCAGGTGCTGAGGCAACCTATACCATCGAGTCCTTAATGCATGACGGAAAGGCACTCCAGTCCGGAACCAGCCACAACTTCGGCGATGGTTTTGCAAAGGCTTTCGGCATCCAGTATTCCGATAAGGACAACCAGTTAAAATATGTTCACCAGACCTCCTGGGGTATGACAACACGTATGATCGGTGCCATCATCATGGTACACGGTGACAACGAGGGTCTTGTTCTTCCGCCGAACGTAGCTCCGACCCAGGTTGTGATCGTTCCGATCCGCCAGCAGCAGGAGGGCGTTCTTGAGAAGGCAAGAGAGGTTGAGGAAGTCCTCTCCAACTTCCGCGTAAAGGTTGATGATTCCGACAAGAGCCCGGGCTGGAAGTTCTCCGAGTCCGAGATGAGAGGAATCCCGGTCCGTGTTGAGTTAGGACCGAAGGATATCGAGGCTGGTCAGGCTGTTTTAGTACGCCGTGATACCCACGAGAAGATCACAGTCGCTTTAAGCGAGATCGCAGAGAAGGTGGATGAGCTCTTAAAGACCATCCAGCACGACATGTACGAGCGCGCGAAAGCACATCGTGACGCCCACACCTACGACGCACACAACATGGAAGAGATGAAGGACATTGCTGACAACAAGCCGGGATTCATCCGTGCGATGTGGTGCGGCTGTCAGGAGTGCGAGGACAAGTTAAAAGAGCAGGTCGGCGTTACATCCAGATGTATGCCGTTCAAGCAGGAGAAGCTTGCTGAGACCTGCGTATGCTGCGGCAAACCGGCAACCAAGATGGTTTACTGGGGCAAGGCATATTAATGAAACGATGGAATATTAGGGACCTGACGCTGGGAGGGCTTTTTACAGCCCTCATCTGCGTCGGGGCTTTTCTTAAGATCACGATTCCTGTCCAGCCAGTGCCCATGCACTTTACGCTGCAGTTTTTCTTTGTGCTGCTTGCGGCGCTTTTACTTGGGGCAAAGCGGGCGTTTTTCAGCGTGCTGACATATCTGGTGATCGGATTATGTGGGATCCCGATCTTTGCCACGGGCGGCGGTCCGGCGTATCTTTTAAAGCCTACATTCGGCTTTTTGATCGGATTTGCGGCGGTGGCCTATGTGACGGGACGTGTATATGAGATCAGGAAAAGTACATCTTTTTCCTGGCTTTTATTTTCTGCATTCTGGGGACTTCTCGCAGACTATGGCTGTGGGATGATCTATTTTTATGTGTGCAGCAATTTTGTCCTTGGCGTAAGCGTCGGATGGAAGGTCGTGTTTGTCAACTGCTTTCTTCTGACGGTCGGTGAGGATTTTATTTTATGTGTTCTGGCGGCAGTTCTGGCGAAACGGCTGATCCCGGTTCTTAAGAATCTGGGGAAATGATTACTAATTTATAAGGAGGAAACCGGACCGGTGAGAATTGAGATGCCCTATGAGGCGGAATGGATCATTGACAATATACGAAGCCATGGATACGAGGCATTTATCGTCGGAGGCTGTGTCCGGGACGCAGTCCTCGGGAGAATTCCGGGGGACTGGGACATTACGACCTCCGCAAAGCCGGAGCAGGTGAAGGAGATCTTCGGGAAAACCGTGGATACAGGCCTTAAGCATGGAACGGTGACGATCATTAAGCATGGAAGCGGCTATGAGGTCACCACATACCGGATCGACGGGGAGTATCTGGACGGAAGACATCCGGAGACGGTTGAGTTTACGCCGGATCTCAGGGAAGATCTAAAGCGCCGGGACTTTACGATCAACGCCATGGCATACAGCCATGAGACGGGGATCGTGGATGAGTTTGAGGGCATGGAAGATCTGAAGCGCCGGGTGATCCGGTGCGTCGGCTGTGCGAAGGACCGGTTTACGGAGGACGCGCTGCGGATCCTCAGGGCAGTGCGGTTTGCGGCACAGCTGGATTTTGTGATCGAGAATGAGACGTACAAGGCCATTGCTGAGATCGCGCCGAATCTCGTCCATGTGAGCAAGGAGCGGATCCAGGTGGAGCTTACGAAGCTTCTGCTGTCGGATCATCCGGAGAAGATCTGGATGGTGGACGCGACGGGAATCGCAGAGTATGTGACGCCAGGATTTACGGAGGTGTTTGAGCGGGAGCTGGAGAGCAGAAGTTCCAGGGATCTGCTAAAGGAATGCTGGGCTGGCATCGCTGCGCTTCCGGCGGACAAATCCCACAGATGGGCTGGTTTCCTGCGGCACATGATGCCGGAGCAGGCGGTGAAGATCCTTCGAGGTCTAAAGCTTGACAATGACACCATCGGAAACGTGAAGAATATGATCACGGCATTCCAGGCACCGCTTGCAGTTGATAAGGTTGAGATCCGGAGACTTTTAAGCCGGGTGACGGAGTACCAGTTCCTCGGAGCCATGCAGTTAAAGAAGCTGGACGGAGATGAGACAGTTCCGGGGATCCTGCAGCTTTTTGAGGAGATCAAAGAGGCCGGAGACTGCGTGAGCCTGAAGCAGCTGGCGGTCAACGGAGGCGATCTTCTCGCAAAAGGTCTGGAAAAAGGAAAGCAGATCGGCGACGGGCTCATGTACCTTTTGAATCTGGTGCTTGAAAAACCAGAATTAAATAAAAAAGATATATTATTAGAGAAAATCAATCAATTTAAAGAGAAATAAAAATGTCAGTAGGGACATCTGCAGAGAATTTTGCAGGTGTCTTTTTTGTGTAATAGGAAATTCCAAGGAATTCCCTATTACACAAAAGGCACTAACGTGCCGATGATGCGCACTCGCGCGAAAATGTAGATTGTCGCAAGCGACCGCGCGAGGCGCGAGAATGTGCCAAGGCACATTTAATTTAACGGCGGGCAGCCAGAAAGCAGGAAAAAACGTACAGGCAGTATTCTGGAAACAGGGGAATAATCCCCCTGTTCATTTCATATCTTGTGCAGAAGGAAATTCCGGCAGCAGGGTGAGGGCCGGAATTGCTGTCGATGGAAAAGGTCAGAGCAGGATATGGGGGGATAGAATCGTGATCGACTGGAAGGAAGAGGCGGAGAAGACGTACGGATTTCGGGTGGATGTGCTGCGGAGAGGACGAGGATCCTGGATCCTTGAGACGGATCTGGGACTGAGGCTTTTAAAGGAATATCGTGGAAGTGTGAACCGCCTGGAGTTTGAGGAGGCGGTTTTGCAGTCTTTAGATGGAATGGAGACTCTGAAGGCGGACCAATATGTGAGAAATTCTGAGGGGGAGCTGTTGTCGACGGCGGAGGATGGGACCAGATATATTGTGAAGGAATGGTTCGCGGACCGGGAATGTGACCTGAAGGATGAAAAAGAGGTATTGTCGGCGGTGCGGGCATTGGCGCTTCTGCATCGGCAGTTCCGCATGATCGAACGGCAGGAAACGTGGAATATGAGATCCATGATCTCACTGCCGCTCTTTGAAGCCATGCGTCGCCACAACCGGGAGTTAAAGAAGGCGAGGACATTTATCCGCGGAAAGCGGAAGAAAAATGAATTTGAGCTCCGCGTGATCGAAAATTTTGAAATTTTCGCGGCCCAGGCTGTGGAAGCAGAGCAGGGCATGGAAAAGCTGTATGAGATTCACGGAAAAGAGATCGCAGATGGGTATGCGGTCTGCCATGGGGAGCCGGATTACCACCATATCCTGATCGGAGATGGGTACGCGGCGGTGACGGAGTTCAACCAGATGCACCTGGGTGTCCAGATGGAGGACCTGTATTATTTCCTCAGGAAGATTATGGAGAAGCATGACTGGAACGAGCGGCTGGGGCGGCAGATCATGGAGTCCTACGAACGGGTGCTGCCGGTTTCGGAAGTGGAGCGGCAGGTGCTTTATTACCTGTTTTTATATCCGGAAAAGTATTGGAAACAGATCAATTTTTATTACAACGCCAACAAGGCCTGGGTACCCGCGAAGAGTACGGAGAAGATCAGAAAGCTGGAGGTGCAGCAGGAGGCGAGGGAGAGCTTTATACAGACAGTTATTCAAGGCGTGTAAGGAAAAAGCCAGGGTTACTGTTTGCGCAAGGCGTAAACCAGTAACAAGCCAGGAGATCGGAATTACGGATAAAGAGCAAAAGACTTGCGGAACCAGAGGATAGTGTGATAAGATATGGTATAAAAATGCGGCCGTGAGCGGAAAAATAGTACGGTCGGCAGCAAAGGAGGAAGTCCCATGAAATGTCCGTTTTGTGGTGCCCAGGATACAAAGGTCATCGACTCGCGTCCGGCTGATGACAACAGCTCGATCAGACGCCGCCGCCAGTGCGAGGAGTGCGGAAAGCGCTTTACGACATATGAGAAATTAGAGACACTGCCGCTTATGATCATCAAGAAAGATGATTCCAGAGAACCGTACAATCGTGCGAAGATCGAAAACGGAATCCTTTTGTCATGTCATAAGCGCCCAGTCTCCTCGGAGCAGATCACGAAGATGATCGACGAGATCGAGAAGCAGATCTTCAGCATGGAAGAGCGTGAGATCCCGTCCGTGACCATCGGCGAGCTTGTCATGAAAAAACTCAAGATGGTGGACGAGGTTGCATACGTCCGTTTCGCGTCTGTCTACAGGGAATTTAAGGATGTGAACGCGTTTATGGATGAATTGGCTAAGTTCTTAAATAATAAATAACAGCAAAAGAGGCGGTTTGGCTGTGTACCGGTCTGCAAAAGGGTCACTGAATGACGTTGTTCACCCGGATAAAAACAGGAGCAGGTATGGCTGAAGTGCTGAATTAAGGGTAATATTATGTTTGAAACATTCTATCCGGGGAACTATGTGGACAGCGCATATGAGATCCCGTACGAGAAACTTTATGAGAGAGGATACCGGGGAATCATCTTCGATGTGGACAATACCCTGGTTCCCCACGGGGCACCGGCGGACAAGCAGGCGATCGGGCTCTTTGAGCGGCTCCGCGCCATCGGCTTTTCCACATGCATCCTTTCTAATAATAAGGAGCCGCGGGTATCACCCTTTGCGGACAAGGTGGGAAGTCCCTATATTTTTAAGGGCGGGAAACCGTCGAGAAAAGGCTACGAGCGGGCTATGGACCGGATGAAAACGGACCGTGATACCACTTTTTTTGTCGGCGACCAGCTGTTTACGGACGTCTGGGGCGCAAACAGGACAGGCCTTTATTCGATCCTTGTAAAGCCTATCAATCCAAAAGAAGAGATCCAGATTGTCCTGAAACGGTATCTCGAGGCGGTAGTTCTCATGTTTTACAGGAAACGATTGAAAAAAACGGGGCGGACAGCCGGGGATTTTTGCAAAAAATAGTTGAAAACCGTTGGAGAATAGTATAGAATAGGATAGAATCAGCGATAAGCGTGAAATTTGAAATGAAATAATTGGAAACAGTTTTAAGGAGGATTATCATTTATGGTATCAGCAGGTGATTTCAGAAATGGCGTTACACTTGAAATCGATGGACAGGTTGTTCAGATCTTAGAGTTCCAGCACGTAAAACCGGGTAAGGGTGCTGCTTTCGTTAGAACAAAATTAAAAAACGTTATCAACGGCGGTGTAGTTGAGAGAACATTCCGTCCGACCGAGAAATTCCCGGCAGCAAGAATCGACCGTGTAGATATGCAGTATCTGTATGCAGACGGCGACCTTTACAACTTCATGGATGTTAACACATACGAGCAGATCGCATTATCCACAGATGTTGTCGGTGATGCATTAAAGTTCGTTAAAGAGAACGAGACAGTTAAAGTCTGCTCCTACAACGGCAAGGTATTCTCTGTTGAGGCTCCGTTATTCGTAGAGCTCGAGATCACAGATACAGAGCCGGGCTTCAAGGGCGATACAGCTACAGGCGCAACAAAGCCGGCTACTCTTGAGACAGGCGCTCAGATCAACGTTCCGTTATTCGTTAACCAGGG
>Ga0129311_1001057_pt1 | contig 20925 bp, 16 predicted proteins | sample Go1ome_FD_94435 | JGI IMG/M metagenome (GOLD analysis project Ga0129311, IMG submission 94435) | Western lowland gorrila individual fecal microbial communities from Wisconsin, USA - Go1022B metagenome | ecosystem: Host-associated > Mammals > Digestive system > Large intestine > Fecal | place... | reverse complement strand
CGAAAGAAGTAAGACCCCTTGAAGACGACGAGGTAGATAGGGCAGAGGTGGAAGCGCAGTAATGTGTGGAGCTGACTGTTACTAATCGGTCGAGGGCTTATCCAGGAAGGTCTGGTTGGTTGAAGAAACGGTGAAGATGATTTCAATATGTGGTTTTGAAGGTATGTGTGAGTAGACCAGGCAGAGATGTCTGGTCTTTTTTTGTAAAGCGCAGGTTGACGCAAGAGTCCTCATAGTAGCGGCTTTAAATTGCTTTAAAGCGTTATTATGAGGACCCTTTTTATTATTCTTTCACAAACCCTTTCTTGATCGCATCCTGGATCAGATCATCCGTAATTTCGTAGAGACGCTCGGAGCCGAGCTTTGTCTTGCTCTGCCGGCCGTATACCTGCTTGGAGGTGATTTGGTGCTGCTTCCAGTCATCACCGTTATTGCTGTGGTTTAAGAGAAGCGGCTGGAGATTGTCCATGGCATGGGCATATTTGGATTCAGATGTCTCGCAGTCCTCAAACTCGTCGAAGAGAGCGATGAGTTCATTTTTCTGATCCTCCGGCAGGAGGGAGAAGATACGCTCTTTAGCAGCATCTTCGCGGGCCTTTTGGGTCTTGCGACCTTCCTCATCGTAGGCGAAGGTGTCACCTGCATCAATCTCCACGATATCGTGGATCAGGCACATCAGCATGACCTTTGCGATATCTACGGATTCGTTGGAATACTCACGGAGAAGGTAGGACATGATGGCCATATGCCAGGCATGTTCCGCGTCATTTTCCCGGCGGCCATGGCCGGAGAGATGTGTCTGACGCAGGATATTCTTTTCTTTATCAATCTCAAGTACAAAATCTAACTGTTGTTTTAAACGTTTATCCATAAATGTTTGCCTACTGATATGTAAATTGACCGCTAGGGTGTTTTTTGATGAGTCCAGAGGATTGATGAATTTATCTTACCAATTTATGAGAGAAAAGTACAGTGGCTTTTTAAAGTAGGAATTGTAACTGTTCAACAGGGCTGCGCTAAACGTAAGAAAACATAAGTTGGAGGACAAAAATCCCATCGATGCAGCCGATCTGGAATGGATTTTTGCTTGTAACTATGAAGGTACTGAATAGTTGCTGGAAATTCAAAGCAAGGCATGAACGGGTGAGAATGCTGATAAAATAAGGATAAAACATACCGGAAAAATAAAGTGTAGAAATTTTTCAAAAAATATAAAAAACGGGTTGACAGATGCGAAAACATATTATATAATAGCACTGTTCTTAAGGAACAGCTAAGAACAAAGGAAATATTCCTCGATAGCTCAGTCGGTAGAGCACGCGGCTGTTAACCGCGCTGTCGTAGGTTCGAGTCCTACTCGGGGAGTTTTTATTTTGCCAGTTTCATGGATATGAGCTTCTGGTACAAATAATGAACGCGGCCCCATGGTCAAGCGGTTAAGACATCGCCCTTTCACGGCGGTAACAGGGGTCCGAATCCCCTTGGGGTCATTGATGTGCCGATGTGGCTCAATTGGCAGAGCAGCTGATTTGTAATCAGCAGGTTATCGGTTCGAGTCCGATCATCGGCTTTCAGTCCTAAACTTATGGACCTTTAGCTCAGTTGGTTAGAGCAACCGGCTCATAACCGGTCGGTCCCGGGTTCAAGTCCCTGAAGGTCCACTCTACCTGGTAAAAGGTTCATACAACTGATAAAATATTTGGCCCGGTGGCTCAGCTGGTTAGAGCGCCGCCCTGTCACGGCGGAGGTCGTGGGTTCGAATCCCATCCGGGTCGCTTCCTTAGAAATAAGGATCAATAATTTCATATTTGGGATCTTAGCTCAGCTGGGAGAGCATCTGCCTTACAAGCAGAGGGTCATAGGTTCGAGCCCTATAGGTCCCACTTGATGGGAAACCATCATCGACATATTTATATGTCTGCCGGTGTGGCGGAATAGGCAGACGCAAGGGACTTAAAATCCCTCGGGGGCAACCCCGTACCGGTTCAAGTCCGGTCACCGGCATTAAGAAGAGCTTGTTTTTACAAGTTCTTTTTTTGTTGTCTAAAAAGTAAAAAAAAATCTGATAGCTTTTTGTGCTGTATAGAGTTATAAAAATACAGAAAATTTCGATAGCTGTTCAGACTGCCTGTATGAATGAAATGGTAACTATTCAGTACCTTCATAGTTACGTGCAAAAATCCATTCCAAATCAGCTTCGCTGATGGGATTTTTGCCTTCAAGCCTATGTTTTCTTACGGTCAGCGCAGCAAGTGCGCAGACCTACTGAACAGTTACATGAAATGATCAATTTATGAAAACATGGTGAAGATGAGCGGGAGCGATTTCGAGATAATAATACGGACAGGAGAACAGACATGACGTTTCGGTATGCGTGGAAACGATCGATTCCGGTAATGGCGGGATATATCGTTCTGGGAATGGGATTTGGAATGCTGTTGGCGGCGAAGGGATACGGCGTGATCTGGGCGATCGCCATGAGCGTGTTTATTTATGCGGGGTCAATGCAGTATGTGGCGATCGATCTGATAACTGGCGGCGCGTCTCTGATCGCGGCGGCACTTATGACGCTGATGGTGAATGCGAGACATTTATTCTATGGAATTTCCATGGTGGAGCGGTATAAGGATACAAAACCTTACAAGCCGTACCTGATCTTTGCACTGACGGATGAGACGTATTCACTTGTGTGCAGCGGGGACGTGCCTGAGGGCGTGGAGGAGAAGAAGTATTTCTTCCTTGTATCACTGTTGAATCAATTTTACTGGGTGTTTGGCAGTGTGATTGGATCGGTGCTTGGCAGTGTGCTGAATATTAATACGGAGGGAATCGACTTTTCCATGACGGCGCTGTTCCTGGTGGTGTTTACGGAGCAGTGGACCAGCACGAAGGACCACAGAAGTGCCATAGCGGGTGTCACGGCGTCAGTGATTTGTCTGCTGGTGTTTGGACCGTCGGCGTTTTTGATTCCGTCTATGATCTCGATCACGGTGATTTTGACGGTGATGAGGGGAAGAAAAAGGCGGAAAGCAGCCGGTCTGTGATGTGATGAACAGCATTCCCGGGAAGTAGGGAAAGGGAGCAGAAAATGGGCTGTCAGGCAAAACTAAAGAAGGGTTATCTTAGAGAGGATAAAGAATGATAGATATGAGGGCGGCCGCACTGATCGCGGTATGCACGGCAGTGACGATGCTTTTGAGATTTCTGCCATTTCTGATATTCGGCGGAAAAAAGGAGATTCCGGGGTATATTACTTATTTATCGGGAGTACTCCCCTATGCGATCATGGGAATGCTGGTGGTGTACTGCCTGCGAAATGTGGATTTGTTTGCGGGGACACATGGAATTCCGGAGATTCTGGCTTCTGCGGCGGTCGTAGGGCTGCATGTGTGGAAGAGAAATACGCTGCTCAGTATTGCAGTGGGAACCGTGTTTTATATGTTTCTTGTGCAGGTTGTGTTTTAGTAGTCTGAATTGATGAATAATTTCAAACAAAAGACGCAAGACTGCGGTATATTGCTTGAGATATGAAAAAAATTATGGTATGATAGTCTCATCTTACAGAAAGTCTGGCGGATCATGTTTTGCGGGCGCGGTTCGGGACCCGATCGGGGAAAATCGGCTGGCGGCGGAATAAAGGATCTGGTGGCTGGAACGGAGGTCTGGATGAGAAGAAAAGACAGAGAATTGAAGGACATGGCTGATATTGTGGCGATCGCGAAGCGGGAGACTGTGTGCACCGTTGCGTTCCACGATGAGCCATGTCCTTATTTGATTCCGCTGAATTACGGGGCGGAAGTGGAAGATGGGAAGCTGGTCCTGTATTTCCATGGAGCGAAGGAAGGGACGAAGATCGATAAGATCAAAGAGAATCCACACGTTACCTATTGTATTTATGGGGAAAATGTCTTAACGATCAATTATGAAACAGCCTGCAAGTCGACGACGAGCTTCGAGAGTATCTGCGGAAGCGGAACCGCGTATTTTGTGGAAGATATAGCGGAGAAGAAGAAAGCCCTGGCGAGCCTCATGAACCAGGTGAGCCCGAAGAAGGTGTTTGATGAGAATTCATTCGATGACGCGAGAGTGAACGCAGTGACCATCTGGAAGGTCGTAACCCAAAACGTCACAGGAAAGAGACATGAATAGCACGAGCGCAAGAGAGTCAGAAGCGTGCTTGCACGGTTATAGCGAACGGCGAGTGCGCGCATGAACGGGAGTTCATGCGAGACAAAGAGCGCAAGAGAGTCAGAAGCGTGCTTGCACGGTTATGACGAACGGCGAGTGCGCGCATGAACGGGAGTTCATGCGAGACAAAGAGCGCAAGAGAGTTAGAAACGAGCTAGCACGGTTATAGCGAACGGCGAGTGCGCGCATAAATGACGGAAACATAGAAAGGGGCATATATGGGAGCAGATTTTAGAAAAGAGATCGGTGCGATGATCGATCAGAGAAGCAGTGAATACATAAAGATCAGTGACGCGATCTGGGAATACGCGGAGCCGAGATTCCAGGAGTACGAGTCCTCAAAGCTTCAGCAGAAATTTTTAGAATCCAGAGGATTTTCCATTAAAGCGGATCTTGCGGGAGAAGAGACAGCATTTATCGCTGAGTGGGGAAGCGGAAAGCCGATCCTTGCATTCCTAGGAGAGTTCGATGCTCTGTCCAGCCTTCAGCAGGAAGCGGACAAACTGGAGCGCTGCCCGATCCAGGGAAAGACAAACGGACATGGCTGTGGTCATCATCTTCTCGGAACAGCGTCCGTTGCGGCAGTGGATTCCTTAAAAACTTATATGGAAGAGAACCATATGAGCGGAACGATCCGCTACTATGGCTGCCCGGCGGAGGAGAACGCAGGCGGCAAGGCATATCTTGTCCGTGACGGATATTTCAACGACTGTGATATCGCGGTCACATGGCACCCGTACACCATGAACAAGGTTATGAAGGGCGGTCATCATCTCGCAAACTTCCGCGCGTTTTTCACATTCCACGGAATTTCCTCCCATGCGGCAGGAGCTCCGGAGCTTGGACGTTCCGCCCTGGATGCAGTTGAGATCATGGATATCGGTGTCAACTACATGAGAGAGCATATGATCGACGCGGCGAGAGTCCACGGCGCGATCACGAACTCCGGCGGAATCGCCCCGAACGTTATCCCGGCAGAGGCACAGATCCTTTACGCGATCCGCGCTCCGAAGGTAACCCAGGTGAAGAAGCTCTATGAGCGCATGTGCGATATCGCTAAGGGCGCAGCACTCATCACCGGCACTACCGTTGATATCAAGCAGGTTGCGGCTTACTCCAACCTGATCAACAACGATACACTGGCAGATCTCGTTCAGGAGAACCTGGAACATGTGATCCCGATCGGATACACGGAAGAAGAGCTGGCTTACGCGAAGAAGTTCCAGGGTGTTATCACAGAGCTTGACCGTGAAGGACTGAAGGAGCAGGCAGCCACAGTCGGCGGAAAAGAGCACAGACAGGAGCTCTTACAGCAGCCGATGTGGGATTTCATCGTTGACAAGAACAGCGCTTACGGCGGCGGCGGATCCACAGACGTGGGAGATGTAAGCTGGGTCGTTCCGACTGGACAGGTTTACACGAGCTGCTTTTCGGCAGGTACAGCACTCCATTCCTGGGTGGCGGTTGCGCAGGGTAAATCCTCCATCGCCCATAAAGGTATGCTGGCGGCAGCGAAAGTCATGGCATATGTCGGCGCAGAGCTTCTCCTGAATCCGGAACTGATCGAGAAGGCGAAGGCAGACTGGAAGGAAGAACTTGACGGAGAGACATATCCGAACCCACTTCCGGCAGACTTAAAACCGTCTATCTGGTAAAATGAAAATAGGGCAGCCTGTCAGAGAAACATCAAAGGAGATGGTTTTCTGACGGCTGCTTTATTAAAAAACGAATATAGCCGTTCTGGAGCCTGCATGTTTTACGGTATGGATTCCAGAAAAGTATGGAAATATTGGACAAGTGAAATATTATATATAGAAAGGATTGAGCAGCATGGCATCAAATTACAGGGACAGAATTTCCGAACTGGTAGAGGGACAAAAGGGTTCCTACACAGCACTGGCCGATGAAATCTGGGGATATGCGGAGCCGAGATTCCAGGAGTATGAATCCTCGAAGGTGCAGCAGGAATACCTGGCCTCCAGAGGATTTTCGATTCGGGCGGATCTGGCAGGTGAGAAGACTGCGTTTATCGCAGAGTGGGGAAGCGGAAAGCCGATCCTGGCATTTCTCGGTGAGTTTGACGCACTTTCAAGCCTGCAGCAGGAGGCAGATTGTACGGAACGCCATCCCATCGAGGGAAAGACCAACGGACATGGCTGCGGTCATCATCTCTTGGGAACAGCTTCCGTAGCGGCTGTGGACGCGTTAAAGTCCTATATGGAAGAAAAGGGACTGAAGGGAACGATCCGCTACTATGGCTGCCCGGCGGAGGAGAACGCGGGCGGAAAGGCATATCTTGTCCGCGACGGATTCTTCAACGACTGCGACATCGCCATCAGCTGGCATCCGAATACAACGAACAAAACGACCGGCGCTGACAAGTTTCTGGCAAACTTCCGTGTATTCTTTACATTCCACGGAATCTCTTCCCATGCGGCGGGAGCTCCGGAGCTTGGACGTTCCGCCCTTGATGCGGTGGAGATCATGGACGTGGGTGTCAACTACATGAGAGAGCACATGATCGACGCGGCGAGAGTCCACGGAGCCATCACGAACACTGGCGGAATCGCTCCAAACGTTATCCCTGCGGAGGCACAGGTCCTCTATGCGATCCGCGCACCGAAGGTGACCCAGGTGAAGAAACTCTATGAGAGAATGTGCGATATCGCGAAGGGCGCGGCGTTGATTACAGGAACTACCGTTGATATCAGACAGGTTGCGGCATACTCCAACGTGATCGGAAATGAGACACTTGAGGAGGTCATGGACAGGAACCTGGACTACTTTATTCCAATCGGATACACGGAGGAAGAGCTGGCTTACGCAAGAAAGTTCAAGGAAGTTGTCACAGACCTCGACAAAGAGGGGCTGAAGGACATGATCGCCCATGTGGTGGGGAAAGATAAGAGAAAAGAAGTCTCAGACATGCCGCTTCTCGACTTCAAGCTGAACCGCAGCGTTTCCTACGGCGGAGGCGGTTCCACGGATGTGGGTGATGTGAGCTGGGTGGTTCCGACGGTGCAAACGAATGTGTGCTGTTACGCAGCGGGTACTGCGCTTCACTCCTGGCAGGCAGTTGCCCAAGGCAAGTTCAGCGCGGCTCACAAAGGCATGCTGACGGCGGCGAAGGTAATGGCATGCACCGGTGTGGATCTTTTGGAACATCCGAAACTTATCGAAAAGGCCCATGAGGACTGGCTGGCGGAACTTGACGGAGAGACATATCCGAATCCGCTTCCGCCGGAAGTAAAGCCTGGACTGTGGTAAAAAGTGAAAATGTTGGCAGAGAAAACGGACTGACGATTGACGATAGGGGGAATTTTCCTGCTGCAGGGGGTATGATCTGCAGTGGGGAAATTCTTTTAAAATCGGTCTGAAAGGTAATATTGGAAAAAGTTGAATAAAAATTTCAAAAAGTGTTGACATATATGAAAATATGTAGTAGAATACTTTTCGTTGAGTGAGTGACGGTTATCCGAAACCTCTCAAGTGTGCGTCAGTAGCTCAGCTGGATAGAGCATACGGCTACGGACCGTAGTGTCGGGAGTTCGAATCTTCTCTGGCGCGCTTGATTAGGCATCTGCATTAGCAGGTGCCTTTTTTCGTATCATGATGACTGCGGGAATGCAGTGGCTGAGAGGGCTGCAGGAAATATGCTCTGGAGCTGTTCGATGAATAGTGAGAAAGCAGTGCTTGCGAGGACGTGATTCTGGCAGAGAGCAGAAACATGTCTGATTTAGGAGAAAATTTATGAAACGCAAAACGGAACATTTTACATATGAACTGATCCGGGCGAAGCGGCGGTCCATGTCCTTGAAGGTGGATCTCGATGGGACGATCACGGTGCGGGCACCTTACCGGACGCCGGTGCAGACGGCGGACTGGTTCGTGGAGGGACACCGGGACTGGATCGAGGTGCGCCTCAAGGCGGGAGCGCGGATCATGGCGGAACGTCCGTCCTATACGGACAGGGAACGGGCGGAAGGGAGAAAACAGGCAGCAGAGGTCATCAAGGCCCGCTGCAGGTACTATGCGCCGGTTATGGGTGTCTCCTACGGAACGGTCACGATCCGGGAGCAGAAGACCCGCTGGGGAAGCTGCAGCATGAAGGGAAACCTCAATTTCAACTGGAAGCTGGTGCTGATGCCGCCAGAGATCCTGGACTATGTGGTGGTCCATGAGCTGGCTCACAGGATCCAGATGAACCACAGCGCAGCGTTCTGGGTGGAGGTCGGGAAGATACTGCCGGACTATAAGGAACGGCGGCAATGGTTGAAAGTGAATGGACAGAAGTATTAAAAGCAAGAATAAGGTGCCGGGAAAAATAATTGTGAAAGAAATCATAATAAACGAAAATTAGAGTAAACACATAAAGGAAAAATAGAGAAAAGCAGAGTTGTCACAGTGAACGTGAAGGAAGACAATTGATGATAGGAATAATGGGAGAAAAACATGCAGGAAAATAAAGAAATCTGGATGGTGCAGACAAAGCGGGCGGATTTTAACGGGCTGGCGATGCGGCTGGGTGTGAGCCCAGTGGCGGTGAGGGTGATGCGGAACCGCGGGCTGGTGGAAGAAGAGGAGATGAGGAAGTACCTTTATGGTACGCTGGATGACCTCTATGATCCGCGCCTGATGAAGGGAATGGAACAGGCGGTGGAGCTGGTCATGAGGAAATTAAAAGAGGGAAAACATCTCCGGATCATCGGGGATTACGATATCGATGGAGTGTGTTCTACATATATTCTGCTGAAGGGATTTAAGAGAGCGGCAGAGAAGCTGGCGCAGGATTGCCTGGCAGTTCCGGGACAGGACAGTGCCTGGACCGGAAACACAGAAGAAAACGGCACGGAGTTGGGAAAAGGGCGGATGAATGCGATGATCGACTACGAGATCCCGGACCGTATCAAGGACGGCTACGGTATCAACGAATCCATTATCCGTCAGGCAGCTGCGGACGGCGTGGACACGCTTGTGACCTGCGATAACGGAATAGCAGCGTTGCGAGAGGTCAGCATCGCAAAGCAGCTGGGCATGACAGTCGTTGTGACAGACCACCACGAAGTCCCGGTGGATGAGTACGGACAGATTTTACCGCCTGCGGACGCTGTGGTGGATCCGAAGCAGGACGGGGAGACCTACCCGTTCCATGAGATCTGTGGTGCCGTGGTGGCCTGGAAGCTCATCAAAGTACTCTATGCGAACCTTGGGATCCCGGAGCTTGAGTGGATGGATCTCCTGGAATTCGCGGCTATCGCTACGGTGGGAGATGTGATGAAGCTCCAGGATGAGAACCGCCTGATCGTGAAATATGGTCTGAAAAAGATCGGAACGACGAAGAATCCGGGGCTTCGGGAACTCATAGAGAAAAATAATCTGGATATCGATAATCTCAGTGCATACCATATCGGCTTTGTGATCGGACCGTGCCTGAATGCCGGCGGACGGTTAAAAAGCGCGAAGATCGCGCTGCGGATGCTGCTTGCGGAGACTCCGGAACAGGCCGGGGAGCTTGCGGATGAGCTCAAAGAACTCAACGATATGCGAAAAGACATGACGACCAAAGGCGAGGCGGAAGCCATTGCGCAAGTGGAAAATAAGTACATGGATGATAAGGTCCTTGTAGTGTTCCTGCCGGAGTGTCATGAGTCTTTGGCCGGAATCATCGCCGGAAGACTCAGAGAACATTTCAACAAGCCATCTTTCGTGCTGACCAGAGGAGAGACCATGGCGAAAGGTTCCGGGCGCTCCATTGAACAGTATCACATGTACCAGGGACTCTGCGGTGTGGCAGATCTTCTTGCGAAATTCGGTGGTCATCCAATGGCAGCAGGACTTTCCCTGGAGGAAAAGAATATCGATGAGTTCCGGAGACAGCTGAACGCCAGGGCGGACCTCTCAGAGGAAGATTTCGTTCCGAAGATCTGGATCGATGTGCCGATGCCTTTTGAGTATGTGAATGAGAAGATCGTTCAGGAGTTAAAGGATCTGGAGCCATTTGGACAGGGAAATGAGAAGCCGCTGTTTGCCCAGAAAGGACTGATGATCCGGAATTCGCGGGTTCTCGGAAAAAACCGGAATGTGGTGAAGATGAGCCTTGTGACGGACACAGGGCATCCGGTGGATGGACTTTTATTCACCGACGGGGATCGTTTCCTGGAAGAGCAGGCGGGCAGGAATCTCATCGATATGATCTATTACCCGGATGTGAACGAGTATAATGGGATGAGAACGCTGCAGGCGGTTATAAAAAATTACAAATTCCATTAAAACGCGATCACATATTGGATGCCCGGATTCGGAAGGTTCGAGAAAGATGCTGACGGGGCAGGTATGTTTTCCCCTCTATTCTCATAAACTTGCTAAAAGCGAAGGAGGATGGAGGGGATTTTTTTGCGCCAAAATTTGAGTTGGAGTAATGAGAAAAATTATGGAACAGAATCAAAACGCCTGCATTTCGAGGAAATGTCGGTCTTCGAGACAAGAAAGGTGTTAAATGCAGGGGACGATGGTCTTCCGGCTCATGAGGCCGAAAAGAGGCTTTCTATATATGGAAAAAATGAGCTTGAGGAGAAAAAGCCGCCGTCTGTCCTGCAGCGGTTGATCGGGCAGTTTATGGACCCGCTGATCTATGTGCTGCTGGCGGCAGGAGTGATCTCGGTTCTTTTAGGGGAACAGGGGGATGCGGCGATCATTGCGGCGGTGGTGCTTCTGAATGCGGCGGTAGGTGTCGCTCAGGAAGGAAAGGCCCAGAAAGCACTGGAATCACTAAAGCAGATGACGAAGCTGAAGGCGGTGGTAAAGCGGGATGGAAGACTCCTGGAGATCGATTCCGCTGAACTGGTCCCTGGGGACCTCGTGGTGTTAAGTGCTGGGCAGCAGGTTCCGGCGGATCTGCGGCTTATCTTTACGGAAAATCTGAAGACTCAGGAGGCAGCGCTCACCGGGGAGTCTGTCCCGGTGGAGAAAGATGCGGATTTTCCTGCGGGAGAACATACGCCGTTGGGAGACCGGAAAAATATGGCATATATGTCTACGTTCGTCACGGCGGGGCGCGGTGAGGGGATCGTAACGGCAACGGGAATGGAGACAGAGATCGGTGGGATCGCGAAGCTGATCCATGAGACGCCGGAGGAAATTACACCGCTGCAGAAGCGGCTGGGGGATCTCGGGACGATGCTCAGCGTCCTGGCGGTGGGACTCTGTGCCGTACTGTTTATCGTGGCAGTCCTGCAGAAGAGGGATGTGGGGGAGATGTTTCTGACGGCGATTTCCCTGGCGGTGGCAGCGGTACCGGAGGGACTTCCGGCGGTGGTCACGATCGTTCTGGCATTGTCAGTCTCCCGGATGGCAAGGGTGAATACCATCGTGCGGCGGCTGCCATCGGTGGAGACGCTGGGAGCCGTCAATGTTGTCTGCTCAGATAAGACGGGGACACTGACGAAAAACCAGATGACGGTGCAGGAGCTGGACGGGGACCCGGAGCTTCTTCTGACTGCTTTTTTGCTGTGCAATGACGCAAGGTGGGGGAAGAGAGAGGTGATCGGAGATCCCACAGAGGCGGCATTCTTACTCTATGCAGATGGAGAGAACGACGGTCAGAAAGGTGAAAATCAGAGCGGATGGAGACAGAAAAGCGGAAATTATAAAAATAGAAATCAGAAGGACAGGATTCAGGAAAATAGAAACAATGAAAGTGAAATTCGAAAAAGCGAATCCAGGGGAATTGCGGACAGAAAAAATCGAGGGAAAGAAAAATATTCGGATAAACTAAGAAGCGAGTGGACTAGAATCGCAGCACTTCCCTTCGACTCAGAACGAAAACGCATGACAACTGTATGCCGGAAGCAGAACCAGATTGTTGCCTTTACAAAAGGTGCGCCGGACGTGATCTTAAGCAGATGCGAGTCCTATAAGGACGGAACAGGAATCCATCCGCTGACGGACCAGAAAAGAAGAAAATATGAAGGACAGACCGCCTCATACTCCGCGTTGGGCGGCCGCGTCCTCGGTGCGGCCATGAAGGACGGGGACGACATGTCCGAGCGCGGAATGATATTTTTAGGATTGGCAGTCCTGGAAGACCCGGTCCGCCCGGAGGCGGCTGAGGCGGTGGAAGAATTCCGCCATGCGGGAGTCACGACGGTGATGATCACCGGGGACCACAAAAATACGGCACTGGCGGTGGCGGAGAAGCTTGGAATTGCGGATTCCCCTGCACAGTGCATGACCGGAGAAGAACTGAATAGGATGGGAGATCAGGAGCTTACGGAACGGATCGGAAAGATCCGGGTGTTCGCAAGAGTCTCCTCGGATCACAAGGTGCGGATCGTGCAGGCGTTTAAGGCAGCGGACGGGATCGTCGCCATGACCGGGGACGGGGTGAACGATGCACCGTCTTTAAAGGCAGCGGATGTGGGAATCGCCATGGGAAAGAACGGGACCGATGTGGCGAAGCAGGCGGCGGACATCGTCCTGACAGACGACAATTTTGCCACGATCCGAAATGCCATCGAGGAAGGAAGAGAAATCTACGCCAACATCAAAAAGACCGTGATTTTCCTGCTCTCATCGAACTTCGGCGAGATTATGACCATGTTTTTCGCAATCCTCTTTTCCCTGCCGTCCCCCTTAAAAGCGAGCCATATCCTGTGGATCAACCTGATCACGGATTCCCTGCCCGCCCTGGCGCTGGGAACGGATGTGTGCGACGGAAAAGAGCTGATGAAGGAAGCACCCAGAAAGCCGGGGGAGAGCCTCTTTGCCCGAGGCGGCGGGACCTGCACGGTATTTTATGGGTTCCTCATAGCTGTCATCAGCCTGACCGCCTTTCTCGTGGTTCCTGTGGGACTCCTTGTGGGACATGGAAAAGCGGTGACGATCACCAATATTGCAAAGGTTCTGGAGGACTCCATGATCTTAGCCCATTGCCAGACCTACGCCTTCACGGTCCTGGGACTGTCACAGCTTTTCCACGCGGTGGGGATGCGTGATGTGGAAAAATCCGTTTTTCGGATGAATCCTGTGAATAACCTCCTGATGATTCTGGCGTTGGTTATAGGATTTGCGCTTCAGATCATGGTGACGGAGCAGACGGCTCTTGTGGCGGCGTTCCAGACGGTGCGGCTTACATCCTCGGAGTGGAGAAGACTTCTCATTCTCGCAGCCATGCCGCTTTTTGCCCACGAACTCTTTGTCCGCCTGTCCAGGTTTGACCGGCGATCAGAATAGACAGGAGATCCCCGCGATCAGGATCCGTCAGATCAGGACTAAAATGGGACCTGGGACGGCAGAAAACATCATAAAAATGGGAATTTTTTTAAGAAAAGACAAATGGGGTATTCCCAACAGGGAGAAAAGTTGGTAGAATGATGGTGAAAATCAGTACTGTTCCGTACATAGGACAGATACGAAAAATCTGCGGAAAGCAGTCACCAGGAGGTCTTTCAATGGGTAAGATACTGAAAGAATTCCGTGAATTTGCCGTTCAGGGCAATATGATCGATATGGCAGTCGGCATGATCATCGGTGCTGCATTTAAGGATCTTGTAAATTCCTTAGTCAGTGACATGGTGATGCCTGTGATCGGACTTTTCACGGGAAAGTTGGATTTCAGCAATATGTTCATCTCGCTGAACGGAGAACACTATGCGACTTTAGCTGAGGCGCAGGCAGCAGCAGCCCCGACCGTAAACTACGGTCTGTTTATCACAGAGATCATCAACTTCATTATCATGGCGTTCGTGATCTTCATGGTAGTAAAACAGCTGAACCGTGCAAAGAAAATGTTCGAGAAGCCGGCAGCTCCGGCGGCGGTTACGGAGAAAGAATGCCCGTACTGCAAGACAAAAATCAATATTCATGCGACACGCTGTCCGCATTGTACGTCCGTGCTGGAAGACAAATAGTCTTTTTTTGGGCGGTAACAGGCAGATGAGCCAGAAATTCCCGGCGGATACGGAAAAGTTCTCTGCCGGGAATTTTTGTTTAATAAGCATGTGCAAAAAGATTCAGATTGCCTCAGGCGACTGCGCACAGCGTGGGAAACACGCCAAGGTACATGTGTTTTATCAGGAAGGAACGACAATGAAGAATAATATTCGGGTCACACTGGAATACGATGGAAGCCGGTATGACGGCTGGCAGAAACAGGGGAATACCGACAATACGATCCAGGGGAAACTGGAGACCGTGCTTTTTAAGATGGCGGGGGAAGAGATCGAGATCCACGGTTCCGGAAGGACGGACGCGGGAGTCCATGCGAGAGGACAGGTGGCTAACTTCCATATTGATGCGAAAATCTGCCCGGACGGGAAAACTGCAAAAGATTATCTGAACCGGTATCTGCCGGAGGACATCCGGGTCCTCTCTGCAGAACTCGCATCGGAACGATTTCACAGCCGTCTGTCCGCGGTTTCTAAGACTTACGGATATTATGTGGAGACGGGGGATAAGAAGGACGTATTTGAACGAAAATATGTCTACGGTTATGGAAAAAAGCTGGATGTGGAGGCTATGCAGCGCGCGGCGGAATTTCTCATCGGGGAACATGATTTCAAGAGCTTCTGCGCGAACCGCAGGATGAAGAAGAGTACGGTGCGCCGGATCGACGAAGTCCGGATCGTAGAACATGGAACGAAGATCGAACTTTTGTATACAGGAAACGGTTTCCTATACAATATGGTGCGGATCCTAACAGGAACACTCTTAGAGATTGGCAGCGGAATGCGGAGACCGGAGGAAATGAAGGAGATCATAGAGGCGAAGAACCGTGATATGGCGGGAAGAACAGCCCCGCCGGAAGGATTATTCCTTCTTCATGTGGACTATGAGGGCGAAAGGGAAACGGTATGATGAATCAGAATGAAGAACATGAGGACATGCTCTTTGAGGAGAAGAAAAAGAAACCGGAGTTCCGGGAAGCCGGAATGGACGCGAACGGCGAATTTTCCATGGAATCCCTGAAACGGTGGTTTAAGCGGGCCGGTGGGGCGCTGGCTGTCTGTGGGGCAGCTGTCTGCCTGATGGCGATCCTGATGGCGGGAAAGAACCAGAAGGAATCCCTGATCATGGAAGTGAACTCGGATATTCTGATGAAATTTACCATGAACCGGCGGGGATCGGTCTTATCCGCGGAGGGAACGATGGCGAGAACGAACGAGACGGTCTCCATGACCGCGTTTGAGGGAAAAAGTCTTGGAATCGCGGTGGGAAAGATCTTCGACCGGCTTTCAGAGAACAACAGTCTCGGCGAGGATGGCGGAATCCTGATCGCTGTCCGAAAATCCAGTGCGGAAGTCAAGGCATCGCCGGAAAAGATCGTAAAAGAGGTGCAGAAGCAGACAGAGTCCGAGCTTCAGAAAAAGGAGTCCAGGGCGACGGTCTATGTTTATGAGGTGGATCCGGACGCGGATACACAGAGGATTGCGGCAGAATATGGGATCACATTGACAAAGGCAGAATTTTTAAAGCACTTGTTTGCGGAAAATCCGGGACTCACAAAAGCAAGGCAGGACGAACTTGCCGGGTATTCCTCGAAGCGTCTGATCCGGGAGATCAATGAGCAGGAATATCAGATGTCCCTGGAACCAGTGGTGGTAAAGACGACATTTGAGAAGGCCAGCGATGAGACCGAGGAGGAGAGCACGCCGGCGGAGACGACGGCTGCGGAGACCACCGAGGCGGCATCCGAACAGGAATCCAAGCTCACGGACAAGACTGATGAGACGGAGACCACGGAGAATGACGGCCTTTCCGAGATGCAGAGGCGGAGAAAAGCCCTGGAGGCAGGGGAGAGCGTGGACTGGGTGGACCAGGATACGAGGGGATACCGGAGCGATGAAGATGAGAAAGAAGGGGATTCATCAGATTCGGAGCCTGAGAAGGAGTACGGATATCGGAATCGGAACCGGAACTCATGGGAGTATGGAAATTCTTATGAGGAGACGAGAGCTCCTGAGACGTATCCGGCGGAGACAACTTCGGCTGCAACAGCACCGGTGGAAACAGCCCCAGTGGAAACAGCCCCAGTGGAAACAGCCCCGGCAGAAACGGCACCGCCGACAGTTCCAGAGACAACGGCAGCCCCGGAGACCACCGCAGCGTCCGGAATACTGACTCCGGAGACAAAGACCCCGGCATATTTGCAGGGACCGGGATTTGATGATCCGGACAATCCTAGAAATAAGAATTAAAGAGATCGTTCAGCCATGAAACAGCTTGTGCAGGGAAATGCTGTAAGCTTATTTGAGCGGGGATTTTCCCTGGCAGGCTGGCCTGGCTGAACTGTCGTTAAAAAATTGAAAAATTTTGAAAAAGTGGTTGACGAATCAACACCATTGAGCTATAATACAACCTGTTGATGCATTGGGCTATCGCCAAATGGTAAGGCAACGGACTCTGACTCCGTCATTTTCAAGGTTCGAATCCTTGTAGCCCAGTTTTAAAACTTAATATCGTCCAAGTGCTTAAGGCACAAATTATTGGGCTATCGCCAAATGGTAAGGCAACGGACTCTGACTCCGTCATTTTCAAGGTTCGAATCCTTGTAGCCCAGCTAACAAAAGGCTGTTAATCTTTGTGAATGCAAGGCTTAATGGTCTTTTTTCTTGCGCTTGGCAGGCATTTGTGTTAAGGTAGTGGTGCGAAAGGACGGTTTGTATTGACAGACATCTGAGCATTGAAGGCCCGTGTTCATGAGCGGGAAGTTAGAGACAGATTGAGACAACAACATGAGGTTAGACTATGTACGAATTAAACAGCCGGGTCCGGTACAGCGAGACGGATATTGACGCGAAGCTGTCCCTGACCGGAATTATGAATTATATGCAGGACTGCTCGACGATGCAGTCGGAGGATGCCGGCGTCGGCATCGGATATCTTGGACGGGAAAAGAAGGCGTGGCTTTTGTCCTCCTGGCAGATCGTGATCGGACGCCGTCCGATCCTAGGGGAACGGATCAAGGTTCTGACATGGCCCTATGCAGTCAAGGGACTTTACGCGCTGAGAAATTTCGCAATCCTCGATGAAAAAGGAGAATATCTGGTAAAAGCCAATTCTTACTGGTTTCTGATGAATACGGAGATTGGCCGGCCTATGAGGATCACGGATGCGGATACTGATCCGTACGGCGAATTCAATCCGAAGATCGAGATGGTGGATGCGGGACGAAAGATCGCCGTGCCGAAGGAGATGGAAGAGACTGGACGTCTGGTGGTCATGAAACATCTTCTGGATACAAATCTCCATGTAAATAATGCCCAGTATGTGGATATCGCGAGAGAGCTTGTCCCTGCGGGAACCGAGATCGGCGAGATCCGGGCAGAGTACCGGAAGGCAGCGGTACTCGGGGACGAGATCGTTGTCAAGAGCGCAAGAGAGGGGATGTCGCATCTCGTTTCTCTTTGCAATGTAAATGGTGATGTGTTCGCGAATATTGAGTTAAAAGAGAAAGAAAAATAATTTGCTGGGGATCAGTAAGAAACAGTTAATGACAGATCCTGCGGGCGAGGTTATAAAACGATAATAGGTAAGTATAGCTGTAAGAGAAGCGGAAAATAAAAGAGAGGACGCAGCCGTAAAAGGATCCGGCTGCGGGAGGACGAAAGACATGATGGAAATTGGAAAAATTCAGAAACTAAAGGTGATCAAGGAGAAAGACTTCGGAATTTACCTTTCTGACGGGGACAAGGCGGACGCCCAGAGGGTTCTTCTCCCCAAAAAACAGGTGCCGGAAGGAACAAAGATCGGTGATGAGCTGGAGGTATTCCTCTACAAGGACTCTGAGGACCGCCTGATCGCCACCACATCAAAACCGAAGGTGACTCTCGGTGAGACGGCTGTACTTGAGGTCAAGGAAGTTTCCAAGATCGGTGCGTTTCTCGATATGGGATTGGAAAAGGACCTTCTTCTCCCGTTTAAGGAGCAGACCCACCAGGTGCGTAAAGGTGAGAAGTGCCTTGTGGCTCTTTACGTCGATAAGAGCAAGCGTCTTGCCGCAACTATGAAGGCATATCAGTATTTAAGAAGTGACTCCCCGTATCACACCGGTGACGAGGCGGATGGCTTCGTGTTTGAGATCAATCCGGACATCGGCGCCTTTGTTGCAGTCGATGGCATCTATCACGGCCTGATTCCGAAAAAGGAACTCTTTTCCGGATACCGGGTGGGCGATGAGGTCCGCGTCCGTGTGACGAGAGTCCGTGGGGATGGAAAGCTTGACCTCACAACACGCGACAAGGCAGGCAGCCAGATCTTTTCTGACTCCGATCTTGTCATGAAGGTCATCGAAGAGTTTGACGGAGTTTTACCGTTCAACGATAAGGCATCACCGGAAGTTATCGCGAGAGAATTTAAACTCAGTAAGAACGCGTTCAAACGTGCGGTAGGTCACTTATTAAAAGAAGGAAAGATCGAGATCACGGAGAAGAACATCCGAAAAATCGATAAATAAGGAAAATATGGAGGACAATCACATGAAGAAAGTAATCAGCACAACAAAAGCACCGGCAGCAATCGGACCGTACTCCCAGGCAATCGAGGCAAACGGCTTCGTATTCGCGTCAGGACAGATCCCGGTAGATCCGGAGACAGGTGTGATCCCGGAGGGAATCGAAGCACAGGCGGAGCAGGTTATGAAGAATATGAAGAATCTTCTTGAGGCAGCAGGGACATCCATCGACCAGGTCGTAAAGACAAGTGTATTTATCAAAAATATGGATGATTTCGCAACCATCAACGGCATCTACGCGAAATATTTCGAAAAAGACTGCCCGGCACGTTCCTGCGTGGAAATTGCAAGACTTCCAAAGGATGTTCTGCTTGAGATGGAGGCAATTGCTGTAAAATAAGCGGGGCTGGAATGGATTTGTGTGTGACTGTGAATGGAATTAGCAGTTACAAAAATTTTTGGAACCTAAGCGGCGGCTGTCAGAAAATGACGGCCGCCGCTTTTTGGCAATTTTGATAATGATTTAACTATCTTCCTGCCTGTTTTTATGAAAAAAGAGTATATTTGTCAAAAACTTAAATTCACTATATGGAATATGCATGGAAAAAGCGGAATTTTTTTGTGGAATAACCATATGGAAAAACAAGAGTTATTTGTGTATGATGAATACAACAGATATAAAAATAGGTTAAGTCTGCAATTTCGCAGTTAACCATGAAGAATACAGATCAGGAGGAAGTCAATGTCCGGTTTAACGTTAAAGAATATCAACAAGACATTCCCGGGTGACCAGCAGGCGATCCGGGATTTCAATCTGGAAGTGAAGGACAGGGAATTTTTGATCCTGGTGGGACCGACGGCGTGCGGAAAATCGACGCTGCTTCGTATGATCGGCGGCCTGGAGGAGATCACCTCCGGCAGTCTGATGATTGATGGAATGGATATGACGGATGCGGACCCGAAAGAAAGAAATGTAGCAATGCTTTTTAAAAACAGCGTGCTCTATCCGGGAATGAGCGTGGAGGACAACCTTACATTCTCTCTCAGAATGGCAAAGATGCCGGCAGCAGAGATCGCGAGAAGAGTAGATGAGACTGTGGGGATCCTGAAAATTGATGGAATCCTTGAGAAAATGCCGGAGGAACTTTCGGCAGCGGATACATACCGTGTCCTTCTCGGACGTGCCCTGATGCGCCGCCCGGGGATCCTGCTCTTGGACCGCACCATCGCGGAGGCGGACCCGGATGTCCAGGAACTGATGAGAAAAGAGTTCGCAAATATCAACCGTGAGCTTGGAATTACCGTGATCTACGCGACGGACAACCAGAAGACCGCTATGGCATTAGGAACGAGAATGATCGTCATGAACGAGGGCGAGATCTGTCAGGAAGACTCCGCGCAGAATATCTATGACCATCCGGAGAGCCTGTTTGTGGCAGGATTTTTTGGAACACCGAGAATGGATCTCTCTATTGCCAAGGTGTTGGAGGAGAACGGAAATATTGTTCTGAAGTTTGCGTCAGGAAAGATCCTGCTTTCCGGAGAAAAGGCTGAACTTTTAAAGAGACTCGGCTATGTCGGAAAAGAAGTCTTCACAGGCGTTCGACCGGAAAAGGTCGTTCCGGCGAAAGATGGAAAGGGCGAGATCACCGGAGATATTCTTGGCAGTGAGGAGATCGAGGATGCCACATACATCCGTTTCCATGTTGGAGAAAACGAATTTCTTGCAAAAGCATCTGACGGTGAAAAGCCGTCCGGAAAGAAAATGTCCTTTGCGGTCTCCGGAGATGATGTGTACCTTTTCGACAAAGAAACAGAAAAAATTATTAAAGAATAACCATAACTGTTCAGCGGGACTGCGCACTTGCTGCGCTGACCGTAAGGAAACATAGGCAGGAAGGCAAAAATCCCATCAGCGAAGCTGATTTGGAATGGATTTTTGCATGTGACTATGAAGGTACTGAATAGTTACGAATAACCAAAATATCAGGCAGACCGGTTCCAAACGGGGAATCCGGTCTGCCTTTTTCCATGTTTTTTAGTAAAAAATACAAAAAAAAATCTTTTCTTTTTTGTGATTTTGCATTAGAATAAATGTGGATATGTCCATACTGCGAAAAGGAGAGGGCGCTATGATTTCAAATCAGATTTTACAGTCGAATATCGAAGGACTGAAAGAGATTACAAGAATTGACCTGTGCGTCTGTGATGTGGAGGGAAAGGTCCTGGCTTCCACATTCGAGCATGCGGAAGAGTATGAAAGCTCCATACTTGCGTTTGTGGATTCT
>Ga0129311_1001056_pt1 | contig 20934 bp, 17 predicted proteins | sample Go1ome_FD_94435 | JGI IMG/M metagenome (GOLD analysis project Ga0129311, IMG submission 94435) | Western lowland gorrila individual fecal microbial communities from Wisconsin, USA - Go1022B metagenome | ecosystem: Host-associated > Mammals > Digestive system > Large intestine > Fecal | place... | reverse complement strand
CAGAGATTTCACGTGTGGTGATACCTTTCTTGTAAAGCTGAATGATTGTTGTTTCCAACTCATTTGAACTTCTCTGATAGGAAGGGATTGTATGTTGCTTAAATAAACCTTCACGATCTCTTGGAATTCTTAAATTAAGAGTTCCGAAGCGTGACTGGTATGTTCTGTCATAGAATCCATTGCGAGAATCACCTGAGTTCCTGCTGGAATGATCGTATTTTTCGTAATCGAGGAAAGCTGTAAGCTCAGTTGATAGCACTTCGTTTACAGCGTTTTCAAGTTTAGAACGAAAAACTTCATCAATAGATTCATTATTAAGTAGAACAGACATTAAATTTGTGCTAACATTAGCCATAGGGACGAATTTCACTCCTTTAAGTTTTTTTGTTTGGGCACTTAAAATCTTAAAAGAAGTTCGTTCCTTTTTCTATGACTAATTTTATTTACACAAGATATTTTACGCTATCGATGAATAATTTCTATCTGCACTTCCAGAAATACAAATCATCAAATCAATATCATCCAGTGGTCGAATTTTTGTATGCCGTGAAAATGATCCAAAATTCAATGATCTTACCTTATTTATTTCAAAGAAATCTGAATTTCCGCTAAATGAGTAAATATTATTTATCAAATTGTCCCTACTTTTTCTTGCTGTTTCCGTTTTTTTCATATCCAAATTAACTGAATACTTCATAAAATCAGCAAAGGCACCATTTACGGTAATTGCCATACCCATCCTCATATTTACAATCATTACTTCACTCAAACCATAAAAGCCAACGGCAGAATTCTATCTCTACCGTTGGCCAGACTTTATTCTTTTGACTGCTCAATCATGCTCTTATAATACTCAACAACATTTATAAATGGGATTACTACCTTTCCATCATTGAATATATTTGCTGTAAGAGTTTCTATTTTCCCTCTTGCAATTCCTATGATTGCTGATGCTCCATTAACAGCTACAAGTTTCTTGAACTCCTCTTCTTTTGCATCCTCATCCGAAACAAACACCCCTTCTAAGGACATTTCTAAAGTCATAGTTTGATCGTCCGTTTGTTCCACCTGTACTTCAAAATCAATAACCATCTGTGCAAACAGCTGTCCTTCATCCTCTTCAAAATGTGGTTCATTAATATTAAGAGAAAAACTTCTTTTAGCTTCTTTTTCTATATTTATGATATTGTTATCTACTTCCAACTTTTGTATCTTCGTTCCAATCAGTTGGATACCCGTTGAAACATAATTAAATTTCATTACGCAATATCCTCCTTGCCATATATTCCTTTAAACCACAATGGATTCTTTTTCTTAGTCACTTCTTTCTTCCACGGAATAACTTCATACTCATTTTTAATACTAGTTTCATTTAAGCAAACTGATAATTCCAAATCCAATTTTTCACAAATCTCATTCAATGACTTAATAGTAAAATTATATTCTCTGCTCTCCCACTTTGAAACCATTCCCTGAGTAACACCCATATATTCAGCAAATTCAATCTGAGTCATTCCTTTTTCAAGTCTTGCCATTTCAATTTTCGCAGAAATCTTTGCCAATTCTATTGTTGATTTAACCTCAGACTTCGAAATTCCTTCTGCTACCCAGTTTGTTTTCTTAGCCTTAGCTATTTTCTCCTTAACGCCCATGATATTGCCTCCATTCACCACTAGATTAATAACATTTATTAATCTTCACTAATAATCCACTCATACCTATCACGCGAAACCCGAATTGCTTTAGTATAATCATTTCTACTTTTCTCTAGAAAGGCAGTGATTAAGATTACAACTCCTTCTGTAACCGTATAAATCACTCTTAAATTTAAGTTAGAATGTGGATGTCTAATAGAAAATAACCCAATTTCATTTGTTAGTTTCTCAAATTCTGGTAACTTAATCGCTTTTTCTTTTTGATCATCTAAAATTGCTAAGTCCCTAAGTAATTTTGTTTGATATCGTAAAAAGGGCGGATTCTCTTTCCAGTTTTCATCAACAGCTTTGCGAAATTCCTTTTCAAAACAATCCAGCGCATATATGTTGTTTAATCCATTAATGTCAATCTGTACTAATTCCACATTACGATACCTCCTTCCCTGTGATCAATATAATATTACTTATAGGTAATATTTTCAATAAACTTTTTCGATTTTTCATAATTTTTTTATTTTTTAGCAAATAACATAATCTCTAGGACAAGTCTTCAAGTTTCTTGTTATACATTTCTGTAAGACTTGGGTAATAACCGTGGCGCAGGACTGCGATATTATCCTGTCTATCATCATAGCCTTCTTTGTTCAGGCGCAGGTAACCACATTTGTCTGTAATCATTTTTGTGGCGAAGTTTTCTCTTACTTCTTTCAACTGAGATTTCAGATTTGTTTTTTCCTGATCTGACATTTGATCATATGCTTTTTCTTGAAAGGCTTTTGCAACAATAAATGCATCTTTCTGTTGGAAAAGCTGGGCCTCAGTAATATATAAACGAGAATAATAAGTTCCTTGCTTTGGCAGTGTAACTGTCTTCTCTTTTCCCTTTTCGTCAAGGTAGGTCACGTCAACTGTGTCACCACCTTTTCCGGCCAGGAAGATTGGGCGGAGCAGGTCTTCATTTTCTTTGACTGGATATTGCAGATTCAAGTCAACACACTGAACATCTGCTACTGCACTCGCAATGTCACGGCCATCCCATTTGGTAATGACCGTGCCATTTTTGATGCCTGCATTGCTAAGGACTTGCAGGCCGGGTATTCCGTCTGACTCCTGTATGGAAGCGGAATTAAGAGTGCCACTCTCGCTTCCGTTTTCTGAATTAACAGTCTCGGCTGAATAGATTTTGAAAGTATCTTCGTCTGTCTCCACGTTCACCGCAATGGTTGTCCCATCGGATAAGGTGAAAAGCGATAAGCCATAGTCATTGCCATATAAAGCCTCTTCCGTCGCATTTTCCAAGTCTTCATCCAAAAGGTTGATGCTGACATGACCATCATGGAATTCGTAGGCGAATTCCTCCAGGGCCTTTCCGTAAGTGGCTTTGTCTCCTGTCTTTTCTGCTTCCTGAATCATTGGAAGATACTTTGCTTCCAAGGCATTATAGTCGATTTCTTTCCAGGAGCTGAGGCAATAGTTCCGTTCCATGCAGGCTAGTGTCTTTTCAAAGCTCTCGCTCCAACCGTACTTACTGTAGTTACTTTCATAAGAGCTTGCTACGAAGCTAACCACATAGGTGCCGAATATAATCAGGCTGGATAGGATAACCAGTGGGACAATCGTTACAACCAAAGACTTCCGAATGCGTCTATGCGTCTTACTTTCTTTTTCTGTTTTTCGAATGACCGTGAATACGAGTAATACGGGAATGAGCGCCTTGATGTAGAGGAGCATGAAGGTGTCCAGAATCTTGGACATCCCATTTGCACCATGGTAGAAGTTGAGCCAGTAGTGGATTGGGATTCCGACCAATGGCAGAATGCAAAGTGCACGAAAGATACGCGGATGTTTTTTCAGCCGCGGACGGATGATGATCAGTGCAATTGTGTAAAGCAGGACTATAAGTGCTGCGAGTCCGCGGGCGCTGGATAGCGCGTGAAGTGTAATGGTCATAAGGAGCTCCCCCCATTTGCTGTTTATCATCAATTACAAATAACGTTACTTAACTATCAATCATACAATTAATAGATGGATTTGGAAGAACAAAAAACAGCGTCCTCGCACAATTCATTTGCATGCATGGGAACGCTGTTTTGATTCTTATGGATTTGTCTAGACTGATGAAGTATTTGATTTGAATCAGTCTTTTGCGTCGCGGACGTCGATTGGTACGATTTCTACGTCGCCGCTTGCTTTTACGGAATACCAGGCACGCTTCTTGATTTCAACCTTGGTTGGCTCGCCGGCCTTGACCTTGATTTTCTGAACAGCTGGGAATTCAGGAATTTCGCCCAGGCCTGTTTCTGTCTGAGTCAGGACAATTGTCTGATCCTTGTCTGCTGTGATTTTGATGACGCCATCCCAGGCGCGGATTTCTTCCCTAGTTTCCTTTGGATTTGCAAGTGTGTATGTGTTTGCTCTTGTCTTGTGAATTGCGCCGAATGTGATCAGTGCTGCCAGGCAGATTACTGTCACCACCAGTGCGATTACGTCGTAGCCAATGTGAAATGTGGTACGACCAAGTTTAAGATTCTTGCACTTAGGTGCCTTCTTCTTACCCTTTGTTTTCTGTGCCATCCCCTCTTACCTCCACAAAAAATAATACTATACCGATAATACACCATTTTTCACAGATTTGTTATATAAATTATTTAAAAATGCCAGAATATCGGACATTTTCGGTGATTATTGGACTACTCCTAAAACTCAATGTGAAGTGGTGCTCGGAATTCTGGCTTATAAATTCTTGCCTTAAGGAAGTAGTTACTCTTTTCCTGCATGGTGCCTGGCTCCATGTCCTTTTCCTCATTTTCGAAAATCTGAACACGGCTATCAATCATGTCGATGAAGTGAAGTACACTGGCTTCCGATGTTCTATTTACCAGGATTTACGTGCACCATGATGTGCTTTACATCTGGATACTGCTCTTCCACGGCAGCATGGACACGCTCAGCGATGTCATGTGCTGCAAGCAGGGACAGATTGCGGTCCACTGCAATTTCAAGATCAATGTAAATCTTATTGCCGAACTGGCGAGTACGAAGGGCGTCCACACCCTGAACGCCTTCCTGCTTCTTGATAAAATCCTCAACGTCACACTCGAAGTCATGACTGCAAGATGTGTCGATCATCTTATTTAAGGCATCCATTCCAACATCATAGGCAACCTTTAGAATGAAGAAGCAAATGATAATGCTGGCGATGGGATCCATAATGGGGAATCCCAGCTTGGCAGCACCAATACCGATGAAGGAACCGATAGACGAAAATGCGTCGGATCTATGATGCCAGGCATCTGCCTTGAAGGCTGAAGAGTTCAATCTCTTCGCATAATACATTGTGTACCAGTACATGCCTTCCTTTACAGCCACAGAAATAATGGCAGCAATTAGTGGCAGGAATGTTGGTACTTCGATTTTACTCACATCACCGCCCAGGATTTTCATGAGACCTGCATAGCCAATGCCAATACCCGTCACTGCCAGGAGCAGGGACAGAGAAAGGGAGGCCACGCACTCAAAGCGTTCATGACCATAAGGGTGCTTTTCATCTGGATTCTTCTTGGATAGTTTTACACCCACATAGGCAATGAGTGTGGTTAAGACATCCGACAGGGAATGCACGGCATCTGAAACCATGGCACCGGAATTACCAAAGATTCCGGCAATCATTTTGAAGCCTGCCAGGAAAACATTTCCTAATATGGTTACTGCTGAAAGCTTATTTACAATTTTGATGTCGCAGTCCTTGCGATCCAGGTCCTGCTGGGTATTTTTATTCACGTTCTTTGCATTCTTTGTCATCGGAGTTTCCTCTCTGGGCAGTTCATTTGCATGACTGTTTTTCCATACCTTTGTTTCTCGCTTACTTCTTGTTTCTTGCTTACTTCTTGGTTCTCGCTTATTTCTTGGTTCTTGCTTACTTCTTGGTTCTCGCTTGTTCGTTAATTCTTTTTTTGTTGATTCTTGCTGGTTTTTTCTTACTTTCTTGTTTCTTGTTTCTCGCATATTCATCGCTCCCTTCGTGGTTGATTCCAGGATAAAAAAACATCCACGGAACAGTTACTGTCCCGCAGATGTTAAGATTCCTTCTGCTGCCACGAAGTGCGGCCCGGCTACTGGACTAGGCCAGCGCTTGATCCATGTCATAGTAGTATCTGGGCTTTCGGTTTGTCAATTTTAACTATTTGTAGACGCAACGCACGTTTGATTGGAGGGGTGTCCAAGGGGTTATGGACTTTCATGTAGTCCGTTTTCGTTCCTATATAATAATTCCCTTCAGGTGGTCGCACTCATGCTGAATAATCTGGGCAACCCAGCCTGTAAACTTTTCGGTCTTGTGCTCAAAAGAAGTGGTGTCATACTCCACTGTGATTTCTTTATATCTTACAGTAGGGCGCAGGCCCTCCAGGGAAAGGCAGCCTTCCTCTGTCTCGAAGGCATCGTTCTTTTCCTGAATAACTGGATTCAGCATAACCACATCAAAGGGCCCCACGGAAACAATGATTGCCGCCTTGTTTACGCCAATCATATTTGCAGCCATGCCCACGCATCTTTCGTGATTGGGGCCTTCAGTGTGTCCTGTAAGTCCCGAATCAGGGCTTTTGTTTCTTTTTCTTCCCGGGCATTTTTCCAGGTCACCGGCACTGCCCTTTTCTTGAGAAACATGATGTTGTGATTAATTGATTTTTCCATTTGGATTCTGAGCACCCTGTTCCTGATCAGGCATCTGCATGCCCAGTGGTGGCTGCATGCCTTCCGGCACTTTGTCTTTGAAGTTGCCTGGTGTATGTGGCACGATGCTGATTTCTCGTGGCGCGTAATACTGTGGTTTTTTCTGCTTGTGTTTGAACATCATGCGACGGAACCACTTGTAGAAAAGCATAATTTCCAGATAAATGATCAGAAGTACAAGGGCGATGCAAAGTGCAACGACGATCACAGAAGATACTGTGTCTTTGAATTCCATGGCAATCTGGCGCAAGCCATAGCCGAAGCTCGCCATGCCACTGCGTGGAATGTAATAATTAATCATTACATTGATATCCGCATATTTCAGGCGTCTATCCAGCTCTTCCTGGGTGATTTCTTCCCCGTACCAGGAGTCGTCATCCAGGTCCTCTTCGTCCACAATCTTGTAATTCTTATAATTGTAAATGCGCTGATTGTAGGTTGTTACCATGAAGTGATTGTCTTGGCAGAACTTCTCCAGGGAATCTGTGACAAGGGACACCTTGTCGTTCGGAATCTGCACGGTGAATTGAAGGTAGCCTGTTGCCTTATAGGCCTTCTCTTCGTCGGTGATGTAAGTTGCATCCGCAGCAACGTGGTAGGCATTGTAATTATTGTTAACGTTTTCGATGTAGCCTTCATTTTCATCTACGATTTTCTGCAGGCTATCATAATAGTCCAGCATATCCTGACGTGACTTTTGCGTTTCGCCTTCGGCATTGAAATCATAGCTGTAGTCGGCGTAATCTCCCGAAATATTGGTGGAAGAATAATCGCCACCGGTCTCGTACTCCGATGCTCCAGCAGCGGAATCAGCTACAGAATATTCGTAGTTATAATCATTACTTGTCATTTTCGCGTCGGAGCGAATTCCTGAGGTTCCTCCTCCACATCCTGCAAGGCACACGGCCAGCAGTGCTGTCGCAATCGAGACAGCGAATCTCTTTTTTTTCATAGTCGTAACCCTTATCCTTTCACTTGTAAATATCACTTGCTTTCCCCAAAGCAAATGTCATTTGCTCCCCTCAAGGTCTATTATATGGGAATTATTTGAGGATTGCAATCGGGGAATGGGCGGTCTGCTACGCGGTAGCGCGAATCAGGGAAAGCACTCGTGAATGAAAAAGTTTCCTGACGCTTATTATTACCCTTTTAATTGCCAGGAATAAAAGCAACCATTCGATTTAGACACTTAAAAAGAAATGTCATTTCCCGAGAGATATTGTATAATATTTACTGTAAGTTTTAGTAAAAGAAGGAATCTAATGTGAGGCAAATTATGAGTGGGGGCTTGTAATTGAAACGAGGGGGCAAGATGGCAAGGAACGCATTAAATGATTTCGTAAATACGCTCACTGCTTTAGACGCAATGCCTGGTGGAGTAGTTGTGTATCGGGCAGACAAGGGAGAAGAAATTCTCTACGCAAACAAGAAACTCTACGAGATTTATGGTTGCGAAGACTACGATGAATTTCTGCTTCTGACAAATGGAACTTTTCGAGGCATGGTTCATGAAAATGACCTGGCTAAAGTTGAAAAGACCATAGAACTGCAGATCAACTCTGGGAATAATCAATTTGATCATATTACCTATCGTATTGTCACCAACGATGGCAGTATTCGTAAGGTGGATGATTATGGTCATCTCATTAATATTCCAGATGTTGGAGATGTTTTTTATGTCTTTATAATAGATACTGACACGAAGTATTTAACCTATGATTTAGACATTCTGACGGGACTTCCTGGTCAAAAGAGATTTTTGGAAAGTGCTGCCAATGTTTTACGGCAGGATGAGAAGAATCCTTTATCACCAGAAAGAGTCTTCCTTTATTTCAATCTTAATAAATTCAAACTGATTAATATTAAATATGGTTCTTCTTTTGGTGATGCAATTCTTAAGGATATTGCAGAACTCTTAAAGAATGAATTTCCAGATGATCTCGTGGCCAGATTTGGTGACGATCATTTTGTTGTGCTTGCAACCAATGATGAAATCGATGAAAAAGTCGAGAACATGTATAGTCGTCTTCGCAATCGTCACGAAGAAGATACGCTGGATGGAACCGTAGGCGCTTATGTAGTTAAGGAAAATGATATTGACCCACATGTTGCTTGTAATCTGGCTAAGCTGGCCTGTGAGCAGGGCAGAAAGCAAGTTGGCACGGTGGTAACTTATTACACAGAAGAAATTGGTTCTCAGATTGATGAACAATACTATATTGTAAATCATCTTGATGAAGCGTTAGAGAAAGGCTACATACGCGTTTATTGTCAGCCTGTTGTTCGCTCCATCTCAGGAGCTTTATGTGGAACAGAAGCACTTGCCCGCTAGATTGATCCAGAGAGAGGCGTGATATCTCCTGGTAAGTTTATCCCAATTTTAGAGGATGCTCATCTCATCCACAAACTGGATATGTTCATGATTAAGACCATTTGTAAGGGCTATCAAACTTGTATTGAGCATAACGTTCCTATTGTTCCAGTTTCCATCAATCTTTCCAGACTTGATTTTGTTTTGACAGACATCAGGCAATATATCAATCATATGATTGAGGAATACAAGGTACCAAGAAGCCTTATAAATATTGAAATCACGGAAAGTGCATTTGTAGAAGATGATGGTCAGATTCAGGATCAGATTATGAATTTCCGCCGGGAAGGATTCCAGGTGTGGATGGATGATTTTGGAAGCGGCTATTCTTCACTGAACATCTTAAAAGATTATGACTTCGATGAATTGAAGATTGATATGGCCTTCCTTTCAAACTTCAATCAAAAAGCAAGAGATATCATTGAGGCAACCATCCGCATGGCCAAACAGATAAAGATTCAGACTTTGGCTGAAGGTGTGGAAACTCGTGAGCAGTATTCCTTCCTAAAGGCCATCGGCTGTGAAAAGATTCAGGGATATTTCTTTGGAAAGCCAATGCCTTATAAGGATATGCTTAAGCACTGCATTGAAAATGATATGAAGATTGAAACCCGTGCCTGGGCTTCCTACTATGACAAAATTGGCTCTGTTAATTTCATGACAGAGCAATCCATGGCTATCTTCGAGGATGATGGCCAGAACATTCATTTCCTCTTTGCAAATCAGCCTTATCGAGAAGTTCTTCGTTCCGCAGGAACTCGTACCTTGAAGAAGGCAGAAGAAAATATTAATGCTCGTGGAACGTCCATGCAATATTTCTTCCGCAAATTGGCAAATTCTTTATCACCAAATGGAAAGCCATCAACAGTGACTTATCCAGCCGGAGATCAGTATTTATCCGTAACGGTAAGAATTATTGCCCACAGCAATGGTCGAAGAATAGTGCTTGCGAATTTGGCCAATATCACCAGAGATTCTGACTTTGAAATGCAGAGAAAACGCGATCGACTCATACGAAATATCTTCTATCTCTATGACACAACGGCTTTAGTGGATTATAAAGAAGATACGATTGAGTTCTATGATTCCAAACATTGCGAGAAGCAAGACCACAAGAAGGGCATTGTATATGGCGTGGAAGAATATATTCATAATGACGTTATGCAACTCATTTTCCCAGCGGATCGAGATATTTGTGAGAAATTCTTCGATAAAGAATCGTTGAAGCAGAGAATTACTGACAGTCACGAAGGATTCGTAACGGAATATTTCAGACTGAGGGGTATCGATGGAAATTACCGCTGGCATATTTGTACAATCCTGCAAATTCCTAAGATGGATGGCAATGTTTATCTGATGCTGACCAGGGAGTCAGGCATTGAAAAGCTGGAAACAAGAAATCGTCTGCTGGCCATGTATGAAGATAATTTAATTTATCAGCAGGATCCGGTATCTTCTGAGTTAACAGATTTCTCAGATGCAAGCCTTTGGCAGAATCTGAAGGAGAATTCTAACATGAAGATTTTCTGGAAGGATAAGGATAGACGATTCGTTGGTGTAACCAGAAGCTTCCTAAAGTATTATGGCATGAAATCCGAGGATGAAATTATCGGAAAGACGGATGAGGACATGCGTTGGCATGTTTCTGATGAGCCATGCAAGAACGACGAGGAAGAGATTCTTACTACTGGCATTCATACACACAATGCTCCTGGTAAATGTATTATCAAGGGAGTTCTTCATAACATCATGGTTTCCAAGATGCCTATCTATAGAGATGGTAAAATCGTGGGACTTTGTGGTTATTTCGTTGATGTGGAAGAAGAAAACGGTGAAGTTGTAAAACAGCAGCAGTCAACTACCGTAGATCTTGCAACAGGTCTAGCTAATGTTCGTGGTATCATTGAGGATTTCGCATCCTATGGAGAGGAGTTTGCAAAGAACGATATTGATTTTGCGGCAGTGAATATCATCGTAGATGGTTATGATGAATTCAATAAGGCTTATGGAGAAAAGAATGGAAATGAGCTTCTCTATCAGATTGCAGATATTTTAAGAATGCATTTTGGCACAAGTGCATCTCTTGGTCGCGTACTGGGAAGTCGTTTTGTTGTACTCCATAAATGTCCAGAACAGGCTGAGTTATCCAAGACCTTGCGTAAGGTGAAGAGAGATATTAGTCAGCTTGCTTTTGTGAATGATCATGTATGTACTCTCTTCCCAAAGGTCACAACCGTTTATGCCGGAAATTCAAAAAATATAGAACATATTATGGCAACGGTAATCGGTGTTGGAAAAAATAAATAGAGTTGAGGCAGGCGCGACGCAGGAAGCGCCTGCTTTTTTGTTGATTAGGGCGCTTCTAGATCCGGTGATACAGTTGGCCACTACCGCTCCACACTTATCCACATAAATCCACACATCTTTCCGGTCAAATTCCAATGTAAAAGCCCTTGTCTAAGGTTCTTCAGAGCTTACTTTTGTGCACTTCTTATAATTAATTCTGAATTCTATAGTCATTTTGCTAGTGGTTAACAAAAATTATCAACGCTTTCTAAAAGTTATCTACATTTATCCACAATCTCATATAGTTATGCACAATTAAAGAGGCTGTTTCATATAGGTTTCACATTTTTGCACCTCTGGAAGCCCCATAATTCCTATATTCTGCAAATATTCCTTGTGAAAAAGCATTTGGTTTCACATCAATACCGACCTCTCCATGTGAATACCATCATAACAACACAATTTCTTCCAAGCATGGTCACAATTCCATGCAAACTTGTTCACATAGTTTTCACGACTGTCCTGTACTCTATAAGCATGAATTTTTTCATAAATACATTTTCCATAGGAAATGTATATATAACCTTCCCCCACACCTTGCCCGACCTAACCAGTCGGGCTTTTAAAATACTTGCTTAGTTTTGCCCGACCTAACCAGTCGGGCTTTTAAAAGACCGCATAGAAGCTGGGATTGACAGGTTTTTGATCGTAATAACAGGGACTTGTCACTTAGGGCAAAACGTAAAGAAACCCTGACCAGAGTCAGGGTTTCATAATTTTTAGCTTATATCAAAATTCTTGTCTTTTCATTTCCTGGGCAAGTTCATTTGCCAGTGGGATTTGAAGGTTTGATTTGATTTGATTAATTATTCACCTACGTAAGGTACAACTGCACCTTCGTATGTGTCGTTGATGTAGTTAACTACTTCAGCTGACTTAAGAGCTGCTGTAAGTGCAACGATCTTGTTGTTTGCTTCATTGCCTTCCTTAACAGCGATGATGTTTACATACTGCTGGATAGCTGCGCCGTCTGCTGCTTCTACTGCAAGAGCGTCCTTTTCAACGTTGAGGCCATTCTGAAGTGCATAGTTACCATTGATTACGCCGAATGCTACTGAACCAAGCTGCTTTGGAACCTGAGCTGCTTCTACTTCAACGATTTCAAGGTTCTTTGGATTTTCAACGATATCGTTAACTGTAGCTGTTACGTCTACACCATCAGCAAGCTTGATGAGACCTTCCTGCTGGAGGAGAAGAAGTGCACGAGCTTCGTTTGTTGTATCGTTAGGAACTGCGATTGCATCACCATCTTCAAGATCTGCAAGATCCTTCTTTGTTCCGCCGTAGATACCAAATGGTTCGTAGTGAATCTTACCGTTATCAGCTACAACAAGGTGTGTACCATTTTCTTCATTGAATGAATCAAGGTAGTTGATGTGCTGGAAGTAGTTAGCGTCAAATTCGCCAGATTCTACAACGTTGTTTGGCTGTACATAATCTTCAAATACTGTTACTTCAAGCTTGTAGCCGTTAGCTTCAAGAAGCTTAGCTGCTTCTGCAAGGATTTCTGAGTGAGGAGTTTCTGAAGCTGCAACTGTGATTACGTTGTCTCCATCAACTGGTGCAGGGATTTCTGCGTCTGATGCAGATGCGTCTGCTGAAGAAGCGTTTGCTGCTGAAGCATCTTCTGTTGTAGCGTTGTCAACACTTGCTTCTGTAGCTGCTTCTGTAGCTGTTTCTGTAGCTTCTGTTGTTGCTGCAGATGAACCACAACCTGTAAGTGCTCCTACTAATAAAGCGCCTGTTACTGCGAATGCGAATAATTTCTTTCTCATAATGTACCTCTTTCTGCGCGAACCCTTTTTGCGCCCCTTTATATATTTTTTTCTTTGGGTTACTTAGTTAGTGGCCAGAGTTTTTCTCCGGCAATTCCATTTGCATGATTGCAAATGATATTTCCACGCTTATTGCGTTGAATTCTTTATTTCTTTCTACGGTCAAACTTCTTAGAAATCAGTGTTCCGATTCCCTGCAGAATCATTACGATTGCTACAAGCAGGATAACGGATACCCAGAGGATATTTGGCTGATATCTGTAATAACCATAACGGATTGCGATATCACCAAGTCCACCACCGCCCAGGATACCTGCCATTGCGGAATATCCAAGTACTGTACCAACTGTGATTGTGGCACCTGCGATCAGAGAAATCTTAGATTCCTTGAGCAGAACTTTTCTGATAATGTAGCCATTTGATGAGCCCATAGCCTGCGCTGCTTCAATGACGCCCTTATCAACTTCGTTCAGAGATGACTCAACCATTCGAGCAATCAATGGTGCAGCTGAAATTGTCAGTGGCACAATGGTTGCTCCTGAACCGTATGACTTACCAACGATCCACATTGTGACTGGCTGAACCAGAATTAACATGATCAGGAATGGAACGGAACGCATTACATTTGTAATGAAATCAACAATTGCGTAAACTGCACGATTTGGTGTCAGGCCATCCTTACCAGTTGTATTCAGAAGAATTCCCCAAGGAAGTCCAATTACATAACCGAAGAATGTTGCTGCCAGAGTCATGTACAGAGTGTCTTTGATTCCTGTCAGAATCATTTCGACTTCTTTTGGACTTAACCAGTTAATTACCCAATTTATATCCATATTCATTTACTCAGCCTCCTTTCTACCAGCTGCAGAGGCAGCTACTAAATCAGATGCTGTCAGTTCGCTGACAGCAAGGCCTCGCTCTTTCAGGTATTCAACCTGATTTTCAGCAATTACTGGGTCAGATGAAAGTTGTAAGAACATCTCTCCTCTTGCCACGCCATCCACATCCAGCGTATTCGCCCTCAGGATATTTACAGGATTCTGGAATTTCAGAATCATATCAGCGATAACAGATTCGTAAGAAGAATTTGTAGAGAAGACAATTCTTACTTTCTTTGTGTTATCGTCCTTTGCAAATGAGATTGCTCCAGGTGCGCTATCTGCCTGACCGAATACTAAGGTCTTGGCTGCTGCAGATTTTGGATTTGTGAAGATTTCTTCAACGGATCCATCCTCTACGATTTCGCCCTTCTCAACAATCGCTACACTCTTACAAATCTCACGAACAACGCTCATGGAATGTGTAATGATTACGATTGTGATTCCTGTCTTCTGATTGATTTCTTTCAGAAGCTGCAGAATCTGTTCTGTTGTCTGTGGATCAAGAGCACTTGTTGCTTCATCACAGAGCAGAATCTTTGGATCACTTGCCAGCGCTCTTGCGATTGCAACTCTCTGCTGCTGACCACCAGATAACTGAGCCGGATAAGCATTTGCTTTATCCGCAAGTCCTACGATTTCCAGAAGTTCTTTTGCTTTCTTCTTTGCGTCTGCCTTTGGCATTCGCTGAAGTCGCAGTGGGTAAAGGACATTGTCGATTACCTTACTCTGAATTAGTAGGTTAAAGCCTTGGAAAATCATTCCGATGTTGCCACGTGTAGCTCTAAGATCCTTCTTGGAGAGACTTCCCAGGTCTTTACCATCAACTGTTACGGTGCCTTTTGTTGGTTTTTCCAAAAAGTTCAAACATCGAACCAGTGTACTCTTACCAGCACCGGACATTCCGATAATACCGTAAATGTCACCAGCTTCTACATTGAAGTTAATGTTCTTCAATGCTTCCACTTTGCCTGCCTTCGTTTGGAAGGTCTTTGATACATTTTTTACTTCAATTAGTGCCATTTCATATCCTCGAATTTCTTCATTACCTTCTGCCAATAGTTGCTCGTCTATCGCACATCTATTAACTCCTATACCTTATTCCTACAATTTCTATAGTATTGCTGTAATATAGGTTCTTTCGATGACCCATAAGATACACAATAAGACTCCAATAATCAAGACTTTGAGGTATTCATCTTTCATAGGCTTAGTTATAGGATATTCCTATAACTAAAATTTCCTTATTTTATAGGCTTTTCCAACCTTTTGAGAATGCTTCCGGCAGCCATTTCTTACACAATTTAATTTTTGGCAAGTCATTTTTGTTCGGAGAATTAGAGAAATAAAAAAGCCGCAGACGAAAATGTCCACGACTTCGATATGTGTATTCTATTGTTTTTAGCTCCTTTTCCCTGGCAAGTTCATTTGTCAGTTTTCCCTTCTATATAATTAGAAGAGATTCAGGAAAAGCTGCAGGCCCATGCCTGAACAATCTTCTGTGCAGGCATGACACATAGCTGCCAGGAAGATAATCAATACAATTGCTGCCAGTACAGAAGCAATCAGGATTCCAATATAAACCCACATCAGAACTTTTGCGAATTTATTCTGTGGGCACTTAACTCTTGCAACAATCATAAGAACCCAGGCAGCGATTCTGGATGCACCACCAGCAGAACCCAATACACCAGATACCACATTGTAATAGGTATCGCTTGGTAAGCTTGATCCTTGAACGATGGTATTAAGAATTGTGCCAATAATACCAAGGGCAATTGGTGCCAGATAACAGATGAGTGAAATCCAGGAAAGTTTCTTTGCCTGTTCATCTGCCACAGGACCAATCAAATTTCCTGCTGGCGCTCCTGACATAGGCTGCATGCCTGGCTGACCGTAAGGCATTTGCTGATTTACCTGCTGGTTAGAGTCTGACCGGCCGTATTGCTGGCCGTAAGGCGACTGCTGATTTACCTGCTGGCTATAGTCTGGCTGGCTGTACGGCTGGCCGTATGGCGACTGCTGATTTACCTGCTGGCTATAGTCTGACTGGTCATATGGCGACTGCTGATTTACCTGCTGGCTATAGTCTGACTGGCTGTATGGCTGGCCATAAGGCGACTGCTGATTTACCTGCTGGCTGTATTGCTGGCCGTATGGCGACTGCTGATATCCATTCTGATTTTCGTCCATGAGTTCCCCCCTGCATAGATAAATTTCAAATAGTATAGGGCCCGAAATTTTCTGCCACTTCATTAAAAAAATATACCACAGCAGAGGGACTTATGCCATGTAAATTACAGATATATGCGCAATTCATTTGCATGAATCGATATGTGTGCGGACCTTTATGTGCCTTATTTAATTCTAAATGTGGAAACCAATAATTGTCTTCTCTTCTGAGCCGCCCTGATCTGGCTTTTCGAAATCTTCTGCCAGAGAAATATCCAGGTCACTGTTCCTTGCGTGAAGGCGGGCAATTTCCAGAAGCTGGTCATCTGTGTAATCCTCAAAGTGAAGATGGAAAGGAATACGGCTGGAAAGTCCAGGATTCTGATCAATAAACTGCTTCATCTCTTCCTCATAGCCAGCGAAAATAACAATGTAACAATGGTATTATCCTTGTGATTTTCCATTTCCTGCACGATGGTATTGATGGCCTCACTACCATAGCCACCCTGAGTGCTATCCACCAGGGAATAAGCTTCATCAATAAAAAGAATGCCTCCCCGGGCCTCCTTGAACTTCTGGCCAGTTCTTCCTTCAGTTCTCTGCCATAGGTCACACTTTCCAGCATGGCCTTTTCATCTGCCTTGGTGATCTTCTTCTGAATCCTGCGGGACTTGAAGATCATATCTGTATTCATATCCAGGAAGTCATATCTTCTACGAATTTCAATAATATGAGGCACCTCTGAGTACCTTACATTATCCCCAGCCTTATTCATGCCACACGTGAACTCTTCATATGGAATTTCCTCAGCGCCAAGATAAGTGAAGGCCTCCTCCAGCTTGGTAATATCATTTACGCGGTCGGCGATATAGGAATCCACTTCCTTAAACTGGCAGTTGATGTTAGGGAGATTGAACCAGCGGTTTAAAACAAAAAGAAGGCAGCAGACCGGGGAGTCTGCTACCTTCCATTTGTGCTTTATCCTGAAGGGTGTGTGTGCGTTCAGGATAAATTCTTGCATATATCCAATTACGCGACATGCAGCTGTCATTACCACATAACCTACGCAAGTTCCCACCCTTGCCTGCCGCGCGATTAGAGGCTTGATTATTAGCTTAGCAACCTGCCTATTTTTTTAGCTAGTCAATAGCTTAGTAACTAGCCCATTTGCTTTTTCAGCTTGTAAAGCCTCACACGACTGAAGTCGCGTGCTTCCCATCAATTACTCAACAATTTCCAGTCTTACATTGGAAATATGAACCGTTGCTGTTGAGCCAAGGTTACCCATGTTGAATTCAAGACGACCATTGTTGTCGTTCTTTTCTGTCATTTCAAATTCAAATTCGAATGACTGCTTCTCTGTTGTCAGGTCGAATGTTGTATCTTCCAGATATCTGATCCAACCTGCTGTTGGAGCATCCACACAAGTAATCATCTGACGATCTTCATCTGCATAAGCATCAAATGTGAGCTTATACTTCTGACCCTTCTTCATAGGAAGAGATGGCTGAACAATCTGAATTGAGTGTGGCTTTGTTCCTTCCTTTTCAGTAGTAACAACAAGCTCGCCATCCTTAATTTCAGCAGTTCCTACACCGTCATTTAACTGAATGAAGTACCAGTTATCTTCATCGTCCAGAGCTTCTGCTTCTGAGAAGTCACCATTCCAAATGAGATTGCCGTCTTCTGTAAGATCTCTGTATTCCAGTTCTGGCTTCTTTACATCTGTGTTGTAAGCATCCTTCTGGTAAACACGAACATAGTCGATCATGTATTCTGCATTGTCGAAGTCTGTGCTATCATCTGGATCTCCTGGCCAGTCACCACCTACAGCAAGGTTAAGCTGTACGAAGAAATTCTGGTTGAATGGTGCTGGGAAAGGCTTTTCATCTTCACCTTCAACAGCTGTGAACCAGTCATTAACTGTGAGGTAAAGCTGATTATCAATGTAGTAGCGGAATTCGCCTGGATCCCATTCTACAGAGAAGATGTGCCATGTATTGGCAAATGTCTCACCATCTGTAAGCTTGAATGTATTCTGCTGCTGGTTGTGAGGCTCACCGTAATGGATTGTTCCATAAGCTGTGGATGTATCATCACCAAGAACTTCCATAACGTCGATTTCACCACACTTAGGCCACTGGCCATAGTATGATTCATCCGTTGGCATCATCCAGCCTGCCGGCCAGAGACCCTTGCCCTCTGGTACCTTTGCACGAATGCAAACCTTACCATACATGAAGTCCTTCTTGTTCTGAGTCTGAACCTTACCAGATGTGTAGTAAGTTTCTCCATCCTTCTCTGTCTTGATAGCCTTCAGTGTCAGATGACCATCCTTAACGAAAATGTTCTCATCAGAATCTGTGTATTCCTGAAGTTCGTTGTTTGTCCAGCCTGGATCACGAAGTTCCTTGTTCCAGATAGATTCATCCAGAGTATCTCCGTTGAATTCATCTGCCCAAAGAAGATTCCATCCTAAAATGTCTGGAGTCTTAACGTCTGTTCTGTAGTCGCCGTTGTCTTCAATGGCAACTGTCTCACTTGCATCCTCAGCAGATGCATCTTCAGCTGTTGCTTCTGTAACTGCCTCTGTAGCTGCTTCTGTGGATGCAGTATTTCCGCAACCTGCCAGAAAAGCAGCTGACATAGCCAGCAGCCCTGCTGTGATTAAAAATTTCTTCTTCATAATAATTCCCCCTTAAATCTATACACTTATATGAACTCACCCATTAGTTACATATTAAAGTACAAATGTTACGTCGTTGTTATCCTGCAGAATGTCTGCTGGGATGTAATTACCTTCCATCTTTACACCATTTACTGTCAGGCTTGTGCAACCAGATTCCTTGTGGCCTGGATTTTCGATCTTAATGTGAAGCTTCTTGCCACGGAATGTCTTTTCAATGTTGAGGCCGTCCCAGTCAGCATTGATTGATGGAGCAAGACGGAGACCGTAGAAGTCAGGACGAAGTCCCAGAATACCTTCTACAGAACCAACCATAACTGTGGAAGCTGTACCTGTCAGCCAATGTACCTGGCTTCTTCCGAAGTGAGGAGAAGCTGGACCTTCTGTGAACTGACCGTAGCAGAATGGCTCAAGGTGACGAATTTCAGCCTTGTCATTCTGAGATGCTGGGCAGTTCTCGTGGTAGTACTTGTATGCCTGATTACCATGGCCAAGAAGTGCCTCGGCAAGGATCAGCCAACCCTGTGTCTGTGAGAAGATACCTGCATTTTCCTTAGAACCCTGGTTGTAGATAACAGCAAGAGCACCTTCAAATGCATGGCTGTGATATGGAGGATCCATAAGAACAGCACCAAAGTCAGAGTTCAGCTTGTCGTTTACGTTCTGCATAGCAACGTCTGCCTGTTCTGGAGTTGCAAGACCAGAGATAACAGCCCATGACTGTGGATTCAGCCACATGTTTGCTTCTGGGGCCTTTCTCTCACCAATTCTCTCGCCAGCTTCTGTATAGCCACGAATAAATCTGTCTTCATCCCAGCAGCAGTCGTTGATGATTTTGCCAAGTTCTGCCTTCTTCTCAGCAGCGTATGTCTTGTATGCATCATCCTTTTCGAATGCAGCAATTTCTTCCATCATGTTCAGTGCATAGTAGAACTGAAGAGCTACGAATGTAGATTCACCATTTGCACCGAGTCTGAGGCAGTCGTTCCAGTCAGCGTAGAGACCAGCTGGCATGTTGTGAGGGCCCAGGTGGTCAAATGAGAACTGGATTGCTCTCTTTAAGTGATCATAAACTGTGCCATGATCCTTATTTGCGTAAACAATATCTTCATTCAGGAATTCAAGATCTCCTGATTCAGCAATGTACTTATAAATTGTTGGGAAGAGCCAGAGAGCATCATCTGCACGGTAAGCAGGATGTCCTGTTTCTCTTACGTAAGACTCATCATCTGGTGTGTCTTCATGACCAGCATTGTGAGTGAACTTAACCAGTGGAAGTCCGCCGCCGTTATCTACCTGAGCAGAAAGCATGAAGCGAATCTTTTCCTTTGCCATTTCAGGCTTTAAGTGGATGATACCCTGAATATCCTGAACCGTATCACGGTAACCATAACCGTTACGAAGTCCGCAGTAGATGAAGGAAGCAGCTCTTGACCAAATAAATGTCATAAAGCAGTTGTAAGCATTCCATGTGTTGATCATTGTGTTAAATCCATCATCTGGAGTATTTACCTGCAGAGCAGAAAGTCTGTCTTCCCACTGCGCGCAAAGTTCATTTAATTCCTTATTGCAAACAGCTTTAACATCATCATACTTAGAGATGATTTCAGCAGCCATATCTGAGTAATGCATTCCCAGAAGGAAAGCAACTGTCTTTTCTTCGCCAGGTGCAAGAACAACCTTTGTTGAAAGAGCACCACAGTTGTATTCGTTAGCACCTTCGATGTTGCCAAGGTCACCCTTTTCAACACCAACTGGATTGCCATATCTTCTACCGTAACCAAGGAACTCATCTCTGTCACCGCAGAAAGATGAAACTGGGTTACCGGCAAGACCAAAGAAACGCTTTGTTACAATCTTGTGATCTACTTCAGAATCCTGTGCATCCAGATTACCATGCAGAATGTGCATGATCTTATTTTCTTCGAACTGTGTTCTTGTGATGAAACGAGAGTACTGAAGATTTACCTGATCCAGCTCATAGTTATCATGGTTTGTAAACTCAGCGAACCCTGTCAATGTCAGATCCTTTTCTTCATTAGAATCATTCTTGACTGTCAGCTCCCAAACTTCATAAGTTGCATCCTTTGGTACATAGTAAGATGCCTCAGCATGAACGCCTTCATAGTCTGTTTCAAAAATAGAATAGCCAAGACCGTGACGAGTCTTTGTCTTGAAATCTGCAAGGTCCTTGCAAACTGGCTTCCATGAAACTGACCAATATTCTTCAAGCTTATTATCACGAATGTAAAGGTAACGACCTGGCTCATCCAGTCCGTTAAATACATATCTGAGAATTCTTCCATCAGCGCCTGATTTG
>Ga0129311_1001055_pt1 | contig 20937 bp, 19 predicted proteins | sample Go1ome_FD_94435 | JGI IMG/M metagenome (GOLD analysis project Ga0129311, IMG submission 94435) | Western lowland gorrila individual fecal microbial communities from Wisconsin, USA - Go1022B metagenome | ecosystem: Host-associated > Mammals > Digestive system > Large intestine > Fecal | place... | reverse complement strand
GCTGCGCCGCTTCATCTCCGAGCGTTCGAAGATCCTGCCCCGCAGAACCACCGGTACCTGCGCGATGCATCAGCGTCAGCTGACCGAGGCGATCAAGCGCGCCCGTCAGATCGCTCTGCTCCCCTTCGTCACCGAATAAGGAACGAAATTTTGATGAAAGAGCCGTCCTTCTGGACGGCTCTTTTTTCGTATTCCCCGCACCGCGCGGAGCGCGGCATTTCCCCGCACTTGCGCGGGACCCGTCCGATATGCTATACTTTGAAAAAAGCATCAAAAGGAGCCGCTTTATGACCTTTCCCTGCCTTGTGCTCGACCATGACGACACCGTGGTCAACTCCACCGCGACGGTGCACTATCCCTGCTTTGCCGAGTACACGGCGAAGTTTTTTCCAAAAGCGAAGCGCTACACGCTGGAGGAATATCTCCTGAAAAACTTCGACCCCGGCGTTTACGACTTTTTCCACGGCGAGGTCGGCATGAGCGAGGAGGACATGAAGCACGAGCAGGCCTACTGGCACGAGTACGTCCAGCATCACGTGCCGCAGGTCTACGACGGCATGCGCGATATCCTGTGGGAGTACGTGAACGCGGGCGGCACGATCTGCGTGGTGTCGCACTCGCTCTCGCCGAACATCCTGCGCGATTACCGCGAAAATAAGCTCCCCGAGCCGAAGCTCGTCTACGGCTGGGAGGTGCCGAAGGACCGGCGCAAGCCCCAGCCCCACTGCCTGTTCGACATCATGGAGAAGCTGAAATTTCAGCCGGATGAGCTGCTCGTGCTCGATGATCTGAAGCCCGGCTATGACATGGCGAGAGCCGCGCACGTGCGCTTTGCCGCCGCGGGCTGGTCGAACGATATCCCCGAGATCGAGGCCTTCATGCGGCAAAACTGCGATCTCTATTTTAAAACCGTCGAGGCTTTCGGCGAATACCTTCTGAGCGGAAAGGAAGAATGAGCATGGCCAAGCGCATCACGAAGATCGTCCTCACGGGCGGCCCGGCGGCGGGCAAGACGACGCTCGTCAGCCGCATCCTCAAGGAATTCAAGCAGGAGGACGGCTGGCGCGTCATCACCATCCCCGAAACGGCGACGGAGCTCATCTCGGGCTTTGGCATCAAGCCGTTCGGAAACTGCATGTCGATGCTGCAATTTCAGGATTTCGTCGTCGCCGACCAGATCCACAAGGAGCAGCTGGCTCTCGCCGCGGCGCAGCTCGTGCCGGAGGACAACATCCTTATCCTCTACGACCGCGCGCTGATGGATGACAAGGCCTACGTTTCGGACGAGGAGTTCGCGCAGGTCATCGCGCGCTTTGACGGGCGCACCGAGGAGCGCGTGCTCAAAAACTACGACCTTGTGCTGCACCTCATCACCTGCGCCAAGGGTGCGGAGTTTGCCTACGACCTCGGCAACGCCGCGCGCACGGAATCCATCGAGTACGCCCGCGAGATGGACGAGCGCACGCTGCGCGCGTGGAGCGCGCACCCGAACCTGCGCATCATCGGCAACGACGTGGACTTCAACAACAAGATCGAGCGCGCCCTGCGCGAGATCTACCGCGCCGTGGGCGAGGTGGAGCCGATGGCGAAAAAGCGCAAGTACCTCATCGCCCTGCCGGACATGGCGGCGTTCGTCCGCGCGCACCGCGCCGCCGCCATCGACATGACGCAGACCTACCTCGCCCTGACGAACCCAAGCATCGAGCGGCGCGTGCGCATGCAGGAAAACGGCGCGGAGACGCTGTACTTCTACACTGAAAAGCACCGCATGGAAAACGGCGAAAAATGGGACACCGAGCGTCCCATCTCGCGCAAGCAGTACGAGCAGTACCTGCTCGAGCGCGACACGGCGCTCTCCCCCGTGCGCAAGACGAAGTACCGCTTCGTCTATGCCGACCGCCGCTGCGAGATCGACGTTTACCCCTTCAGCGGCGAAAAGGCCGTGCTCTTCCAGTACGGCGAGGACGGCGCGGCCCTGCCGCCGGAGATCACGGTGCTGGAAGAGGTGACGGCCCGGCGCGAATACAAAAACCGCGCGCTGGCCGCCTCGCAGAAGCTTTAAAAAAAGAGGGACGCTTTTAAAAAGCGTCCCTCCTGCGTTTTTACTGCGCCTGCGCGGCGTGCAGGCGTTTGGATATTTTGCGGTAGCAGAGAATAAAATAGACGATCTCCGCCGAGCCGGTGAGCAGCCAGGAGAAGGGGTAGAGCAGGTACAGCGAGCCGATCGTGTGGAAATGGGCGAAGATCGTGTAGATCCAGACCACGCGGAACACGCACGAGCCGAGAAAGACAAAAACCATCGGCACAAGGCCCTTGCCAAGGCCGCGCGAGGCGGCGGTGGTGCAGTCCATCAGCGCGGAGATGGGGAACGAGAAGCACATGACCGCGATGCGCTCAAGGCCCGCGTCGATGACGTCCGCCTCCGGCGTGAAGAGTGAGAGAAACTGCCGCCCAAACAGCAGGAACAGTCCACCGAACACCGCCGCGGTCAGCGCGGCAAAGCCGAGCGTAAGAAGATAGCTTTTGCGCACGCGCTCCATCTTGCCCGCGCCGTAGTTCTGCCCGACGAAGCTCGAGCAGGCGATGTAGAAGGCGTTCATCACCGCGTAAACGAGGTTATCGACGTTGCCCGCGGCGGAGTTGCCCTCGACCACGACGGTGCTGAAGGAGTTGACGCCCGCCTGAATGAAGAGATTTGCCACCGAGAAGATGGCGTTCTGCAAGCCTGCCGGTACGCCGATGGTGAGCACGTGCACGGCCTTGTCCTTGTGGAAGCGCAGTTCGCGCGGGCTCAGACGGTAAATATCCCTGCTGCGCATGAGCGAGCGGACGATCAGCCCCGCCGAAACGCACTGGGAAAGAACGCTCGCAAGCGCCACGCCGTCGGTCGCCATGCCGAGGCCGATGACGAACGCAAGGTCAAGGATGACGTTGAGCACGCCGGCCGTGGAGAGAAAGATGAGCGGCGACTTCGTGTCGCCGATGGCGTTTAAAACGCCGTTGCCGTAGTTATAGAGCGCGGCGGCGGGCATGCCGAGGAAGTAAATGCGCAGGTAGAGCTCCGCGCCGTCGATCAGATCGTCGCGCGTGCCGAGCAGCTCGAGCAGCGGCCGGGCGAAAATCAACCCCAGCGCCAGCATCAGAAAGCCCGCGGCCAGGCACACGATGAAGGATGTGTGCACCGACTCGCGCACGTTCTTCTCGCTGCGCGCGCCGAAGTGCGTGGCCACGAGCACGTTCACGCCGCTGCCAAGGCCCATCAGAAAGCCCGTGAACAGGAAGATGAGCGTGGTCGTCGAGCCGACCGAGCCCATGGCCGCGGCGCTTGAAAAGCGGCCCACGACCGCAAGATCGACCATGCTGAACAGCATCTGAAGCAGGTTTGTGAACATCAGCGGCATGGAAAAGCTGATGATCTGGCGGCTGAGGCTGCCCTGCGTCATATCAAGCGTGGCGGAACGCGCCATAGGATATCCCTCTCTCTCATCTGCAATGTAAAGTCCTACTCTTATAGCATACTTTCCATTTCTTTGCAAGCGCCTTTGCCGCAGGGGAAGGAAAAAATCATGAAAAATGTCGGAAAATTTTTCGGAAAAGCGGCTGATCGCACGCAAAAACGCTTGCATTCGGCGTTTTGCTGTGGTAATATACCTATGTTATGGATGCAGGAAACGCAAGAGTGGACCGTTTGGCCCGCTCTTTCTTTTGCAAATTTTGGAAAAAACACAGACTGCGAGGGATACAATGAAAAAGGTGACCGAGGTCGTGCGCGAGCTGGCCCTCCCCGTTGTGGAGGAGAACGGCTGCAAGCTGTGGGACGTGGAATACGTCCGCGAGGCCGGGCAGTGGTATCTGCGGCTGTATATCGATAAGGACGGCGGGGTGAACATCCTCGACTGCGAGGCCATTTCGCGCCGGATGAGCGATATTCTCGACGAGGCGGACCCCATCGAGTCGAGCTATATCTTCGAGGTCGCGTCTGCCGGCGCGGAGCGCCCGCTCAAGCGTCCGGGCGACTTTGAACAGTTCATGGGCTCGCCCGTGCTCTTGAAGACCTACAAGCCCGTAGACGGGCGCAAGGAATTTTCCGGCGACCTTGCGGGCTATGAAAACGGCGACGTGACGCTCAGGATCGGCGAAGAGGAAATGCGCTTTGCCAGGGATACGGTCGCGCTCGTGCGCCTGCGCTGCGATTTTTAAGGGAATACCAATTACTTTATCATACAGAATACGAAATAAGGAGCAACTACTCATGAAATGTGATGAGATCTTCGCAGCTCTTGCGATGCTGGAAAAGGAACGCGGCATCTCCCAGAGCTTTATGATGGAAAAGATCGTGCAGGCGCTCACCACCGCCTACAAGCGCGACCACGAGGGCGTGGAAAACGTGGTGGTCGATGTGGACGAGGGCAAGCGCGAGCTTAAGATGTTCGTGCAGAAGGAAGTGGCCGGGGAGGTCGAAAATCCCGGCACGCAGATGAGCCTGGACGAAGCCAAGGCCATCTCCGCCAAGTACAACGTCGGCGACATCGTCAACATCCCTGTGGATAACATCGAGTTCGGCCGCATCGCCGCGGGCAACGGCAAGCAGGTCATCATCCAGGGCCTGCGCGAGGCCGAGAGCGGCATGGTCTACGACGAGTATAACTCCAAGCAGCACGAGATCTTAACCGGCGTCGTCACGCGCATCGATCCCCGTACGGGCAACGCGTCGCTTCGCATCGGCACCGGCACGGAGGCGACGGACGCCATCCTTCTCTCCGGCGAGCAGGTCAAGGGCGAAACGCTTGTCGAGGGCCAGCGCATCAAGGTCTACCTTGTCGATGTGCGCCGCCAGTCGAGAGGACCGCAGGTCGTCATCTCCCGCACGCATCCAGGTTTGGTCAAGCGCCTTTTTGAACTCGAGGTCCCCGAAATTTACGACGGCACCGTCGAGATCCGCTCCATCGCCCGCGAGGCGGGCTCCCGCACGAAGATGGCGGTGTGGAGCAACGACCCCAACGTCGATCCCATCGGCGCGTGCGTCGGCCCCCACGGCCAGCGCGTGAACAGCATCGTTGAGGAGCTGCGCGGCGAGAAGATCGACATCATCAAGTACAGCGACGACCCGGCGGAGTACATCGCCGCGGCGCTCGCGCCCGCGGACGTGGTCGAGGTCCGCCTTGCCGAGGAGGGCAAGGCCTGCCGCGTGATCGTGCCCGACGATCAGCTCTCCCTTGCCATCGGCAAGGAGGGGCAGAACGCGCGCCTTGCCGCGCGCCTTGTCGGCTACAAGATCGACATCAAGCCCGCGAGCTACAAAGAAGAAACGCAGGAATAAAGCAAAGGAGGGCGGCTCATGCAGAAAGTGAAGAAGATCCCGCAGCGGCAATGTGTGGGCTGCCGCGAGATGAAGGACAAACGCGCGCTCATCCGCGCCGTCAAGTCGCCGCAGGGCGAGGTATCGCTCGATTTTACGGGAAGGAAGCCCGGGCGCGGCGCTTATGTCTGCCCGAACAGCGAATGCCTCAAGCGGGCGCGCAAGTCCCGCGCGCTCGATCGCGCGCTGGACACGGCCATCCCCGAGAGCGTTTATGAAGAAATGGAAAAGGAGATGGCAAACGGTGGATAAACTGCTCAATCTTATCGGCCTTGCCAAAAAGGCCGGAAAGCTCGAGGCCGGCGAGGAGCCGGTCGGCGCGGCGGCGAGAGCAAGGCACGCGCGGCTCATCCTCATCGCCTCCGACGCTGCGGATAACACCCGCCGCCGGGCCAAGCACTTCGGCGACGCGGGCGAGTGCATCTGCCTTGAGATCCCCGCGACGAAGGACGAGCTGGGAAGGGCCCTGGGCCGCACGTCCTGCGCGATGGCCGCGCTGACGGACGTCGGCTTTGCTGAGGCTGCGGCCAAAAAGCTGGCCGAGGCCGACGAAGCGCACTACGGCGAAGCGGCACGGCGGCTTGCGATCAAGGCCCAGCGCGCCGCCGAGCGCCGAGCTGAGCTCAGGCAGCACGAGAAGAACCTGCGCGAGGGCAGGAAAAAGCCGCATAAGGCGACGGAAGCAAAGCCCGCCGCGGCGGAGGGAAAGAAAAAGCCCCTTGCATCGGAGGAGAAAAAAGCGCCGCGGCGCACCGTGAAGCACGGGCGCACGCGCGCCGAGCGCGAGAGGGCGCACCGCGAAGCGGAAAAGCAGCGCGCGTCGAAGCGCTTTGCCCACGCCCGCCCCGTGAAAAAGGGCAAGGGCAGCTTTAAGAAAGTAAGTCAGCAGACATCACAACACACGGAGGTGCAATAATTTGGCTACTACAATGAACAAGAACAAGGTATCCGACATGGCAAAGGACTTCGGCATGTCGTCGAAGGACATCCAGGCCGTCCTGAATACCTATGAGGACGGGAGCAAAAAGCCTTCGCAGGTGTTGTCGGAAGAGGAGGTCAACCTGATCTTTGAGCACCTGACGCAGAAGCATCAGGTCAAGATCGAGACGATCTATGCCGAGACCGCTCCCCAGAAAAAGCCCGAGCCCAAGGCACAGCCTGCCCAGCAGCAGGGCGCGGCGAAGGGACAGTCTGCCCAGCCGCAGCGCGGCGGCAGTCAGCCCAGGGTGCAGCAGAGCGCCCAGCCCCAGCCCCAGCAGAACAAGTCCACCGCCACGCAGAAGCCCACGACCCGCGTGCCGGAAAAGAAGATCGTCGATACCCGCAAGGTGACGAACGTCAACCTTGACAAGTACGACGAGAAGCTGCAGGACATGGCCGAGCGCTCCGGCGACCGCCGCGACTTGGAGCGCGGCACGAAGGAAAAGTTCCGCAATAACAAGAACCGCAATAACCGCCAGCAGCCGTTCTCCGGCAAGCGCAAGCAGGAGGAGGCCGAGAAGATGCGCCGCCTGCAGCTGGAGATCGCCAAAAAAACCCCGCTGACCGTCAAGATCCCCGATGAGATCTCCGTCGGCGAGCTGGCCTCCCGCATGAAAAAGACCGGCGCGGAGGTCGTCAAGTGCCTGATGAAAAACGGCGTGATGGCTTCCCTTTCCCAGATGATCGACTTCGACACCGCGTCCTTTGTCGCCGAGGAGCTCGGCTGCAAGGTCGAAAAGGAGGTCGTTGTGACGATCGAGGAAAAGCTCATCGACGATCATGAGGACAGCGCCGACGAGCTCGAGCCGCGCGCCCCGGTCGTGGTCGTTATGGGCCACGTGGACCACGGCAAGACCTCCCTTCTCGACTATATCCGCAACGCCCACGTCGCCTCCGGTGAGGCCGGCGGCATTACGCAGCACATCGGCGCCTATCAGGTGCAGATCAAGGGCAAGCCCATCACCTTCCTTGATACGCCGGGCCACGAGGCGTTCACCTCCATGCGTGCCCGCGGCGCGATGATCACGGATATCGCTATCCTCGTCGTCGCCGCCGAGGACGGCATCAAGCCCCAGACCATCGAGTCCATCAACCACGCCAAGGCCGCCGAGATCCCCATTATCGTCGCCATCAACAAGATGGATAAGCCCGACGCCAATCCCGAGCGCATCAAGCAGCAGCTGACCGAGTACGGCCTTGTGGCCGAGGACTGGGGCGGCGACACCATCGTCTGCCCCATTTCCGCCAAGACCGGCATGGGCATCGACAACCTGCTCGAGATGGTCGCGCTCACCGCCGAGGTCGCAGAGCTCAAGGCCAATCCCAACCGCGCCGCGTCCGGCGCTGTGGTGGAAGCGCGCCTTGACAAGGGCCGCGGCCCCATCGCGACGCTCCTCGTCCAGAACGGCACGCTCCATCAGGGCGATATCATCATCGCCGGTACGGCCGTGGGCCGCGTGCGCGCGATGATGAGCGACAAGGGCCAGAAGCTCACCTCCGCCGGCCCCAGCGTCCCTGTCGAGATCACGGGCCTTGGCGAAGTGCCCGAGGCCGGCGCGCACTTCAATGCCGTCGCCGACGAGCGCCTTGCCCGCGAGCTTGTCGAGCAGCGCAAGGAAGAGGAAAAACGCAAGGCCAACGCCCCCATCACGAAGGTCTCGCTCGAGGATCTGTTCAGCCAGATCCAGGCGGGCGAGATGAAGAACCTCAACATCATCGTCAAGGCGGACGTCATGGGCTCGGTCGAGGCCGTCAAGGCGTCGCTTGAGAAGATCTCCAACGACGAGGTCCGCGTGCGCGTCATCCACGGCGCGGTCGGCGCAATCAACGAGAGCGACGTGATGCTCGCCGCCACGTCGAACGCCATCATCGTCGGCTTCAACGTCCGTCCCGACGCTGCGGCGCGCGACAGCGCGGCCCGCAACCACGTCGATATGCGCATGTACCGCGTCATTTACGACGCCATCGACGAGATCGAGGCCGCCATGAAGGGCATGCTCGCGCCGAAGTTCCGCGAGGCCGTCATCGGCCATGCCGAGATCCGCCAGACCTACAAGGTCTCGTCCGTCGGCACCGTCGCGGGCTGCTACGTGCAGGACGGCAAGATCCAGCGCGCGTGCGACGTGCGCATCGTGCGCGACGGCATCGTTGTCCACGAAGGCCACCTCGCCTCGCTCCAGCGCTTCAAGGACTCCGTCAAGGAGGTCGCGAGCGGCTACGAGTGCGGCCTGAGCTTCGAGAAGTACAACGACATCAAGGTCGGCGACATCGTCGAGGCATACGTCATGGAGCAGATCGAACAGTAAGAAACTTCAAAAATGAGCCTTTCGGCAGGGGCGGGCGTTCGCCCGCCCCTGCCTTTTCAAAGGAGGAATTTAAATGGCAAGCAATCGCATTGGACGCATCAATGAAGAGATCCAGCGCGAGCTGAGCGCGCTCATGCGCACGCTCAAGGACCCGCGCGTGCAGGGCGGCATGGTGACCATCACGCATGTGGACACGACGAGCGACCTGCGCTATTCGCGCATCTATGTGAGCGTTTTGGAAAAGTCGCTTGAAAAGGACGTGATCCGCGGCCTCAAGAGCGCGGCAGGCTATCTTCGCCGCGAGCTGGGTGCGAACATGTCGCTGCGCTACACGCCGGAGCTGCAGTTCATCGCGGACGATTCCATCGAGTACGGCGCGCACATCCTCGAGCTTCTGCGCGACCCGCGCGTGGTGAAGCCCGCAAACCCTGAAAACGAAAAGCTGAACGCGGAGGATGAGCAGGAATGACCGTTTCCGAAGTCGCGGCGTACCTCCGCGCGCATGACAAATACCTTATCCTCACTCACCGCCGCCCCGACGGCGACACCATCGGCTGCGCGGCGGCGCTGTGCGCCATGCTGCGCCAGATGGGGAAAAGCGCGGGCGTTCTCTACAACCGCGAGACGACCGAGCATTTCGAGCGGTACGTCGAGAAGTACTGGGTCGCGGACGATTTTGACTATGAGACCGTCGTTTCCGTCGATCTTGCGGCGCTGAGCCTGTTCCCGGACAACGCCGAGCTGTTCAAAACGCGCGTGGACCTCGCCATTGACCATCACCCGAGCTACGAGGGCTTCGGCAGGGAGAGCTGCGTGCACCCTGAGTGCGCCGCCTGCGGCGAGATCCTCTGTGCGCTCGCGCAGGATCTGGGGCAGCTGACGCCCGCGGTCGCGCTGCCGCTCTACGTGGCCGTCAGCACCGACACGGGCTGCTTTGTCTACTCCAACGTCACGGCGAACACGCACCGTGTGGCCGCGGCGCTGATGGAGACGGGCATCGACTATAAAGCCGCCAACAAGCTCCACTTCCGCACGAAGAGCAGAAAGCGTCTTGCCCTCGAGGGCGAGCTTTTGCGCACGATGGAGTTTTACGACGAGGACCGCGTCGTCATCGTCGCGGTGCCGCAGTCGCTTCAGCAGCGCATGCAGCTTTCCGAGGCGGACATGGAGGATCTTGCGTCCCTCGGCGGGCTCGTCGAGGGCACGGACTGCGCCGTGACGATGAAGGAGACAAGAGACGGCGCGTGGAAGGTCAGCGTGCGCACGGGCGCGCGCGTCAACGCGACGCTCGCCTGCTCGAAGCTCGGCGGCGGAGGACACCGCGCGGCCTCGGGCTGTCTCATCGAGCACGCGGGGTATGAGCAGGCCCGCGCGATGATCCTGAATGCCATCGCCGAAGCGGCGGCGGAAGAACACAGGGGCGCGTAAGCGCCGAAGGCTTGGCGCAAAGGAGGCTGCTTATGCCCAACGGCATCATTATTATCGACAAGCCGCAGGATTGGACGAGCATGGACGTGTGCGCCAAGCTGCGGGGTATGCTGCACGAAAAGCGCGTCGGCCACGCCGGGACGCTCGACCCCATGGCGACGGGCGTGCTGCCCGTGTTTGTCGGGCAGGCGACCAAGGCGGTTTCCTTCGCCGAGGGGGGAAAAAAGGTCTACGAGGCCGTTTTGCAGCTCGGCAAAGTGACCGACACGCAGGATACGACCGGCGAAACGCTCGAAGAAAATCCCGTGGTCGTTACGGCGGACGGGGTGCGCGCGGCGCTGCCGCGCTTTCTCGGCGAGATCGAGCAGATCCCGCCGATGTACTCGGCCATCAAGATCAACGGACAGAAGCTCTACGACCTTGCCCGCCAGGGCAAGGAGGTCGCGCGCAGGCCGCGCAGGATCACCGTCTATGACCTTGCGCTGACGGAGGAGCTGGGGAATGACCAATACGCCCTGCGCGTCGTGTGCTCGAAGGGAACGTACATCCGCACGCTCTGCCATGACTTAGGGCGGGCGCTCGGCTGCGGCGGCTGCATGGCGGCGCTGCGGCGCACCGAGGCGTCGGGCTTTCGCATCGGCGAAGCCGTGACGCTCGAGGATGTGCAGCGCGAGGGCGAAGCCCTCCTCCGCCCGATCGACAGCCTGTTCCGCGATCACCCGGCCTACACCATCCCGTCGGAGGAGCAGGAGCGGCGGTGCCTGTGCGGCAATCCGCTTCGCGCAGGGCTCCCGGACGGGCTGTACCGCGTGTACGGACGCGATGGGACGTTCCTCGCGCTCTCGGAGGCGAAGGACGGCCTTCTCACCTCGAAACGAAATTTTTTCAGCGTGTGACGCTGACGCAAAAAGGACCACTTCACTATGGAAACGAAAACTGTGATCGCCCTCGGCTTTTTCGACGGGGTGCATTTGGGGCACGGCGCGCTGCTCAAAATGGCGGTGCGCCGCGCGGAGGAGACGGGCTGCCGCTCGGCGGCCTTCACGTTCGACCGCTCGCCGCGCGAGTTCGTGACGGGAACGCCCGTCCCGCTGCTCACAACGCCCGCTGAGCGCGCGGAGATCATCCGCACGCAGTACGGCGTGGCGGATGTGTATGTCGAGCCGTTCGACCGGGCCATGATGACGATGCCGTGGGAGAGCTTTATCGCGGACCTGCTGGTGGGAAAGTACCATGCAGCCCATCTCGTCGCGGGGCACGACTTCCGCTTCGGCCACAAAAACGAGGGCGACGTGGAAAAGCTTAAAAGCTACTGCGCGTCTCACGGCCTTGGCTGCGACATCATTCCCCGCGTGGAAAAGGACGGCGTGACCGTCTCCTCGAGCTATATCCGCGCGCTGCTGGAGGCGGGCGACGCCGCCCGCGCGGCGGAATTTCTGGGCCGCCCCTTCTCAATGGAGGGCACGGTGCGACATGGCGACGGCATCGGCAGAAAGCGCCTTTTCCCGACGGCGAACCTCATCCCCGAGGAGCACCTGCTCGTCCCGGCGCGCGGCGTGTACGCAACGCGCGCGTATCTGCCGGACGGGAAGCGATGCGTCGGCGTGACGAACGTCGGCGTCAGGCCGACGGTGAGCGAAGCGAACCGCGTGAGCGTGGAGACGTACCTTGTGGATTACGAGGGCGACCTGTACGGCAGGACGCTGCGGCTGGACTTCTGCACGTATCTGCGGCCCGAGCGCAGGTTCTCCTCCACGCAGGAGCTGCACGACATGATCGCGCAAAACGCCCGCGAGGCGATAGAAATTGTCAAATAAGCGGCAAAAAAAGAACGTCTGCGAGAGCAGACGTTCTTTTTTTGCATCCTTATTTCCCGACAGGCTTTTTCTTCCCGTGCGTTTACAATAATGCCACAACGCACAAGGAGGGGACGAGCTGTGAAAGGGATGGAGCTGCTGCGCAGCCGGGAATGGTCGGGAAAATTTGTGGACTGCACGCTGCGCTTTGCGCTCGCGGCGGTGCTGTCCGGCGCGCAGGTGTTCGGCGGCTACGCGCCGCTGGCGCTGGGGCTGACGGCCGCGGCGGGGCCGGGCGTAAAGGGGCTGAGCGCGTTTCTCGGCGCGTCGGCAGGGGCGTTCGTGTTTCTGCCGTTTTCGCACGCGCTGCGCACCTTCGCCGCGGCGGTGCTGATCTTCACGGCGAACAACGCCTTCTTCGATTTGAAAATCTATCAAAAGCGCGCGTTTCTGCCGCTGCTGGCGGCGGGGATGATGCTCTCAGTCGAGTTCGTCTACGTGCTGCGCGACCCGGGCGGCGAGGCGGCGACCTGCCTTGTGAGCCTGCTGCTCGCGGCGCTGGCGGCAATGAGCGGCCGGGCGCTGCTCGCCCCGGCGGAAAAGGAGCACCCGTTCGCGTCGCTTTTTATCCTGCTCGGCGTACTGATGGCCTTTTCCTCGTATCAGACGGCGAACGGCTTTGCGCCCGGGCGCATCGCGTCGCTGCTCGTGGTGCTGCTCGCCGCCTTTGAGCGCAGCGGGGCGGTGTCCGTCCCCGCGGCGCTGTGCATCGGCCTTGCGATGGACCTGACGGCGGGCGACGGCGGCTTTGCGCACGCGGCGTCGTATGCCTTCGCGGCGATCCTCGTGAGCGTGACGTGCCGGGGCAACCGCGTGGGCTCGGCGCTGTGGTTCCTTTTGAGCATGCTGTGCTTCGCGCTGCCGATGAGCGCGCAGATGGGGCTGGTGCTGCTGTATGAGTCGATCGCCGCGGCGCTGCTGTTTCTGCTCATTCCGCGAAGGTACTTTCGCGGCCGGCACCTTGCCATGGAGGAGAGCGCGCAGGGGGACGCGGCCCTGCGCAAAACGCTCACCGAGTCCGCCGCCGCGATGCGCGAGCTGTACGACAGCGTCGCCCGCCCGCCGAAGCGCACGGAGGAAAATCCCGCCGCCATCTTCGACCGCGCGGCGGAAAAGGTCTGCCGGGGCTGCGCGCTGTGCGACTTCTGCTGGGAAAAGGAGTACAACCGGACCTATACCGCCCTCAACGACGCGACCGCAGCGCTTTTGCAGCGCGGACAGGGGCGCGGGGAGGACTTCCCGTCCTACTTTGCTGACCGCTGTATCCGATTTCCGAGCTTCCTTGCCGCCGTGAACGAGGAGCTGCGCACCTATCTTCTGCGGCGGCAGTACCGCCGGCGCATCGCCGAGGACCGGGCAAAGGCCGCTTCGCAGTATGCACAGCTCTCCGAGCTTTTGCAGAGCGCAGCGGACGGCGCAGCGGTGCAGGCCGCGTCCGCCTCTCCCCTGCACCCCTATGAGATCGGCCTTGCGCTGCGGCCCAAGCGCGGCGAGCGCGTGAGCGGCGACAGCGCGAGCCGCTTTGAAACGGACGGCGGGACGCTGTGCCTGCTGCTCTCCGACGGCATGGGCTGCGGCGAGGCGGCGCAGCGCGAATCGGCGATGGCCGCGCGCCTTTTGGAGCGCTTTCTCCGCGCGGGCATCGACGCGCCGCCCGCGCTCAAAACGCTCAACAGCGCGCTGTCTCTCCGCGCCGAATCGACCGACAGCTTTACGACCGTGGACCTTCTCACTCTGTCGCTCCGCACGCTCGAGGGCGAGCTTTACAAGTACGGCGCGGCGCCGAGCTATTTAAAGCGCGGCGGCAGCGTGCGCCGCGTGACCTGCTCGTGCCTGCCGGCGGGCTTGCAGGAGGGCTCGCCCCCGCCGGAGGCGACGCATCTGCGCCTCTCACCGGGGAGTTTTCTCGTCATGGTGACCGACGGCGTGGCCGACAGCGCGGACGACGAGTGGCTGCAAAACCTGCTTGCGGGCTGGGAGGGGGAGGACCCCCAGCAGCTCGTCTCCGCAATTTTGGCCGACAGCCTGGACCGCCGCGGCGGGACGGACGACGCGGGCGTTCTTGCGCTGTATCTTCCGCGGGACGGCGGGGGCTTGCAGGAGGTGTGAGCGCGGCGGAAAATTCTGCGCGCCCCGGTATAGCGCGCGGCGCGCGGGGCATACTGGCCTTAGAACGTTTTCCGCCGGGAGGTGCTGTACATTGGTCAGGGGAACATCGAGACGGGTCATCGTGGTGGACTCGCCGGACACGGAGCTTTTTGAGCAGGCGATCTTCATCGTGCGCAGCGACGTGTCCTCGCGCAGCGGCGTGACGGCGCAGCGGCTGGTGGACGAGGCCTGCCGCGTGGCGCGCAGCTGCGGACGCACGCAGACGCGCACAAGGAGCCTGCTTCGCCGCGGCTCGCCGGCGTTGTGGTGCGGCGTGGGCGCGGGGGGCATCGCGCTTGCGTGGCTGCTGAGCGCGCTGATTTGAACAAGGGTCATTTTCTTCTCCTCTTTGGGGCGCTGCGGGGAACCGCGCGCCCCGCTTTTTTTGCGCGCTTTCGGCAAATTTCAATTTACAAGCGGTAATCATTGGGCTATACTATAACCTACCGTATTTTGAACGACGAGGTTATGACCATGAATGCTGACTTTTCCCGCACCCTTGCCCTGCTGCGGCAGGAGAAGGGGATCTCCCAGCGCAAGGCCGCGAAAGAGCTCGGCATTTCGCAGGCGCTGCTCTCCCACTATGAAAACGGCATCCGCGAGCCGGGGCTTGCCTTTGTCGCCCGCGCGTGCGACTATTACCATGTGTCGGCGGACTATCTGCTCGGGCGCACGCTCTCGCGCGACGGCGGCATGATCGACGCGGAATCGCTCTACGATTCGAGCGACGAAAAGGGCACGCTGCGCGGCAGCATCGCCGCGACGCTGCAGAAGAAGATGCTCGTGAACACGGCGGGCTTACTTTTTGAGCTGCTGGGCAAGACGAACGACCGCGCGCTCATCACGTCCGCGGGCGGATACCTCGGCGGCGCGTTCTACCAGCTCTACCGCGCGCTGCACCGCGCGAGCGGCGGCAAGGAGGGCTACTTCGGTCTGGACGCCACGGCCTACCAGTCCGGCGCGGTGGACGCGCAGATGCGCGCGGACTACATTGCCTATGCCTCCTCGCTCGCTGCGCTCTCGGAAAAGGAGGGGGCCTTCCCCGCGATGGAGGATGAGACGCTCGCCGCCCTCTACCCCGGCCTCATGCAGAGCGTGACGCAGGTGCTCCACAGCACCGAAGAAAAGACCAATTCCCTGCTTGGCAGGAAATAAGGAAGAGAAAACAGTATGAACGAAAAGAATATCCGAAATTTTTCCATCATCGCGCACATCGACCACGGCAAATCCACACTGGCGGACAGGCTTCTTGAAAAGTGCAACGCCGTTTCCGCGCGCGAGATGGAGGACCAGATCCTCGACAACATGGACTTGGAGCGCGAGCGCGGCATCACCATCAAGGCCCGCGCCGTCACATTCGACTACACCGCCGCCGACGGCGAGGTCTACACGCTCAACCTCATCGACACGCCGGGCCACGTGGACTTCAACTACGAGGTCTCGCGCTCGCTCGCGGCGTGCGAGGGCGCGCTGCTCGTCGTGGACGCCTCGCAGGGCATCGAGGCGCAGACGCTTGCCAACACCTACCTTGCCATGGAGCACGATCTGGAGATCCGTCCCGTGATCAACAAGATCGACCTGCCCGCCGCCGACCCCAAGCGCGTCAAGCAGGAGATCGAGGACATTCTGGCCATCCCCGCCGAGGATGCGCCCGAGATCTCCGCCAAGCAGGGCATCAACATCGACGCGGTGCTCGAGGACATCGTGCACAGCCTTCCCTGCCCCAAGGGCGATCCGAACGCGCCCTTGCAGGCGCTGATCTTCGACAGCTATTACGACGCCTACCGCGGCGTTATCGTCTACATGCGCTTGAAGCAGGGCACCCTGAAGCCCGGCATGGAGGTCAAGATGATGGCCACGGGTGCGACGTTCAAGGTGCTCGAGTGCGGATTGATGCGCCCGCTGGGCTTGGAGCCTGCAAAGCAGCTCGAGGCCGGTCAGGTCGGCTACTTCACCGCGAGCATCAAGGACGTGCACGAAACGCAGATCGGCGATACCGTCACGGGCGCGGAGAATCCCGCGTCTGAGCCGCTGCCGGGCTACCGCAAGGTGCGCTCGATGGTCTACTGCGGCATTTACACCGAGGACGGCAGCAAGTACCCGGACCTTCGCGACGCGCTCGAAAAGCTCCAGCTCAACGACGCGAGTCTGACGTTTGAGCCGGAATCGTCCGTCGCGCTGGGCTTCGGCTTCCGCTGCGGCTTCCTCGGCATGCTCCATATGGAGGTCATTCAGGAGAGATTGGAGCGCGAGTTCGATCTCGACCTCGTCACCACGCTCCCGAGCGTCATCTACGAGGTCTATAAGACCGACGGTACGATGGTGCGCGTCGATAACCCACACAACTATCCCGACCCCGCGCATATCGAGCGCGCGGAGGAGCCCTATGTCAAGGTGACGATCGTCACGCCGCCCGACTACGTCGGCAACATCATGCCGATGTGTCAGGACCGCCGCGGCGAATTCAAGGACATGCAGTACCTCGACACCTACCTTGTCGAGATGCACTACGAGATGCCGCTCAACGAGATCATCTACGATTTCTTCGATACGCTCAAGGCCAACACCAAGGGCTATGCCTCGCTCGACTATGAGCTCTCCGGCTACCGCCCGAGCGATCTGGTCAAGGTCGATATCCTGCTCAACGGCGATCAGGTGGACGCATTGTCGTTCATCGCACACCGCGACAAGGCCTATGCACGGGCGCGCCGCCTTTGCGAAAAGCTCAAGGACAACATCCCGCGCCAGCTGTTCGAAATTCCCATTCAGGCCGCCATCGGCGGGCGCATCATCGCGCGCGAGACGGTCAAGGCCATGCGCAAGGACGTTCTTGCCAAGTGCTACGGCGGCGATATCAGCCGAAAGAAGAAGCTGCTTGAAAAGCAGAAGGAGGGCAAAAAGAAGATGCGCTCGCTCGGCACCGTGCAGGTGCCCACGGAGGCATTCCTTGCCGTCCTCAAGCTGGATGAATAAGAAAACAGATCAAAAGGAGTGCGATCGGATATGCTTTTGGACCATTATGTCAGCGCCATGGACAGCTGGAAGGGACGCATCGACAGTGAGACCGACTATGACGCGTTCCGCTGGCACCAGTGGGTGCGGCCCATCGACTTGAACGACGGCGGCGCGCCGTTTTCCGGGAAGCTCGGCTTCGCGTTCATCGGCTTTTGCAGCGACAAGGGCGTCGCGCGCAACAAGGGCCGCACCGGCACGGCGCTCGCGCCGGACTTTGTGCGCGGCCAGATGTCGGGCCTTCCCTGTACGTTCTCGCAGGAGGTCAGGCTCTTCGACGCGGGCGACATCATCTGCGATGAGATCTCGCTCGAGGAGGGCCAGCGCGAGCTGGGCTGCGCCGTGGAGGAAATTCTTCGCCGCAAACTCTTCCCCATCGTGCTCGGCGGCGGGCACGAGACGACCTTCGGTCACTTTCAGGGTCAGCACAACTACTTGAAGGACTGCGGCAAAAGGCCGGAGCTCGGCATCGTGAACTTCGACGCGCACTTCGACCTGCGCCCCTACGACATGGGCAATTCGTCGGGCACAATGTTCCGCCAGATGGCGGACGTGTGCAGGGCCGAGGGCACGCCGTACCACTACTTCCCCATCGGCATCCAGCAGCACAGCAACACCGTGAGCCTTTTCAAAAAGGCGGAGGAGTTGGGCGTTGACTATGTGCTCGCCAAGGACCTGCACGCTTCAAACTTGGAGTCTATCCTCGAGCGCATGGACCAGTTTTTGTACCAGTGCGACGATTCGTACATCACCGTCTGCACGGATGTGTTTTCGTCGGCGTTCGCGCCGGGCGTGAGCGCGCCGCAGTCGCTCGGGCTCGATCCCGAGGTCGTGCTGCCGCTCATCAAGCATGTTTTGCGCACGCGCAAGGTGCGCGGGTTCGACATCTGCGAGATCTCGCCGCGCTTCGATCAGGACAATACGACAGCAAACCTCGGCGCGGTCATCATCTTCGCCGTGGTCAATACGCTGTGCCGGCTCAACGGTTTGAGCATTTAAGGTTCAGCCCGCAGGGGCTGAGGGGTGTTCCCCTGCGATGCAGGGGGACGCCCCTCGCGTTCTCTTGGGGGATTGAAAGGGGGCCATTCTCTCACGTGAGAGAATGGCCCCTTTATTGCGTGCAGCGCCATCGGTGCTGCCCTCCCCCCCTGCCGCGGGAACGCGGCGATTACACCCGCTTTCCGTACATGAAGAGATCGCACTTGAGCATGCCGTTATAAAGCTTGCGCTTTTTATCCGCGAACTTCCCGTAGCAGCGCTCAAAATCGGGGTGTGAGGAGAGTACGTAGACCCTCCAGCTGTCGGGCAGCTTGTCCATCGCGCGGCCGAAGGCTTTGTACAGCTCGCCCGCCTCCTCGCGCTCGAGCAGACGCTCGCCGTAGGGCGGATTTGTCACGACGCGGCCGTACAGCCCGCCCCAGTGGAAGCGCGTGGCGTCATCGACCTCGAACTTTACGATATCGTCCACCTCGGCGAGCTCGGCGTTGTGGCGCGAGAGCTCGACGGCGTCGGGATCGATGTCGCCGCCCCAGATCTCGTATTTGCCGTGGAACTCCTTGTCCATGGCCTCGTCCGCCGCGTCGAGCCAGATGTCGCGGTCGATGGTGGACCAGTGCTGGGCGGAAAAGCTGCGGTTCAGGCCCGGCGCGCGGTTGCGTGCGATGAGCGCGGCCTCGATGGCGATGGTGCCGCTGCCGCAGAAGGGATCGCAGAAGGGGTCGCGCCCGGAGTAGTGCGAGAGCTTGACCATCGCGGCAGCGAGCGTTTCGCGCAGCGGGGCGGCAACGCCGTGGGCACGGTAGCCGCGCTTGTAAAGCCCCTCGCCCGAGGTGTCGAGCCCGACGAGGACCTCGTCTCTCATGATGGAAAAGCGCACCTGATAGCGCCGCCCCGTCTCGGGCAGCCGGGCGATGCCGTAGGCCGCGCTCAGACGGTCCACGACCGCTTTTTTGACGATCGACTGGCAGGCGGGCACGGAGTGGAGCGTCGAATTGATGGAGTAGCCCACCACGGGGAACTCGCCCTCGCGGGGGATCCAGTCCTCCCAGCGCACCGCGCGCACGCCCTGAAAGAGCGCTTCAAAGTCCGTGGCGCGGAAGCGGTGCAGCACGAGGATGACGCGCGCGCCGCAGCGCAGGTTGATGTTGAGCCGCGCGATGTCGCGCGCTTCGCCGCGGCAGAGGACGCGGCCGTTCTCCACGCGCACGTCGGCAAGGCCGAGCTTTTTCACCTCGTCGCCGACAAGGCTCTCCAGCCCCAAAAGGCAGGGAATGACAAATTCCAGCATAGTAACGCTCCTGAACAAATGGATTTTTCCCCAGTATAACCGACGGGAACAAAAAAGGCAATCGCCGCGTCAAAATAAGCATGGTAAAGCGCCACGGCCTGTGGTACAATAGAGAAAACGGAAGAAAACGGCGCGGAAAGCGCGCTGTCACACCAATGTAACATCAAACTTGCGCGCTCGGCCCGGGAAAAAGCGGGAATGCAACACTGAAGTTGCTGGAAACGGACGCGCGGTTTTGCTATCTTATCCTCAGACAGAGAAACGGAGGGAACGCAATGGCATTTGGCGAGCGGCTCCAGGAGGTCCGCAAGCGAAGCGGGCTGACGCAGGAGGAATTTGCCGAGCAGCTGCAGGTCTCGCGTCAGTCGGTCTCGCGCTGGGAGTCCAGCCGGGGCTACCCCGAGATGGAGAAGATCATCTTCATCTGCAACCGCTACGGCGTGACGATGGACGAGCTGTTCGAAGAGGAGGTCCCCACCCACGGCGAACTGCCGGCGGAGACGCCGAAACTCTCGGCGCGCACGCTCACCAGCGAGATCGCGAGCCTGTACGCGAACCTGTCGCCCTACAACAAAAGCATCGGTATCATGCTGCTGACGGTCATCGCCATGATGGGCCCGGCATACGTCTACTGCATGCGCAGTTTGAAAGGAGGAGCAGATGAAATGATGACGATCATCTGGATCGCCGCGATCATCATCTTCGGCATCGCCGAGGCGGCGACGGCGGGGCTGGTGTCGATCTGGTTCGTCGCGGGCGCGGTGGCGGCGCTGATCGTGACGGAGCTGGGCGCGTCGCTCCTGATCCAGTTTGCGGTGTTTCTGGTCGTGTCCATCCTCGCGCTGATCGCGACAAGGCCGCTGGCGAAGAAAATGCTGGATAAGACCATCGTCCCCACCAACGCCGACCGCGTGCTGCACCGCGAGGCCAAGGTGACCGAAACGGTGGACAACGAGAACGCCGCCGGCGCCGTCTACATCGACGGGAAAACGTGGACCGCGCGCAGCGACAGCGGCGCGATCATTGAAAAAGGCAAAATGGCAGAGATCGTGCGCATGGAGGGCGTGAAGCTCTACGTGCGCGAGGCAAAGGAACCCAACGAGAGAAGAGAGTAATCCACACACAAAACAAGTTTTAGGAGGAAAAGAAGTATGGAATGGATCGGCTATATCGGTGTTGGCATTCTTGTGCTGCTGGTGCTGCTGGTGCTCGTGACGAACATCCAGATCGTGCAGCAGTCGAGAGCGTATGTCGTCGAGCGCCTGGGCGCCTACAGCGCGACCTGGGGCGTGGGCCTGCACTTCAAGATCCCGTTTTTCGAGCGCGTCGTGAAGAAGGTCAGCCTCAAGGAGCAGGTGGCCGACTTCGATCCCCAGCCCGTGATCACGAAGGATAACGTCACCATGCAGATCGACACGGTCATCTACTTCCAGATCACCGACCCCATGCTCTTCACCTACGGCGTGGAGCACCCGATGAACGCCATCGAGAACCTGACGGCCACGACGCTGCGAAACATCATCGGCGAGATGGAGCTTGACCAGTCGCTCACGAGCCGCG
>Ga0129311_1001054_pt1 | contig 20943 bp, 13 predicted proteins | sample Go1ome_FD_94435 | JGI IMG/M metagenome (GOLD analysis project Ga0129311, IMG submission 94435) | Western lowland gorrila individual fecal microbial communities from Wisconsin, USA - Go1022B metagenome | ecosystem: Host-associated > Mammals > Digestive system > Large intestine > Fecal | place... | reverse complement strand
TGATACATTGAAACCATATTCCTTTGACGCTTCAATCAGCCTTGAAGCCCGCTGATATGCAGACTGGCCCTCGCAGTCTTCGATGGTGGCAGGGTATCGGTACACTACTGGATAATATCTGCCCGTCCCGTCATTTTTCATCAGATCGAGCACTCCGCTCATGGAGCCGGCACCGCAGAAACACTCCGGGTGGTCCAGGAAGATGTTTATGGCGCCGTGCCCGCCCATCGACAGACCGTCGATGAAAGTTTTGCCGGGATCCAGACCATACTTATCATTGATCAACGGCCAGAGTTCCTCCCAGAAGAAGGTTCTCCATTTCATTTCGCCTTCACCCTTTCTGTCAAGATACCAGCTTGCATAGAAGCCGTCCGGGCAGATGATTCTGAAACCGGTCTTTTCGCTGAGTTCCCGGATGTCCATATGGTTGCTCCAGGCATGGTAGTCATCGGAATAACCGTGAAGGAGAAACAGGGTCGGAATATTTTTCTCGAGAGAAGGAGAGAACACAAGAACCGTATCGTTGCAGTGCAGACTTGCAGATTCGATAACTATTGTATCCGGCTTCTTTGATGAACAAAAAACCGCAGTAAGAAGCAGTACGACAAACAATTTTCTCATAATCGGAAGAAATATTTTATTTAAATATAGAGATTTTAAGTTATTTTTATGAAAAATATAGAGAAGAATGTCAAATATCGATGAGCGCAGACGATTCATAAAGGAATCTATCAACAAACATGGCTTCGTAAAAGTAGCCGACCTTGCAAAGACTTTCGGCGTCACACAGACCACAATAAGAAAAGATTTAAGTCATCTGGAGTCGAAGGGGCTTTTACGCAGAGCCTACGGCAGCGCTCTTCCTACAGAGTCACAGATCATGGACGTATGTTTGAAAAACAAAAAAATGATCAATTATGACAAGAAACAGAGTATCGCAAGATATGCCGTGCAGCTGATTGAAGAAAATGATTCCATAATGATCTCATCCGGGTCGACAACCGCCATTTTCTCGGAGCACATACAACCCAAGGGCCATTTGAACATAGTAACTTCCGCGGTCAATATTTCCGCCCTTCTCGGGGAGATAAACGGCATCACCGTAATGCAAATAGGAGGCATTCTCTATAGCAACACGCTGTCAGTTACCGGGACTGACGCTTTTCAATCAATACGGAACGTATATTGCTCGAAACTGTTCATAGGCATTGACGGCTTCGACCCCGACTATGGGATTACTGCCGGTACGACAGAAGAAGCGGAACTGATCCAGCAGATGATGAAATCATCCTCGAAGACTGTCGTGCTGTGCGATTCGAGCAAACTCGGCTGCAAGGGTTTCGGGCGTATCTGCGGAATGGAAAAAATCGACATGCTGATAACCGACAACAGGCTGGACAATGAGAAGTGCAGGCAGATCAGAGACATGGGCGTAGAGGTTGTCCTTACTTAATACAAAGGATACCACGAAGGCAGCAATTTCGGTTTTTTGTCAAACATTTTTAAATATTTCTGAGGGACGAACTGTTTTTCGACAATACAGCGCCACTGATATTTGTCGAGCCAGTCCGCGCCCATGACGACAAAGCCGCCCCATCCCCTTACAGTACCGAAACTGTTTTCTATCAGCCATTTCTTCGCCTTCCCGTCATTGTCCAACAGCACCCCGCAGACTGCAATGGCATGTTCCGACCGGCTTTCACACGAAAGCGCGAGTTCTTTTTTGTCCATGGAAAGGTCAACCCCCAGAACTTTTGTGTAGTCATGCAGACCGCCGTCATATATCCCCATCATCGCATCGCACTCGTGCGAAACGTCGGCTGAAATCACATACATCTTCCCCGCCTTCAAGGATGCCACGCCCAAAGAGTCTATCTCTTCGGCTGGTAGATTCAGAAAATGCCAGTTGGGATATTCCAGACAATTCCGGCTTTCATCAACCTCATACATTTCGTAATACGGCAGAGAGGGGTCATCAGCAAAAAACGCATAATCCCTCTCCATATCATGGTTGACATATCTATCTCTGAACGAGATCGGAGTCCATACCTTTCCTCTCCACTCAAACTCGGACGGGGGCGCACCGAGCATATTGTCCAGAACCGTCCTGACATCATTCATTGCTGCCTCGGTTATCCGCCCATGATCCTTCTCCTGAGACATTCTGTATTTGAGTCCGTATTTCCTCAACAAGGTACGGAGGGTGTTCATCAACGGAACATTATTCTGCGAAGAATAGACTTCCGGCATCACTTCCAGCGGAACGACACCGTACTTGTCAATCAGATGAGCCGCATTAAGGAAATGCCCGCCGTCTCCGATGGGCTTTTTGTATAGTTGGTCATCCATTCTGGACCTCGAGGGTTCGCGTGAATACATCCGGGCCTCGTCCAGCCAGTGCCGGCATTTTTCATACAGGTCCCAATATTGTCCGAAAGTGAATGAAAAATAAAACTCACCCAGATCCGGATTCTCCTTCATCGCCTCCGCTCTCAGGACATTATAGACGGAAAACAGCCAGCAGCGGCCGGAATTGCCCTGGTCGGAAATACCTTTTGTGCTGACGCGGTACGTACAGACCGTATCGACATTCTGCGCAAATTCCTTGTTCAGAGACAGATCGTGGATATTCGTATTGTATGTATTCTGCGCATGGGGGCAGGGCGGCAGCCTGTCCCCCATCAGGGGGATAAACTTGAAATCGGCAGGTCTTCGGTCAAGAAATTCTTTTTTCACGGAATTCACCAGATTCGGATCGGACAACAGATCCACTGCGGTCAGATAGAACACTTTAGCGGCAGCGATGAGCCCTTTCGTACCGATTGTAGTGCCCCCGCTTGCAACCTGCTGCCAGCAGTGTCCGCTCCCGGCAGGGACAAAAGAGGCCATTCGGAAACTTCCTGTCGGGACAACCCAGGTCACATTCCCGACATCACTTGAAACCCACTCGGACAAATTGTTCTCAGAGGCGTCGATTACGTTCTGAATCTTGTACATAGCCGCTTCCTGATCCTTGACTCCTGACGCATCCATCATTTCCCGGGCGAAGCGTGTTTCGTTTTCCTCATACCTGATTCCGCCGACAAGCCTAAGATTTTTATCAATAACTTTATTCAAGGTCGAATTCTGCAGACGCTCGTAATTCCCGGAAACTATTTCATAGTCCATAGTCGTTCCAGTGCCCATCGCCGCGCCTTCCGCAGCTTTGAGTGCACGGGCAAAGATATCATCCACCGTCGTTCTGTTCGGACTTCTGAAATAATATTGGACGGAAGCGAAGTCCGGAACGACATTGGGGGATTTGCCGCCATTCAGGATAACGTAATGAATCCTTGAAGAAGAAGGGATGTGCTCGCGCATCATATTCATCATATAGTCAAACGCTTCCACGGCATCCAGGGCGGAGCGCCCGTTTTCCGGAGCTCCGGAAGCATGGGCCGACGTGCCGTGAAAAGAGAACTTGACCTGGATGTTTGCAAGGCCGGTCTTGTCATTCACGCATATCTGCGTATCAGGATGCCAGTCAAGCATGACATCCACATCGTCAAACACTCCCTCCCGGGTCATATACGCCTTTCCGCCTCCGCCTTCCTCCGCAGGACAGCCGAAAACGCATACTGTTACCACCCGATGACCGGCGGCCAGATACTTGCTGATGGCGACGGCCCCTGCAACTGCCGCAGTGCCGATGAGATTGTGGCCGCATCCGTGTCCGGCCCCGCCCTTTTCCGGAACACTCCTGTAGGGAACGGTATCCTGCGCCATTGAAGGGAGAGCATCATACTCGGCAAGAATACCTATCACAGGTTTTCCGCTGCCATAGCTGGCCACAAAAGCAGTCGGTATTCCGGCGCTGCCGGACGTCACGGAAAAACCGTTCTTTCCGAGGACATCCTTCAACAGGGCCGAACTGCGAAATTCCTGATAGCCTACTTCGGCAAAAGAATGAATCTGCTTCTGGACGGTATCATAGAATTTGAAAGAAGAATCAAGGTACTCCATTCCCACACCGGACGTCTTTTTCCCCCTGGAAAAAGCAAGTGTGGAAACGCCTGGAACGATAACGAATAAAAAGAACTTTTTCATACTAATTCTTTTTCAGATATCCTCTTCTGATTGCATAGATAAAACTCAATGCCGCTCCTGCAAGGCTCAGCAGGACATACAGCCAGGCTAATCCGTTTGCAAAAGCTATGGGAGCAAGGCTGATCAGGGCGATTTCAACAGGCGCGACATAAATGTACGCATACGCGTATTCGTCCAGACACGCCGATTTCATTTCCGGGTCCACAATTCTGAGGAGCGCTATGCTCATGGACATTGTACCGGTAAACCAGCCCCAGGAGAACACCGCCTTTTCAAACCAATAATCACCCGCTATTCTCTTCCCGACAAAGAATACGTACAGAAAGGTGAAAGAAAGCCCGATAGCAAGAAGTATAAGGAGCGGAATGATGAATTTCCATACTACCGCGAGTTTGATGGATGCAATCCCGAAGGCGACAAGATAATCCGTAAAAGTGCCGCTGAGATGTCCTATGGTTTTTGGAGAAATATATTCACTTACACCTGTCCTGTCAAATATCTTCCTGACCGCCAGGCCTATCAGGAATGCGCAGATGAATACCGGAAGGATAAAGGTGGGGAAATAATGGGAAACCGCCTTGCTTACAAAATATCCTCCGACGGAAATCACTGCAACCGTACCGAAATTAAAGGAAAGAGAGTCCAAAGAAATGGCGGAAAACGAGGCGTCGCCCATGCTGTCCCGCCTGTCCTTGGGGACAATTCCGGTCTTCAATTCTTCCGGGAGACTGTCATAGTCTGAGATGAACTGTGTTTTTCCGTGCTTCGTCCCCCACTTGATCATGGCAAGACCGATTACGACGGAGGCGACGATTCCTACTGTCGCACAGGTCATGGACAAAGAAAACATATCTTCAAATCCGCATAGGGCGAAGGCATCCCCCATTGCAGCCGCAGTGCCGTGACCGCCGCAGAACCCTGCAGGCATAGAGATTCCGAACGCCTTGTCAACTCCGAAGCACTTCGACAGGAGCAGAAGGCCGACAATAGCCCCGACCGCCCACTGCAAGAGCATTCCTGCATTTGAATACACCCACATCCTTCCTATCCCCTGGTTCTTGTCCGCCGCGCCCTTTTTTGAGGTCAGAGGGATACAGGCGAAAACAAAAGCGATGAGGATGGAAGAGTAGGTTCCGCTGTTGTTTGACAAGGGAAGCCAGCCGAGAAGTTCCGGGCCAAGTATCAATGCCGTAAAACCTGCAATAAGGCTTGGCGGGAGAAACAGCTTCTGAATGAATCTGACTTTTGCCCGAAGCAACTTCCCGATCATCAGGAGAATGGAAATCAGGCCGACATCGACCACAAGAGTCCAGGCTGAAAACTGCATACGTTAAAAAGAGTTATAGAAACTGACAAACCTTTGTTCAGCTTCCGAGTTATACTTCGATATCAAGCTTTTGTCAAAAGAGCCCTTTCTCAATTTTCTGTCCAGCTCAAGTCCGTACTCATATTCAGTCCGTTCATACTTTCTCACAAGTTTGATGACAGGAAGCGCAAGCGAAAAATCGATGTATATCCCCGACGCATCCCGTTCTAGAGGATGGAGCATATTCTTTATCCTCTGGGAAAGGACGCTGGATGCAGAACGGATATCATCCGCCGTCGAACTAAGGAATGACGGTATATTATCTCCGGCACATTGCCACACCGGAACGGCATACGCCCCGAGCGGATAGCCAGTCGAACACCAGATCAAGGCAGAATTTTCCGCTTCATCCTGTCTGGGGACCTCGATGCATATGGAACATACCGAGGTCGTTCTCGGAATAAAATCCAGATCAACAGCCATACCTTTCCTGTTTCTTTTGGATACATCCGTCTTGAGCACCTCATTGTAGAAACTGCGGGAGACAGTGTCGAAAAGATAGTCCGCTGAAAACTTTCCCTTATGTTTCGACATCAGCGCCTCGGCCGTCCGGTAACGTGCGAAGCCCTTCCCCTCATTCTCCCTGCCGGACAGGGAATAATTTGATCTTACAAGCCAGCCATTGTCAGGTACGTCATATCTTTCCACCGATACGTCGCCGATCTCGATATAACACAGATTACCATTCCTGTCAGCGACTCCGAAATTCGCCTCAAAACTCCTTGGAACCGGGAAAGACCCGACCAAAGAAAGGAAGTCGTCGACATCCGCGCACGTTGCCAGTGCAAGTCTCATCAAGGTGCCGTTTGACCTGCTGCAGTCGCATCCGGACAGATTGTATGAAAGATTGTTTATTATCGCGAATCCTTTTTCATTGACACCGGCATACGCAGACGCCAAAGCAGTATCCTTTGCATCAAAAATTGCCGTAAACTCATATTTACCGTCCCTGACATGTTTCAGCACGCTGAACTCATAGGCGGTATCTCTCTGCTTCCAGATCATGGGACGGCCGTTACTGCTTGCTCCGGAGGACACGAGTGCCGTTGTACAGGCAAAGGCAGGGACGCACCCTGCCAATGCACAAATACAACTAACCAAAAACCATTTTGAGAAAACCTTCATATTTCAATCAATATCTTCGGATCTTATATCCATAATAAGCATAGTACAATATCAGAAGGTACAACGGTATGCAGACCCAATATGCCTGCTGGGAGCCCATAAAGTCCTTCAACAAACCGAACAGAAGCGGTATTATCGCGCCGCCGCCTATCGAGGCGACAAGCAGGGAGGAACCTTTCTTCGTGAATTTTCCGAGGTCTGTTATCGCAAGCGGCCATATGGCCGGATACATCAGGGAACAGGCAAGGCTCAGAAGTGCCACGCACCACACCGAGACCGCCGGAGGCGTGACGAGAATGGCTATAGAATCCGCAATGGCAAGCCAGGTGCATATCCGGAGTGCCTTGACCTGGGAAATATACTTTGGAATACAGATAATGCCTATTATATAGCCCACCGCCATTCCAAGTCCCGGGAACACGGTGTATTTTTCAGGATTCGGCAGGCCCATATCCTGCGCATAGTCAAGGACGGTGAGAAGAGCGAGATTCTCTACTCCGACGTAGACGAAAAGAGCAAGTCCGCCCAGAACAAGGTGCGGGAACTGCCATATTGATTTTTTCCCGGCTGCATAAGGACAGTCTTCTTCATTTTCTTCGCCCTGAGCCTTGATTTCTTCTAGCGGTGCAAAAAGAGTGATGATGCCCAGAACAACGATAACGGCGATAATGATGAGAAACGGCTTGTCAAGGTCGCCAAGCGAAACGGCATCAATATTTTTCCCGGTCACGAAAGCGATGAACACAGACGGTAGCGACAGAGCAAGGGAATTGCAGATGCCCATGATGCTGATGCGTTTCGCGGCGCTGTCTATCGGGCCGAGAATGGTGACATACGGATTTATAGCCGCCTGAAGAACAGTATTGGCAGTACCGCTGATGAAACAGGCGACAAGATATAACGGGAAGCTGGCGAATTTGGCTGCCGGGATGAACAAGGCAAAAGCTATTGCAAACATGAAGAAAGCAAGAGCCATGGTTTTCTTGTAGCCGATCTTGGAGATGACAGATGCCGCCGGGAAACTGCAGATCAGAAAAGCACTGAACGTCGCGGCAATGACAAGGTAGGATTGTGCGGATGTAAGATTGAGGTTCGACTCCAGGAAAGGGACGAAATAACCGTTTATACCGGTGGCGAAGCCGACGATGAAAAACATCATTCCGATAAAGCACAGCGGAATGACAAACTTGTTCCTGCTCATATTATCTGTTTGCTAAATGATATTTGATAAGACCGTCCATCGGCGCCTTCTGAATATTTCCCATCTTCATTCCATACTTCTCGACGACAGGCGCAAGAAGATCCCTGAAGTAATACGCTACGGAACCGACTGCATTGAACTTGTACTTCCTATAGTCCGGATAATGAGTGACTATCAGCTGGAAGAATTTTTCGAAGCCTTCCGTCACAAGGTTCCTGAAATATGGATCGGTGTCAAGATTCTCTGCCACGAACTTCGCATACCTGGCGCAGAATCTGTTCGGGAAAGGCTTTGTGTATATGATGTCCAGCAGTTCGTCATTGTTGTGACCGAGTTCCTTCGCGACCAACTCGTAGACATCCTGAGGCATGTTGTGCCTGATGAAATCAGTTATGAGCCTTTTGCCTATATTTGCGCCGCTGCCCTCGTCACCTAAAATGAAGCCGCAAGAATCGATGTTCAGGCCTTCATTGCATCCATCATACAGGCAGGTGTTGCATCCTGTCCCGAGAATTGCGGAAAAACCGGCTTCGTTCTGGAGCAGGGCTCTGCACGAGGCAAGAGTATCCATCGCAATAAACACTTTGGATGCTTTTGTAAAAACCTGCAAAAGGGTCTCCCGCATAAAAGGATATTGAAGTTCGGTAACACCGGCGCCATAAAAATAAATTTCCTCCACCGAATCAGGATTCAATTCAGCAGGCAGGTTCTTTCTGATATCCTGCACTATCTGCGGTCCGGTTATATAATTGGGATTATACCCCTGGCTGGTGAAGCGGATTTTCTGTTCCGTTTCACGTGAAACGCAGCCCCAATCGGTCTTCGAGGCGCCGCTATCTGCAATCAATATCATTTGTTTACGTTGAATTTTAACAAGTACGGCTCTCCGGAAAGAATTTTCAGATTCCCGCTATACTCGAAATATTTTCCTTTATTGTTCGAAGTGTTCAATACGACAGGCGTCGATGTAATCTGTGCATTACATTTTACGGCGACAAACCATAAACCTGCTTCAAGGACATCCGTATTGATTATCTGCTGCAAAGAATGGGGATAGGCAGCGCTATAGTCCGGATCACTCTCCGGAAAAGCAAACGTTCCTTTTTTCAGATAAAGCTGCAGGTCAGCATCTTCACTGCCATACAGTTCCAAAGTCACCGAGGCATTCTCAGAAAGATAAAAGACAAAATGATGGCATTGCCCGTCGCCGATCTTATGGGTAGACTTGCATTCCCCATCATGCAGGATATCCTTAACCTTGGCACAGCCGCTGCCGTCAAGGGCATAGCTGAACATAGCAGCGGTAAAATCAAGTACCTCCCCGGAACTTGCATCCTCCGGATGGGAACCGCAGACCGCCAGTCTTCCCGTTTCGGCAGACTCCTTGTATGCCCAGGTGGAAACCTTGTTATAGTAGACCGCTCCCGTCGACCCGCCGGGACAAGTTCCGAACCGGGCAAGAACCTCCGTTCCGGCAGGCGCCGTGCGCTCATCCATATATCCGCCGCCGTTGTGCCTAACGCCTTCTATCTTCCCGTCTTTCCCGAAATCGCTGTACTTCAGCAGCGGGGAGTCGGAGGGGAGGAACATGGACGTACTGGAGGAATTGAGTCCCGTATGCATCATATTCCCGTCCTTCCAGATATTGAAATAAGGCCGGACCGAGCCGTTGGCGTACAGGCCGGAAAGGAATGCGCCGGCGCAGGAGCCGACATAACTCCCTCCGTTTCTATAAAATTTGTTTACATTATTTCTCGATTGGCTCGAAAGCTGGTTCCCGTGGTTCGTGGAAGATCCCCCGAAAATATAAATGGCTCTGAAACGAGGCTCTCCGTCCGGGTACAGGAGGGCTCCGTTAGGGTCAGCCGGATTTCCTTCAATGATGGAATTCATCACCACGGCCTCTGAATGGACAGGCGCTGCAAATGCGTCATCCTCTGAAGAGATGAAAAACTCATAGGACAGGCCGAGCTTATCCAGGGCATAAGGCATCCGAGCGTTCACCACTTTCCCGTTGACTTTGACGCCCGGGTTCAGGCAGCATCCCCCATCCAGGAAAACATCCTTGTAGAAAGCCGTATTCTGAACCTGCGGAACCATCGCAAGGATCTGCGAATCAGAAAGACGAACAACCTGTTCTCCCTGCCCGGGGTTACTGTTCGGGATGTCATCCTTTTCACAGGAGGAGAAAAGGATGACAAAAGGCACGACAAACAATAACCCTTTATACTTCATTGCCAGCAGTTGCTATTCTTCAAAAACGCCGTTAAGATCAGGCAGTTCCCCAAGGCCGAAACGGAAGAGGGCAACGCCTTTCGCTCCCGTATTCTTGAAAGCTCTGCAGTCGTTGAAGATCTGCTCCGCAGACAGACCGCGGATCTCGCCGTCATCATCTCCTTCGTATGTGGTAGTTCCGGCCCAGACCTGTGCAGGGCAGCCTTCTTTTGCAAAATATTCAGCTGATCTGAGATACCAGTCCTCTCCCAATTTCTTGTAGTTAGGGGTGTATTTATATATCATCGGCATAAGAACGTCGAGATACTGCCCCATCTGGGCAGGGTCCTGGCCGTACCATTCCTGACTTTCGATTTCTGGCATCAGGGCGGCGGAAAGAATGACAGAAGGGTGCTCAGGCTTTATCGCCGCATTGATCTGCCGGCAGAATTCCGTGACGGCGCCTACGGAATTCACTTCCTCCGTCAGATTATGTTTCTTTGCCGTTCCGCCGAATCGGATATAATCGAGATGAATACCGTCAACACCCAGACCGACGTAATACTTGGCTCTTGTGATCAAGGTGTCATAGAATCCCTGACGATAGCAGCAATTCTCATCATCGACAGGGCTTACCCATTTCCCGTCCTTATAGAAGCACTGAAACCAGATATGCACCTTTATTCCGTTATCATGAGCCGCGCCGACGAACGCCATGGTGGAATCGACGCCGTGATTTTTAAAGGCGATCTCGTGCAGGATGACATTCTTTATGTCCTTTGAGGCCAATTCCTGCAGATCGACCTCGTTCATATGCTTCGACCACAGCCAGATGGCATTGGTATTCTCCTTTTCGACTGTTTTCGCGCAGGCTGAAATCACCAACAGCACAACAAGAACAGAAAGTAACTTTTTCATGCTATTCATTCAATTTTAAATGTCTTAAATCCGGGACCTCTCCCAGCCCCTCCCTGAAGAGACATACCCCCTTGACGGCACTTCCGACAAAGGCTTCCGCGTCAAGCCGGATTTCGTCCGAAGTCAGTCCATATGAGTTCTGGTCATAGGTCTGGATTCCACCCCAGCACTGGGCAGGAGCGCCATGGTTTGCGAACCAATTGCCCATGCCGGCCATTGTGGGACGGTTCCACTTCCCGTACCTGTACAGCATAGGTATAAGAATGTCGAGATATTCCGCCATATCTTCCGGACGCTGTCCATAGTACCTCTCACTTCCGGTTTCACCCATCAGGGCCGCAGACATTATCAAGTCAGGATTGATGCCCCTGAGTTTCTCGTCCGCCTGCCTGAGAAATTCATTGATTGCCCCGACACCGGAAATACCGTATTCGGGGAAGTCATGTTTGTATGCAGTTCCTCCGAAACGGATGTAATCGAAGTGGATGCCCTGCACTCCCGCCTTCACATATTTTTCCGCTCTTTCAGCCCCGAGGATATCGTCAAAAAGGGCCTGGTCGTAGCATTTGTTTTTATCATCCACAGGAGAACGCCAGCCGTTTACGCCCTCTTTGTCATTCCACCAGAAACACTGCATCCAGATATGTATCTTTATTCCATATTCCTCAGCCTTTGCAAGAATGGATGGTATCAGTTCTTCGTAGTATCTGAAAGCATATTCGTGAAGGAATATGTGGCCGATACCTTTCCTGGCGTATGTGAGCATATTCCTTTCAAGAGACGGAGTGCTGCTCTGCCTGTACCATATTCCTACTGTATTATACTTCGTAATACCATAATTAGATTCATTCTTCGAGCTTGTTTTCACGGTGTACCACGAACTTCCGTCTGGGATTCTGGACCATGAGCCGACAGAAGGGACAGAGCCATCTTTTACGAGAGAACTGTCGAACCTGTCGGCGACATTCTGCTTTGAATCATACAATGAGACAGAAGAATCGCTGCCCGATGAAAGAATAAAGGACTTGACGGCGCCGGGAGCATATTCCCCGGAGGCAGAGACGGTCTTTCCGTCGCATGCTATCTTGGCCGATTCCGACTTGACCTGTCTTACGGTAGGATTATACACCTCAACCCAGCCCTCCGCCAGATTCAACTCATTGATGACGAGCACGGAATCATCTGTCGAGGAGTCCTCATTCTTCTGCGCTTTCGTGCTGTGGTAACAGCAATACCAGTCACCTTTCAAATCAGGGAATCTTGCATAAGATTCAGTCTGCGCCCCAAGATCGTCCTTCAGATCGCTCAATGCGAAAGAAGCCACTGTCTTGTTCTCGTTGGAGACAAGCGAAATGGAACTGAAATCACCAAACTGGACATCTACGACGATTTTTTCTCCCGCCTCCGCCGTCGTACCCTCTGCAAAGGTAAACAATGTCTTTTCGCTGCCGTTCTTATCCGTGCTTACTATGCGGGACTCATCGAGAGTCAGGCTTCCATTAATCGCATCATAGACCAGCTCGACCCAGGAACCGGCCTGGCATATCTCATTGAAGACCATGCCCTCGATCTGATATGGGACAAATTTGTAATTCTTACTGTTGTTTGTCGCCGTCTCAGTGGCCGTAAAATCGCCGTATGTGTCGGGAATTCTGGACCAGGATCCGTTCTCTTCCGGTCTGTCAAGATTTTTGACGTCGAGAGCGCACAGAACAGAACCGTCTGCAGAGGCAAGAACTACTTCCTCCAGGGTATTCGGTTTGATCTCAAGTTTATCTATACTTACCACAAAACGTTCAGAGACGGATATCTCCCGTTTCGGCGCCTGATATACCTTATACCGGTAATAGTAATCGTCAGAAACCAATATCTGGAGCCCGTAAATATCAACAGGCGAAGAGGATGTGTTAACCAGTTCAATCCATGCATTCTCAGACGACCACCCCGGGCACACCTCATTTATGGCAATCGGGGCCAGATCTTCTGCGGAGGAATATTCAGGGTCCTTGGTGCAGGAGGCTAAAGCGGCAAGGGCCAGGACCGGGAACAAATATCTTTTCATATCGACAGGAATCAGAACAGCAAGTCTTTATATTTACCGTTGAGTTCGGTCTTTTCTATAATCCAGTTAGGCTTTCCGAACTTGCACGAATTGTTCGAGGGATCACAGATATACCATTCGCCATCGACATAAAGTTCTCCCCAGACGTGTCCCCAGGTATTTCCGCTCGGATAATACGTCCTCGGGCCGTGGACATATCTGGCAGGGATTCCGGCAGCCCTTGCAATCGCCACAAGACCGTGTGTCAGATCGCAGCAGTTACCTGTCTTGCACTCGATCACCTTGACAGCGCCCTTGTTGGTATTGTTATAGTCCTCCCACTCCCACTCGTCCCGGGTAAAATTGAATATCGCAACAGCTTTGTCCATTGTTGACTCTTTGCCCTGGATCGCCTTGTCTCTTGCAGTTATGACAGCAGGATCCGACAGCGAGCAGCCTTTTTCGGGGATTGCATCAGTGTGATAGTTGATGTCGCGCAGATAGTCCGAGGGCCAGGAATTTACGCTTTCAGGCAAGACGCCGTCAGTGAAATAACTGTACAGAACTCTTGCCGTGACTACGATGGATCTGGTAAGAGAGAATGTCGTATTGTCCACGGAACAATAGTTTGCCAGGACGTTACCATGCCCCTTCGCATAATTGATCTGCCTCTCATTTATGGAAACCACATCCGACAGGGCAATTGATTCGGGTGCGTATGTATCATATTTGGTAGAATTATCAATACTGGTCTCTATGCATTTCAGGTTGTCATACACCTGATTCTTCCATCCGTCACCACCTTTCCGGATTTCTATGAGCAGACGGTGCATAAGTTCGAAATACGGACCTCTCTTCAAGGTCTCTCCGCATATTTCGATTGTTTCGGGCATCAAGTCATTTGCAATGTAGTACTTGTACGCCTCGGTAAACGGCCCGATCAGTTCCGAGCCCTTGAAAGTGAGTTTAAGTCTTGTTCTTCCAGCCTGATGAATAGAAATCTCTTTGGAAGTGTCACCATATGCAATGGTTATTTTAGCATCCCTGCCTTCAAGCGTTTCATTTTCATCGATCATGACGGTAAATTTACCGTCACCGGCCACTCCATAACTTGGATACAGCCTTATCCAGTTTTTTTCGCCGTCAAATGTCGCCGACCAATAGTGGGTGGAGGTGAAACTTACGTCGAACTGCGCCGGGTCGACAGGCAAGGAATACTCGAGTTCCTGACCTTGTGCGAAAACGAGTTCACATTTCGGCTCTTCCGGGGTATCCGGTGTCTGATTGGTCTCTTCCTTATTACAAGAAATGAATAATGTAGAAAGGAGAAGAAGAATATTAGTCAGGAAATATTTCATAAGAAAAACAATAAAAAGGCTCTCCGGTTTTACCCGGAGAGCCGGGAGTTCATTTATTTGTCAATGGATTAATCCCATTTGGCATTGCCGAAGAGAGCCGTGTTATTGAAAACAAGGTCATCTTTCATAGAGGAAGTGTCCATAAGGTTGTTGTCAAGCATATACTCGTAGAATGATACAAGCATAAGGAAGAAACGCTTTGTGCAGCAGGTGCCGAAGAACTTGTTGGCAACTTCGTTCTGACGGCTGGAATCAGTATAACCACACATGTTGGAAACCACGCCTTCGTGGTTCCAGGACCAGGAATAGTGACGCTTTGCATAGTTCTTCATAAGGAGAATGGTAGCGCAGTTCGCCTGTCCTCCGACAGTTCCGTCGGCAGGGACACCGTAACGGAGAGGACCGCCGTTGGCATCGATGGGCGTGCCGCCCACTCCCGTGCTGCCGCTTTCATTGTAAGGCATCGAGCCCCATGACCATGTATAATCATGTTTGGGAGCAGGGATCTGTGTCGAGAGGGTGGCGGCAGGAGCAAGTTTATGCCAGGTTGCATCGTCCGAACTGCCTGTTTTGTTGGCAAGTGCATATTCCGTATCGTATCCGAATAGCTGCAGGAAACCGATTGTAGCGATCTCATAAGCCTCAGCTGTTGAATAAGTCTTGCCGGCAACGGTGTACGTAGTCCAGAGGCCGCTCGCATCAGGGTCGGATGTGACATCAGGGATGTAATGTACATCGTCCGTGATAAGGCCTGTAGATTCGGTGTGCTGTTTGATCTTGCCGGCAGCGTGGTTTTCGTTCCAGGCCTTGCGGGAGACGGAGACGAATTCCTTTGCGAAGTTGTAGAGAACGGGAGCGTCAGGATCGACGGCAGGCTCGGGGATGGAGATATCCTTGCTCTGCGTGTTGCTGAGGTTCTTTACATTGGTGGCGTCGACGGAGACGTTGGCGACATAAACCTTTGCAGGGAACTCAAGAGTTGCGGAATACTCATAGTTTTTGGGGTCCTTGAATGAAGTTTCATCCGCAAGAACCTTGGTTTCGGCACCGGCCTTCTGAGTAATCTTGACGCTTGTCAGATCCCAGTCGGATGTAACCTTTACAACTACGGAACCTTCCGCCTCGCCTGCTGTGATTTCGATCACAGGCTTGGTCGCCGGTTTGTCATCTTTGCCTTCCTTGTTGCAAGCTGTAAGCATTGCCGCTCCGAATATCGAAGCGAGGAGAAAATACTTGAATGTTTTCATAATAAATTGGTATTGAGTGAATATTATGGGTAAACTGTTAATATCCCGGGTTCTGCACTATCCTGCCGCCTGTCTTCTGCATTTCGTTGGCAGGTATGGGCTGGAGATACATCTTGTCATCCCACGCCTTTTCGGTCGGTGCAAGGTTGGCGATGCATTCGCCGTAGTCAATCTTATACGTCTTGCCCAGCCACTTGTACTCGAAGACCATGCTCCGCTTCGAATTGACAGGGTAGGTGTAGGTATAAGTGTCCTCGTGGAAAGATCTGTCAGTCGCAGGATCGTAGACTTTGGCGACACGGTAGATGGTGTCTCTGACCGCCGTGGACTCGTCAGTCTTGATGCTGCCGTTCTCATCCTTGTAGTAGTCGCCCTTGATAAGTATCATAACCTTGCAGGACAGCCAGGGGACATTCTCATAGAAAGGCGCGATCTTCCATCTTCTCACATCGAAATATCTCTGGTTCTCAAGCGCGAATTCAATTCTGCGCTCATTTACGAGTCTGTCCCAGAGATTCGTTCCGGATTCAGTCACCGCCGGCATCCGGACATCCTTTCTTGCCCTGATCTTATTGATATAAGTTCTTGCGATATCCTCTTTCCCGAGCATATAGGCGGCCTCGGCATAATTGAGATAGAACTCAGCAAGGCGGAACCAGGGGAACATCAGAGAGTAGTTGACATCCACGACGACAGGCTGATCCTCCAGATGCCACTTCATGACGTTGTAGCTCGTCGTTGATTTCGCGTCAAGCATATATTTTGATTTGCCCGTATGGTCAGGAGTCGTCTTTCCCTTCACGAAATCATCTTTTGTATATCCGTGAGGATACGCACGGATCTTGTTTCCGTCAACTTCTCCCAAAGGATATTTTGCAAGGTTCTCAGGAGTGTTGTCAACGGTGAAGACGCCGGGCTGGTAATAGAGGCAGTACTCAAACGACTCCACGTCGCGATAAGGCTGGAAATTCAGAAGTATGGTCTTGTACAGGCGGGGGTCTCTGTTCGCCCAAGGATGCTTCGGATCATATCCGGAACCTTCCTCAAAGAATTTCTTGCCATTGGTCATCTCATAATCAATGATAAGAGATTCAGTAGGAGACATGGATTCATATCCGCCGATTTCCGACTCCGGAGTGTATTCAAGCTGGGCCTTGTTCCCTGAATTAGGAGTGAAATATTTCGCCCAGATAACCTCGGGGCAGGCAAGATCCTTCCAGTAGCCGTCATATGTGTCGGCAAGGCGGTAGGCCCCGTCCGTGTCGGCGCGGTCCACGATGGCCTTTGCGGCATCGAATGCCGTCTGCCATTTATCCTTGCTGTATGCACCTCTGAAAATGCCTCCTTCCGGGTTCTCTATGTCGTTGAAAAGAGGGGATGCGACAATGAGGGCAAGGCGGCTGCGGAGAGCAAGAACTACATCCTTGTTCGCACGGCCTAGAACGGAAGCCTCCTTCTCAGGGAGCAGTTCGTAAGCCTTGTCGAGGTCGGAGTAGATGAATTTCACACAGTCGTCGAAATTATCCCGTTCGGCGTTGTATTCTTCGCCGAGGGCATAGACATCCTCGATGATCGGGACACCGGCATACCTCTGGATCAGATTGGTATACACCCAAGCACGGAGGAAGTACACCTCTCCGAGCATACTGTTCTTGGTCGCCTCGTCGATAGATGACGTTTTCATATTCCTGATGAAAATGTTCATCTTCCTGATACGGTCGTAAGACCTGGTCCAGATGTTGAGTATGGTGGTTCTCGAATCATGGGCAGGACCGCCTTGAGAACTGTACACCACGTTTTCAGCACTTACGGTTCCGTCCGCCATATACCTCGTGGAAGTACCTCCGAAACGGAAATACGCCTCATCCGTAATACAGCTGATGTTCGCCTCCTGCATCGGGTCGGGGATGCTTGTGTACAAGGCGTTGACGTAAGCCTGCGAAAGACCTGCGTTGTTGAAGACCGCTTCGTCGGAAACTGCGTCAAGCGGCTGACGGTCAAGGAAACCGTCATTGCAGGCTGTAAAAGCTAATGCAACAAATGCAAGCGACAATATCTTTTTCATATGTAAAGTCATTAGAATGAAATTTTTACACCTGCGTTGAACAGACGCATCTGAGGATAATATGAGTTGCCTGAGCCATCAGCCGTCTCGGGATCGATTTCCTTCAGGCTTGACAAAGTCAGCAGGTTATAGCCCCCGATATATGCCCTGATGCCCTTGATGGGAATCCTTTCTCCAAAGACTTTCTGAGGGATCGTATAGCCGATCTCAATATTCTTCAGACGGAGGAAAGAGGCGTCTCTGAGATAATAGTCAACCCGGTACACATTACCGTTGCTGACAGTAGTGCCGATACGGGGATAGTTCGAATCCTGATTGTCAAGCGTCCAGGCATTCTTCGCAGCCGACATGTTGACGTTCGCAGAAACCGGATCCACCGCAGGAGCATAGTAGCAGCGCGCCATCGCCTGTCCCTGAAGCAGCAGGGCAAAATCAAAATTCTTCCAGGTTGCGGTGAAATTGAGACCGAAGACAATTTGAGGGACCGTTGTAAGTTCCTCACGTACACGGTCATAGTCATTGATTACGCCATTGTTGTCAATATCCTCATAGATGAAGTCGCCGAGGCCTGCACCTGCCCGCTGTGTGTACTTCTGCAAGTCAGCAGTGCTTTTGTTAATACCGACAATTCTGTATATCAGCGAGGAGCCCATCGGATGTCCCGTAAGATTCATCCTCTCATAACCCTCACCCCACGGCGTCTCGTCCATATATTCGATCTTGTTCTTCGCCCAGAGGAAATTACCCTGTACGTGATACATGAAATCTCCGACGCGGTTGTCGTGATAAAGCTGGAATTCGACACCTCTGTTACTGACGATGCCTATGTTCTCGTCAGGCAGGGTGCCGGTCATGCCGGTGTACTCCGGAACGGAAGCGTTCTTAGTGCAGAGGATATTGCTGCGCCTTGTGTAGAAACCTTCGAGTTCCCATCCGAGTTTGCTGTTGTAGATATTTCCATCCAGTCCGACGTTGACGGTTCTGGCGACTTCCCAGGTTACGTTCTGGTTGGGGATGGTGCCCGGAATGATGTAGCTCACCTCGTTTCCGCCGAATTTTCCGATATAATTGGAAGATGAAGAGAAGTTATATGTAGTCATATACTGGTACTGATCAATCTGGTCATTACCCTGCTCTCCATACGAAGCGCGGAGTTTGAGGTTGGTCAGCCAGGGCAGATTGTCCTTGATGAACGGCTCTTCAGAAATTCTCCAGCCCACTGAAACTCCCGGGAACCAGCCCCACCTGTTCTCGGGAGCGAAGTTTTCGGAACCGTCGATACGGAGGATGGCCTGAATCATATACTTGCTCTTGTAGTCATAACCCGCACGGAAGAAGAAGGACCTTCTTGCATTTTCGTATGCGTTGCCGTTCGTCTTCCAGGTGGACGTATCTGCGTCTCCGGCGAAAATCTGGTCAAGAGCATCGGTGGAATAAGAGTTTCTTGCCAGTGAGAGATAATCCCTGTGGTACAGATACTGCTCGAAACCGGCGAGCGCCGTCACGTGATGTCCCTTGAAATCGCGGTCATAATTGATGTTCGCATTCAGGGACGTCCTGGTCGTATTGTTCTGTGACTCCGACAAGGAAGGAGTAGCAAAATACTTGGATGTGGTCTGGTTGTATTCCTGGGTTATCTCGTCATAGGTATAGCACGTCCAAGGGGTTTTCCACAGCTTGTTGAAAGAACCGACGACATCGTATGCAAGATTTCCGTTGACAGAAAGGCCTTTCGTAATGAAGCCGAGGTCCCAGTTGGCCTTGAATGTGGCCGATGCGGCGTTGATTGTGGTTTTATCGTAACCGCACATATCGGAAACCAGCGCCGCAGGGTTGTAGTCCCCGCTTCTGAGAAGTCCGTTTGGATAATACATTCCGCCCGTCGGCTTCAATTTCAGGCCGGTATAGAATATATACGAGCCGGAACCGTATGCCGAGTAGTCTTTATGCTGCTGCCTGGCATTGAGGTCGATGCTGATATTGAATGACTTAGTGACCTTGATATCAACATTGGTTCTTATATTGAACTGGTTGTAGTTCGTGGAACTGTTCGTATAGATACCGTCCTGGTTCTGTCCGTTGAACTGCACGAAATAAGCCACCCTTTCGCCGCCGCCGTTGATGCTCACACCGTATTTATGCTGGGCGGAAAGAGGCTTGATGACTTCTTTCATCCAGTTCGTATCGGGATAGAGGATAGGATCGGTACCTTCCCTGTAGGCCTGCAGCTGCGCATCGGTATACACCGGTTTTCCCCCGTTGATTGCGAGTTCGTCATTATAAGCCTTGGCAAATGTGTATGCGTCCGCCATTTCGACGAGACGGGTCGGGGACTGAAGTCCGAGGTCGTAGGTGAAAGTCACATTCAGGCCCTCGTTGTATTTGCCACGTTTTGTGGTGACAAGGATGACACCATTGGCGGATCGTGCGCCATAGATGGCTGCAGAAGCATCTTTAAGCACGCTTACGCTTTCTATCTCCTCTCCTGTAAGGCGGGAGAAATCTTCGCTTCTTCCCTGGATTCCGTCAATGATGATAAGGGGCGAGTTGTCGCCGAGAGTGCTTCGGCCGCGGATCAGAATAGTGGCGTCATCCGCACCCGGTTCACCGGAACGGTTGCTGACAATCACACCCGACATACGGCCTGCAAGGCCCTGGGACAGGTTGACGGTGGAATTCTTCGTAAGATCGTTACCTGAAGTGGAAGTGACAGAACCGGTCAGCGTCAGTTTGCTCTGCGTGCCGTAACCGACAACTACAGACTCGTCAATCAGTCTTGCATCATCTTCGAGGACAACGTCAAGCACTGCTTTTGAACCTGGAGTATACTCAGCCGATTTGTAACCGATAGACGAGAAAACAAGCACCGCCCCCTCCGGAATGCTAAGTTCATAGGCACCGTTTATATCGGTTACAGTACCGGTTGATGTCCCTTTGACAAGAACACCTGCGCCTATCAAACTTTCTCCGGATGTCGAGGAGACAACGCCGGAAATCTTATGTGTCTGGGCACTTGCACTTATCAGGGCAAGCGGCAGAAGCACAAAAGACGTCAGAAATTGTTTAAAGCTTATCATATTGTTATAAAATAGGTTAGTCTCCAACTATATTCTTGATAACGCCCTTGTCGAAGAAATACTGTTCAGCTTCCTTCAAGCCTCCGCATTTCTTCACCGCCTCTACGCAGACGTCATAATCGGTCAATTCAGGGTTACGGTCCATCATGGTTCTGGCAAGGCGGTCGACGACCTTGTTGTTGATAAGGTGGGCGTGAACCATTCTGTTGCCCTCAACCCTGCCCAATCTGATCATAAGGGTGGTG
>Ga0129311_1001052_pt1 | contig 20955 bp, 18 predicted proteins | sample Go1ome_FD_94435 | JGI IMG/M metagenome (GOLD analysis project Ga0129311, IMG submission 94435) | Western lowland gorrila individual fecal microbial communities from Wisconsin, USA - Go1022B metagenome | ecosystem: Host-associated > Mammals > Digestive system > Large intestine > Fecal | place... | reverse complement strand
CGCGACCGCGTTCGATGCATTCCAATCGCCTAATTATCCGTCACTTGCAGATGCAGGAATCAGCATCCGCTACCGCTCATCCGCAATACACTACCCCTCCGGGAAGTCCCCTTTCGGCATACACACCGCTCTCGACACCAAGGTCTCGATACTGAAAGTCCACCCCGGGCTGACCCCGCAGGTAGCCCGGCACGTCCTGTGCGAAGCCGGCATCAGGGCGGTCATCATCGAAACCTACGGCTCGGGGAACGCCATCTCAAAGCCCTGGTTCCTCGAAATCATCAGGGAATCCGCGGCCGCCGGAAAGGTGCTGGTCAACGTAACGCAGTGCCTCGCCGGAGAAGTTGACATGAGCCTGTACGCCACCGGCAAGGCGCTCGGCGACGCGGGAGTGATTTCGGGCGGGGACATGACCACCGAAGCCGCGCTCGGAAAACTTTTCCACCTGCTCGGGGAGTACCGCGATCCGGAACTCGTAAAATACGGATTGAGGCTCAATCTGAAAGGCGAAAAAACGAAATAATATTGCCTTTTGGATAATTTTTATTAAATTGCAGCGATTTTGAGGTAGTAAATTATTTACTAACAATATTTAACTAAATTATGAAAAAGTTTTTCATGCTTCTCGCAGCAATGACCCTTATGGTCTTCACTGCAAACACGGCAGTCGCACAGGACGCTCAGCAGGCTCCCGCCGCTGAGGAGACCGTTGCAGCGGCTCCCGCAAACGACCTTGCCGCTCTGACTGAGGCAGCTCCCGAAGTTCCCCTCAATCAGGCACTCAAAACAAAATTCATTGAGGGTGGTGCAGGCTTCATGTCCCTGATTATCATCTGCCTCATCATCGGTCTCGCACTCTGCATCGAGCGCATCCTGACCCTCACTTTCGCAAAATACAACACCAAGAAGCTCCTTGAGAACGTTGAAAAGGCTCTCGCAGAGGGTGGTGTAGACGCTGCGAAGGAAGTCTGCCGCAATACCCGCGGACCTGTCGCTTCCATTTTCTACCAGGGTCTCCTCCGTTATGACCAGGGCATCGACGTCGTCGAGAAGAACATCGTTTCCTACGGCTCCGTACAGATGAGCGAAATGGAAAACGGACTCAGCTGGATCAGCCTCTTCATCGCCATCGCACCTTCACTCGGATTCCTCGGAACCGTTATCGGTATGATCCAGGCTTTCGATGCTATCCAGGCTGCCGGTGACATCTCCCCTAACGTTGTTGCTGGAGGTATGAAGGTCGCTCTCATCACCACCGTTGCTGGTCTTATCGTCGCTATGATCCTCCAGGTTTTCTACAACTACATCCTGGCAAAGATCGACACCCTTACCGTTGATATGGAGGATTCTTCAATCTCCCTCATCGACATCCTGACCAAGTACAACGCGAAGTAGTAAGTTTTTTCTGACAATGAAACTCAACAAAATATTCAAATGGGGTATGTTTGCGTTGATCGTCATCAGCGTCGCCATCCTCGTCTGGGGCTTCATCACGGGCTTCGAGGCGAATGACGGCTTTGCGACCGACGTACTCCTCAACTGGGCTTACATAATGGTCGGTATCGCCATCTTCTCATGGGTGATCATCGGCCTTGTCGTCAGCATCCAGAACAACCCCAAGAGTCTGATAAAGATCGGGCTCATATTGGTAGGCGCGGCCGCTATCTGCCTCGTTGCCTATCTGCTCGCTCCGGCTAATCCGGCGGTCGGCAGGGAAGGTCTCGACACAGTGGCTACGCTCAAACTCACCGACACTCTTCTCAACCTTACGTACTTCTTCGGCGCAGGTGCAATCGTCGCCATCATCGTGGGTGAGATCCGTATGTCTATAGCAAGCAAGAAATAAGAGCTATGGCTAAGAAAAAAGTACCAGCAATGAACACGAGCTCGACCGCGGATATCGCGTTCCTGCTCCTGTGCTACTTCCTGATGACAACGACTATGGGAAGCCAGACCGGCCTGAGCCGTCGTCTGCCTCCTATGCCCGACAAGAATCAGAAAGTGGAAGATCAGAAAGTCAACAGGCGAAACATCATCGTTGTGAAGATCAATTCCGCCGACAGACTGCTTGCCGGTAACGAACCCTTAGATGTCAGCCAGCTCAAGGATAAAATCAAGGAATTCCTGACCAATCCCGCCGATGATCCCAATCTGCCGGAAAAGGAACTCAAGAATATCGAAGGTTACGGCGATTACCGTGTCTCGAAGGGCGTTATCTCCCTGCAGAACGACCGCGGTACCAGCTACCAGGCATATATGGCGGTTCAGAACGAACTCGTACGTGCCATCAACGAACTTCGTGACGAGTTCGCCCGCAGAAACTGGGGCAAGGGATTCGACCAGCTCACGGAAGATCAGCAGAACATCACAAAAGATGCCATTCCGCAGTTCATCTCCGAGGCTGAGCCTAAGGATGTGGCCAAGAGAAGATAAACAGGAGGAAAGATTATGTCAAAATTCGGTGGAAGCAACAACAAGAAGGACGTGCCGGCGATAACCAGCAGCTCCTTGTCCGACATCGTGTTCATGCTCCTGTTCTTCTTTATGGTTACCACGCAGCTGCGTGAAACCGAGAACAAGGTCATTGTCAAGATTCCGGAAGCATCAGAAGTGGTCAAACTCGAAAGAAAGGACCTCAACTCATACATCAACATCGGAACACCTATCAAGTCTCTGCAGGCCCAGTACGGTACCGATGCACGTATCCAGTTGAACGACACCTTCAAGACCACCGATGATATCCGCGACTTCATCGCCGCGGAGCGCGAGTCCAAGAGCGAGGCGGATCGTCAGTTCATGACGGTCAGCATCAGGGCCGACCAGGATGTCCGTATGGGTATCATCACGGACGTCAAGCAGGAATTAAGGCGCTGCTCGGCTCTTAAAATAATGTATTCGGCAAGAAAGGGCGCGCAATAAAAGCACCCTGGCTTAAATAAGGCGGTGTCCAAATATAGCTTTTGGCACCGCCTTTTTGTAAAATTACAGTCAAAGAGATGCAAGAAGTCAAAAGAAGCAAGATCAAGGACCTGCTCGCAGCTGATGCGGGACGGGAAGTTCTTGCAAAAGGTTGGGTCAGAACCAAGAGGGGTAACAAGGAAGTAGCTTTCATAGCCCTCAACGACGGTTCCACCATCAAGAACATTCAGATAGTCTGCGACAAGAACGAGCAGACCGAAAGCGTGCTTGCGAAAATCAGCACCGGCGCCTGCATTGCTGTCAGCGGACAGCTGGTCGAATCCATCGGCGGCGGCCAGAGAGTCGAAATCAAGGCTACGGAAATCGAAGTCTACGGCACCTGCGACCCCATGCGCTATCCCCTGCAGAAGAAAGACACTTCGATGGAGTACCTCCGCACGGTCGCGCACATGCGTCCCCGCACCAACACTTTCGGGGCGGTTCTGCGTCTGCGCAGCCAGATGGCGTTCGCAATCCACGAGTATTTCCACAGCCGCGGCTTCGTCTACCTGAACACTCCCCTCATCACCGCATCCGATGCGGAGGGCGCGGGCCAGATGTTCCAGGTGACCACGCTGGACCTGAACAACGTCCCCAAGAACAAGAAGGGCGAGCCCGACTACTCCAAGGACTTCTTCGGCAAACAGACCAGTCTCACCGTAAGCGGACAGCTGGAGGGCGAGCTCGGGGCAACCGCGCTCGGAGAAATCTACACCTTCGGTCCTACTTTCAGGGCAGAGAACTCCAACACTCCCCGCCACCTTGCGGAGTTCTGGATGATCGAGCCTGAGATGGCGTTCTACGACATCAACGACAACATGGACCTCGCAGAGGACTTCATCAAGCATCTCGTAAAGTACGCCCTCGACAACTGCCGGGACGACATCCAGTTCCTGAACGACCGCTACGACAACGAACTTGTCGAAAGGCTGGAAAGCGTCATAGGGACCGAGTTCGTGCGCCTCGAATACACCGAGGGTATCAAGATACTCGAAGAGGCCGTGAAGAACGGTGTCCAGTTCGAATATCCCATCTACTGGGGTGTGGACCTGCAGAGCGAGCACGAGAGGTATCTCGTCGAAAAGCACTTCCGCAAACCAGTCATCCTGACCGGCTACCCCAAGGACATCAAGGCGTTCTACATGAAGCAGGATCCCGACGGAAAGACCGTCCGCGCAATGGACGTGCTCTTCCCGAAGATCGGCGAAATCATCGGCGGAAGCGAGAGAGAGGCCGACCTCGGCAAACTTGAAGCCCGCATTGACGAGCTCGGAATGAGCCGCAGGAACCTTGAGTGGTACATCGACACCCGCCGCTTCGGCAGCTGCCCGCACAGCGGTTTCGGACTCGGTTTCGAGCGCCTGCTGCTCTTCATCACGGGAATGCAGAACATCCGCGACGTCATTCCTTTCCCCCGCACTCCGAAAAACGCAGAATACTAACAGATCATGCTGGTAATAGGTATCGCCGGAGGTTCCGGCAGCGGCAAGACTACGGTCGTCAGGGCCATCACCAAGAGCCTGAAACAGAAAGTTGTGGTAATCCCCCAGGACTGCTACTACAAGGACTCCAGCGACCTGAGCGACGAGGAAAAGCGAAACCACAATTTCGACCACCCCGACGCAATCGAGTGGGACCTGCTGTGCAGGCACCTTAAAGAGTTGAAACAGGGTCACAGCGTACAGCAGCCCATCTACTCCTTCATCTCCTGCTCGAGGTCGAAGACTGAAACGACTCTCGTAGAGCCTGCCGATGTCATCATAATCGAAGGCATACTTATCTTCACCTGCAAGGAACTGCGTGACCAGCTCGATGTAAAGATTTTCGTCGACGCCGATGACGACGACCGCCTGATGAGGGTGATGGCGAGGGACATTACCGAACGCGGAAAGGATGTAAGCTGGGTTATCGAACGCTACAGCCGCACCGTGAAACCCATGTACCTGCAGTTCATCGAACCTAGCAAGCGCTACGCGGACGTGATCATACCGCAGGGAGGACACAACAAAGTCGGAATAGACGTCATTCTCGCAACGATTGAGAAATCCCTGCGCGAGAAGAAGGAAGACTAATTCTTTCGCAAGATGAAACGCCTTCCGAAAGAGGACAGAGCCGGGTTGTATATAACAGTGATACTGCACTTGGTAGTGCTGATCGTTCTGTTGGGAATACAGCTCGGCACTGCTGTCTCCAAGGAGAGCTCATTCATACTTGATTTCACCAGGACAGAACAGCTGGAGCAGCTCCAGAAAGAGCTTGCGCTCAAGCAGGCCATCAACGACCGCCTGAACGAACTGCTCGCGTCTTCGGGAGGGAGCGCGACGGTCGCGAACGTTGCGGTCGACCGTTCCTCGCTGAAAGACGACCGGAGTTCGCAGGAAGAGGCGGAGCAGCTGTACAAAGACGCAAGGGAGCTGCAGGAAGCCCTGCGCAGAGGCAATTCCCTACCCTCGGACGAGGATGAAGTCGCGCTGCCGAAGAAGACCCCGGACGAGCGGGAAAAGACGCCTGAGCAGGCTTATTCAGGGCCATCGGTGCTTTCCTGGGAGCTGCAGGGGCGCAAGGCGAGCTATCTGCCCATTCCGGCCTACCGCTGCATAGGAGCAGGCGAAGTCAAGGTGCTTATCACAGTCGGAGCGGACGGCAGGGTCGTAAATGCAAAAATAGACGAGAGCGCCTCTTCAACGGACGGCTGCCTGCGGTCTTTCGCCATCCGTGCGGCCAGGCTCTCCAAATTCTCCTCCGCCCCCTCCTCCCCCCGCCAGGGCGGCTACATCATCTACCAGTTCATCGCGCAGTAGCTGCAAGGAAACGTTTCAACAGGAAAGTCAGGAAATACGGGAAAGTATAAAACTTGCCATTGAATCCGATGTTCTTGTACCCCAACTTGATGCCATATCTGATGTCCGGATACTTTTCTGATTCTATAAGTCTGTTCAGAGATGCAGTTGCACCGTCCCCGGCCTTCACCTCAAGCGGAATCAGAGAATCCATATCCCTTACGAAAAAGTCCATTTCCATAGAAGGGCTGTCGGAACTGTAATAGAAAAGTGCATAGCCCTGTTTCGAAAGCATATCTCCCACAATATTCTCATATACGGCGCCCTTGTATGTACCAAGATTTCTATTTGCCCTGAGATCTTCCTGCGCCTCATCATCAAGAGAACCGATAAGCAGCCCGGTATCCTTGAAATAAATTTTATACTGATTGGGATCATAATTGCCTTTCAGCGGCAGTTCGGGGAAATCCATACGATAGCAGACGTTGACAACCCCGGCAGCTGAAAGCCAATCCACACAACCGGAATATTCCCTGTTCCTTGCATTCCTGCTAAGTTTCGTTATCTGGAAACGCTTGTTTTCCTTGGCGAGGAAAGTGGGGATATGATTGTAAACAGCCCTCACTTTCGCTTTATCAAGACCCTGGACGTATTTAGTTATATCCTCATCATAGTCGACAAGAAGCTGACGCTGGATTTTCAATGTCCCTGAAAAATTCTTATTTCGGATATACGTAGCAACTACTTCAGGCATACCGCCGACAACAGCATAATCCCAGAACAGATCAAAAAGCACCTCCATCTGAATATCAGAGAAAGGTTTGAGATCGGACATCTGAGAATACAGGCCGTCGATGAATTCATCAGAGTAGCCTCTTGCCCAGAGGAACTCTTCGAAATCCATCGAATACATGTCATAATCTTCCTTAAAGCCGACGCTGTTAGACTCTATCTGCTTATAATTAATCCCCATAAGAGACCCGGAGCAGATGACGTCAAAGCGGCCGTCGAGCTTGAAAAATTTCAGGGAAGTCGCGCAATTCGGACATTCCTGCAGTTCATCGAAAAAGAAGAGGGTATTACCAGGGACAAAATTAAATTCCGGATTCAGCAAAGAGATGTTTTTAAGTATTGTATCAACCTCAAAGCCATCGTTAAAAATATCCTTGAACCTCTTCTGCTCAACAAAGTTAATCTTAACGACACTATTGTAATTCTGTCTGGCAAAAGCCTCGATAGAAACTGTTTTCCCTATTTGACGGGCGCCTTTTACAATCAGAGGTTTCCTTTCCGGACTGTTCTTCCAATTCCGCAAATAAGCGTCAATTTTCCGTCTTAGCAGCATCATAATTAGCAACTCATTTATAATCAGCTGCTAATATACAAAATTTCACGTAATCGGCATCATTTTAGGCTGAAATTTCACGTAATCGGACTGCTCAGGGGCCCGATTTTTCACGGAATCGGACTTTTTCATCCAGGCGATACTATACTGCATCTTCATCAGGATTGAATTGCAAGGAGTGCAATACTAAACTCGGAGAGAGGTGATTTGCCAGAATGACCGTCCCTGGATGAGTCAAATGTATGGCAGCACGTCAGGAAAACGCGGAAAGCCGTTGTCAATTGCACTCACCGGAAACTACAGGTCTATCTGACATCTCTTACGCAACGTATATTCCCCGCTGTGGCTGATATGGCGGCATCAACTGTCATAGTGTTAGAGTCAGTGACACTAAAGCCGGTATTACTTTTTTTAGTATCTTTATCATCGCCGAGATCACCGAACGACCAATAGGTACGGCAGAGCTGATTTTTGACATCTATCGTAGAAAAATACAGCAGGACAGCAAGTTCCCTCTGGTTCGGCAAACGGTAGCCATTAGGGCAATATGGGTTTCCCGTCCCTTCAAGAACTGATTTGCTGATATTGCCGTTAACAGTAGACCAGTTGCCTCCGCTTGTGGCAGCCATCGGCTCCGCAACTTCGAATTTCCGGTAAAGGCGGTTCTCGATAGCATTCTCATCGTGGGATTCAAGCTCTCTTGACGTATAATACCGCAGCGATGCAGAATTAAGAAACCCGGCGTCAATCGTACTCGTAGCTGCGTCAAAGGTAATAAAATTCTGAGGTGTCTTGTCCAGGCTGTATCCCTCGGGGTCAGAAGAGTCCAAGCCTCCGATGTAACCAAGGCTGCGCACGCACCGGATGCTGTGATAATCACCGGCTTCTGTTGCCGAAGACCAACCGACAAGGGCATCGGACGACGACAATCCCTCTTCCGCCCAGATCATTATCGGACCGTTGCCTCCTGCGTTATGAGTAGAAGTAAGTATGTGCTGCTTCCACACTTTCGGATCATCCGACTTCCTCTGGGCAGCTGAACGGTTGTAGAGACGGACATTCAGGTTTAACACCGGATCACCGAGGTAAAGACCCATAAGCTGCTGTACAGAAGCCATATACCAGCGGATTTCATTCCTGTCGATTTTACCGTCACCGTTATTGTCCCTGTTCCTTGTAAAGCAAGAATAACGGATATCCTTCGCATCGGCAGTACCGGAAGATATCAACAACGGAACGTCTGAATTTGCAACTTGAAAATTCACATACTCATCCCACCTCTGCCCGGCAAGGAAATAATCGTCGGATTTGGCAGAATAAAGCCCCCATAACTGCACAGAATTCTGCAGCCCGTTATCGCGCGAAGTATTGCCTTTCGAGGCTCCGTCATTTTTATTCCATACCAGTTTTCCGGAAAACTCATCCGTCAGTTCCAGCCCCCAGGCGGTCTGCAAACCTTCTGCCTCGTTGTTATAGATGGTCTGGATTGAGTGCTGCTGAATGGTGATAACAGAGCCTGTGACACGGCTTTCACCATCCTTGCTGATATTCGAGTCGCAAAGGATGTTCATGGACCTGTCCTTTGCATTCACGAATTTCTTCCAGAGCAAAGGGTCCTTCTCGTTGGTGACAGGGTCTTTCTCGTAATAATACTCGTCCACGAAAGCCGTCATCTTGATTACAGGGTCAAGCTTGCCGTCAGCGTCGACTGAGTAATCGAAGTCGCTCGTATTGACACCCTTGTCCTTATCATACTGCTCATACAGGGCGACCTGCTTCTTGATATAATCCACAAGCGTGATGATATCCATTATGCCGTCGTTATGATAGCCGGCGACACCGGGCTGCACATTCCCGTTCCTATCGTTGTACTTCTCCTTGTTGAGGGTGGTGGAATCTCTGAAATCAGCGCTTTCCGCGAACTTCAGATCGGTATAGAACCTCATCCTGTCCGAGTAGCGGAATGTCTTGTCCTCCTTGGAGCCGACACCCTTGTTTATACGGAAATGAACCCATTCGTAGTCGGGGATATTCGGCACGCCCCCGTCCTGAACTATGTCGTCGTCGATGAACGGCGTGTCAACAGTCCAAATCAGATTGTCTGCGATGTTCTCCCCGTTGTTATAGAAGTTGGACAGGTGGAAAGTCATCGTCTTGGTCGTGTAATGCGCATCGCAAACCGCAATCTCCTCCTTTGCAATGACGACCTCACCGGTAGCTCCGGGCTGGCTTTCCTTGAATTCCTGCCCGTCCCTGCTTGTCTCGACCTCCACACGTATGCTGTTCACATCATTGATTGTGACCTTGTATTTGTAGTGGGTGTTTCTCTTGACATTGAAGTTGTCATATTTTCCGCCCGACCAGTCGCCGAGATGAATAAGATACTGCACATCAGCGCCAAGCACCTGCCCCGCCTGCTCGCCGTGCTTCAGGACCATATCCACGCGCCCCGTGACCACAACGTAGGTCGAGAAGTCATTGGCGTTCTCGAAAATCCTCATACGCTTTGTGACCGCATTACCGTCCGAAGACGTGTAGGACAGGTCAGCCATCTGGTTCTTTCCGGTCGAAAGTTTGTACTGACGGTCGCGCTCAGCCCATTTGCCGAGCTTGGAATCCTGCACCACCCAGTCCGAGTGAGACTTTTTCGGGGTCAGACGGTTCGGAAGCATATAGAACACGAAACTCGACACTCCGTTCTTGTCCACATCCTCGAAATTGACAAGGTCAGTGTCGAAGTACTTGTCGGCATACCTGCTGTAATATGCGCCGAGGTCGTCCGCATCGGAAGGTACTGGGACATCTCCCGAATCCTCGCCGGTAGTTTCAGCGCCGCTGATACCCCTTTCATCGTAAGACAGCACAAAGGCGGTCTTGGGGACATTTAAAACCAGCCACTGCTTCGCCTCGAAAGAGTTGATGTTTTCCTTGTTGAACTCGAAATTGAACTCGATTTTAGCATCGAAACGGAGCATACTAAGGATGGCGTCCTTGTCGTTCAATTTGAAGTGTCCCTTGTTGTCAGCACCCTTCTCGACCTCGACGCCGCGGATACTTCCGCTCATCGGGAAATATCCGTTACGGGACACGACCTCCTGGTTCATCTGTATTTCAAACTCCCTCAAATCCGCCTCTGAACTGATTGTATGGCTGAGGAGGTCGGAAGAAATACGAATCATATCAGCGTCAAGGTTGCCGATCATATAGATGTTGTAGTTCGTCCCGAGCGGGGCTTTCACCTTGACCTTGCCGCCGCCCGGATATGTCACGCCGTCGGCTGCCGTATGGGTGTATTCGACATACCAGGCTTCATTGGCACTGCTGTTGAAATCCGTCGCAGAGGGGCTTCTGTTGTCGGAATCGAACATTCTGCCATAAACTTTTGTGCCGCCGTTGTTCATATCGAAAATGAACAGGAAGAAATTGAACAGCTGGTTCTCCGTCTCGGCGCTTGCACGCGTGCTCACAACCGGCATAAGGTCGGCGCCGAAATCAAGATTAACCCAGACTTCGCCCTCCTCCTGAGCAGACGAACCTTTGCCGGGCTGCAGTTCTTCCACGCAGGCAGTCAGCACAGGCAGCAGGACAAGCAGGGGAAGGAGCGTCCTGCTGAATATCTTTCGTATTATGGACCAGTTCATTTCGTTCTTAATCAGTCAAAAACAATTCCGTCGTCGCCGTCGAGAACAACATCCGTCCACGGCAGAATAACATATTCAAATTCTCCGATATAGGGGTTGTATGAAATATTCAGGATAATCCTCAGGTCCTGGTTGCGGCGGAGACGGGAAAGTTTGACCGCTGCACCCGTGCTGCCTATGACCTGCACGGCGTTGGTAGAGTAGTTGATGTCCTTGCCGTTTGTCGTGGCAGTGGTACTGGTAACAGTTCTCTGCTCAACGGGGATGAATTGCCACCTATATGAGTCATCATTATATGGATTGTCATATGACCTATATACAGATAAATTATTACTATTTATTCTGAGATAATAATAATAGTAATAATAATAGTAATAATAATTATAAAGATTATACCCGCTGCCAGATGGAGTCAGAGATATGGATGTATTGTTGGAAGTTCTATTCGATAAAGAAACATTATATGAGCTAATTGATAAATACCTTCCTCCTGCCACATTCGTCAGCGTAGGGTTGTCCGTACTGTATGTCCAAAGGTAGTTGTTGATATTGCCTGCAGTGAGCGAATTTTCAGCCTTTTTATAATAACTCAAATCATTCAGGGACAGGTTATTATCATTTACATACAGAGCCTTTGCCGTATTCGAGACAGGCGCGACAATATAACTGCCGCCGCTCACAGGCGCAACGGCGCTTGACATCTGATAATAGTTAACTGTAGTCTTTGAAATTGAACAGGTGTAGCTGTTTTCCGGGATAGGATTCATATCGCTGTCCACTAGCATACCCCCGCCAATACTCAACCCCAGTTCAATGTCATTGCCCGTCTCGTAAATCATCTGCGACAGGATAGTGGTGGTCCCGCCCGGCGCAATCAGGGCGTAATCCTTGCCTTCTTTCTTCGTGAAGGGTATGAACTCCTGATAGAAATCCGCTCCGCCCGGAACGTTATCGCCGTCAGCGAAGAGATAGCCGATGTTCGGATTAAGCGGAGAGAGCACCAGGTCATTGATGGCTATGGAATACTCAGGCGACAGATTTCTGACAATGACGGAAATACGTCCGCACACACGCACAAGTTCCGCGCTGACACGGTTTTCGCCTGCACCGACCGAGAATTCCTTTACAAGGGATATAGGCATCTTGCCGCCGTTCTTCTCGACCGTGGGAGGAACGCCGTTTTCAAGAGTGGCGAGCGTCAGTTTCTTGAAATTGTCGTCAAGCTGCTTTTTCGCGGCAGCTTCTATGTCATCCGCAAGATATTTTTCGTCATTGACGCTGTAGCCTGCCGGGGTGTAGTTCGTAAAAACACCGCGGCCATTGGTAAAGTTAGCCACCGCGTAAAGCACATAGTCTCCGCGCTCGACGGCAGCGAAAGTCACCTCCTTGCGCTCCGTAGTGGCAAAGTCCTTATAATGCACGAACCTCCTCAGGTCCTCTGTAGCCCCCTCCTTTCTGACGAGCCACAGCCAGAGGTCGTTGAACATCGAACCGTCCGCCAGCGCTGCCGTCTCCTCGTCGGTGTATGCCCTCGTAAGCATCTTCTCCGTATTGAACGTGATGGCAACACAGCCGTCTTTCGGCGCAGGTGCGCCGCCGGGCGTGTTCTCTTTCTCGCAGGAGAGAAGCGCGAGGAAGGTCAGTATCGTGAATATCAGTTTCCGGGTTCGCATAACGGTGTCAAAGTCTTATATCGATATTGGATTCGAGGACTTCCCAGTCTGCGGAAGTGACATCAACCACAATGCTGCTCGTACCCAGATGCAAGGTATAGGTGTAAATCTTTCCGGGCTCCCAGGTGGTCGTCGGCAGGTTGACACGGTTGACGGCGTCGCCGCTCTTCTGGGTCTTGAAACATACTGTGGTCCAGTCTATGCCGGAGCCGTCCTCCCTTGCCCGGCTGATGGTCTGGGGGACTACGAAGACCATTCCTCCGGCAGGATCCGTCGACTCCTTCGCTGACGGGTCATATACGTTCACGGGTTTCTCGAAGGTGAAGTCCGAATTCGGATCAGTCAGATAGAACTGCTTGTCATCGTAGTAATAAGCGGAGTCCCATCTGATTACCTCGTCCAGGACAGTCCCGTCGGTATGGGTGTAGTTCATTGTGCCGTATGCGCGCAGCCCCTCAATCCAGAAATCCCGCAGAGTGCCCACATAATCGTTGTCTTCCGCATAGGTGACAAAGAACCTCAGCGCGGACAGAGCGTGGTTGAATTTCAGTTCGACGGGGGCGAACGGATCGGCATCGCCGGTGTACCTGGTTGCAAACGCAGTCAGCAGGTCGTAGTTGTTCCAGGTGTCCATCCTGCCAGGAGTCATACGGTATATGACAACAAGGTCGTCAGCACCGTTGCCGGTCTCGAACACCTCGGCTTCGTATGGATGATATGCGCGGAAACGGTAGTACTGGTTGCGCTTCCAGTATTGAAGCGGCGTATAGTACCAGCCTTTGTAGCCGTCCTTAAGGTCCTCGGAATAATCCGTCCCCTCAGTTCCGTATTTGAGCTCGGTGACATTGGTTGTCTCGAACACCGAAGACCCGGCTGCGCCCTCCGTGGAGGAAACGACGCCGTATATGCCGATAGAATGGTTCTTGAGGCTGGTATCGTCAGTGCTGACGGACCTCACGGAGGAGACTTCCGTCGAGAAGGTCATACAGTCCTCCCCCGTTCCCGGCTCAGCAGGAACGCCCTCTTTGCGGCACGCGGAAGATGCGCAAAGAACAGCAAAATAAACGATACAAGTCCAGAGACCTTTCTTCATATATTCAAATTCACTTAAAAAATCACGCTGCAAGTCCGGCTCTGCGGCTCTATGCCGCCCTGTCGGGCCTCGCTATGGCTTAGTCAGTACCCCCCCCCGACTACAATGTCGGCGCCCTGGTTGTCTCCCCAGGGGTTGACTGAAGGGTCGAAAAGTATCGGGTAACCGGTGTCACCGAAGGATATGCTGTACTTTATGGCAGTGCCCATAGTCCAGCGGTATGAACGGATGTCCTCGAACTTGATACTTGCCGTTTTCCTGTCGGAAGCGTCGGTTGTTCCCTTGTAGTAGGTTATCTTGATCTCCGGGGCGGCTCTCTTGACTCCGACTTCGCTGTCATCCGCAGCGAGGGCGGACAGGTTCTGCGGAACCATAAGCAGGGATTCATACCCCGAGGGCATACATTTCAGTTCAGCTGTCGAGAGTTTCTCCGGTGCATCGGGCTTGTACAGCACGTACTCCTTAGGATTGGAGCGGTTGCGCCAGGCACCCTCGTCAGTATTGTTCTGGGCGAAATCGCCCTTTTCGTATATGTTGGTTATCGAAAGGCTCTCGACGTATATGTCATCGGCATCGTCCTTTTCGACGAACGCCACGAACTGAACCAGAGCCAGCTTGTGCTTGAACAACATAGGGACACCCTCGTTGTAGTACACCCCGGTCTCGTTGGCAGTCTTGTCCTTCGCAGGCACAGCCGCCATAAAATCGGTCTTGAGATAGTCGCCGTCCGCCGTCCAGCCTTTGTACGACACGCCGGAAGTGGTTATGGAGACGCCGTTTCCGGTACCGGACGCCTTCTGCAACCCAGATGGAGTATAAGCGAAGAAAGTAAGGCTGCCACCGTTCTTCGGCCAGTAGTACGAATTGAGCGGGTCTTTCCATACAGCAGTTCCCGCGCCTGCGTCCACCTTTGAAATCTCTGCGGCGTCTATGAAAACGTCCGCCGAGTTTCTGTATAATATTCCGTCTGCACCCTTTCCGTCCCAGCTCTGACCTGCCGGAAGGATATAGGCGGTAGAAATGAATTTTGCGTCATCTGCAAACGGCTGGGTTGCACGTGTCTCGATTTCAGGCGATTTGAGCTTGCAGTTGACGACCTGGTAAGAGATGGTTTCTGCCGGAACGGCAGCCCTGTCGGTCTCCACCTTAACGCAGGAGGAAACCGACAGAAAGACTGCCGCACAGGCAAAAGCCGCGATTATGACATTTTTATTTGTCATTCAGAAGAAATTAGTCCGTAACAGTCCAGGAACCGGTACCGGCAATCCAGTCTTCCTCAACAGGTGCCCACAGGATTTCATCGAGACCGATGGTGAGAGTAAGGGTGTAGAACTTGTTCTTTGCCCAGGCTGAGTCAAACAGACCTGTCGTGGAAAGAGGGACACTCTGCTCGTACTCGGAGGTGACACCCTTGTTGTCCTTGACAGTGTACTTGATGTAGAGCACCTGGTCGTCGGAAGTGAATACCTGGGGGATGAAGAGAACCTCATCAGATGCTACCTGGGCACCTTTTGCAAGTTCGGTTCCGGCAACCGTGAAAGCAAACTCGTCCTTGTCAGCGCCGAGAGTCCAGTCAGCAGCAGCCTTGGTAAGGTTGCCGGACTTGACGACGTTCTTGAAAGACAGACTCTTGACGCTGATGAGAGTTCCGTCAGGGTTGGTTTCGCCAGCCTTGACAACGCACTTGACCTTGCAGAGCATATGCTTGAAGAGAGTGGGGACCCCGGTAAAGCCGTATGCGGTCTCGTTGCCGGTCTTGTCAGCCGCGACCTCTGCAATCATAAAGTTTACAGGGTCGGCCTTGACATCGAAGTTGGAGATGCTGACGCCGTCCGTTGCATTGACTGAAACTGTGGTCGCAGCATTACTGAAGGAAAGGACAGACTTGTCGATGGTCCAGGAGTGGAAGGTAAGAGTACCGGTCTTGGGCCAGTAGTAAGAGTTGGAAGCGTCTTTCCAGTTGGTGCCGTCGAAGCTGATGGTCGCAGCATCGATGTACTTACCGGAAACAAGCGCTCCGTCAAGATAACGGTATGCTGTTGACTGGAAAACGTTACTGGTGTTGAACACGAGTTCACCTGCCTTTGTCTTGGGGCTGAGGATAGCCTGGTAGGTAATCTCCTGGTCGGGAGTCTCTACGGGATTAACCTCGTTCTTGGTGCAGCCTGCAAACATCGCTGCGACGGCAGCTGCGATAAATAGTTTTTTGTACATAATGAATAAAATAACAATAATTTATTTCCTATATGACAATATCCCTGTGCTCCTCTTCCCAGTCACCGACTACGGGGTCGAAACCGCCGCCCTTGATGTCGCTCGGCTCGGTAATCTGTATCACTTCGTCGAGCAGCAGCCAGTGGTGCTTCACCGCGTTTTCTGTTTCAAAAAGCTGCGAGATATTGAATTCACGCACCTCGGACTTGCCGTCCACGGTGTTGAGATTGAATGTTATGCTGAGGTCGTTGCGGGACCTGTCTATATGTCCGAAAGTGTTGAATATGGCGCAGATGACCGTTTCACCCTTGTCGGTGCTTTTCACCATCGGGAACCACACGGTCGCCTGCGGGTCGGTCACCCTCCTGTTCTCCGCGATATAGTTCGCGCTCGCCATACCCGAAAGGAAAGCCTGCGCGTCCTTGACCCACTGCAGGCCGTCCACCCGAATCTGGACGTACCAGCTCTCCACGATAGGGGTAGCCTCGGTCTCGATGGTGTAGACGTCTGTATGATAAGGAATTTCGACGGTCTCGCTCGATACCATGATATGCTCCGGCTCGTAGATGACGGGGTCTTCGATGCCGGACTTCATCACGAACTTCTTGCTGATGCGTTCCGGAACTTCCGTGGAATGGACGATTGCCGTTGCGGGGGTTCTCCAGTTCTCGACCACTGCGGCCTCAGTGCCGAAGTTGTAGGCGAGGAACTGATAGCGGCCGGGGGCCACCTGCAGATTGGATCTGAACACTGGTTTGCCCTCATCGTTGACGCTCTTGTTGGTGGCGTACAGCTCAGTGACAATCTGTTTGCCCTCCTCGTCGTACAGGATTACGTGCATCATTTCCGGGTCTACATCCGGAAGAGGGATTTCAGGGTTGTAGATATCGCAGGTGACGTTCTGGACGTTTTCCACGCTCACTTCCAGACGGAGCTGCAGCCAGTTTTCAGGGTCGAGCAGAGGACGGCGAACGCAGGAGCATACGGACAGCACCGCCGTCACGGCAAGCAGTTTCGCCGTGAGGACCAGTCCCCCGAATATGTCCATGCGCATTCTCATAGGCCGCTTCGTCCCTTATTTCTTAGCTCTGACGTTATACTTGTACGTAATCGGAATCACCAGAGAAATCTTCGCCTTGGTGAGACCGAAATAGTTGAATGTTCCGGTAACGTATCTGTCCCTCCAAAGGACTTCATAGTCCTCTGACGGGAAATAGTGCCTGTAGGGCCCGCGCAGATAGCCCACCGAAGCGGAGAACTCCATATTGAGCCACTTGCAGATCGGCTTCGCAAAGCCGTAGGTCAGGCCCGCGGACCAGTATTCTCCCTGATAGCAGGCTTCGTAATCCCACTGGAAGTCATATTTCGCGGACATCGCGTAGACCCCGGCGAAGTGCCCTGCAAGGCGGTCGCGGGAGTCGCTTTTCTTGAACCACCATCTCGGCTCGACACCCATCTCCCACATCTCGAATGCGTACTTGTTGCCGTGAGGGCCCCAGGTCCACCAGGGGAAGACATCTTCCACCGCGATGGAGAACCTGTCCCCGATAGGGAACTCCAGTTCGAAGTTCAGCGCCGTGACCGCATCGTACAGGAGGTTGGTCTTCAACGCCAGAATCGTCTTTCTTGCCTTCAGGGACAGTTCCGGCACCGTTATCTCCGCGGACGGTGCAACGCTGTCGACGGGCACAAGGGTCTCCTCCATCTCGACCGTGTCCGCAAGCGGAAGCACAGGCACATACACCGGCTCCTTCACTTTCATCGGCTTCGGGACGAAATCCGCATCCGCCTTGACAGCAGGCAGGACAGGGAGCATCGGGATGGCGTCTCTCTGGACAAGTTCGAACTCCACATAGCGGAGGCTCTTGAAATAGTTCCTGTAGAAGTGCCCGTACTCGGGGAATTCCTTGATTCTGCTCTCCTTGACGTCAGGCGCAGCACCCGAATCAATGATTGCGAGCATACGTGAGCGTACGGACTCCGAAATGCGTTTATCTGAACTTATCGCAGCACGGAAGCCCTCCCAGCATTCCGGAACCGGCAGGTCTTTGATGTGTCCGTCCAAGTCTGGATGCACCTTTACAAGGAAATCATGGACCGTCTTTGCACGGCGTGCGGAAAGACGGCTGTTGTACCAATAGTTGCCCTCAGGAGAGGAGAAGGCGTGCAGTTCAAGCACACCGTTGCCTGAAATAAGGAAGTCAGACGCCCGCTCAAGGCTGTCCAGAGCCGTGGGATTCGACATATAGTCGGGATACATTCCCGACTTGTCGAAGGGGAAGTAGACACGCACCTTGTAATTGAAGTCGTGGGTCAGGACCGGAGCGGATGACTGGGCCGCCGGAGCGTTTTCCTGCGCGTGAGCGCGCAATGAAAAAAGCGTTGCACAGACGCAGCAAAGGAGCACCCGGCAAAGCCGGAAACTCCCTTCTGTAAAAGCCGTATACAACAACACTACCCGGTTCATAACGACACTACCAAAAAGCGCCTCTTTCAACTTGATACTCAACGGAATGAACCACAAATTTAAAAAAAAAAAAAAGTATTTCTGCAAAAAAATACGCCCTTTCAGACGCATTTTTTTACATAAATACTTGAATTGCCTGATTCTTACGCTGACAAAGCCGCCGGGACACCCGGAAAATGATTCATTCCGTATAGTTCAGCGCCGCCTTGAAGACATTGTCTATAGAAAGGTAGAGGTGATAGAACGCCTGGTCGCCGAGCTTGGAGTAACGTCCGACAAGCGCACGGACCGAAGTCATCATATAATCCTTTTCCGTATTCCAGCTTTTGGCGGAGTCCGGCTTCAGGCCGTCTCTTTTCGCCGCGAAATCAAGGAACTGCCTTTCGAGCCCCGCCTTGTCAAGGTAGGAGGTCAGTTCGGTGTAGTTGTCGATCGCCTGAAGTTCCGCCTTGTGCCTGTCGAACCAGTACGAAGCGAAGCGCATCGCGGTTGCCTTGCGGTTGCAGTTCATGTAGAAATCCGACACGCGCGTAGTATCTATGCCGACGAACACATCGGGGACTATTCCCCCGCCTCCGTAAACTACCCGGCCGCCTTTAGTATGGTATTCGACTGATTTGTCCAGCTTTATGCTGTCCGCATCGACCATCTCCCCGTCGCGGTAGCGTTTCAGTATGTCGTAGGCATAGTCATCGCCGTAAGGCTTCTGGATGCAGCGGCCGGAAGGCGTGTAGAAGCGCGCCACAGTCACCCGCACCCCGCTGCCGTCGGTGAAGAACAGAGGTTCCTGGACCAGGCCCTTGCCGAACGAGCGGCGGCCGAACACGAGACCGCGGTCATTGTCCTGAATCGCACCGGCGAAAATCTCGCTCGAAGAAGCTGAGCCGTCGTCTATCAGCACCTTCAGCCCGAGGTCGCGGAAAACTCCCTTTCCGTCAGCCCTGTAGTCCTCGCGGGAACGTCTGCGTCCTTCGAGATAGACTATGTGATCTCCTTTTTCGAGGAAAAGATTGCTCATATTGAGCGCCTGGTCGAAGAAACCGCCGGAATTACCACGCAGATCCACGATCATCTCCTTCATCCCATCCTTGACAAGCCCGACGCCAGCCTTTACAAACTCGGCGAAAGTTGTCCTTGAGAACTTGGAGACACGCACATAGCCGACTGTGTCGCTGACCATAAAGGCCGCGTCTATGCTGTAAGTCGGGATCTTGCCGCGGGTGATTTCGAACGGAATGACGTCCGTCCCTCTGCCGACGGTGACCAGCACCTTGGTCCCTGCAGGGCCTTTCATCCTGCGCACCATGCTGTCCTGCGGGAACTTGACGCCAGCGATGACGGTGGAGTCCACTTTAAGGATACGGTCGCCCGGCTGAAGCCCGATTTTTTCAGAGGGACCTCCCGGGATGACCTCCAGCACTATCGCAGTGTCGTTGGGGACGTTGAACTGAATGCCTATCCCCTCGAACTGCCCTGCAAGGTCGGTATTGGCCTCTTCAAGCTCGACCGGCGGCATATAGACCGAATGAGGGTCGAGTTTGGAGAGGGCGGCGGTCAGGGCCGCTTCCGTAACGGTCTTGTAGTCAATTGTGTCGACATAGTTGCCGTCGACATATTCCAGGACCAGGTCCAGCTTGCGCCAGTTGGCCGAGGAGACTTTCGACGCCTGACGCGAACGGAAAGTCTGCACCGACACCGCCAGCAGCACGCCGATGAGCACACCCAACAGGGCAATTATCAGAGGATAGTATTTTTTCATTATTCAGTCTCGACTTTTTCCACCTCTATTCCCGCCTTGCGCAGCAGGTCGATTCCGTCCGTAAGCCGATATTCGTCGCTATAGACGACCCGCTTGATTCCAGCCTGGATTATGAGCTTGGCGCACTCCACGCAGGGAGATGCCGTCACGTACAGGGTCGCACCCTCGCTGCTGTTGCCGGACTGGGCGACCTTGGTGATCGCGTTCGCCTCGGCGTGCAGGACGTAGGGCTTGGTGACGCCGTTCTCGTCTTCGCAGATGTTCTCGAAACCGGACGGAGTCCCGTTGTAGCCGTCGGATATTATCATCCTGTCCTTGACCAGCAAAGCTCCGACCTGGCGGCGTTTGCAGTAGGAGTTCTTGGCCCAGAGACGGGCCATTTCGAGGTAGCGGTGGTCGAATTTCGTCATTTTAGTTGCGCTGATACAGATAACGTTTGATATTGCGTTTCGGAGTACGCTCGAAGTCCTCGGGCATAAACTCGATTTTCTTTATCTGGGCATAGCTGGGGACCATTTTATTGATCTCCGGAAGAGCCGCTTTCAGGCGTTCGTCCGTCTGCTCCTGGGTAAGCCCGTCGAGCTCGGACTGATGGTAGTCCGGATAGATGAGAGCAGTGAGTCCGCCCTTGTCCTCGATGACGAGGGAATCCACGACGTAGGTGAAGTTATTGATGACAGCCTCAACCTCTTCCGGATAGATATTCTGGCCCGAAGGTCCGAGTATCATGCACTTGGAGCGGCCGCGCAGGTACAGGAACCCGTCTTCGTCGATGACGCCCATATCGCCGGTGCGCATCCAGCCGTCCTCGGTGAAGGTTGCCGCCGTCGCATCCGCGTTCTTGTAGTAGCCTATGAACACATTGCTGCCCTTGACCTGGACTTCGCCGGGGATTTTGTGCGGGTCTTCGGAGTCGATGCGGATTTCGCAGCCGTTGATAGCCTTGCCGCAGGAACGCGCCTTGGTCTTGTTCCACTTTGCGTATGTGATGATAGGTGCGCACTCGGTCATACCGTAGCCCACGG
>Ga0129311_1001051_pt1 | contig 20959 bp, 19 predicted proteins | sample Go1ome_FD_94435 | JGI IMG/M metagenome (GOLD analysis project Ga0129311, IMG submission 94435) | Western lowland gorrila individual fecal microbial communities from Wisconsin, USA - Go1022B metagenome | ecosystem: Host-associated > Mammals > Digestive system > Large intestine > Fecal | place... | reverse complement strand
ATGGAGTTAACATCGAGGCTTTGCCTGTTGCTGGGATGTTCAGAGGAATATTTTACCAACTGTAGATATAGGGGAAATCCAGAACCTGATTATAGAAAAAAACACATAATTATGTTATAATATACTTTCGACAAAATAAATCAGGAGTGTGAATATATGCTAAGATGGGGAACCAAAACAAATATATTTTATCTTTGTGCTGGTCATTATACAGTAGATTACTATAACAATTTTTTGCCAGTTTTGCTGCCCTTTATTATGGTGAAGCTGGATATGTCCTTAACCATGTGTGGTATTCTGGTTATGGTATTGGCTTTTGTAGCCAGCTCTATACAGCCCTTTGTGGGATATATTACCGATAAACATGATAGCAGCCCTTGGCTGTTGGCGGCTATACCTTTAAGTGGTATTGCTATCTGCCTGGCCGGTCTGGCACCTAATAAAGCTGCCTTGTTCCTGTTGTGTATCATAATGGGTATAACGGTGTCCTTTGTTCATCCCGTAGGCAGTGCCCTATTGGGCAAGGTAGGCAATGTCAGCAATATGGGCAGAGTTATGTCTCTGTACGTAGTAGGCGGCAATTTTGGTGCAGCAGTAGCTCCTGCCACAGTAATGTTTCTGTTGGACAGATATGGATTGGATATTTTGCCCTTGGTAGCCATACCAGCAGTTGTGCTGGGCATATTATTTTATTTTTCTGGTCTTTATAAATTGCCATCGGCCAATGCCAAAAAGGTAAGTTCCAGTGAATCTATCAGCATTATCAAGATTTTTGCCAATCCTTCTGTGGCACTGCTGAATATAGCTATGGGGCTCCGTTGCTGTACCCATGTGTCTGTATCTACCTTTTTACCTATGCTGATGCTGTCTCATGGCGCCTCCAATGTGGTATCTGGTTCCATGCTGACGGTATTTCTCATGGGAACAGCTGCTGGAGGTTTGATAGGTGGAGAACTGGGAGACAAATTTGGACATAAGCGGTTGATGGTGATGTCCTTGGCCTTGACTGCCTTGCCAACGGTATTGTTTTTCCTTTATCCAGATGCAGGCTTTATAAGTAGTTTGTTGTTGTTTATGGGAGGTTTCTTTGTGCAGGCTCCTCAGCCAAGCTCTATTGTGTGGACAGGTAGGCTGATGCCTCAATATATTGGCGTGGCCTCCGGCATGATGATGGGATTGTGCTTTGGTCTTGGCAGTATTGGTGCAGCAGTTACCGCGGCTTTAGGTGATTATATTGGCTTGGAAACAGCTATGTTTTTAAGTGTGGTACCAGTAGTTATTGCCACTATTTTGGTAATATTTACTCCCTATACTAAAGGTGTGGTAGTACCTAAACGCAAATAAGATGTTTTTAGGACTAGAGAATAGGCTGATAAGCCAGGAGGTTTGGCGTGGTTATTTTAGAAAAGGCTGTATTGCATATATTGGATTTTGCTGGGGGAGAGCCGGTGCTTTCCGCCCAGGAGCTGGCTCTGGAGGATGGCATTCGGGAATTTCTCATTAAGCATATGGAAAAGACCATTCATAGCCAGGATGCCAAAAGTGGTAAATTTTATGAAAACAGTGAATTTAATGGCCTGTTGCAGGAATATCTGGCACAGAAGTCCAGTTTTGTGGAATTTTCCTGTCAGGTGGCAGAAATTTTGTACAAGGCTTTGGCTCCTTGTCAGGATATTCAGAATACAGATTTGTTTGTCTGCCAGCTGAGAGTAGATGATGTGCCCCATATGGCCCTATTGAAATGTGTGAATCATCAGGGCTATGTTCATCAGGTTAATGTGACCGAGGATGGGGCGGTGGCCACAGAGGTTATGAACAGCAGTGGACTTTTACCGGGCAATAGCCAGCGCATGGATGAATTTGCCTACATTAATCTGGCATCTGGGGAGGCACTGATTAAAGCCAAGAAATACTCTTTGGATGGCAATAGCGTTTTTGTTTTGCCAGAGCTGCTTTTGGAGTGTAATCAGACACCATCTCCCAAGGAAACCATTAAGGAAATTAACAAGGTAGCCAAAAAGGTGGCAGAAGCTTACTGTCAAGATCAGGTGGAAACAGCAGCTGCCGTGAAAAACTATATTGCTGAGAATTTATCTGCTGATGGCCAGTTGGACCCACAGCAGGTAGGTGAAGCAGTATTTCAGGATAATCCGGCCATGCAGGCTGATTATCGACAGGAAATGGAAAATGCTGGCTTTCGGGAGCCTGTGGTGGTAGATAAGGAAGCAACTCTGAAAAAGATGCGGAAGCACAAGCTAAGTACAGATACTGGTATTGAGCTGGTGATTCCCACGGAGTTTTTTGAGAATACGGAATTTGTGGAGTTCTACAAGGATGAGGATGGGTTTATGTCCATTACTTTGAAGAATATTCAGAATATCGTTAATAAGTAATGTCCTAAAGTTTAGATGGAAAGGATGGTGATACTATGGAGACAAAGAATAACACCTATACCACAGAGGCTCCTCCGGAAAAGGCCATATTGGCGGGAGTGGATACAGGTAAAAGCAATTGGTTGGCAGAGGATTCACTGACTGAGCTGGAAGGTCTGGCCAAAACTGCCGGGGCAGTAGTGGTGGGCCGGACAGTGCAGAAAAAGGAACGGCCTGATACGGCCCTCTTTTTAGGCAAGGGCAAGGTGGCAGAGGTTACCTTGATGGCTCAGGAGCTGGAGGCAGATTTGCTGATTTTGGATGATGAAATCACTCCCTCACAGCAACGTAATTTGGAGTCGGTTACCGGGTTGAGGGTAGTGGATAGAACGGCCCTGATTCTGGATATTTTTGCCCAGCGGGCTAGATCCAGTGCAGGCAAGCTGCAGGTAGAGCTGGCCCAGCTAAAGTATAATCTGCCTAGATTAGGGGGACAGGGCCTAGTTCTGTCCCGCCTAGGAGGCGGTATTGGCACCAGAGGCCCCGGTGAAACCAAGCTGGAAATGGATAGACGGCGGATTCGCGGCCGTATTCATGACCTGACGGAAAAAATTGACAAGCTAAAGGCTCAACGACAGCTCCATAGAATCCAGCGGAAAAACAGCCGGGTGCCAGTGGCAGCATTGGTAGGCTATACCAATGCAGGCAAATCTACTATTCTTAATGCTTTGGCTGGCAGTAATGAGGTTATGGCAGAGGACTTGCTTTTTGCTACCTTGGATCCTACCACCAGATTGATTCAGCTGGATGACAAGCAGGAAATTCTGCTGACAGATACGGTAGGCTTTATTCAAAAATTGCCTCATACTCTGGTTAGTGCCTTTCAGGCTACCTTGGAGGAAACTGCCGAGGCGGATTTGCTGATTCATGTGGTAGATGCTTCTGATGTGAATTATGAATTGCAGATTCAGGCTGTGGTAGAGGTGCTGAAAGAAATTGGTGCTGAGAACAAGCCTGCTATATTTGTCTTTAACAAGGCAGATAAGCTGCCTGTATTGCAATTTCCTGATAATCATGTGGAAAAAAGAATGTTGCAGGGCAGAGAAGGTGTGGTAATTTCTGCTAAAAATCCAGCCGGGCTGGAAATACTGCGGGAAAAAATCAAAAGCTTTTTTGCCCAGAGCAATATTACCTTGAAACTTTGTATTCCCTATGACCAGGGCCATCTGGTAACTCGGCTTCATGATGTGGCCAAAGTAGAGGCCATTGATTACAACGATAAGGGAACGGTTATGGAGCTTACCATGTCTGTATCTGATGCAGAACCTTATCTCAAATACGAAATAAAGGATAAATAAGGAGCTATCTAAGCTCATAAATAAAGGAGATTATAAAAAATGTCATTTTCTGAAAATTTGCTGCAGCTAAAAAAACAGGCTATGGCTCAGGCTGGGCCTATGTTTGCTCATATTGATAGTATAGCCGAGGCTAATACCTTGAAGGTGTTGGATGCTATGCGGGAGTGTCAGGTATCTGAGGCTCATTTTAATACTACCTCTGGTTATGCTTACGATGATATTGGCCGCAGCAAAATTGAGGAGTTGTTTGCTAAGGTATTCGGAGCTGAAAGAGCCTTGGTTCGTACCAATTTTGTTTCTGGTACTCATGCTTTGGCCACAGTGCTATTTGGTATTCTTAGACCGGGGGACAAGCTGGTTTCCATTACTGGTGCCCCTTATGATACCATGCAGACTGTTATTGGCTACGCCAACGAAAGCCCTGGCTCCTTAAAGGAATTTGGCGTGCTTTATGATGAGCTGGAAATGATTGATGGCAAGGTGGATATGGCAGGTATTGCTGGCAAAATCACTCCTGATACCAAGATGGTGTTGATTCAGCGCTCCCGTGGCTACTCCATGCGCAACCCTTTGACTATTGAGGAAATAGGGGCCATTTGTCAGGAGGTTAAGAAGGTCAAGCCTGATTGTATCTGCTTTGTGGATAACTGTTATGGTGAGTTTGTAGATACTCAGGAGCCTGTACAGGCAGGAGCAGATATTATGGCTGGTTCCCTGATAAAGAATCCGGGGGGCGGTGTGGCTCTTACCGGTGGCTATATTGCTGGTAAAAGTGATTTGGTGGAGCTGTGCTCCTATCGTCTTACTGCGCCGGGCATGGGTGATGAACTGGGAGCATCCTTGGCTAACAACCGCATGATTTTCCAGGGCTTCTTCCTGGCACCTCATGTGGTAGCTCAGGCCATTAAGGGAGCAGTTTTTGCCGCAGCTCTCTTTGCCCTGCTGGGATATAAGACTCTGCCATTGCCAACCGATGTTAGAGGAGATATTATTCAGGCTATTCAGCTTGATACTCCGGAGAAGCTGATTGCCTTCTGTCGTGGTATTCAGAAGTATTCTCCAGTAGATTCCTTTGCAGCTCCAGAGCCTTGGGATATGCCGGGCTATGCAGACAAGATTATTATGGCGGCAGGTACCTTCGTGCAGGGGGCTTCTATTGAGCTTAGTGCTGATGGCCCATTACGGGCTCCATATAATGTATATCTGCAGGGTGGTCTTACCTTTGAGCACGCTGTAATTGGCATTATGGGGGCGGCTCAGGCTATTGAGGAACTGGCTGATAAATAAGCTTTTGGCAGATTGAGGAAATTATGGCTCATATTCAGGAAAAGCAAATTGTCTATCGTGGGGAGAAAATCAAGCTGGTAAGACGGCCCCATATGAAAAATATCAGGGTGCGTATCAGTCGTCCAGAAGGAGAGATTGTAGTCAGCTGTCCCTATGGCGTAGCTAATAGTCAGTGGCAATCAGCTCTGGAGGGAGTATGGCAGGAGATGCTGTTGGCTCGCCAGCGATATCTGGCTGGACAGCAAAAACAGCCTAAGTACAATCTGGATTTGGTGGCAGAGGTGCAGAAAATCCTGCCTCGTTGTCAGGAAATTACAGGAGTTCAGGCTTCCAGTATCCATTTTCGCAGGATGTACAGCCGCTGGGGTTCCTGCAATACCAGGACAGGTAGAATCAATCTAAGCCTGAATCTGGCTCACAAGCATCCTATGTGTCTGGAATATGTGTTGATACATGAATTGGTACACCTGTTGGAGCGCAACCATACGCCAAGGTTTCACGCTCTAGTGGCTAAATTTTGTCCTTTTGCTCAGGAGGCAGAAAGGCATTTACGAGAATAAAATAGTAAGCAGAACAGCTAATATACAGCGGACAAGAGGTGTCGTATGTTTCTGGATGACAAGAAGAATAAGCTAAAGAATTGGCTGAATGAAATAGTGGAAAAGCATTTTTCCTATGGCAAGGATGCAACTGAGGAGGACAAGCAAAGGACCAAAAAAAATGCGATGTTGGCCATTGCAGTGGCAGTTTTGGTCGCAGTCTGTGTAACTTTTGCTGTATTAAGCATGGATTATAGAATCTCTACCATAGATGAAATCCAAGGCAATGATAAGGTGGTTGTACGGATTACCCCTGGTATGGCTTCTGGGGAGATTGGAGATTTGCTAGCCGAAAAGGGTGTTATAGATTCTACTTGGAAATTTAAGCTGGCCGTAAAATTAAATGGTGCTGGGGACAAATTTCAGGCAGGCACCTTTTCTTTGCAGAAAAACATGACGGTGGGAGATGCCTTGGGAGTGCTGATAAACGGTCGTGCTACCTCCCAGTGGGTTACTATTCCAGAGGGCTATGATGTGCGCCAGATTGCCAAGCTGTTGGCAAAGCATGGCCTGGTGGAGGAAAAGGAGTTTTTGGCAGCGGCCAAGGATTTTGCGCCTTATGATTACATAGTAAAATCACCAGAGGCTGATTATGCCATTGAAGGATTTTTGTTTCCAGATACCTACGAATTTGCCACAGATGCCAGCTGTCAGGATATTATGAGCCGTATGGCTGAGGAATTTGACCACAAGCTGACACCAGAGCTGCGGCAGCAGGCGTCTCAGCGTAATTTGTCTGTTTATGAGCTGGTAACCTTGGCTTCTTTAGTGGAGAAGGAGGCCCGGTTCCCAGAGGACAGGCCGATTATTGCCCAGGTTTTTTTCAAGCGGTTAGATATTAATATGCCGTTGCAGACAGATACCACCATTCAGTATCTTTTGGATGGGCCAAAGGAGAATCTGTCCATTGCTGATACCAAAATAGATTCACCCTACAATACCTATCAGCATTATGGACTGCCACCAGGACCTATAGCCAGTCCTGGCATGGCCTCTATAGAAGCTGTGTTGAACCCTGCAGCTACAGATTACCTTTATTTTGTGGCGGATACTCAGGGACACAATCATTATGGCTATACTTATGATGAGCATTTGGATCTGGTGGATCAGGTTCGCTAAAGGGGAAAATATATGAGCAATGTGAATGATGGGCTGGCAGAGCTGCTGGCTGAAATGAAGGCCTATGGAGAGGCCAATCATGTGCCAATTATCAATATTAACGGCTTGACTGTGCTGGAGAAGGCTGTGGCGGCCAAAAAGCCCCAGCGGGTGTTGGAAATAGGTACGGCTATAGGCTATTCCACCCTTTATATTGCTGCCAATGCAGCACCAGAGGTGGAGATTGTCAGTCTGGAGCTTAGTGAGGAACGGGCCGCTGAAGCCAGAGCCTTTGTGGACAGGTCGCCATATGGTCAGCAGATTAGGATTATTACGGGAGATGCTGGGGAAAATATTCAGAAGCTGACAGGCTCCTTTGACATGGTGTTTATAGATGCTGCCAAGGGACAGTATCCAGATTATTTTCGCAAAATATATCCTCTGTTGACAGAGGATGCTTTGGTGGTGGCAGATAATGTTCTGTTTCGTGGCTATGTCCGTGGAGATGTGCCAGCACCTAGACGGTTTCGTACTATTGTAAAGCGGTTGCGGGAATATATTGCTATGGTTACTGATAGTGGTGAATTTCAGACAGAAATCTATGAGAATGGCGATGGCCTGGCTGTTAGCCAGCGGCTAGCTGGTAAGGGTAATGTTGAAAATAATATGGAGGATAAAAAATGAAAAAACCTGAGCTTTTGGCTCCGGCAGGCAATATGGAAAAGCTGAAAATGGCTTTGCTTTATGGTGCAGATGCGGTTTATCTAGGGGGCAAGGCCTTTGGCCTGAGAGCCTTTGGAGGAAACTTTAACAATGAGGAATTGCAGGAAGCAGTGGATTTTGCCCATAAGCTAGGCAAAAAAATCTATGTTACGGTAAATATTTTTCCTCATAATAGTGATATTGCCAAGTTGCCGGCTTATTTGACTTTTTTGAATGAAATCAAGGTAGATGCTATTCTGGTGGCAGATTTGGGGGTATTTACCCTAGCTAAGGGATATGCCCCTGATGTGGAGCTGCATATTAGCACTCAGGCCAACAATACCAACTGGGCGGCGGTGAATGCCTGGGCGGAGCTGGGGGCCAGCCGAGTGGTTCTGGCTCGGGAAATGTCCTTAGAAGAAATAAAGGAGATTCGGGAAAAATGCTCTGTGGAGCTGGAAATGTTTGTACATGGCGCCATGTGTATTTCCTATTCCGGCCGTTGTCTTATGAGCAATTATCTTACGGGTCGGGATGCCAATAGGGGCAGCTGTGCCCAGCCTTGCCGCTGGAACTATGCTCTGGTAGAGGAAAAACGTCCAGGTCAGTATTTCCCAGTGCTGGAGGATGAACGAGGCACTTATATTTTTAATTCCAAGGATATGTGCCTCCTGCCTTATTTGCCAGATGTCATTGCCAGCGGAGTGGATAGTCTAAAAATTGAGGGCCGTATGAAAAGCGTTCACTATGCTGCCAGTGTGGTCAAGGCTTATAGAGAGGCCATTGATAGCTATTTTGCTGCCCCAGAACAGTTTGAGGCGAAAAAGGAATGGGTGGAGGAGCTGGATAAGGTTTCCCATCGGGCTTATACCACTGGTTTCTATTATGGCCGTCCTACAGAAAAGGATCAGATATATGGCACTTCCAGCTATACCCAGACCTCGGATTTTGTGGGACTGGTGCTGGATTATGACGAAAAAACAGGCTTTGCTACGGTGGAACAGCGGAATAATATGAAGGTGGGGCAGGAAATAGAGATTTTTCAGCCTCATCTGGCGGGCTATCGTCAGATTTTGCAGGAAATGTATAACGATGAGGGAGAGGCTATTCAGGTGGCACCTCATCCCCAGCAAATCGTGAAAATCCGCATGGATAAGCCAGTGGAGCCTTATGGCATTTTGCGCCGCGATATAATATAAGATTAATCTTAGTCTCTTGTGTAAGAGCATGGTGTTATTACATTTAGGTGAACAATATGGATTTGCAGGAATTTTTTGCTCAGTATCCCAAGGTTGCTTTGGGCTTTTCAGGAGGGGTGGATTCCTCCTATCTTTTGTATGCGGGAATTAAATATGGGGCAGATATAAAGCCTTACTTTGTTAAGGGGCCTTTTCAACCAGAGTTTGAGAGGCAGGATGTGCTAAAGATGGCAGAGCTTTTGCATATTGACAATCTTGCTATTGTGGAGGCTAATCCCCTGACTGATGAAAGGGTTGTGCAAAACGACCAGCTTCGTTGCTATTATTGCAAGCAGAGGGTATTTGGCCTCATCAAAGAGCTGGCGGCCAGAAATGGCTACAAGGTTTTAATTGATGGCACCAATGCTTCTGATGATTTGGCAGATAGGCCAGGCTTCAAGGCTTTGCAGGAAATGCAGGTACTGTCACCTCTGTTGCAGGCAGGATTGACCAAAATGGAGATTCGCAGACATTCCCAGGAGGCTGGTCTGTTTACTTGGGATAAGCCTTCTTATGCCTGTTTGGCAACGCGGATTCCTACAGGCTGTTCCTTGGAGCTTCCTACCTTGCAAAAGGTGGAGAGAGCTGAGGATGCTTTGCTGGAAATGGGGTATAGTGATTTTCGTATTCGGGTGTTGGACAAGGCTGCTAAGTTGCAGTTGAAACCTCAGCAAATGGAAAAGCTGTTACAGGAGAGAGAAAAGGTGAAAAATCTGCTTTTACAGGAGTTTGAGGATATTTATTTGGATTTAAAGGAACGCTGATATGGTCAGTTTACATGAAATACTGGAAAAATTACAGAAGGGTGAAATAAGCCTGCAGGAGGCAGAGGGACATATTCGCCGTAAGCCCTTTGAGGAAATGGGTTATGCCAAGCTGGATACTCAGCGAAGATTTCGTTCTGGCTTTCCTGAGGTGGTTTTTGCTCAGGGCAAGGCAGATGAACATCTGGTGAGCATATGTCAAAGGCTTTTTCAGTTGGAGGGGGAGCTTTTGGTAACTAGGGCTGCTCCAGAGCAATATGCCTTGATTGCGGAAATTCTGCCAGAGGCAAAATACGATGCTAAGGCGAGAATTATTACCTGTGGTAAGGAAAAGCGCAAGCATCAGGGCTGTATTGCTGTTTGTACTGCTGGTACAGCAGATATACCTGTGGCAGAGGAAGCTGCCCAGGTAGCAGAGTATTTTGGCTGTCATGTGGAGCGCATCTACGATGTGGGGGTTAGCGGTCTACATCGTCTGCTGTCCCAGCTGCCCCTCATTCAAAAGGCCAACTGTGTCATTGCTGTGGCAGGCATGGAAGGGGCTTTGGGCAGTGTGGTGGCAGGCTTGGTGGATAAGCCTGTTATTGCGGTGCCAACATCAATTGGCTATGGCGCCAATCTAGGGGGAGTATCTGCCCTGCTAAGTATGCTTAATTCCTGTGCCAATGGTATTGCTACGGTTAATATAGATAATGGCTATGGAGCTGGATATTTGGCAGCCCAGATTAATAAGCTGGCTGTGGCTAAGGAATAATGTATTTTAGGTAAAGAGGTATGTATGAAAAGAGTTTTATATATTGATGCACCTTTTGGTATAAGCGGTGATATGCTGGTAGCTGCTCTTTTGGATATGGGGGCAGATTATGAAAAATTGATAAAGGTTTTGCATAGCTTGGAGGTAAAGGGCTTTCAAACTAAAGTATCAAGGGTAAAAAAATCCGGCCTTGATATGTGTGATTTTCTAGTAAAGCTGGATGAGGTTCATGAGAATCATGACCATGATATGGACTATTTACATGGTCACGAGCATCATGAACATGAGCATGAACATCATCACCACCATGACCATGCACATAATCACGAGCATCATGACCATGAACACAGTCATAACCATGAACATCATCATGAGCATAGGGGTATGGGGGAGATTCGTCATATTATTCACCATAGTGCTATGAGCGAGGAAGCTCAGAAACTGGCCTTGAAGATTTTTCAGGTATTGGCTGAGGCTGAGGCTAAGGCCCACGGAACAGATGTGGAACAGGTTCATTTTCATGAGGTAGGGGCAGTGGATTCCATTGTGGATATTGTCAGCATTGCCGTATGCATGGAAAGTCTGGCCATAGACGATGTGGTGGTTGATACTTTGGTGGATGGTCATGGCACTATTCGCTGTCAGCATGGTATCATGGCGGTACCTGTACCAGCAGTTACCCATATTGTGGCTGATAATGGTTTGAAGCTTCGTCTAAGCCATGTAGAGGGCGAACTGGTAACTCCTACGGGAGCAGCGGCAGCAGCAGCTCTTAGGACTATGGACAAGCTGCCTGCCAGCTATAGAGTGGCTGGGGTAGGCGTGGGAGCCGGCAAGAGGGAATATGAGGTGCCAACCTTTTTGCGGCTTTTGTTGTTAGAAGCAGAGACAGAGCTTTCAGAGGATGAGATTCTCAAAATTGAAACAAATATAGATGATAGCAATGGGGAAACTATGGGCTTGGTACAGGAAATGCTTTTGTCTGCTGGAGCCTTAGATGTATTTTTTACCTCCATCTATATGAAGAAGAACCGCCCAGCCTATATGCTGACAGTGCTTTGCCAGCCACAGCAGCAGGAGGCAATGGCACGAATTATTTTCCAGCATACCACCAGTATTGGTATTCGCTATGAGAAAATGAAGCGCTGTATTATGCAGCGCCGTCAGCTATCTGGTGTGGTAGATGGCATAGCCGTGAAAGCCAAGGAATGCAGCTATGGAGATATAGTGCGCTGCTATCCAGAGTGTGATAGTATTCGCCAGCTACAGCAGGAAAAGGGAATGGATTATCAGATGGCCTATGAACTGATAAGAAATAATATCTTAAAAAATTAGAATGTGCTATAATAAATTAATAATAGGTGTTTTACAAATCAGTTTGTGGACTAGGCATTAGATAGGATAAATAAAGGAGTAATGTAAGCAATGATTTTGAACCGTAAATCCGTGGAGCTTTTGGCTCCGGCAGGGAATTGGGATGCCCTTGTGGCTGCTGTAGAAGCAGGGGCTGATGCTGTATACCTGGGGGGCAAGCATTTTAATATGCGTATGCACCGCAATAAGGAAACTAATTTTGACGATGAAATGCTGAAAAAGGCCATAGAATATACTCACGCCCACGGAGTTCATCTTTATATAACCCTGAATAACCTGATTAGCGTGGAAGAGGTAGAGCCTCTGAAAAAATATCTGCTTTATCTCAATGAGATTAAGCCTGATGCAATTTTGGTACAGGATTTTGCGGTTCTGGAGCTGACCAAGGAGCTGGGTATTGATATTCCTCTCCATACTTCAGTTATGATGAACACTCATAACGAACATGCTATCAAGAAGCTGAAGGAATATGGCATTACCCGTATAGTAGTAGGCAGAGAAATGACTCTCTCCGAGCTGTCTCTTTTCAAGGAGCGGACAGGCCTGGAGATTGAGTATTTTATGCATGGGGATATGTGTATTGCGGAAAGCGGACAGTGCATTCATTCCGGCGTTCTCTTCGGCCAGAGCGGCAATCGTGGCAGATGCTTGAAGCCATGCCGTTGGCCTTATAAGCTGGTAGAGGAGGATACTGGTACTATTCTGGATAAGGATGATCAGCATGATTATAAGCTGGCCTTGAAGGATATGTGTATGTATCGCAATATTCCTGAGCTGATTCAGGCAGGAGTGTTCTCCTTTAAAATTGAAGGCCGTATGCGTCCCGCTGATTTCGTCCGCCGTATTGTAGCTACCTATAGACGGGCTATTGATGCCTATATTGCAGATCCTATGGGCTATAGCATTAACGAAGAGGATTGGCAGGATTTGTATCAGAATCGGGCTAGAGATTTTACTACTACCTTTGCTTTGGGACAGCCTGATGCCAAGGATATTGGCTTTGATGGCAGCAGAGAGCCTAGATTCTTTAGTAATGCCGTAGAGGAGCCAGGCTTCCAGGACGAAATTCTCAAGGAGGAGGCCCCTATAGAGGCACCAGTTCAGGCGCATCATACCCTGTCTGTACAGGTAGCCGATTTGGCTGGTTTGAAGGCTGCCTGCAGCAATGGTGCTGATGTAGTTTATTTGGCAGGGGAGGTATTTAAGCCAAAAAGACCTTGGACTATGCAGGAAATTCAGGAGGCTATTGAGATTGCCCATAGCAGCAATGTAAAGGTAGTTATTAGCACACCTCGTACCACCATGCGGAGAGAATGTGGACAGCTGGAGCAGTTCCTGACCACTGTCAGCAAGCTGGGGCCAGATGGACTTCTGGTTAGCAATCTGGGTTCGTTGAAGCTGGCTCAGGAATATACAGATTTGCCAGTCCAGGCAGATTTTTCCTTCAATCTATTCAATCATATGGCAGCCTCCTTCCTGAAAAAGAATGGACTGGTAATGGGGACTGCTTCCTTTGAGCTGGCCTATGGACAGCTTAAGGAGCTGGTGGAGAAATCTCCATTGCCAATTGAGGTTGTGGTTCATGGCAGCTATGAGTCCATGATTTGCGATCACAATTTTGTATCCATGCAGGTGCCATACCACCATCTCAGCAATCCTGAGCTGATGGAGAAGCACTATGCCTTGAAGGATTCTGTAGGACAGCTTCATAGCCTGCGCATGGATCAATTTGGCAGAACCCATATCCTTTTCGCCAAGGATTTGTGTTACTATCCATATTTGGAGAAGCTAAAGGGTGTAGCTTCCTATCGCATTGAGGCCAAGGATTATGAGCCAGAGCTGGTGGGAGAGCTGACTAGCGCTTATCGCAAGGCATTGGATAATCTGTCTGCTGGCAAGGACTTCCTAAATCAGGAGGATTTTGCCACTATGCAGAAATCAGGCCCTCGTCAGCTGGGTATTGGCGTTTATAGATTCCGTCAGTCTCAGAATTCACTGTAATCAAAATAAAGGATAATAGGAGAGTTTATTATGTCTTTGGAGAAGCCTATTGGCCCTGAGGCCATTTTAGAGAAAAAGAAAAAGTATATTATGCCTTGCCTGGCTCATTTTTATAAGGAGCCTAGACAGTTCGTCAAGGGTGAAATGCAGTATCTCTTTGATAGTGAAGGACGGAAGTATCTGGATTGCTTTGCTGGTGTTTCTGTTATCAACTGCGGTCACTGCAACCCTGAGATAAATGCAGAGGTAGTAAAGCAGGTACAGAGTCTGCAGCATGTGTGCAATACCTATCTTACAGAGAATTTTGTTAATCTGGCAGAAAAGCTGGCAGAGGTAACTCCTGGGGACTTGCAAAAGACTTTCTTCTGCTCTACTGGTACTGAGGCTAATGAGGGAGCTTTGCTGTTGGCCTCCATATACACTGGTAAGGATGAATTTATTGCTCTGCGGAATGGTTTGCACGGTCGTACCAAATTAACCATGAGCCTGACTGGCATTCAGATGTGGCGTACAGATCCACATCCTTGTGGCGGTATTCATTTTGCACCTAATGCTTATTGCTATCGTTGTCCTTTGGGAAAGAAGTTCCCAGAGTGTGATTATGCCTGTGCAGATGCGGTAGATGATTTGATCCGCACTGCTACCAGTGGTCAGCCAGCAGCTCTGATTGCGGAGCCAATTCAGGGTAATGCAGGTATTGTTACTCCGCCAAAGGGGTATTTCAAGCGGTTGAAGGAGATTCTGGCAAGTCATAATGCCTTGTTAATTATTGATGAGGTGCAGACTGGTTTTGGTAGAACTGGCAAGATGTTTGCCATAGAGAATTTTGATGTGGTGCCAGATATTATGACTATGGCCAAGGCTTTAGGCAATGGTGCGCCAATCTCTGCCTTTACGGCTTCTGCCAAGATCGCTGATACCTATACTAAGCCAGGTGCCTCCACCTTAGGCGGCAATCCTGTTTCTTCCATAGCTGGTTTAGGGGTGCTGAAGTATATTCAGGAGCACAATCTGATGGAAAATGCTCAGGCAAGAGGGCAGCAGCTTTATGACGGTTTGGTTGAGCTGCAGAAGAAGCATCCTATTATTGGCGATATTCGCGGTATCGGATTGATGCGAGGAGCGGAGTTTGTCCATGCTGACAAGTCCCCTGCTCCGGAAGAGCTGGAAATGGTACTGGAAGAAATGAAAAATAGAGGTTTCATTATTGGCAAGAATGGTGTAGCAAGAAATGTTATGGCCTTCCAGCCACCTTTGGTTATTACAGAGGCAGATGTGAACAATGTGTTGAACACTCTGGAAGATGTACTAACTCAGTTTAAGCTGTAAAATTCCTATAAAAAAGGACAGTGAGTTGAGAAATTCTCAAAACACTGTCCTTTTCAAATGCAAAAATATTGTTATATAAGGCTGTATCTAGCCAAGGTACTGATAAAGCTGATAACCAATAAAAATAGCAATATACAGTACAATGATTTTTTCTACCTTGTACATAATCCGACGGATGGAGCCTTGGAGAATGCGATACAGCATAAAACCTCCAATGGCTCCATAATCAACGCCGTTCATATAATGTCCACTGATATGGGTAATAATATAGTCTAACATGGGAACTCTTATTTTTCTCCTTAGTGACAGCTATGATTGCTGCCGCAGCCGTGACTGCCACAGGTATGGCCCTCATCGCCATGCTGATGGTCATGGTGGCTGCAGTGTACGTTAGGGTTAAACTGTAAATTATTTTCCAGCAAAGCCTGTACAGCTGCATCAGCCTCTCCGGCAACTCCGCCATAGAGTTTGATACCTGCCTGAGCCAAAGCATTCTGAGCACCGCCGCCAATACCACCGCAGATAAGGGTATCAATGCCATGCTCCATAAGGAAGCCTGCCAAAGCACCATGACCGCTGCCAGCAGTGTCTACAACCTGGCTGGCAGTAATCTGATTGTTCTGAATCTCATAAACCTTGAACTGGGAGGTGTGGCCAAAATGCTGAAAAATCTGGCCGTTTTCGTAAGTAACTGCAATTTTCATAGTCAATTCTCCTTTCCTCTTTGAAATGAAATATTATTTTATGGCTGTATATTACAACCACAACGACGTAAGTTGGTCAAAAAATATCCCCTCTGAATAATTCAGAAGGGCATATTCCTTCACTGGGGGCTGGAGGGGAGAATAAATCCCTGCAAAAAAGATATATTTTCCCCATCCAAAAGCAGCAAGCATTACAGCAGGCTGCTTCGGTGCGTGACAACGACAGACAACGGCGTTGCACCACCACCAGTGTTTTCTCTATTATACACGAAATTCATTAAAATTTCATTAAAAATTATCCTGTATACAAGGTTATATATCTAAACAAAAGTAAAAAAAGAGTGTATAATATATTTCATGTGGCAATGACTGGCTGGAACGAAATGCAGCAGTTGTAGCAAAAGTATCTATTTACGGAGGGATTTCATGAATACACCACGCCTGGGGCATATACATTTTCTCAATGTACTGCCTCTGACCTATGGCCTAAATACTTTGAATTTGAAGGATGGTATCCAGCTAAAAAATGGCGTGCCAGCAGTAATGAACAATGATTTGCTGACAGGGAGACTGGACGCCAGCGAGGTTTCCTCGATTGTATATGCACGGAACTATGAGGATTTGCTGATTTTGCCAGACCTTTGTGTAAGAGCTGATGGGCCAGTACAGAGTATATTGCTGGTATCCAGGAAGCCTATAGAGGAAATCAATGAGGATAAGATTATTTTAACAGCTCAGTCAGCTACGGCTCATTGTCTATTGAAAATTATTATGGCCAAGGCTTATGATGCCAATCCTCATTATTATATACGGAATTTAACTCCAGCCAGCCCAGTGCCGGGAGATGCCACCGCATCCCTGCTGATAGGTGATGATGCTTTGTATGTTTATCATCACAAGGATAAGGAAAATTTCTATTATTATGATTTGGGCCGGGAGTGGAAAAAGCTTACGGATCGCTGTATGGTTTATGCTGTATGGGCTGTAAACAAGGCTTATGCTCAGGCTAATCCTCAAGGTGTACAGTTGCTTTATGATAGGCTTTATCAGTCCTTGAATGAGGGGATAAGACACAAGAAGGAAGCTATCAAGGGTATCATTAAGGAGCGGCCATTTACAGAGGCTCAGGTTGCCGAATATATGAATGTTATCAAATGGAATCTCACAGAGGAATATATTGATAATCTGCGGGTATTCTATGACTTGGCCTATGAACAGCATTTGATACCTCGCAAACCTAGCATTAGAGTGGCTGAGGTTAACCGTTGATTCTATAAGGGACGGTTTTGGAAAAAGAAAATCCCTGTACAAACTGGCTAAGTGTCGGTTGTACAGGGATTTTTGCATTTTGCCGTAGGAAATTGTTTAGGCAGTTTTTTCTTGTCTTTATACCAGAGGTCGGTGGAATTTTACTATGATTACAGCACTTTACAACTTTTACGCTGCATAACCCTGATTCCAGCCCATAGCTGCCAAGAACTCCATGATGATATCGGAATTTTTGGCAGTTTGGGCACAATCAGCCAAACTGCCAAAAAATATTTCCTTGTTTATCAGCTCATTTAACTTATGGCTAAATTCCTGGGCACTCATATTCCTATATTCACAAAACATATTATCTATATACGGCAGTATTTTTGTCATACTATGAGCAATATTTATCATGTTTAAGAGACGTTCAATCCCTATATGTTTGCGCACCTGGGGTGCGCTTTGATTTGGCTTAAATAATATGTAAATAATGACTATTCATCTGTTATACATTAAGCCCTGGTTCCTTTACATCAAGAATCTGTTTGGGAACCTCCGGCGGAGGTTATTTTGTCTGTCCTTTTGCTGTTGTTGTATGACTTGTAAAAGTTTTTAGATAAGTATTTCAATTTATAGAAGAAGCAAGCATTTTCTTCTTGTTTGTGGTAAAATACTATTATAAGATAAAATAAGTTGACGGGTTCACCAGGCTCTATGTGCATGGATGGCAGGAGGATGCAGGGATGGATATTATGGCAAAGCAAAAAAAATATACATTGATGACAGTGGTATTGTTGCTTATATGCGCTTGTGGTTTTTACGTATATAAAAATTTTATGCCGGGTAGGATACTGAATATTTATTGCTGGGACAACAGCTTCCGGGAGCTTCTGGCGAAGCATTATCCGGCCTACGATCCTGAAACGGAGATGATAGGCAATGTCAAGGTGCGCTGGGTTGTAGTTCCCTATACCAATCATGTTTATCAGCATACGCTGGACAAGGCGTTGCAGACGGACAATCTCAACTCCAACGACAATGTGGATATTTTTTTGACGGAATCCGACTACATCCGCAAATATGCTGAGGCAGAGGATGTATCCATGGCTCTTGACAAGCTGGGCATAGAGGAGAAGGATTTGCGTGATGCCTTTGTCTATACCAGGGATCTGGCAACAGATAGCAACGGGCGGTTGCGGGGGGTATCCTGGCAGGCTGCGCCCAGTGTTATGATTTACCGAAGAGATATTGCCAAACGTGTGCTGGGCAGTGATGAGCCTGCGGTGGTTCAGAAGCATGTGCAGACATGGGAGGCCTTTGAGAAGACAGCGGCGCTCATGAAGCAGGCAGGCTATCATATATTGCCCGGGTATATGGATACCTACAGGGTGTATTGGGCAGGGGTGGAAAAGCCATGGATTGCCCCGGAGGGATATTTTGTGATAGACCCTCACATGGAAGAATGGATCAGGCAGACCCAGAGGTTTGAGGCCAACGGCTACAACTATCCTTACGGCTTGTGGGAAACCAACTGGAACAGGCAGGTGCGGGGGGATTCCTTCTGTTATTTTGGCCCTGCCTGGCTGATAAAGCATGCCCTGATGCCTTTGTCGCAGGATGAAAACCTGGGAGGAACGAATACCTACGGCAAATGGGGCGTCTGCCATGGTCCGGAGGCCTCTTTCTGGGGGGGCACCTGGATTTTTGCCGGCAGTAAAACGGACAATCAGGAGCTGGTGGCAGATATTATGCGTACTATCTGCCTGGACAAGCAGGTGCTGACAGAGATGGCAAAAACCGATGCGGAGTTTGTCAACGACAGGCAGATTATGAGCAGGCTGGCAGCTGATAAAAGCTACGGCATGGATTTTCTAGCAGGACAGAATCCCTATGGAATTATGATGGATGCCGCCCAATCCATACATGTATCTCAGATTTCCTCCTACGATCAGGGAATACATGAAACATTCCACAACTGCTTCAGGATTTATTTTGACGGCAGGCTTCCACGGGAGGGAGCGTGGCAGAAGTTTATGGCTAATGTGTGGCACATTTATCCTGAGCTGCAGGGAGCGTTTTTTTCTTATAAAACTGATGGGGCAGAAGGAGAAATGGATTACTGATGATGGAGAAATGGGAAAAGAATATAAAAAAATATCCCTGGCATCTGCTCACTGCCCTGTTTGCTCTTTTGGGACAGGGGATGTGGCTTTGCGGCAGTTGTGAGGCTGTGCCTTTGGATGGAAAATGGAAATACTACGAATCAGGACACATTGAGCCAAACATGGTCACTCTGACCAACCTGAATGCCAATATGATGTACAATGACAAACGCTGGAAATTGTACGAGCAGGGCAGTCAGCCGGAGCTTCGGCCTGATACCAACTGCATTATCCTAAGTACCAGGTTGCCCAAGGTGATACATTTCAACAGCCCTGTGCTGTTCTTTGTGACAGAAAATCAGTCAGTACGCGTCTTTCTGGATGATGATATGATTTATGACAGCCAGGATGTGTTCCGGGGAAATCATATCAATGGAACCAGATGGCACATGGTAAATCTTCCTTCCAGTTATCCGGGGGGACAGGTGAGCTTTCAGGTCTACAGCGAAAAGCAGGAGGATTTGTTCCGCCTGCAGGAGATTTCGGTAGATGACAGCCTGATGCAGACTCAGAGGATTTTTCAGCATGACAGCATCAGCATACTGATGATGTTTTTTTCCATAGTAGTTGTTGTCATGCTGGCCATGCATTATTGGATTGAAAAAAACAATAGCCAGCTTACTCATGTTGCCGCTATCCTTTTTATTCTGATTGGTATCGTGCGCATGGCGGCAAATTCATGGACGGTGTTCCTGCTGTATGACAATTTGTCATTTTGGTACTATATTTCTCTTTTGATGCTGTATGTACAGCCATTGCCTCTTATGTTCATGGTCTATCAGCGGCTGAATGGACGCTTTGATCAGACGGCCAGGATGGCTATCTGCGGTGGCACCATTATTCCCGCTCTGGCAGTGGTGTTGGATCTTAGTGATATAGCCGGGTTGGAGAGGGTGCTGACAGTGGATTTCATGTGGAATGGCATGAGCCTGGTGATGATGAGCAGCATACTGTGGAACTCCGCGTGGCATGATGTGGCTGCTTATGCCTACAATGTGCGGCTGGCCGTTACAATATGTACTACGGCAGGGTTTTATATTGCCTATTTTCTGGGAGTTTATTTCCACGTTATTTCTCTGCAAAATCCGTGGGGAAATGTGATGCTTGTTCCTATGCTGGTGTCCATACTGTACATGATGAATCGCATTATCAGGGAGGAGCATCGGCTCAAGGAGGAGAACAAGCAGCTTGAGCAGGAGGTTATCAGCGAGAAGCACAAGGCTCAGGTAGATCCTCTTACCAGGAGCTTTACCCGCATAAAGATGGCCGAAGTTATGTCAGAGCTTATCAATGCGGCAGAGGATAGCAAGCTGCCTTTTGCCATGATGATGATGGATATAGACAAGTTCAAGTCTGTCAATGATACCTATGGCCATGCGGCAGGTGACAGGGTGCTGGTGGGCATGGCGGATATTGTGCGGCGCAATCTGGATGCCAGGCATACCTTTATCCGCTATGGCGGTGAGGAGTTTATGGTTATTTGCTCCATGTATACGCTGACAGAAGCATGGGAGCTGGCGGAGAAGATTCGCACTGATCTGGAAAAAAGTGTGCTTTTGGAGGGCAGGCAGATAACTTGCAGTATCGGTGTCAGCTATTGGCATACCGGCGGCAATGATTCGGAGAAGGCCATGCAGGAGCGGGCGGATAAGGCGCTTTATTATGCGAAAAATCATGGGCGGAATCAGTGCGTGATGGAAACTGTGCTGACGGATGCTTCATGATAGCCATGATTTAATTACATGATGGTGTTTGAAGGATATGGGGCTGTCGTACTAAGAATTTAGTTGACGGCCTCTTTTTTGTGCGCCAATGCTGGGGGCATAAAAAAGCTCCCCCAGGTGGAAATCTTTTCCGAATGGGAGAGGGTATTATCTTGGATATGCTTGCGTTTATCAGAGTACAGCAGCCTGTTTTCCAATGCTGGTAATTTTCTCCATTGTCAGGCCGGTGATACTAATAATCT